>Ga0233425_10000720_pt1 | contig 82180 bp, 59 predicted proteins | sample Watercolumn_Towu_2_FD_181712 | JGI IMG/M metagenome (GOLD analysis project Ga0233425, IMG submission 181712) | Freshwater microbial communities from Lake Towuti, South Sulawesi, Indonesia - Watercolumn_Towuti2014_140_MG | ecosystem: Environmental > Aquatic > Freshwater > Lake | place...
TGCCTCCGCCCGCGGGCTTCAACTCGAGGGATTGGTGGTTGGCTTTGAAGCTGCAACGCCAGAGCGCGTCGCAGCCCCTGCCACTCCTGGACAAGCAGCAGCGCCCATTCCTCTTCTGGCTACCGGACCTCGTACAGGCGGAGTTGCACGAGATTGACATGGGAGCGGGCTCTGCCATCGGCATACCCGAGCCCATCACCAATCCGCAGACACGTGACCGTTACGTGGTCCGGTCGCTGATCGAAGAGGCGATCACGTCGAGCCAGTTGGAAGGGGCGGTCACGACGCGGGAGGTGGCCAAGGAGATGATCCGCACCGGCCGCCCGCCACGCGACGTCAGCGAGCAGATGATCCTGAATAACTACCTGACGATGCGGCGGATCATCGAGTTGAAGAACGTAGCGCTGTCGGGGGAACTGGTGCTGGAGCTTCACCGATTGGTCACGGAGAGGACGCTCGAGGACGCGAGCGCCGCGGGCCGCCTGCGCCGGCCCGGAGAACCGTACGTGGTGGGCGACGATTTCGGCGAGGTGTTTCACGAGCCGCCGCCAGGCAGCGAACTGCCCGGCCGCCTGCAAGCCATGTGCGACTTTGGCAACGGCAAGACACCCAGCCAGTTCGTGCATCCTGTCGTCCGCGCCATCGCGCTGCATTTCTGGCTGGCCTACGATCACCCATTCGTAGATGGCAACGGCCGTACGGCGCGGGCGCTGTTCTACTGGGCCATGTTGCGCTCGGGGTACTGGCTCTTCGAGTTCATCTCCATCTCGAGCATCCTGCGGAAAGCCCCGGTGGAATACGGACGGTCGTTTCTGTTCACGGAGACAGATGAGAACGACCTGACCTACTTCCTGGTGGCGCAGACCAAAGTGATCCGGCGGGCGATCAGGGAGTTGCATGATTACCTTGCGCGCAAGACCGCCGAGGTGCGAGCGGTCGAGGCGGAGTTGCGGGGACTGAACCTGTTCAACCACCGCCAGGCCGAACTGATCCGCCACGCGCTCAAGCATCCGCTTCAGGAATACACGATCGCCAGCCACCGGAGGAGCCATGAAGTGGTCTATCAAACCGCACGAACAGACCTGCTCGACCTGCAATCGCGTGGTTGCCTCGAACTGCGGAGGCTGGGCAAGCGCATGATCTTTTCCGCCGTGCCAGACTTGGCAGGCCGCATCAGGCGGATGGATGCGGAGAGTGGACAGCCTAAAGGCTGAACTACAAACCGACGGTCCCGACGGTCCCACACGCGGGAACGGACTACACGCGCGGGATGACAAAAGGGTTGAACTCGGGCCTCGCCGGTTGGATCATGCGGGCAACCATGAAGCGAACAATCCTTCTGCTCGTGGCAGCCTTCTCGCTGCTTGCTGTTCCTCTCGCCGCCGCCGAGGCCAAACCCAACACGCTCACTTCCAAGGAGGCTGGCGACGGCTGGATTCTCCTGTTCGACGGCGAGACGCTCTTTGGCTGGGCGCCGCGCGGCGAGACGCAATGGGCTGTGGCGGACGGCGTCATTGTGCATCGCCCCGATTCCGGGCGCGGGATGTTGAGCACCACAACTGAGTGGGCGGATTACGAGTTGAAGGCGGACTTCTGGATCGATGCCAAGGCCAACAGCGGCGTGTTCCTGCGCTGCCCCACGGCAGGCGACATTACCGCGCTCAACGCCTACGAGGTGAATATCTACGATCCGCACGCCAAATGGCCCACCGGCAGCATCAACGAAATCGCCCGGACGAGCGGACAACCCAAGAGCGTGGGCCAATGGAACAGCTATCATCTCACGGCCGAGGGCGATCATCTGACCGTCCGTCTCAATGGCCAGACGGTCGTGGATGTGCATGACAACAAACACGTCCGCGGGACCATCGCCCTCCAGCAGTACGATGGGCACGGCGAGGTGCGCTTCCGGAATCTCAAGCTTCGGCCGCTCGGGCTCAAGAGCATCTTCAATGGCAAGGACCTCTCCGGCTGGACGGTGCTGCCCGAGCGCAAGTCCGTCTTTAGCGTCACCCCCGAGGGTTGGCTCAACGTGAAAAATGGCAACGGCGACATTCAAACGGAGACGGCGTATGGCGATTTCGTGTTCCAGCTCGACATCATCTCGAACGGCGATCACTTGAACAGCGGCGTGTTCTTCCGCGCCGAGGCCGGCCAGTTCTGGAGCGGTTACGAGAGCCAGATTCGCAACCAATGGGAAGGCGACGATCGCACGAGGCCGGTCGATTTCGGCACGGGTGGAATCTATAACCGCCAGCCCGCGCGCCGGGTGGTCTCGAGCGACCGGGAATGGTTCACCAAGACCATTGCCGCGCACGGCACCCACATGGCGGTGTGGATCAACGGCGTCCAGGTGAGCGATTACGCTGACACGCGCGCACCGAATGAAAGTGCCCGGCGCGGGGCGCGCACCAAGCCGGGTGTGCTGAGCCTGCAAGGGCACGACCCGACCACGGACCTGTCGTTCCGCAACCTGCGCGTGAGCGAACTGCCGCCGGCGCAGCCCTGAAGCACGGGCCGCGAGCGCGCGAAGACCCATGACGTCCGCCGGACCCAGCCTGGGCGCGCCGCCGGCGGGCCGGGGGTTTCGCCAGTTGACGGGCGTTTTCACGCTGGTGGCCGGGGCGGGTTCGCTGGCGTTGTTCGCCGCCGGTTCGCCCGGCAACGGCGCGCCGCTCGCCCTCGCCGCCTTCGTCTCGCTGGCGCTCTATTGCCGGAGCCACCCGTTGCTGAAGAGCTTCGTCTTCACCGCGTGGGTGTTCACGTTTGTGGCGGCCTCAATGTTCCACCCCACGGCGTTTGGGAGTTGGTGGGGTTTCGATCTCAAGAACCTGATCGTGCCGCTGATCCAGATCATCATGTTCGGCATGGGCACCACGCTGAGCCTTCAGGACTTCGCCCGGGTGCTGGTGATGCCGGTGCCGGTGGGCATTGGGCTGCTGTTTCACTACACGATCATGCCTTTGACAGGGTTCGCCCTGGCGAAGCTCTTCGCCTTCCCGCCTGAGATCGCGGCGGGCGTGATCCTGATTGGTTCGGTGTCCAGCGGCGCGGCGTCGAACCTGATTACGTATCTGGCTCGGGGGAACGTGGCGCTGGCGGTTACGATCACGGCCTGCTCGACGCTGGTGTCGCCCTTGCTGACGCCGCTGCTGATGAAGGTGCTGGCTGGCAAGCTCGTGCCGATCAAGGTGACCGCGATGGTGCTCGAAATCTTGAACATGGTGATCGTTCCCGTCGTGGCCGGCCTGGTCGCCAACCGCATCCTGTATGGCTCGGGGCCGTGGTACAATCGCGGACGGCTGGTCGCGGGCCTCGCGGTGGCAGGGTTGGCATTGGCGGGCGCCGCGGCGGCCCTCCCCACGACGTGGTGGGGCGCGTTCGGCACGCTCCGAACGGGCGCGATTCTTGGCTTCGGGCTCATCGCGGTGATTGCCCTCGCCAAACTGCTCATCACGATTCTCTGGGGCCGAGGCACGGGCTGGATGGACCGCGCGCTGCCCGTCATTTCGATGGCGGGCATCTGCTTCGTGATCGCGATCATCACGGCGCGCTCGCGGGAAAAACTCCTGACCGTGGGCGCGACGCTGATCCTCGCAGCGATGGTTCACAATGCGGTCGGCTACTTCTTCGGTTATTGGCTCGCCCGGGCGGTCGGGCAGGGTGAGGTCGCCAGCCGCACGATCGCGATCGAGGTTGGGATGCAGAACGGCGGCATGGCCTCGGGCTTGGCCATGGGGGTGCTGCAGAGCGCCGATGCCGCGCTGGCGCCCGCCATCTTCGGCCCATGGATGAACATCTCCGGCTCGGTCCTGGCCAGTTGGTGGCGCGGGCGCCCGGCGGGGGACATTCCCGAGAAAGGAAAATCGAGTTCATGAATCGTCGAGACCTGATCAAGGCCGGCGGCCTCGGCGCGGCCGCCGCGCTGCTCGAGGCCTTCAGCCGCACGGCGCCCGTCCTGGCGCAAGGCGCAGCCCCCGCCGTCAAGCCCCTGGGCCCGCTCAAGATTGCAAAAGTCAAGCCTATTCTCACCGCGCCCCAGGGGCGCATCCGCCTGGTGGTGGTGAAGGTCGAGACTAGCGAGCCCGGCCTGTATGGACTGGGCTGCGCCACGTTCACCCAACGCGCCCTGGCGGTGAAGACGGCGATCGAGGAGTACCTCGATCCCTTCGCCAGAGGGCGTGACGCGGACAACATCGAGGACCTCTGGCAGACGGCCTACACCAGCTCCTATTGGCGCAATGGCCCGGTCTTGAACAACGCCCTGAGCGGCCTCGACCAGGCCCTCTGGGACATCAAGGGCAAACGCGCCAACATGCCCGTTTATCAGTTGCTCGGGGGCAAATGCCGCTTCGCGGTGGATTGCTACACGCACGCGAGCGGGCGCGACTTGACGGAGCTCGAGGATAGTGTGCGCAAAGGCGTCGAACGCGGCTTTCGGCACGTCCGCATTCAACTGGGCGGCTACGGCTCGCCGCACCTGTCCGGCAAGCCGGACTTCAAGGAGAAAGGGTTCGGGCTGCCCGTCGATACGCACATGGACGCGCGCCCTTATCTGACCAACACGCCCAGGATGTTCGAGCACATTCGCAGCAAGCTGGGGAACGACTTGGAACTGCTGCACGATGTGCATGAACGCATCGAGCCGATCCAGGCCATCAATCTCTGCAAGGAACTCGAGAAATACCGGCCGTTCTTCATCGAGGATCCTCTCGCGCCGGAGGCGAACGGCTACTTCCGCGCCCTGCGCCAGCAGACCTCCGTTCCCATTGCGATGGGCGAGTTGTTCAATAGCCCGCATGAGTGGGTCGGCCTCATCACCGAACGGTTGATCGACTTTATCCGCGTCCACATCTCGCAGGTGGGCGGCCTGAGCGTCGCGCGCAAGATCGCCACGCTCGCCGAGTGGTTCCAGGTGCGCAGCGCCTGGCACGGGCCGGGGGATGTCTCCCCGGTCGGCCACGCCGCCAATGCCCACCTGGATCTGGCCATCCACAATTTTGGCATCCAGGAATCCGTCCAGTTCAACCAGGCCACTCAGGACATCTTTCCGGGCTGTCCCACCATGAAGGACGGTTACATGCACGTCAACGAAGCGCCCGGGTTCGGCGTCGATCTCAACGAGGACCTGGCGCAGAAATTCCCGCTCCCGAAGGACCCAGGCTATTGGGAACCGGTCCGCCGGAGGGACGGCACCTCCGTGCGGCCGTAGCGCCGGGCGCGTGGACGGCGGTACCAGGCAACGTCAGTTGGCTCAAATCTCCCGGAAGAATGAGGTTGACATTCGCGATCGAGGCCGGATGATACACCCCATGCACCTCACGCGACGGAAGTTCGTCCAATTAACGGCTGTCGCGGCCGCCTCGTTGCCGGGAACTGCCTCCATTTGTGCCGCTGCGCCGGAAGCGGCCACGGAGGGCCTGCCGCGGCGGACTCTGGGCAAGACCAAGGAGTCGGTGACTATCCTGGGCCTCGGCTGCGCCTACCTCTCCCACGACCGCACGGCGCGGGACCGCCGCGGGAGCGAAGCTCATGCCCGCGCGATCATTGACGCCGCGCTTGAGGGTGGCATCCGCTATTTCGACACCGCCCCCAACTACTTTCTGTCCGAAGAACGCCTCGGACCGGCGCTGGCGCCCGTTCGCGACCGGGTTTTCCTGGCGACGAAGCTCGATCACGCCGACGCCAAGGGGGCCGAGGAGGACCTGGCCAGGAGCCTCAAACTGCTCAAGACCGACCATGTGGATCTGTTGTTGCTGCACGGCCTGGGGCTCGAGACCTTCGAGGACCTCGAGGCCTTGCAGACGCCCTCAGGCGCGCTGACCTACCTGCGCCACGCAAAGGAAAAGGGCCTCACTCGTTTCATCGGGTTCAGCTCGCATCCACCGCGGATGGCGGCGCAACGGCTCTTCGCGACCGCGAATGACCTCGACGTGATCCAGGTCTTCGTCAACTACATCTCCCGAGCCGAAAACAACGTCGAGCAGCACCTGGTGGACTTCGCCCGCCGCAGCGACCTCGGTGTCATCGCCATGAAGGTGCTGGGCGGCGACGGCCAGTTGGCGGATGACTACGATCGGGCCTTCCGCTATACCCTGAGCGTGGCCGGGGTCCACTGCGCCTTGATCGGCGCCAGCAGCCCGGCCGAGGTCAAACGCGCCGTCCAGGCCGCCAAGGCCTTCCGCCCGCTCACCGACACCGAGATGCGCGAGGCCATCGCGCACGGTCGGGAACTCCACGAGTCCAAGTCCAGGAAGGCCGCGCTGCTGCGCCGCCACCGCGACCGGGATTGCGGGAACCTGGCGTTCGCTTGACCGATCGCCGCCGACTGCTCTTGACGGTCGCTGCCAGTTCTTCGTTCTGGACAGCAGGCCCGCAACTCAAGACCGCGTGGAAAGCCAGCCGCGAGCAGAGATTTCAACCGCTAATCAACGCCAATAAACGCGAATGATCGGATCACGCTTCGCAAATTCGCGACGTGTCTTTGCGTGAACCAAGCGCAGGCCGTCGTATGACCGGCAATTCCAGTAGTGGGTCCGAAGTCATCCTCTATCAGACGGAGGACGGACAGACGCGGGTCGAGGTGAATAAGCCCAATGCTGTCTTCCCTCGTCACTTCAACTCGTTCAGCATCGCCACGGCTTCATCCGCCATCCGCTCGCCAGTCCCGGGTTCGGCATAGCTGTGGAAGCCCGTCCAGACCTGGTAGCCGCCGAGCTTGTGCCCCTCGAGGTTTGGGAGGTATCCGATCCAATCGTTCGCCAGCTCGGCTACGTACGTGTGGCGAAAGGGTGACCGGTTCTTGATGTCCAATCCCAGTTGGGTGAAGTACTCCGCCGGAACTCCCACGATGGCCACATCGCCGATGAGCAGAGCTTGCAGCCAGGTCTCGCGCTCCTGACCACGCTGCGCCGCGAGCCTCTTGCGCATGTCACGAAACACCTGGATCACGCTGTCCGCGTAGGTCCCGACATACTTGCGGCAATACCGCACGACGGCATCGTCCTCTTGCTGCTCGTCGAATTGGCGCACGCGGAATCTGAACGGGCGCTTGAGGGCGGCCAACCGCTCGACCGCCCGCGGTTGCGCCGCGGCTAAAGTGGCCTGGGCCGCTTGCCTGAGCCGCCGGGCGCACTCGTCCCCCGTAAGGGCCAGGTTGTGGGTCGAGCCGGACGCGCCCTCGAGAAAACACCAAATGCCACCCAGATCGCTTTCGAGGTCCTGGGCGGCCAACCCATAAAAACCCGGTGACCTGCGCCCGGCCTGGCGCGCGCCAATGGTATGGGTCGAATGGTTGAAAATGACGGCCACGAGCTTGTCGGCGGAATCGCGGAACGCCAGCACCGGCAGCTCCGGGTCGAACGGGCCAGTCGGGCGCACCACATGCTCCCGCGGTCCCACCCAATACACCAGCCCGTCATCCAGCAACAGGCGGCTGTTCTGTCCCACCGTCGCCTCCTGGCCGAGCCCGAAGAAGAAGCGGCAGGGCCCGGGCGACAGGCCCGCGTTCGCTGCCTGCACCGCCTTGAGAATCCCGCGCTGGACAATGCGGCAAAAGGCCTCGTCGCGACCGTACCCATGAATCACGGTCGCGCTCGGCGCGTGGTGGGTGTGCGTGCAGTTGATCAGCACGCGCGCCGCGGCGATGCCGGTGGTCTGCTCGATCTCGGTCACCACAGGATCGAGCAGGTCGCGGGTGATCATGAGGATGTCGCACGCGACCAGGGCCAGCCTGCCGAAAGGCGGCTGCTCGAGGACCACCGCCACCGCCCGCAGCCGCCCTTCCTGGCCCGCCGCCTTCCCGGCCGTGATCCCGCCGGCGATTACCATCGAGTCGTCCGCGTCGAGTTCAGCGACCGCCGCCCCGACCCGCAGCGGCGCGGGGGCGATGGCGGCTGGGGCCGTTGCCGACTCGGCTCCTTGCACGGGCGCGAGGCTCCAGGCCAGCGCGCCCAGCAAAAGGCATGTCGTGCGGCGGAGGCATGGCATTTCGACGGCGAACCCGATTGCAGGAGTCATGGCCGTCGAGAATAGTAGGCATAAGGCGCGTAATCAATATGGGTTCGCTGCTGAAGTGAAGCTTCGCTTGAGAAGGCTCGCCCTCAGCCTAACCCTCTCCCCCGGGAGAGGGCGCCGGGCGCGGCCGCCCCGTGAATTGCGAACACCGCTCTCGCCATCGACGCCGTGCTGCCGTTCAGAATAAGAACGGCCGGGCATTCCAGCGCGACCGCCTCGGCAAGACGCGGCGAACGACTCTCCCTCTCCCGGGGGAGAGGGCCGGGGTGAGGGCGAGCGTTGCCTCCCCGACTGACTTCGTGGTGCCGTTCACAAGAACAGTGAAGCCTCGCTTGCGGAGGCGCGCTCTCCCCGGCGACACCAGTTCACGCCGGTCCCGCCCCCGAGTGGGTGATGTTCCCGGCGTTGACTTCCCAGCGCTCGAGTTGGCGGCCCAGTTCGCGGGGCCAGTTCTCCTCGGTGCAGGTCATGAACACTTGTCCGCGCGCATGATGCGCGCGTTCGAGCAAAGGGAGGAACCCGCTCCGGCGCTTGCGGTCCAACTCACCCATCACGTCGTCAATGAGCAGAATGGGCGGTGCGCCGTGCAACCCGGTGAGATACTCGGCCTGCGCCATCTTGAGAGCGATGGCCAGGGTGCGCTTCTGGCCTTCGCTGCCGAACTGGGCCGCCGAGCGCTCGTCCAGGAAGAGACGAAGATCGTCCCGGTGCGGCCCGACGAGGGTGGTGCGATAGGTTCGTTCGCGGCCCCGCGCCTGGGTCAACTCGACGGCGAAGTCGGCTTTGACGCTGGGTTCGTACTCGAGGCGCAGTTCTTCGGCCTGGTGGGCGATGCGCCGGTAGGCGAGCCGCGCCAGGGGCGAGAGGCGCGGCGCCAGTTCCCGGCGGTGTTGGATGAGTTGGTTGCCCACGCACACGAGCTCGCGGGTGAAGCTCTCGAGCGCGTCGTCATCGGGGACGCGTTGTTTGAGCAGGGCGTTGCGGGATTTCAACGCCTTGGTGTAACGCTGGAGGAGGGGCAGGTAGCTCGGGTGGGTTTGCGCCAGGAGCAAGTCCAGGAACCGGCGCCGCCGGGTGGCCGGCCCCTTGACCAATTGCACGTCCTCCGAGCAGAACACCACCACGCGCAGCACGCCAAAGTAGCTGGTGAGCTTGCGCACCGGCTGGGCGTCGAGGCTCAGCTTCCGGTCCGTGGCTGACCAGTACATCTTGATTTGGTGCTCGCCTTGCCCCACCACGTTGCACCCCGCAAAGTAACCCTTCTGACCGTGGCGCACCATCTGGGCGCCGCCGACGCCGCGAAAGGAACGCAACGTGGCCAGCAGGTAGATTGCCTCGAGCAAGTTCGTCTTGCCCTGGGCGTTGTGACCCAGAAGCAAATGGAACCCTGGGGCGAAGTCCACGTCCAACCGGGCGTAGTTGCGGAAGTCACGCAGGCGTAAGTGCGCCAAATGCACGCACCAGAGTTACCCCGGGCCGCAGAAAAACTCACGCGGCAAGTTCGAGCGTTTGCGTGCAGGCGTGGCGCTCGGACTTTCTTCGAGCTCCGCCCGGCAGATTCGCAGCGGCCCCGGTGATCCGATGAGGGCGCGGGGTGCGGTTCGCTGGGTTCGCTGGATGCGCGCTTGCTCCGCGCTGGCCGTGTGGCCAGACTTGCGCCATGCGCTGCTATCACTGTTTGTTTCCCGCCGGCCCACGCAGCCGAGCGGGTTCCTGTGCCACACGCAGGTTGGCCCTCGAGGGCCTGGCGCTGGCGGCCGCCCTGCTGGGGGGCATCCTGCCCGCGTCTCGAGGCGCCGAACGCGATGCGCCCCGCGCCACCACCGACACCTTCCTGCGCGACTACGCTCAGACGCGGGGATACTCGCTGGGGCGGCCCGTCAAGGCGCAACCGACGCCGGACGGCAAGGCGGTGCTGTTTTTGCGCGCGCAGGCCCGCGTGGCCAAGCTGCACCTCTTCGAGTTCGATGTGGCGAGCGGCACCACGCGCGAGCTGTTGACGCCCGAGCAAGTCCTTAAGGGGGCGCAGGAAAAATTGTCCGCCGAGGAGAAGGCCCGCCGCGAGCGGATGCGCGTGACGGTGGGCGGTTTCGCCGATTACCAACTCTCGGAGGACGGCTCGTTGATCCTGCTGAGCCTGGCCGGCAAGCTCTATCTGGTCGAGCGCGCCACAGGCGGCGTGCGGGAGCTTCGCACCGGCGAGGGAACGATTCTCGATCCCAAGATTTCGCCGGACGGCCAAAGCGTGGCCTACGTTCGGGAGCAGGACGTGTACGTCTTCGATTTGCTCAAGGACAAGGAGCGCCGCGTGACCACCGGCGGAACGAGGACGGTGACGCATGGCCTGGCCGAGTTCGTGGCACAGGAGGAAATGGACCGATTCTCCGGCTACTGGTGGGGACCCGACTCGCAATCCATCGCCTTCGAGGAAGCCGACGCAACCGGGGTCGAGACCTGGCAAGTCGCCGATCCCGCGCACCCGGAACGCGCTCCCGAGCCCTCGTTTTACCCGCGCCCGGGGAAGGAAAACGTGCGGGTCCGGCTCGGGGTAGTTTCTGTGCGCGGAGGCAAAACAGTGTGGGTGGAATGGGACCGGCAGCGTTACCCGTATCTGGCGCAGGTGGCATGGCACAAGACGGGCGGCTTGACGCTGCAAGTGCAAACACGCGACCAGAAGGAACTGGTCTTGCTCACGGTCGATCCCAAGAGCGGGCGCACCACGCCGCTGCTGACAGAGCGGGACGCGGCCTGGGTGAACCTGGACCAGCAAGTGCCGCGTTGGCTCGAGGACGGCACGGGGTTCCTTTGGACCAGCGAGCGGGAAGGCGCGCACCAATTGGAGTTGCGGCGGCGATCCGGCGAGCTGGTGCGCGTGCTCGCGCCGCCCGAGACCGGTTACCAGGGACTCGTGACGGTGGACGAGGGGAGCGGCCAGGTCTATTTTCGCGCGAGTCCGGACCCGACCCAGTCCCATTTGCATCGCGCGCCCCTGACGGGCGGTCCTTCGGTCGCGTTGACGACCGGCGCAGCGCTGCACAGCGCCGCCTTCTCGCGCGACCATTCGGTCTTCACGCACCATGTCGCCGCGCTCGAAGCCGTGCCGAACACGCTGGTCTGCCGCAACGACGGCGCCGCCATCGCCGAGTTGCCCTCGGTCGCGGAAGCCCCGCCGTTCATCCCGCGCACCGAGATCATCAAAGTCGGGGAGGGGGCAGGGTTTTACGCCCGAGTGATCCGGCCGCGCGCCTTCGAGGCAGGGAAGCGCTACCCGGTGCTGGTCAATGTGTATGGCGGCCCCCACGCCAACACGGTTGTGGCGGCCATGGGCTCGAACCTCCTCAACCAATGGCTGGCGGACCAGGGCTTCATCGTCGTTTCACTGGACGGTCGCGGCACGCCGGGCCGCGGGCGCGACTGGGAACGGGCGATCAGCCGCCGCCTCGGAAGCGTGCCGCTGGAGGATCAAGTGGCGGGTTTGCAAGCCCTCGGCAAGCGGTTCGCCGAGTTGGACCTCGAGCGGGTTGGCATCTTTGGCTGGTCGTTCGGCGGCTACATGTCGGCCCTGGCGGTGCTGCAGCGGCCAGATGTGTATCGTGCCGCCGTGGCCGGGGCGCCCGTGACCGACTGGCTCGACTACGACACGCATTACACCGAGCGCTACCTTGGCCTGCCTTATACCGAAGGTCCCGCCTACGACAACGCGTCTTTGCTGCCGCGGGCGGGCGAGCTGCGGCGTCCACTCCTCCTGATCCACGGCACGGTGGATGACAATGTCTATTTCCGCCACTCGCTCAGGCTGGGGGAGGCGCTCTTTCGCGCCGGCAAGGACTTCGATCTCCTGCCGTTGCCCGGCTTCACCCACATGGTGCCCGACCCGGTCGTGAGCGAGCGGCTCTGGTCCCGCATCGCGCAGTACTTCCGCGATCACCTCTAACAGCCCCCACACGCCCAATCCGCGCCGACCTGCTCGCTCCATGGGCAGCGACCGGGAGAGCGCGTCGGGTCGCGAGCGCAAACCACAATGACTTATGGACTGGATAACCGACCCTGGTAGTTGGATCAGCCTTGTCGGGCTGACCTTGTTCGAGATCGTCCTGGGCATCGATAACGTCGTTTTCATTTCGATCCTCGCCGGCAAGCTGCCCGTGGAACAACGGGCCAAGGCGCGGCAACTGGGTTTGACGCTGGCGTTGGGGACGCGGATTCTGCTGCTCTGCGGGCTGGCGTGGATCATGAGCCTCCAGGCCACGCTCTTCACGCTGTTCGGTCACGCGTACTCGGGGAAGGACCTGATTCTGATCGTCGGGGGCCTGTTCCTGATCGCCAAGGCGACGCACGAAGTGCACGAGAAACTCGAGGGCGAGGACGGCGAGGTGACGCGCCGGCTGGCGCCGACACTGTCGCGGGTGATCGTGCAGATTCTCCTGCTGGACATCGTGTTCTCGCTCGATTCAGTCATCACCGCGGCGGGCATGGCGCGCCACCTGGGAGTCATGGTTACGGCCGTGATCCTCGCCGTCGGCTTCATGCTGGCATTCGCCGGGTACATCAGCGCCTTCGTCGAACGTCATCCCACGTTGAAGATGCTGGCGCTGAGCTTTCTGTTGCTGATCGGGGTGGTGCTGGTGGCGGATGGCTTTGGGCAGCACATTGACAAGGGCTACGTGTACTTCGCGATGGCGTTCTCGGTGGCGGTCGAGAGCCTGAACCTGCGGCTGCGAACCAAGGCCGCCGCCCGCGTCGAGTTGCGGCAGCCTTACCGCTGACCGGCTGCGCCACGCCCCGGCGACGGTCAGGCCACACCGCCACTGGGCCGCTTCAGCTTCGCAAGAAATCCGCGCGTCGCTGGCATTCCGCCAGCACGGCCTCGAGCAACGGCGTGCTCTTGCCGGTCCACATCGCGCCGATGACGACGGGCGAGAAATCCGGCAGCGGCACAATGCGCACCTTTGGGGAGCGGAGGGCCTTCGGCACGTCGAGCGAGAGGCCGATGCCGAAACCGCTGGCAACATAGGTCTCGACCAACGCCAGCGAGCTGACCTCGAGGCTGGTGAACCAGTCGATCCCGCGCTTGGCCAGGGACTGCTGGAAGTGCCGGCAGATGCCCTCGGCGGCGGGCAACGCAATCAAGGGTTGGTCGATGCGATCGCGGTTCCAGAGCTCATCCGCCGTGCGCAGGCGGCTGGACCTCTCGACCAGCAAGGCCAAAGGCAGCGAGATCAGTTGGCGCGTGTTGATCCCGGCCGGCGGCTTGCCCTCGAGCAACGTGATCGCCAGGTCCAGTTCCTGGTCCTGCAACCAGGCCTCCAACTGCGGGCGATAGCCCTCGCGCAAGAGCGGCTTGAGATTCGGGTACTTCTTCCGCAAGTTCGAGATGACGTCTGGAAGGTGGTCGCGTTGGACCACTTCAGACGCGCCGATCCGGATTTGTTGGGCGGCGCCCCCGCGGATTTTGTCGGCGACCGCATCCAAGTTGCTGAAGAACGGCGTGACGAAGGCCTGCAACTCGAGGCCGGCGGGGGTGAGGGCGAAGGGGCGCCGGTGGAACAGGGTCACCTCGAGATGTTCTTCCAACTGAATGATTTGCGCGCTGACGGCGGGCTGCTGAATGCCATAAGGGATGTTCCGCACGGCTTCGGTGATCCCGCCGAACTTGGCCACGTAATAGAACAACTCGAGGTGATGAATGTTCATAATGTCAGTACCGCGTTCGCGCCGCCAGACTGAACGCCGCCCACTCCCACCCACACCGTCCCAGGGAGACGCCCAAGGGCCTCCCATCGGTTCGATCCAGGCGGTGGGCCGGCGCAATCAAGTCACGCGGGCTTGGCGGCCACAGCATAGCCATTGACAGAAGTGATAGTCAGCCGTTTTTTATCAATTCCGCGCCTGCCGCGGGCATGTGGTAGGTAATACTCCATGACATCAACGGCTCTCGATCCAGACATGAATGCCAACCAGAAACCGGACCCACGTCGGCGGATGAAGAACCTCGTGGCGCTGGCGCTGGGGACGCTTGCGCTCGCCGCGGCCGGCTGCCTCCCCACCAGCCTCAACCCGCTCTACGAAACGAAGGACCTGACGTTCGACCCGGCGCTCCTGGGCACATGGGGCTCCGACGAAGAAACCTGGACCTTCGAGAAGGGCGAAGACCAGGCCTACAAACTCACCATCGCACCCAAGGATGGCAGGGCCGCCGCCTTCGAGGCGCATCTTTTCAAGCTCGGCGACGCGTCGTGGCTGGACATCTATCCTGGAGACGAGGCGGCCAAGGACCTGAACAACGGCTACGTCCAGGTCATGCTCTGCCCGACGCACGCGTTCCTCAAGGTCACCGGCACCAAGCCCAACCTGACTCTCGTGAACATGGACCTCAAGTGGCTCCTGGACTTCCTGACCAAACACCCGAAGGCCACTCCCCATCACATCGTGGCCAAGGAAGGCGTCGTGCTCACCGGTTCCACGGCGGAACTTCGGGCCTTCGTGCGCGAGCATCTCAAGACCGAAGGGGCCTGGAACAGCGACCCCCTCAAACTCGAACCGAAAACCGCCAAGCGGTAGGCGGGGGATGAGGGACCCTGTTTGCGGAACGACGGCGACGTAGCGTAACCGAATTGACGCACACCAGGACTTGCCAAACCCGCAGCCGCAGGTGAACTTCGCAGCCCGAATGATGACCTCGCCGCGCGGACTGGACATGGCAACGATGGGTCGGCTGCGTCGCGGACCCCGGCATGAGGATGCGGAAGGCGCCGGACGGCCCAACGCGCGAAGCTGGATCGGATTCAATGTGCTGGTCCTGTCAGTCCTGGCCCTGGCGATGACCGGGTGCTCGATCAGGCGACTCGCCGTCAACAAGCTGGGGGACGCCCTGGCCGGCGGTGGAACGAGCTTCGCCAGTGACGACGATCCCGACCTGGTCAAGGATGCTGCGCCCTTCAGCCTCAAACTGATGGAGAGCCTCCTGGCGGAGAGTCCACAGCACCTTGGCCTGCGATTGGCCAGTGCCAGCGGCTTCACGCAGTACGCTTATGCGTTCGTGCACGAGGCCGCCGACGAGATCGAAGACCGGGACCTGGCGGCGGCCACCGCCTTGCGCGCCCGAGCGCGCCGCCTTTACCTGCGGGCTCGCAGTCACGGACTTCGCGGGCTCGAGATCAGCCACCCAGGCTTCGAGCAAGCCCTGCGCGCGGCTCCCAAGACCGCGGTGGCCCGTTTGAAACGGCAGGATGTGCCGCTGGTCTATTGGACCACCGCCGCCTGGGGCGCCGCCATCGGGTTGTCCAAAGACAACCCGGACCTCGTGGCCGAGGTGCCGATCGCCGAGGCGCTCCTCGATCGCGCGTTCGAGCTGCAGCCGGATTACGGCAACGGGGCGATCCACTCGTTCCTGATCACCTACGAGATGAGCCGCCAAGGCGCCAAGGGCGACCCTGCCGCCCGCGCCCGCCACCACTTCGATCAAGCGGTTGAACTCTCCCACGGACAGCAAGCGGCGCCGTTCGTTTCGCTGGCCGAGGCGGTGTGCGTTCAGAAACAGCAGGTCAAGGAGTTTGAAGCCGTGCTCGGACGCGCGCTGGCAATCAACCCCGATGCCCACCCCGAGACCCGCCTCCTGAACCTGGTGATGCAACGGCGCGCGCGCTGGCTCCTTTCACGGAAGGAAGATTTGTTTTTGCTCGAACCCGCCAAATGATGTGAAATGCCGGTTTCGGGCGGCATGCCCGCGTTTCTGGCAGATGAACCAATGAACACGAGAAAATCGATGCGATACTTGCTGGCGCGCATCGCGCTGTGCGTCGCGGTGAGCGGGGGCTTCGCCTTGCTCGAGGACACGCAGGCCGCCGCCGGCCCCGTCAAAGTGCGGTTGGGCACATTGGCGCCAAAGGGGTCCTCCTACTACCGGCACTTGCAGGCGATGGGTGAGAAATGGCGGCAAGCCCCCGGGGGCGGCGTCGCGCTCACCATTTACCCTGACGGCACGATGGGCGGTGAGGCCGAGATGGTCCGGAGGATGCGTGTGGGCCAGTTGCAAGCGGGCATGCTCACGGCCGCCGGGCTCGAGGAAATCGAGCCCGCCGTGACCGGCCTCCAGAACCTGCCGATGACGTTTCGTTCACTGGACGAGATCGATTACATCGGCGAGAAACTGCAGCCGATGCTCGAGAAACGCCTCGCCGACAAAGGGTTCGTGGTGCTCTGCTGGGCTGACACGGGCTGGGTGCGGTTCTTCTCGAAGACCCCGGTCGTCCGGCCAGATGATCTCAAGAAGACAAAGCTCTTCGCCTGGGCGGGCAACCCCGCGCTGGTGGACATCTACCGTTCGGTAGGGTGCAACCCCGTCGCGCTCGAGCCAGTCGATATTCTGCCGAACCTGCAAACGGGCCTGATCAACGCCGTCCCGATGCCCCCCACCATCGCGCTGGCAAGCCAGGCCGACGGTCCCGCCCCGAACATGCTCGACCTGAACTGGGCCCCGCTCGTCGGCGCCACGGTCGTCAGCAAGAAGACCTGGGACACCATCCCCGCCGAGGCGCAACGGGTCGTGCGGGACGCGGCGCTCGAAGCGGGCAAGTCCATCAAGGCGGATGGCCGCCGAGAGAATGTCGAGTCGGTCGAAGCGATGCGCAAACGCGGCTTGAAGGTCCATGCGGTGACACCGGAGGTGGAAGCGGAATGGCGAAAGGAAATCGAAGGCGCTTACCCGCGCATCCGCGGCGGTTTGGTGCCGGCGGACATCTTCGATGAGGTGATGCGGCTGCTCAAAGAACATCGCGCCGGGAAGTGAGCCTTGCGCGCGGCAGCCACGCGGCTGATCATCGTGCCAGTATGCGCCAGGGGACATGCGCCAGCACCGGGCGAGTTGATCAACGCTGAACGCCGGCATCGTGCACCATGAGCCAATCCCAACCACATGAGTAACGAACTGCCGCCCGAGGTCCTTGCGGGAGAACTCGCCGCGCCCGAGCCGACCGGCTGGCGGCGGTGGTTGCGGGAGGGCGAGAATCTCGTCATGGCGCTCGCCTTGACCGCCTTGGTGGCCTTGCCACTCTCAGAGATCATCCTGCGTAAGTTGTTTAAGGGAGGGATCAGCGGTGCGACCGTATTCGAACAACATCTGACGTTGTTCATCGGGTTGCTCGGAGGAGCGCTTGCGGCCCGGGAACGGCGTTTGCTGGCCCTCTCGACGCTCACGACCTTTCTCAAGGGGCGGTGGCGAACGCTCGCGGCGGTGGTCAGCAGCGGGGTTGCGGCGGGAATCACCGTGTTCCTGTGCCTTGCGGCGACCCAACTCGTGCAGTCGGAACGAGCCGGCGGTAAGCTCCTGTCCTATGGCATCCCGGTGTGGGTTTTCCAACTCGTCATGCCCGTGGGCTTCGCCCTGGTGGCGCTGCGGCTGCTGTGGCACGCGACCCACGGTTGGCGAGGGCGCCTGCTCGCCCTGATGTTAGCCGGTGGCGTGGTCTGGCTGGGCCTGCATCCGCCACTGGCGGCCGATCGCATGGTGGTTCCCGCGCTGGTGGCGTTGGTGCTCGCGGTGGTGTTGGGCGCCCCGATCTTCGTCATGCTCGGCGGCGCGGCGCTGATCTTGTTTTGGGGCGAGGAACTGCCGGTGGCCGCGATCTCGGCCACCCACTACTCGATGGTGACCAACCCGACGCTGCCCACCGTCCCGCTCTTCACCCTGGCAGGTTACTTTCTGGCGGAAGGCGGCGCCTCGAGGCGGCTTATCCGCGTGTTTAACGCCCTGCTCGGACAAATCCGGGGCGGTCCGGCCATCGTCACGGTGCTGGCTTGCGCATTCTTCACCTCGTTCACCGGCGCATCCGGGGTCACGATCCTCGCCCTGGGTGGCCTGCTCATGCCCGCGCTGACCGGCGCGGGTTATTCCGAGCGATCAGCGCTGGGCTTGCTCACCGGTTCAGGCGGACTGGGGCTGCTCTTCCCGCCCTCGCTGCCGTTGATCCTTTACGCGATCGTGGCGACCTCGAACGCGAAGGCGCACGGGGTGCGCATCGAAGAGATGTTCCTGGGGGGGTTGGGGCCGGGACTCTTGCTGGTGGCCATGCTGGCGATCCTGGGCATTCGCCTCGGGCCCAAAGAGGCCGCCCAGCAATCGCGATTCGACCTGGGAGAAGCGCGGAGAGCCATTTGGGACGCCAAGTGGGAGTTGGTGCTGCCGGTGGTCGCGTTGGTGGCGCTGTTCGGCGGCTTCGCCACGCCCGTCGAGGCGGCCGGAGTTACCGCCGCGTACGCGTTCGCTGTCGAGACGTTCGTCTATCGCGATTTCAAACACCCGCGCGACCTGTTGCGGGTGATGGCCGAGTGCGGGTTGCTGGTCGGCGGCGTGCTCCTGATCCTGGGCGTTTCGCTTGGGTTCACCAATTACCTGATTGACGCCCAAGTCCACCTCCGCGCGGTCGAGTGGGTGACGGGCGCTGTAAAGTCCAAATACATGTTCCTGCTGGCGCTCAACGCCTGCCTGCTGCTGGTGGGCTGTGTGATGGACATGTTTTCAGCCATCGTCGTGGTCGTGCCGTTGTTGGTGCCGTTGGGCCTGGCGTACGGCATCGATCCCATCCACCTGGGCATCATCTTCCTCGCGAACATGGAACTCGGGCTGCTCACCCCGACGGTGGGCATTAACATCTTTCTTTCCTCCTACCGCTTCCGCAAGCCGGTGCTGCAGGTCTCCCGCGCCGTTCTGCCGATGCAATGCGCCCTGGTGATCGGCGTTCTCCTGATCACCTATCTGCCGCCCCTGACGACGTTCCTGCCCCGCTGGCTGAAGTGACAATAATGTGAGACAATTGTCACACGTTATTGTCACTTTGCGAATCGCTCGAAGCTGAGCGAGCTAGCTGCGGCGCGGCACCGCCAGATTCACAAGGCCAGTGTGGTGGTTGGATCGAAAAGGCGGGCTCGAGCCATATCGACTCGCACCCGTAGGGCCGCTCCCCGTTTGATGGGCGCGCGGGCTTGGCCGCGAGCCACACAGGCCTGGCCGGCGAGCTCCAAGTACACGAACGCGTCCGACCCCAGGAGTTCGACCCTACCAACCGTCGCCGCGAGGCAATCGGCGGCGCCAGACCGTGGCTCGCTGCCCTCGATCAGAATGTCCTCCGGACGCAAGCCCAGCACGGCAGGTTGACCTGCGCGCGACTCGAGCCGGGCCGCGCACTCGGGCGGAATGCGCAGGTCCAGGCGCGGGTGTGCGGGGGGACCCGCCGCCGGGCTGAGGAACCGAAGGTCCGAGCCACGGCGTTCAATGACCCCCGTGAAGAAGTTCATAGGCGGTGATCCGACGAACCGGGCCACAAACAGATTCGCGGGCGCGTGGTAGAGTGTCAGCGGGTCGGCCACCTGGTGCAGCCGCCCCTCCCCCACGACCGCGATGCGGCTGCCCATCGCCATCGCTTCGACCTGGTCGTGTGTCACGTAGATCATGGTCGCGGCGAGGTCCTGCTGGAGCCTTCCCAATTCCCTGCGCATCTGGGCCCGCAACCCAACATCGAGATTCGAAAGCGGTTCATCCAACAGAAACACAGCCGGGCGCCGCACCATGGCCCGGCCCAGGGCGACCCGCTGCCGTTGGCCGGCCGACAAGGCCCCGGGCAACCGGTGCAACACCTCGGTCAAACCGAGTGTCGCCGCGGCTTCATGCACCCGGCGATCGGTCTCGGCCTTCGGGAATCTCCGCAGCCGCAGGCCAAAGGCGAGGTTCTCCCATACGGTCATGTGCGGGTAAAGGGCAGCGCCCTGAAACACCATCGCCAAGTCCCGATCTTTCGGCTCGAGCGCGTTCACCACCTTGCCGTCGATCGAGATCGTCCCGGATGAAACCGCCTCGAGTCCGGCGATCAGGCGCAAGGTGGTGGTCTTGCCGGAGCCTGAAGGTCCGACCAAAACGAGAATCTCCTTGTCCTCGACCGCCAGGCAGAGGTCGCGAACGGCCTGGACCTCTTCGCCGTTCGTGCCGGCGAAGACTTTGTGAACGTGATCCAGGACAACACGCGCCATGCCACGGGCCAGTGTCAAAACTCGCGCTCGGCGTGTCGAGCACAGACCAGTGAGGCTTTCCGGGTTCGCGTCCACTCCCACCCACGATCAAGGCATTCGCGTCAATTCGCGTGCATTCGCGGTTTTTCCTTCCTCCTCTCGCCGGCGGTTTCTCGCGGCCTCCCGCCCCGGCAACCGAAGATGCGGCTTGCCGGCGAAACCGCGCCTCGCTTAGCGTGCGGGGACACGACATGAAGGCGCATGGCGCCGCGCGCGCATCGACTCAACCAGTTGTCTCGTTCCAGGGTCACTCTCACCTGCCGCCTACAGGCCCGCAACCGACCAACCACCACTCCGATGAAACATCTCCTGCCCCTGGCGCCTGGCCTGCTCCTGGCGGCCATGCTTCAACTTCAAGCCGCCGACCTCCGGATCGGCATGATCGGGCTCGATACGTCGCACGTTGGAGCGTTCACGAAGCTGCTCAATGACTCGAAGGACTCGAACCACGTGCCCGGCGGCCAGGTCGTCGCGGCCTACAAGGGTGGCAGCCGCGATCTCGAGTCGAGCTGGTCGCGCGTCGAAGGCTACACCAAGGAGCTGCAGGAAAAGTACGGGGTCAAGATTGTCGATTCGATCGAGGCGCTCTGCCAGGAGGTGGATGCGGTGATGCTCGAGAGCGTCGATGGGCGTCCGCACCTCGAGCAAGCGCGGCCCGTGCTGAAGGCCGGCAAACCTCTTTTCATTGACAAACCGGTGGCGGGTTCGTTGCGGGATGCGATCGAGATTTTCCGCCTGGCGCGGGCCCTCAAGGCGCCGTGCTTCAGCTCGTCTTCACTGAGGTATTACCCAGGGCTGGTGGAACTCAAACGCATGGACGTAGGCGAGCTTCGCGGCGCGATCTCGACCGGTCCGGCGCACCTCGAACCGCATCATCCTGATCTCTTCTGGTACGGCGTGCACCCGGCGGAAGCGCTCTACGCGGTCCTGGGGCCGGGCTGTGAGAGCCTGGTGCGGACGGCGCTTCCGCATACCGACGTGATAACGGGCGCCTGGAAGGGCGGCAAAGTGGGCACGCTGATCGGCATCCGCGAGGCCGCGGCGCCGTACCGCGTGACCGTGTTCGGAACGAAAGCGGTCGTGGATCAGAAGCCGGGCGGGGATTATGCGCCGCTGGTGCGCGAGGTGATGCGCTTCTTCCAAACGGGCGTGGCGCCGGTCGCACCCGAGGAAACCGTCGAGCTATTCGCCTTCATGGAGGCGGCCGACGAGAGCAAGCGGCTCGGCGGCCAACCGGTCCGTCTCAGCGAAGTCCTGAAACGGCATGGCGGACCGCTGTAGCCTGTAGCCTGCTCTACAAGAAGCCGCTTGATCCTCTGGCCGGTTCGGAGCAGGATCGGGTTGATGTCATGGTTCCCTCATGGCGCGATCGAACGTCCGTTCGGAAGGAGACGGCAGATATGAAAAACGCACTCACCCAGCAAATCCATCCAGGGTCACGCGCGTCGGCGTGCAGGCAGTGGACCCTCATCGTGGCGATGGCGCTCGCAAGCGCCGCCGCGGCCGGCGAGACCACCGCCGCTCCCCAAGCGCCGACCGACCCGATCGCAAAGCAGCTTGGCGTGACGCGTGGTTACTGCGCGGTGCTCGGCGATCCCAAGTGCGAGCTGGCCCTGCGGCTGGCGCGCGCCACCGATCTGATCATCTACGCCCAGTTTCCGCGCGCCGAGGATGCCGCCGCCGCCCGGCGAGTGGTGGACGCCGCGGGCCTCTATGGCACGCGCATTTACGTCGATCAAGGCGCGTTGAGCCGCCTGCACCTGGCGGATAACCTGCTGGATGGGCTGGTGGTGGGAAGCAAGACGAGTCAACTCACCGAGGCCGAGGCGCTGCGGGTGTTGCGCCCCCAGGCCAAGGCGATCCTCGGCGAGAAAGAGATTGTCAAGCCCGTGCCCGCCGGGCTCGACGATTGGAGCCATCCCTACCACGCGCCGGACAACAATCCGCTTTCGCGGGACCAAGTGGCGCGCGCGCCGTACCTCACCCAGTTCCTGGCCGACCCGCGCTACGCGCCGCTGCCGCAGGCGGCCGTGGCGGCCGGGGGACGCATTTTCAAGGCCTTCGGACATATCGCGTTCAAGGCGCGTGAGGAACCGTGGCTGAACACGCTGGCGGGTTTCAACGGTTACAACGGCACGTTGCTGTGGCGGCGGGAACTGCCCCCGGCGCTGATGGTGCATCGGAACACGATGATCGCCACGGCCACAACGCTCTATTATGGCGATGATAAGTCGTGCAAGGTCATTGACGCGGCGACCGGTGAGCTGCGGGATGAGATCGCGCCGTCGGAGGCGATCACGGGCGGGACGTTCTGGAAATGGATGGCCCTCGAGGACGGCGTGCTCTACGCCGTGGTGGGCGAACAGGAACAGCGCGACCCGGTGATCCGCGCCGGTTGGGACCGGCACGGCTGGCCGTGGAACCCCCTGTCGCCCGGCTTCAATCAAGCCGAGCATCCGTGGGGCTACGGGCGCACGGTGGTGGCTATGGATCCGAAGACGAAGAAGGTGCTCTGGAGTTACCAGGAGACGGAGCCGATCGATTGCCGGGCGCTTTGTTTGAAGAACGGGAAGCTTTTTGCCTTTCGCCACGGCTCCTATCTGACGTGCCTGGATGCCAAGCGCGGGAGCCTGCTGTGGCGCAAGACCAAAGAAACAGCGCCGGACCTCTTCGAGGCGATCGGCGCCTACCAGAATCGCCAGGATTGGCGCACCAACTGGCGCACCGTGGCCTACCTCAAAGCGAACGACCAAGCCCTCTATTTCGCCGGGCCGACCGTGAACAAACTCCTGGCGGTTTCCAGCGAGGACGGCCACATCCTTTGGCAACATGCCTATGGCAACTATCAACTGATCCTGCGGGAGGACGGCGTTTACGGGCTGAGCGGCCAGATCGACAACGAGATCAGCCGCAAATTCGATCCGCTTACGGGCAAGGTGCTGGCGGAGATTCGCATGGCGCGCCGCGCCTGCACACGGCCGACCAGTTCGATCGACGCGATCTTCTGCCGGGCAGACGAGGGGTCGGTGCGCCTGGACATGGGGACGGACAAGCCCGGGCTGGTGTCGCCCATGCGCGCGCAATGCCATGACGGGGTCACGGTGGCCAATGGTCTGCTCTATTGGTGGCCCTCGACCTGCGACTGCAACCTGAGTCTCTATGGCATCTCGTGCCTGGGCCCGGCCGGCCCGTTCGATTTCAGCCAGGAGGCCACCGCCGACCAGCGTTTGGAAGTCAGCAACGCCGCCACCCCGGTGCAGGACTTGCCGGAAACAGCGTCGGACTGGCCCACGTTCCGCGCCAATAACAGTGCCGTGCCCGTCACCGACGCCGCCATTCCACCCAGCGGCCGTTGTCTCTGGGAAACACCGGCGATCGCCGGGGTGACGCCCACGGCGCCCACGGCCGTCGGCGGCCTGGTGTTCGTTTCGGGTTCCGACGGCGTCGTGCGCGCGCTCGACGCCGCCTCAGGCAAGCCCGCGTGGACCGCCTATACCGGTGGCGCGGTGCGGTTGCCGCCCACGATCGCGAAAGGGCGAGCCTACGTGGGCTCGGGTGACGGTTGGATGTATGCGTTCGAGGCGCGCACGGGCAAGGCGTTGTGGCGGTTCCGCGCGGCACCAGTCGAGCGGCGAATACCGGTGTATGGGCAGTTGCTCTCGACCTGGCCGGCGGCCAGCGGCGTGGTGGTGGAAGACGGTGTGGCCTACGTGGCCGCGGGCATCGTCAACTACGACGGCACGCATGTCTATGCCCTGGACGCGGCGAGCGGCCAGATCAAGTGGCAGAACAACACCTCGGGACACCTCGAGCCCGAGGCAAAAACCGGCGTGAGTGTGCAGGGCCACATGGTCGTGGCGGATGGCAAGCTGTTCCTCGCCGGCGGGAATGCGGTGTCGCCCGCGATGTACGATCTGCATGACGGCAAATGCCTCAACGACCCGCAGGTGCTGCGCCGCACCCACAACAACAACGTGCCGGCGACCGAGAGCCCGCGCGGCTGGGAGCTTTATCGTCTGCCGAACCGGGTGGCCGTGAGCGGCAAGCCCTACTACTCGCATCCGCAGTACCCGGTGCTCGACTCGCTGGTGCTCAACAAGACGCTCATCGCTTCGACAGCGGACCGCGACCTCGCCTGGGTGGACAACGCGACGCTGCGCTGCTTCACGCGCATCGAAGAGAACCGGAATGAACGCCTGACCGCGGCCTGGAAGAAGGGTGAGGTCCCCGGCGCCAAGCCGCTGTGGGAAGCGGCCTGCAAGGACAGTGTGGCGATGGCGGTGGGCCGAGGCGCGGTGCTGCTGGCGCTGCCGGGCGAGGTGGTGGCACTGGACCTGCGGGATGGGCGCCGGTTATGGGCGCAGCCGTTGGCGGCGAAGCCGCTGCCCTGGGGCATGGCAGTCGATCGCGACGGCCACGCGCTGGTGAGCCTCGAGAACGGTCAGTTGGTTTGCGTGGGCCGCAGCGATGCGGTGGCGGCGCGCGACTGATTCAACGCGGGCTCGAGGCCGGGCCGCCCGTGCCCGGTGTGGCGAGCGCGCGCTCCCGCTGCCAGCGCTCGAAGTGGTGGAGGGCCACCACGACCAGCGAGTGGCGGATGGCGCCGCTGGCGATCAGGGCGGGCAACTGGTCCACCGGGGTCAGCCGCGTGGCCACGTCTTCGCCATGATCCAATTCGATGCCGTGCAGGCAGCGGCAGTCCTCGACCAGCACGGTATGGCAGGTGTTGCTCATGAACGCCGGGTTCGGCCTCACGTGGCACAGGATGCGCGCGTGATCCCCGACAAAACCGGTCTCCTCGCGTAGTTCGCGGACGCCAGCCGCGATGGGCGAGGGATCCTCCGGGTCCATCACGCCGCCGGGGATTTCGAGTTCGACCGCGTTGGTGCCGTGGCGATACTGCTCGATGAGCACGATCTGCCGGTCAGGGGTAAGGGCCACGACGTTCACCCAGTCCGGGCAATCCATGACAAAGAAATCGTGTTCCCGGCCCGTGCGCGGAGAGACCTTGTAGTCGCGCCGCACGCGGAAGATGCGGTAATCCATCATCGCCTCGGAACGGACGGTTGGCCAGGGTTGAACCATGCGGCTGAGGTTGCCGCGAACGGGGGCGCTTTTCAATGCCCGGAATTGACGCCACGCGAGTCAAAATGGACAATCGGAGCGTGGCTACCAACACACTGACCGAACTGCGCAGCGGCCGCGCCGCCAAGGCGGCCGCACTGCGCGCCCTCGGGCTCAACCCCTACCCGTCACGGAGCGCGCGCACGCATTACGCCAAGGCGATTTTGGGCGATTTTTCGGCCCACGAAGGCAAGCTGGTGACGGTGGCGGGCCGGCTGATGTCGTGGCGCAAGCAAGGGGCGCTGGCCTTCGCGCACCTCCAGGACCAGACCGGGCGGTTGCAGTTGTTCCTGCGCCGCAACCTGGTCCAGGCCACCGACGCGCACGCCGGCCGGCTCGGCTACGCCGAGACCAACCTCCTGGACCTCGGCGACATCGTCGAGGCCACCGGCAAAGTCGTGCGGACCGAGCGCGGTGAGATTTCCGTGCTGGTCGAGGAACTCCGGCTCCTGACCAAATCGATCCGCCCCCTGCCCGATCAATGGTCGGGTCTCAAGGACCGCGAGCAGGTCCTGCGCAAGCGTTACCTCGACACGATCCTTGAACCCGCGTCGTTCGAGCGGTTTGGCACCCTCTGCCGGATGGTGGCGGCGATCCGCTCCTTCCTGAACGATCGCGGCTTCCTCGAGTTCACCACGCCGATCATGCAGCCGCAATACGGGGGCGGGACGGCCAAACCGTTCAAGACGCACGTCAACGCGCTGGGCTGCGAGATGTACCTGGCGATCTCGCACGAGCTCTACTTGAAGCGGCTGATCGTGGCCGGCTACGACAAGGTCTATACCATCGGACGCTACTTCCGCAACGAAGGCATCGACCGCAGCCATCATCCCGAGTTCTCGATGGTCGAGACCATGACGGCCTACGAGAACTACGAATACAACATGAACCTCATCGAGGACATGTTCCGGCACGTGGCGTTGACGGTGTTTGGCAAGACCACGTTCGCCGTGCGCGGGCACGAGATCGATTTCGGGAAGCCGTGGCGGCGCGTCACGATGGCCGACGCTGTCAAGGAGAAAACGGGAGTTGATTTTCCCGCCTGTCAGAACGCGGAGGAGGCCAACCAGCGCCTGGCGTCGCTGGGCATCCACGAACCCCAGCCCAGCATCGGCGAAGCGCTGGTGAAGGCCTTCGAGGCCAGGGTCGAAGCCGGGCTCATCCAGCCCACGCTCGTTTACGGGCACCCGGTCGAGATCTCGCCGCTGGCCAAGCCGCTGGCGGCGGACCCGCGGTTCGTCGAGCGGTTCGAGATCTTCATCGCCGGCATGGAATGTGGCGACAACTGGTCCGAACAAAACGACCCGGTGCATCTGCTCGAGACCTGGCGCCGGGCGTATCGCGCCGAGGAGCGTGACGCCGGCAAATTCCACACGCTCGATTTTGATTTTATCGAGGCGCTCGAGCATGGCCTGCCTCCCACCACGGGCATCGGGCCGGGCATCGAACGCATGGCCATGATCTTCACGGGCCAGGAGAACATCGACGACGTGATCTTCTTCCCGCTGATGCGCCCGGCGATCACGCCCTTGAACGCCTCGATTTACGGCGTGCAGGAAGCGTCCGTCGCGCCAATCGAGGACCTCGCACTGGGCTTTGACGAGTTCGCCGCGCTCTGCAAGGACGTGCGGCTGCAGCCGCACGCGCGGAACCTGACGCTCAAGCCGCATGTGCGTGTGTGGGCGGTCCCCTCCGCGCCGGAGGGGCTGAGGGCCTCGAGCCATGTCGAGCTCGAGGGCTTTCTGCCCAACAGCGTTCTGCGTTTGACCGGAGTGAGCGGCGCGCCAGGCGGGCAGTTCGCCGGCGAGGACCTCGCGAGGCAGGTCTCGGACGCGATCGAACGCTCGCTCGTGCAGTTCCTCCGGACGGCCTTCCCGGACTGCCATCTGACCGTGTCTCCCCCGACCCTGATGCGCAGCACGACGGGTTAGGGGGCGCAGGGTTCAGTCGGCCTGCAGCGGCGGTCCCGCCGTGATGACGGTGACACGGGCGCGAGGCCGGTGCGCGCCGGCGATTTCGCACGTGAACTTCACTTCGTTCACCCCGGTGTCCAGGCTTGGGACCTCGCCCTCCGGGCGCACCTCCGCCTTCAGCGCGCCGTCCGGGCCGTAGAGCTTGCAGTCGCTGGCGGATTTGAACTCGAGATAGCTCCCGCTCTCGAGCTCGACCGGCAGGATGAGGGTCTTGCCAGCCACGGTGAACCGCGGGCCGTGCCATTTGGCTTTGATCAGAGGGAGGGCCTGGACGGGGCTGAGGTGACACGCGACCGTTCCGCCCGGTGGCAGATGGTTGTACCAGAGGCTGATGGTCTCGATCTGCTTGTAGTCAACGGATTCCCGGTAGATTGAGTAAGGATCGCCATAAGGCCAGGTGTACTGCGCGTACCGCTCGCCTTCGGGTTCGATCAGCTCGAAGTACCGCCAGCCGGTGAAATCGATGGGGACGTAGTGCTCGCCCAAACCGCCGACGACGTGCGCTGGGCATTTCAGTTGCAAGTTCAGCACTTCGCCCTGGCCATCGCCGTGGACCCAGAGTCCCAGGGCGCGCTCGGCGCCGAGGTTCAACGGCGGGGTGAAGCGTTTGACCAGGCTGCTCCAACTGCCGCTGCGCGTGGCGAGAGTGTTGGTGGCGGTCCAGGCCCCGCTGACGCCGCCGGTCTTGACCAGGGAATCGGTGGCGGCGAGATCGGCCTGAACCCCCGGCGCCGAGGCGCGCTGGGAGAACTCGCCGGGTTCCCTGAAGGCAACCACGGTGACGGCTCCCGTGGCGCCATAAGGCTCCGCCGACATCAAGGCCTCGAGCCGGAATTGCAGGGGCTGCGCGGCGAATCCGTTGGTCACACGCCAGAGCGCCGCGCCCGTTTCGAGGCCCTCGATCTTGTGCCGGGCATACTGGACGGGCCGAAACTGCCACGCGCCTTCGGCGGACTGCCCGAGCGTGAACTCGTCACCGGCGCCGCGCAAACGGCGCTTGATGCCCTCCGGAAAGTAGCGCGCGTGCCGAAGCTGCTCGTATTGGCGCGTAATTGCCCCGAGCCGCTGCAAGGCTGGGTTTTTCCGAAAGCCCGCCGGGTCCACTCCCATCAGGGAGAAGCCGGTGTCGGTGGCGAGGGCCTTGCACCCGAGGTATTCGATGTCGTCGCTGAACGTCGGCTCTCCCTGGGGTCCGGTCCAGGTCTTGACGGCCCACCACCCCAGGTGCATGGGCAGGAACATCGGGCGTGCGTCCTGGTTGGCGGCGCAATGGATGTCGATGAATTTCTTGTGGCTGCGGGTCGGGTGGTCCCAAGCGCCTAGGCGCGAGCGCACATACCAAAGATGGTGATGGAATGTGCTCATCTCCATCAGGGCCGGGCGCTGCAATCGCTGCCAGAGGGCGAAGACGAACTTCGAGCCGTAATGCCAGCCGTTCTCGGCGCCGCCCAGGATGTCTTCGCCATCGAGCGCATCGAGATACATCATGTCGAACCCGCACTCGTTGAAGGTCTCGGCGGTGCGCGCGGCCACTTCCTCCAGCAGGGTGGAATCGCCGTCCGGCACGAACAAGCCGAAGCATTCCTTCAGATGATGAACCTTCGCCCCCGGGCCGTGCGCGGCGGCCCGCGTGCCCCAGGCTCCGCGCTGGCAGCCGGTGAAAGCATAGGGCGGCTCCCGCGACGCGCCCTGGTACGTGATCAACTCGTCATCGATTTGCAGGGTAACGCTGTTGCGGACAAAGAAACCGGTCACGGCGGACATCTCCCGCGTGGATTCGGTGACCGCCACGCGCGGCGTGTCCGCGGCCAGCGGTTCCGCCAGGGTGAACGTTGCGTCCTTCGCCAGGCGCGGGTCCGGGACGGGCGTCACCCAGGGACATTTCTTGTCAATGAAGAACGCGTAGGTGTGCAGCCCCGCCTTCAAGCCCGCGGCATGGAGTTGATCGATGACGGCTTTGAGGCTGGCCCGGCCTTCGGGGTAGGTCTGGGGGTTGGGGCGGCAGTCCCCGAAGCGAAACGAATTGCCGCCGTGGAAATCGATCTGATCCATGCCCAGTCCCTGCGCGAGTTCGATCCATTCCGGGGCGGTTTGGGTCGAGAGGTTCCCGAAGTTGAACAAGTAGGAGCCCTGGTTGATGGGGGCGTCCAGCGCCCACGGACCTCCGATAGGCGAGTGGGGCAGCTCCGGAGCGCTGCGGACCACCTCTTGCATCACCTCCCGGAGCCGGGCCGACGCGCAGCCGATGAGCGCGACCTTGGCCCCGGCGAACCCGAATCTCGGGTAGCAGATAGCCTGCAACCGGCGTTGGGGCCGGGGCATCTCGGGCACATTCGTCTGCAAATTGAGCGCGAGTGCGCAGGCTGAGAAGTCCTCGTCCGGTCCGGTGCTGAGCGCGAGGGCCACGTCCGCGAACATGAACTCCTGGACGGCAGGATCGCTCACGGAGAGCACCTCGAGAATGAGGTAGTGAGCCGCGGTGGTAACGCGCAGGACAGCACTCACGCCCGAAGCGCCGAACTCGAGGACCAGGCGATCACCCTCGAGCCGCGCCGCGGAGGCCGCGAACGGCTGCCCACCCTGCTTGAGGCGCGCCATGGGCGAACGGCCTTCGCGCCCCAGATGGTCTTTCCCGGTCAAGCGGTCGATGAAGCGCAAGGCCTGGCCGTTGGTCCCCACCTCGAACGCCAAGTAGTCGGTCTGCAAACGCCCGCCGAGCGGTTCAGAGTCGGGAGGAGTTCGGACGGCCGCTTCCGCGCCGCGCCCGGCGGTGCTCTGGACCAACACCCAACCAAGACCGACCCAACCGATCCACCCCAGCCGGGGTCCGATGGCTCGCCACGCTTGGAACATAGGGAACCGGACCATGCCATGCGAAGTCCCCGATTGTCCAGTTGCAAGGGCCTGGCACATGGAGTAAGAATGAACCGTCAAATCCAACCGCATGTGCGCCATGCGGATTGTACGCGCGCTTGAACCGAGTAAGACTATGAAGACGATCGAACCAGCCGGCTCAGTGGCTTCGAATGAACCAGGGCCCGCGGCAGCGCTCGGGCCGGCGCAACCGGAGCACGGTGATCGGCCGACTGCGAGCGACGGCGCAGGCTTTACCCTCATCGAGTTGCTGGTGGTGATCGCCATTATCGCCATCCTGGCGAGCATGCTCCTGCCGGCGCTGGCCAAGGCCAAAGCCAAGGCCCAACAGACCCGGTGCCTCAACAACTTGCGCCAGATCGGGATCGGCACCGTCATGTATGTGCTGGATAACAAGAAATACCCAGGGTGCCTCTTTGCCCAAGGCAGCTTCCGCTACGTCTGGCCGGCGCGGCTCTTCACGCAGATGGGAACCAACCGGGCCGTTTTTTCCTGCCCGTCCGCCAGGTCCGACAGTTGGTGGGACACGAATTTCAACAAGACCCTCGGCGCGGCGAACCTGTATGGCGGCGGCCGCGACCCGTGGGGCATCAGCGAAACCGCTCTCTTTTCGCTGGGCTACAACGATTGGGGCGCCTTCCCCGCCTTCTCGGACAAGGGCCTCGGCGGTGATGTGGATAACGTCACCTTCGAGGTCCGCGAGTCGATGGTCAAATCCCCTTCCGAGATGATCATGGTGGCCGACAGCAAACCCGGCGACGGCAGCGCCAACCCCCGCCAGGGCAGCTTTGATGGCAATATCGATCCTACCACCGCTTCGGAATGGCCGTCGAACCGGCACCGGGGCCGCACCGTCGTCATGTTCTGCGATGGCCACTCCGAGAGCGCGCCGCGCAAGCAGATCATCGACCCGAAGGACGACAAATGGCACCGGCGCTGGAACAACGACAATTCGTTGGCCGGAACCTGGGCTGTGGACGCCAAAACCGAGGCCAAGATCGACCCTTGATCGCCAGAACCAGGAGGACGCGCCACCAGCGACCGGACGAGGAGGCGAGATCGGACTGACGTCCGATGCTACGTGGGGGTGGCCGTGCGCGCTTCCCTCCCGGGGGGGAGGGCGAGCCTTCTCAAGCGAAGCTTCACTCTAACTGGGCTTCCCTGCCTCCTGCGGCGTGATCGGACGGGTGCGGTCCGGGAGGGGATGCGCCGCGTCGAGGGGCCACGGCGGGCGTCGCCCAGCGACCGGACGAGGAAGCGAGATCGGACTGACGTCCGATGCTACGTGGGGGTGGCCGTGCGCGCTTCCCTCCCGGGGGTGAGGGCGAGCCTTCTCGAGCGAAGCTTCACTCTAACTCTGCTTCCCTGCCTCCTGCGGCGTGATCGGACGGGTGCGGCCTGGGAGGGGATGCGCCGCGTCGAGGAGCCACGGCAGGCGCCGCCCAGCAACCGGACGAGGAGGCGAGATCGGACTGACGTCCGATGCTACGTGGGGGTGGCCGTGCGCGCTTTCCTCTCCGGGGGAGAGGGCGAGGGTGAGGGCGAGCCTCGTCGGATATAGATTTACCTAACTTTTCTAGTTGACCCTAACTGTCCCGTGGTGTATCTGTGCCGCGTGATTGATCATGAACATCATGAATCGTAATGCAACCTCGAGCGGCGGGGCCCGGGAACCTCGCGCGACCGCGGCGCCCGCGCCGGCCCCGCGCCCGCGCGCGTGGCTGAGCCTTCTGGCGCTGCTTCCAGCGCTGCTTGGCGGCGGCGGAGCCGCCCTGGCCGCGTCGTTGCTGGACCGTCCGGCTGCCCCTCCCAAGGAGACCGGCGAGGCCGACAACCGGCTCGTGGCCGGGATCATGGACAATTCGTTCCTGGTCGAGGAGGCGTATAACCAGGAACCGGGCGTCGTGCAGCACATCTGGAATGTCTTCCGCACGGTGGATCGGCTCCCCGGGGCGGACGAACACAGCTGGAATCTGTCGTTCACGCAGGAATGGCCGGTGGGCAGCCAGCGGCACCAATTCAGCTATACACTGCCCTATTCGTTAAGCGCGCGCGGCGGTTCGTCGCGCGATGGCCTGGGAGACGTGCTGCTGCACTATCGCTTCCAGGCTTACTACGACGACCGCGCCCTGCGTGGCTTTGCGCCGCGTTTCAGCCTGGTGCTGCCCACCGGGAACGCGGCCCGAGGGTTTGGCGATGACACGCTGGGTTACCAGTGGAACCTGCCAATCAGCACGGCGATCGGCGACCGCTGGTTTGCGCACGCGAATGCGGGACTGACCTACCTGCCTGGGGCCGGCACAGGCCCGCGTTATGACCTGGTGCACTATAACCTGGGGGCGAGCGCCATTTATGCCGCAACGCGGCGGTTCCATTTCATGCTCGAGTGGACGGGCGTTTGGGAACAGGCGCCCGACGCGAACGGCAATCTCGAACGGGAACTCGCGGCGGTGGTCTTGCCGGGCGCGCGGTATGCCTTCGATTTCGCCAACGACGCTCAATTGGTGATCGGGCTTGGGGCGCCGATCGGACTGACGCGCGCCGCTCCCGATTTCGGCGTGCTGTTCTACCTCTCGTTCGAGCACCGGTTCAGGAGGGCGCAGCCATGAAAGCGCCCCCTTCGCTAGCGACGGCAGCGGCTGGGCATGGCTGGCGCCAGGCGCCGGACGCACCGAGCTTGCCCGAGGTCCATCGCACGATCCCGGTGCCGAAGCAGCTCGGCTTTTGGCGCAAGTTCGCGGCCTTCTCGGGTCCCGGCTACCTGGTGGCCGTGGGCTACATGGACCCGGGGAACTGGGCCACGGACCTGGCAGGCGGCTCGGCCTTCGGCTACACGCTGCTGAGCGTCGTCCTGATCTCGAACCTGATGGCGATCTTGCTGCAATCGCTCTCGGCCAAGCTCGGGATCGCGACTGGACGCGACCTGGCCCAGGCGTGCCGTGATCATTACTCGCGCCCGGTTACGCTGGTGCTGTGGGTGTTGTGCGAGGTGGCGATCTGCGCCTGCGACCTGGCGGAGGTCATCGGATCCGCGATCGCTTTGAACCTGCTGTTCGGCTTGCCCCTGGTTTGGGGCGTGTGCCTCACGGCGGCGGATGTGCTGGTGATCATGTTGCTCCAGGCGAAGGGCTTTCGTTACCTCGAGGCGCTCGTCGTGACACTGATCCTCACCATCGGCGGCTGCTTCTTCTTGGAGATACTCTTCTCTAAGCCCGACTGGGGCGGCGTGATGCGGGGTTTCGTGCCCACCACCGAGATCGTGCGCAACCCGCAGATGCTTTATGTGGCCATCGGGATTCTGGGCGCCACGGTGATGCCGCACAATCTCTACCTGCATTCGTCGATCGTCCAGACGCGCAAATACGAGCAGACCGCCGAAGGCAAGGCGGAGGCGGTGCGGTTCGCGACGTTGGATTCGACGGTGGCGCTGATGTCGGCGCTGTTCATTAACGCGGGGATCCTGGTGGTCGCGGCAGCCACGTTCCACACCGCCGGGCGGCACGAAGTGGCGGAGATCTCCGAGGCCTACAAGCTGTTGAGCCCCATGCTGGGTGTGCCGGTGGCGAGCGCCCTGTTCGCGTTGGCGCTCCTGGCCTCGGGCCAGAACTCGACGCTCACCGGCACGCTGGCCGGGCAAATCGTGATGGAAGGGTTCCTGAACCTGCGGTTGCGGCCCTGGCTGCGGCGGCTGGTGACGCGGTTGCTGGCGATTGTCCCGGCGGTGATTTGCACCGCGCTTTACGGACAAAGCGGCACGGCCAAACTCCTCGTCCTGAGCCAGGTGGTCCTAAGCCTCCAGCTCTCGTTTGCGGTTATTCCGCTGGTGCAGTTCACGAACGACCGCCGCAAGATGGGCTCTTTTGCCAACCCATCCTGGCTCAAGTGGCTGGCGTGGTCCACGGCGGTGGTGATTGTGCTCCTGAACGCCAAGCTGCTGGCCGATTTCGCTGGCCTAACCCCGGCCAGCCTGCAATGATGCGGGGCCATCCGCAGCGATCCGCCGATGGCGAACACCGCGTATGTATCAAAGAATCCTGGTGGCCTTGGAAAACAGCCGCGCCGATGAGAGCTTGATCCCGCACGTGCGGGACCTCGCCCGGCGGCTCGGCTCGCGGCTGCTTCTGCTGCACGTGGCCGATGGCTGGGCGGCGCGGAACTTCGAGCAATTGTCCCTGGCGGAATCCGAGGAGATGAAGGCGGACCGGGAGTATCTGGAGACGACAGCGCAAGCCCTCCGAACCGCGGGATTGGAGGTGTTTACGTGCCTTGCGTTGGGCAATCCACCCACCGAGATCATCAAGACGGCGGCGCGCGAGCAATGTGACCTCATCGCCATGACCACTCACGGCCACCGGTTCCTGGCCGATCTCATCCACGGCAGCACCATCACCGAGGTCCGGCACCGGGCGACCATCCCGGTCCTGCTCGTCCGCGCGGCAGCGCTCTAGCCCGAACAGCCCGCGAACAGCGGCCCGCGGGGGTGCGCGCCGGCTCAGGCGCGCGGCGCGAGCTTCTTCTCGACGGGCGACTTCTCGAGCACGACGAACTTGGGCAGCCCGCCCTCGATGGGGACGCGGTTCTCGCCTTCGATCAGCGGCCGAGCGTACTCGAGGAACTTCTCGTTGGGCAGAAAGCCGTCCTCACTGATCCAGTCGCGCGGAATGAGATGCTCGACGTTGGCGATGTCGCGCAGGTCCTGCAAGGCCGTGCTGGCCTTGTACGGGGCGCTGGATTCGCGCACGATCTTCACCATGAACCCGCTCTGCCCAGCGACGGCGGCGCGCACGGCGGCTTCACCGCACGCCACCGCCTCCGCGGCATCGGTGGCACTGCCGAAATGCGCCGCGGCGCGCTGGGCGTAGCCCAGTTTCACGGTCCGGGTCTTGGTCTTGAGTTGATCCTGCACCAGGTCCGCCAGGAACTGGGCGGCCCCGGCGAGAACCGGATGGCCGAAGGCGTCCAGGCGCGATTTGTCGGCGGCGATTTCCTCGCCCGCGGCATTCTTGAGCCCTTCGCCCACCACGACCACACAGTACTTGAGGGCGTCAACCGTCTCCTTGACCCGGGCCAGAAAGCGGGCCTGGTCAAAGGGGATTTCGGGCAGGAGGATGATGTGTGGGGCATCGGTCGCGGAGCGGCGCGCCAGCACCGTGCCGGCGGCAATCCAACCCGCCGCGCGGCCCATGACCTCGATGATGCAGCAGGCGCCGTCATCCGTGGCCATGCTCCGGACATCGGCCGCGACTTCCATGACCGTGGCGGCGTTGTACTTGACCACCGAGCCGTAGCCCGGGCAGTGATCGGTGTGAGGAAGGTCGTTGTCGATGGTCTTGGGGATGCCGATGACGCGCATCTCGTGGCCGCGCTGGGCGGCTTGCTCGTGGATTTTGAGGGCGGTGTCCTGCGAGTCGTTGCCGCCCACATAAAAGAAGTAACGAATGTTGTGGGCCTTGAAAACCTCGAACAGGCGGTCAAGGTCCTTCGCGGCCTGCTCGGGCCGCTTCTTGAAGTCGAGCTTGTAACGGCAGGTGCCGAGCGCGGCGGCGGGCGTGCACTTGAGCCCTTCGATGGCCAGGCGCCGCTCCTCCTGGAGATCGATCAGGTCCTCGTTGAGGATGCCCAGGATGCCATTCAGCCCGCCGTAGATCTCTTCGATCACGTCCGGGTGCCGGCCCGCTTCCTGGATCGCGCCAGCCAGGCTGGCATTGATCACCACGGTCGGACCACCCGACTGCGCCACCAACATATTTCCTGCTAAATCAGCCATAGATCGCTTTCTCTGCCCGGGAGCGCCACGCGGCCCACACCGCCCAGCCCGCCCCGAACGTAATGACGTTGAACTTCAACGTTGCCAATCGGGTTGCGCCATGTCAAAGGCGAATTCGGAGCGCGCGAATCCGACCGAATCGGCCGCACGAGTGGGTGAGTCGGTCGGTTGGCAGACAGGAACGCTCGCCCTCAGCCCGTCCCTCTCCCCCGGGAGGGTGCAGAGCTAGAGTGAAGCTTCGCTTGAGGAGGCTCGCCCTCACCCCGTCTCTCTCCCCCCAGGAGAGGGTGAACCGACGGACGTCGCGGGAGGTACGAATGCCGCTCCCGCCATTGGCGCCGTGGTGTCCTTGAGAACAAGAATCGGAGAATCGGAGGAACAGATTGACAGGGAGCGCGCCTAAAGTAAGGTATGCGGAAGCCTTATCAGCCGCCATGCAGCGCAACGGACCATCACGGCGGTCGCAAGCCCGGGCCCACACCCGCGCCCGGGACGGGTTCACCTTGATCGAACTGTTGGTGGTCATCGCCATCATCGCGATCCTGGCGGCGATGCTTCTGCCAGCCCTGGCGCGGGCGAAGGCGAAGGGCCAGGGGATGACTTGCCTGAACAACGCGCGCCAACTCAACCTTTGCTGGGTCTCGTACTCGGACGACAACCGTGGGGTGCTGGTGAACAACTTCACGGCAAATCCCGAGGCCTGGGTTGATGGCACGGCGCGGGCGGACATCTCGCTGGCGCCGGGTTGGACGAACATCACGACCATCACGAGCGGCCTGCTCTTCCCCTACAACAAGTCGCTGGCCATCTACCGCTGTCCGATCGATCCGCTCTGGCCGTTCACGGGCAGCAAGCGGGTCCAACGGGTGCGGAGTTTTTCGCTCAGCGGCGAGATGAACAGCGACGCGGTCTGGGTCAACACGGCCAAGTACCCGCCGCACCGCACGTTCGCGAACATCAATCGGCCGGGCCCCGCGGGGGCGTTCACGTTCATCGACGAGAATTCGTACACGATCGATGACGGCCTCTTCTCGGTCAAAGTCTTCGAGGACGTCTGGCATAACGCGCCGACGACCCGGCACAGCAACGGCGCGACGCTGGCCTTCGCCGACGGCCATTCCGAACTGTGGCGGTGGCTGGAATCCAGCACCGCCACGATCCGGGTCTGGAACGCGCCGGCGAAGAAGGGCGATCGCGACCTGCGTCGGGTTCGCGACGCGTTCCTGACACCGTAGCGGGGCTACTGGCCCACCACGCGGTAGAACGCGGCACCCGCGCCGATCTCGTCGGACCACGTGGCGCCGGCGGTCGGTGAGCCCACGTTCTGCCAGGACGGGTTGGTCAGGCTCGCAGTTTTCTGCACCTGGTACGGGCCGGTCCCGCCAGCCCACGAGAGCGTGATCGAGTTGCCGTCGCGACGAACGCTGACGCTCAGCGGCGCGGTGCTCAGGTCGGCCGGGATGCCGGCGGCGGATGGGCCGCCCAGGGCGCCGATTTCTTCGGCAGACATGCGGCGGTCAGTGAACATGAGGCTATTGACCAGCAGTTCATGGGTGTAGCCCCCGGTGGGTTCATTGAAGAAGCGGAGGTCAGGTCCGGCATCAGCGCCCGAGTAAAGGGCAAAGCGTCCGTCGAGGAGCGAACCGCCGGTGCGCACGCGCACCGGTTGGCCGTTCACGTAATAGGTCACTTGACCGGCGCCCAGATCCGCGGCGAAGGCCACGCGATACCACATGTCCGGCACGATCGCGCCCGCGGCGGAGTAGCCCAGCGCGAGAATGCCCAAAGCGCCCGCATCCGAGACGTAGAAGTCGGCGTCGTTGCCGTTGCCCGGATTCGTGTTGAAGAGCGGGGTCCAGTTGACGGAGCCGGGCAACAGAAGATCGAGGACGATCGTGTAACGATTCACGTAGCCTCCTCCGCCGTTGGGAGTCGTAGGCATGGTGAGATTGTAGCCATTGGCGGCGCCGGTGAAGGCGGGCACGCGCATGAACCGGGCCGGTTGTCCGCCGATATGCGGCACGGTTGCGCCATCGGTGACGCCGAACGAGGTCAATCCCATCGTGGCCTCCCCATCGGCGTACTCGAGCAAGCCAACGCCGGCGGTGAGAGCCAGGCTCTCTTGATCGAAGTCCCAGGCGCCGCTGACCGCGGGCGGGCGCGGGTTGACCTTCAGGATGGCAGGGTCGCTGTCCACCGGCCCCGCGGCGTTCGAGATTCGAACGAAATAGCGGCCTGCGTCGGCGACTTTGGCGGCGGCGATACTGAGGGTGGCGGCGGCGGCGTTGTTCACCGGTTGATCATTGTGGAACCAGGCATAGGTGAACGGGCCGACGCCCGACACCTGCACCATGAGGCTGGCGGCCTCGCCCTCGGTCACGGTGAGATCGGCGGGCTGCTTGTCGATCTTGGGCCGGGTGACGGTCGGGATGCTGTAGAGGCCGAAATCATCGATGCCGAAGTACCAGCTATCGGTGCCGGCGTGCGCAAAACGGAGGCGGACTTTCGTCTGGTTGTCCGCCTGCGGCAGACGAAAGAGCTCGATGCGCTTGGACTCGAGCGGGTCATCGTTTACCCGGGCGCTGATGTAGGGCGCGAGCGTGGACCACATCGAGCTGTCAACGCCGATGAAGGCGCCGTAATTGCCGCCCACGTCCTCACCCGTAACCGGGTCCGCATAGACCGCGGCGTCCCCATGCGCAGTCTCGAGGGTGGCCTGGGCATCCACGGCGCCGGAAACCGGGTCCCGGAGAATGTCGGGTCCATCCATGAGGTAAACGATAGGCAGCCAGGTTTGGCCCTGGTCGATCGAGTATTCGACCGCCGCGACACTGTCCTGGTTCTGCTCCCACAGGCTGTGGAAGGAGACGAAAACGTCGCTCTTGCCGCTCAGGTCAAAGTCCGGGGTGAAAAGGTAGAGTACCTGGCTGCGCCCGTTCCGGTAGCCGGAGTTGCCGAAGGCGAAGCGTCCCTGGGCCAGTGGTTGGTCATAGATCTGTCCATTGAGGACGTTGAGTGGATTGACCGTCAGCACGCGCCGGTAGTCATCGCTGGCGGCGTCAGAGTTGCTGTAGGTGACGAAAGTGCCGGTGAACCGGTCCGCGGCAACCACCGTCCAGCCTGCGTAGCTGGCCGAGTCGAGGTTGCCCAGGTCCAGGTCCGGATTGGTGACGTCGGTGAAGCTCAGCCCGGTCCAACCTGGCGGCAGCTCTCCTTCGGGGGTGGAATCAAAGTTCTCGAAGTAAAGCGGCGCGGGCAGGACGATGTTGCGATAGGCGGCGATATGAAAGGCCGCCTGGTTGGTATAGTGGCCAGCGGGGCTGGCGTTGTCGGCAAAGATCAACTCATAGGCGTGATCGGAGGCGGGTGCAAACAAGGTGTCGTTCGTGTAGCTCACGGTGGCCAGCTCGCCTTGCTGGGCCAGCGCGTGCGCGACCTTGGTCCCGTCCACGCGCAGCTCGACCGAACTGGCCACGAGCTTTGTGGCGCCGTTGGTGATCACGAAGGTGAAGTGGAGCGTAGGCGGCAAGTTCTGGGCGTTGTTGGCCGGCTGTGCCGAGAGCACCCGGACTTTGGCGGCCAGGGGGTCGAACACCGTGAAAGGGTCGCTGGCCAGGATGTCGTACCCATCGTTGGCCAGGAAAAAGGCGACGTAGGTTCCGGGCGTGGTCAGACCGTTGGCGAAGGAGACCTGGCCGTCGGTCATGCCGGTTGCGCCGCCGCCACCGTCAGTGTACCGCCAGAGGATGGACGGGGTCCCGCCAGGCAAAGAACCTGTTCGATAGAGGCCGATCCAGTCCTTCGGGTTGGCCGGGCCGTTGGTGAAGGTCACGGAGATGGGCTCGCCGATGGCATAGCTCCCCTTGTCGGTCCGCAGCAGCGGGCTCGACGGGTCCACCACGACAAAGGTCGTCATTACCAGTTTCGTGTAGCCATCGTTGAGCAGCAGGTGGGCATCCCAGTCGCCCGCCAGGCCCAAACCGCCGCCGAACTTGACCGTTCCTTCTTTCAACGCTTTGGTGCCGCCCTGCGTATTGTCCACGTAGTACCAGCGGGTTGATCCGACCGAGCCGGGTTCGACGCCTTGCGGGTAGAGGCCGATCCAGTCCTTCGAGTTGCCGGGGCCGTTCGCGAACGAGAAGGTGATGTCCTCGCCCGGGTAGTAGGCCGAATGGTCAGCCGCGATCGAGGGACCTTGTGCCACGGCGACGTGAAGGCTCCCGAGCGCCAGCGCCAGGCCCGCCGCGAGCCCAAGCCAGTGGGTCGGCGGTGCGCATGTCGATCGGAAACCGCAAGACAGATGAGGTGTCGTTTTCATGGGGATAACAGGACGTGTGGGTCGATACATACTATTCTGAATCGTTGGGGTGATTAGCATTTTCGATGCCGCTCGGTCGGATCATCACCGATCGCGCAACTCTCGAAGAAACCAAAGGAGTGAGGCGAGGCCTCCCGCGCGGGCTCGAGTGTCTCAATCAGCGCCATTTGCGGTTCAAGGGGTTATGGGTTTAGGGCGTGCAGACTACCGCCGGGACCCCGCCGGGACCGGCCGTGAGCCAGCCGTTGACAATCTGATCGGCCTCAGGCGCGACGAGGGGCGTCCACTCGGCATCGGTCAAGCGCCGCACGAACCGGTGCATCTGTGCGCCAGCCCTGCCCATGGCGGGCGCTGCGCCGGTCGCGCGCGCGGCTTCGATCTGCTTCTTGAGCTCGGGTGAATAGGTCTCCAGGTAGGCGATCATCCAGGAGGACTTGTCCGCGGGATTGCCATTGGTCGAGACCACCACGGCGCGCACGGCATCCTCGCGATCGTCGTCCAGGCCCTTGATCGGCGGGACCGAACCGATCGGCGCGGCAAACAGTTTCTTGAGGCTGACATCATAGAAGAAGGCCTTCCCGGATGCGCCACGGTCGGACCGCCAGAAGCGAACCAGGACCGAGCCCGCCACACCCAACATGACGAGGCCCAGCGCCAGCTTGATGAGAGCGTTGCGCTCCATGCTCAGTCGAACCGGTTACTTGTGGGGCCGCGCTTTGACCGACCACCAGCACTCGGAGGAGTTGCAGGGGATGCGGCCGGGGTCCAGGAGCGTGGCACTGCCGTCCGCGAGCCCGTAGTTGGATTTGCGGTTATGGCGCACGGCCCCTTTGTCACCCTGGGCCAGGCGATTGAAGCCGGCGCTGTTCGCATCACCCACTTCTTTCCAAATCCACCAGCGATCCTGGGGCCAGACGCCGTGGATGTCGCTGTTGCCATCGCCGAAAAGCAGCAGGCGGGAGGGGGATTCGATCGTATTGGCGCGGCAAACATTGTTTTCGTAGCCCGACGGGCGGCCGAAGGGCGGCGGCGCGCCGCCCGAAAGCCAGTGCACATCCACAGCGCCGATCCCGCTGGGAATGTCGATCTCGCCCGAGACAAATTGTCCCAGCACCCACGGGCTTGGCTTGGCGTTACGGTTCGGCTTCGCGCTGGCATAGACCTCCTCCTTCTCCGCCGGGCAGTCATAGAGATGCGGGCTGCGTCCGAGGTAATTGTACAGGTAGGCCCGCCAACTGGACTCGAACCCGCTGAACCGGTCTTGTATGGGCGGATACCAGTCCGCGAAATCGCCGGCGTAAAGATGCACGGCGACGACGAGTTGGCGCAGGTTATTGACGCACTTGATCTGCTGGGCCTTGCCCTTGGCTTTCGCGATCGTCGGCAGGAGCATCGAAGCCAAAAGGGCGATGATGGCGATGACCAGCAGCAACTCGATGAGCGTAAACGCGCGCGAGGCCCGCGCCTGCCGCCAATGGCGCCAATGCCAGCCTGCTGAGCGAGAGTCTGTCGGGCTCAACCGCATACGATTCGATCACTTCAGGATGCGCTGCCGCCAGCGCCCTGTAAATCCCCCATTCTGGGGACGGCCTGTTATGGAGCCGCGCCAGACCACAGTCAGGCGCGCCCTCTCGACAAGGCAGGAGCGGACGGCCTGGCGCTACGCCGGGCCGATCGTCGGCCGACGCGCCGCCCGCCAATGCCACCGCCCCAGTTGGCACGGCTTTGGGAACACCGCGCGTGGCCCTTGCCAAGCCTGGGTAGCAAACCGCGGGGCGGTTACGAATCCAAGGCGGAACGGTGACATGCAGGTCAATTCCCCGAGCCGCGCGTGTCCAGGCTGGCGGAGGGGCCGACTACTTGAGGCGATTCGGGTTCAGGCCACGCAGGTCGGACGGCAGGAACAGCCCGTCCTTGCGAAGCAGCTCCCCGTCGAACCAAACCTCCCCCCCCCCCCACTCGGGGCGTTGGATCAGCACCATGTCCCAGTGCACGGCCGAGCGGTTGCCGTTGTCGCAATCCTCGTAGGCTTGGCCCGGCGTGAAATGGAGCGAGCCGGCGATCTTTTCATCGAAGAGGATGTCGCACATCGGGTTTTGGATGTGGGGATTGAATCCCAGCGAGAACTCGCCGATGTAGCGCGAGCCGGCATCGGTATCGAGGATTTCGTTGAGCCGCCTGGTATTGCTGCCGGTGGCGCCCACGATTTTGCCCGCCTTGAACTCGAGCCGCACATTCTCGAAGCGCGTGCCGGAATAGAGCGTCGGTGTGTTGAACTGGATCGTGCCCTCGACGGAGTCCTTCACGGGGCAGGAGAAGACCTCGCCATCGGGGATGTTGCGCAAGCCGTTGCAGGGCTTGGCGCCAATGCCCTTGATGCTGAAGGTGAGATCGGTGCCGGGTCCCTTGAGATGGACACGGTCGGCGGCCCGCATCCGCTTCTCGAGCGGGACCATGGCGCGGGCCATGCGCCGGTAGTCCATGGTGCAGACATCAAAATAGAAATCCTCGAAGGCCTCGGTGCTCATGTTGGCGGCCTGCGCCATGCTCGGGGAGGGCCACCGCAGAACCACCCAGCGGGTCTTGTTGACGCGATAATCCAGAACGGGCCGAAGCATCCGCGTGTAAAGCGCCATGCGGTCGCCCGGCACGTCCGATGCCTCGTTGGCATTGGCGCTGCCGCGAACCGCCACATACGCCTGCATCCTTTTCATCCGAGCCAGCTCGAGGTCTCGTTGCAAGGCCGCGTGACGAGGAACCGTCCCTAGGATGACTTCCCGGTTCACCCGCGTATGACGCACCTCGACCAGGGGGATGGCGCCGGCCGCGCGCGCGGCCCGTATGAGCTCGACCGTGAATTCGTCCGGCACGTCGATCACGTCCAGGAGCACCTTGTCGCCCGCCTCGAGCGCCGTCGAGTATTCGATGAGGACCTTCGCCAGTTTGCGGTATCGCGGATCAGTCATAGTCGCGGCCCGAAGGTTACGGCAGGCGCACAGGCGGGTCGAGCGGCAATTGAGCCGCCGAGCCGCCACGCCGCCCCGTGCGGCCTACTCTCCGCGCAACTGGAAGAAACGGCCCTGCCCGGCGTCGATGGGCAACGCAGCATCGAACGCGGCCTCGGTGTCGAGGACGGTGTTGGTGACGGACCACCAGCGGGCGGGGGGCGTTAGGTTGGTGGCGGTCATCAACGCGAGGCCCGCGCCGCTGAGCGGCCACCGCAACGCCAGGCCCGTCGCGGCCGGTTGCGCCCGCAGGATGATCGGCAAGGCCAGGTGGCCCAGCGCATCGGCCGCGGGTAACACATTCCCGCCGGCGCCGAGGCAAGCGCGTCCAACTGCGCGAGATTGGTGATCCCCGGTGGTCCTCCGGTTGGGGTCGCCGCCGCCGGATGGCACACAAGTGCCAAGCCCAACGCCACTGCCGACGCCCAGCGGCGAGCGTTCGGCCAGCCTCGCCGTGGCGCGTTGGGCTTGGTGACCATGCGCACAGACCACCCGCTCGCGCGCCAGTCGTGAACCAGGAAACCGCCCCAGGGCAATCCGATTCAGTAGGGCATCGCCGGGGTCTTGTCGGGCGTGACCACCATGTAATCGCGGTCGAACCACTCACGCACCGTGCGCGGGGGCTGAGAGGGCTCGGCCCGCTCGTCAAGACGCGGGACGATCGCCAGGTGCAGGAGCCCCGTCTCGAGGAGCCGCTTGTAACCCGGACGATAGCCCGAAATGAGGATGATCCGCATGCCCGTCCGCTTCAGTTGGTCGAGGTCAGCAGATTGCAACGCGGGGTATGCCACGAACAGAACCAGGCCCTGGACCTTGGGATGCGCGCGAAGGACCTCGAGGAAGCGCTCCCGCGGGACGCTGCCACCGGTGGACATCTGCTCCATCGGAGTCAGACTGAAGGTCTCGAGGGCGGCGACGCTGACCCCGCCGATTCGTTTGAGCGCGCCGCGGAAGGCCTTCAGTTGAGCTTCCTCGACCGGGTTGGGCGCGGCGGGGTTGTGGTGCGCGATCAGGACCACGCGACCCTGGTGCGCCAGGAGTCGATCGGTTTCTTCCGCCGCCACCTGGCCCAGCGCCTGGTAGGAATCGAGCCGGATGGCCGGCCCACGCCCTGGCCACTTGACATACAACCACGCACACGAACCGACGATGGCCAGCACCGCGAGCGTGATGACAACGGGCCGGTGGTTCAAGGCGCCGAAGGGCTACTCGCGATCCCACTGCCAGCGCGGGTCGTAGAGGCCGTTGCCACCGAGCCACTGGATGCCGGTGGCGGTCTTGCCCTCGGCGGTCTTGCCGGGGAAGTACTGCAAACCGATGACGCTGACCCTGATCGACGCGGCGTGGCCATCCACAAAGCCGGCGTTGCACCGCCGGTTGTGCCGTCCCACAGGACGATGCGGCACGTCGTCGTAGTAGCCCAGGTTCGTCGGGGTGCGCCAGTAGAGGAAGGCGGACTCGGGCACCTCGCTCCAGAGGTCGGGATTCTTCTCGTTCTTGTTGGCGATGAGGCCCGCATCCGCGATGGGAATCGATTCGACGGGGTTCTTGACACTCGCCAGCTTCGGCTTGGAGGCGTCGGACCAGGCGGTCAGTTCCGGGTGGTTCATGGCAAGCCCGAAGCCGTTGCGCACGCTGGGACAGCCGATCACGTTCGTGCCCTGCAAATACGGCCGCAGCAAGTCCACCCACCAGGTCACTTCCCCGGGGAAAAAGGCCCCGGGCGGAGCCTTTTGGAAGAGATACAACGTCACGATGTCGTCGCGGGTGTCTCCGGCGTACATGTGATAACCAAGCCCCATCTGGTGCGCGTTGCTCAGGCAGCGGATGCTGCGCCCCTTTTCCTTCGCCCGGGCCAGGGCCGGCAGCAGCATGGCTGCCAGCACGGCGATGATGGCGATCACCACCAGCAGTTCGATGAGCGTGAAGCCCCGCCCTGCGCGCCGGCTCACGAGGGCCGGCCTGGCGCGCGGAACTGTGCGGGGTCTCATGCCGCAAAACCGTGCGCCTGGAAGATGCGCGTGTCAAGGTCGTGGTAGCGGCGCGGCTGCGGCGGGGGGCTGGCGGCGGCGGATGCCACCTACGGGGCCGACTCGGCCGACTCAAGCTGCCTTGCCAATCTGCCTTTGGTGAAGCAGATTGGCTTCAGCCACGGCACCACCGTCATGACCACGATTCGCTCGGGGTGAGCCGCGGGACTCTTGCGAATGAACGCAAATGAACGCGAAGCCCGCAGTGGCCGGATGGAGTGGCCACAAGCGAACACAAGGCGGCAAAGCCGCGACCAAAAGTGCTGAATACTCGCCGGCGCTACGGCGGGAACTCGGGTGCGCGCACTCCCGCCTCTGACTCACTCCTGCCTTGACGCGCCCGCGGAGGCCGGTGATGCTGGCCCACGATGAAATGGACCGACGAGCAGACGATGGAACAGTTTCGCGAGCAGTGCCGTCGGCAGATGGATCGGCCCCTGGCGCTCCGGGTGAAGTATGGCTTCTTCCGTGTCTATAAACCGGTGCTCGATGACGCCCCTTGGCGCAGCTTCCAGACGATGGCGGAATATCGGGCTTGGTGCGAGAAACACCTGCCCGAGTATCTTGGTTTCCAGCGCGGCGCATGAGTCCTCGTCCGGAATTCCACCCGCTCCAGGCAGAGGAGATCGCCCGCGCTTTCCAGGAGCAAGGAGTCGAGTACCTGTTCATTGGCAAGAGTGGCGCGATCCTGCTGGGCTATCCAGGCGCAACGCAGGATGTGGACGTGTTTCCGGCGCGCAGCCCCGAGAACGGCCGGCGGATCGTGGCGGCGTTACGGCAGATCGGTTTCGACATCGGACCCGAACTGGAGAGGGACATCATGGCGGGCAAGGATTTCGTTCAGCTCAAGGCCGGGCCGTTCGACGTGGACCTGGTATTCGCGCCCGATGGCATCCCCAGCTTCCCGGCAGCGCAGGCCAGGGGCCGGACCGAAGGAGTATTTCACGTCGCCAATCTTCGCGACATCATCGCCAGCAAGAGGGCCAGTGGCCGAAAGAAGGACCTGATCGAGCTGCCTTTGCTCGAGAGCTTTCGCCTCGAATACGAGAAGCGCCACGCCCCGGCCTTGCGCACGGCTACAGAAATTGCTCGCTCGACGCCGAAGGTATCGATCGCGGCAAAGGCCGATCCTCCTCCGGCCAAGCGGCGGCACGGTGCGGCCGGCAAACACTAACCCTCGAGGCCAGGCTCATATGCCCGAAGACCCAAAGTTCGCCGAGGAACTCAAACGGATGCAGCGCGAGCCGCTGCTGCCCGCGGAGAAGAAACTGATCGCCGGCAGCCTCCTGCTCGGGATCGTCCTGCTGGGGCTGTTGGTTTGGTTGAGCCGGACCTTTTTCCCCGGTTGACAGGGCGGCCGACGGCAATAGGTCCGAACGCTCGAGCGAACCGGAGCGCCGAGGCAGTTTGAGGTGTCAGGGTTGGAGCGCCCTCCCTATGGGCGCGGGCTCAGCCGCCCACTTCCGCCTTGGCCTCGGCGGCCAGCGGAGTGCTCAGGTAGCGCTCACCCGTCGAGCAGGCCACCGTGACGATCATCTTCCCCTTGTTCTCCGGGCGTTTGGCCACTTCGATGGCGGCCCAAACGTTCGCGCCCGACGAGATGCCCGCCAGGATGCCTTCCTCTTTCGAGAGGCGGCGGGCCATCGCGAAGGCGTCGTCGTTGGTCACTTGCACGCACTCGACGATCTGTGGGTTGCCCTTTTCGTCTTTCAAGTGAAGGTTCTTCGGGACGAAACCGGCGCCCGTGCCCTGGATTTTGTGTGGGCCGGGCTTGATCGGCTGGCCGTTGAGCGTCTGCGAAATGACTGGGGAGTCCTTCGGTTCGACCGCGATGGCCTGGAAGCCGGGCTTGCGCGGCTTGATGACTTCGTAGCAACCGCTGATGGTGCCTCCCGTGCCGACCGCCGAGACAAGGATGTCCACCTTGCCCTGCGTGTCGTCCCAGATCTCCTCGGCTGTGGTCCGGCGATGGATTTCGACGTTCGCCGGATTCTCGAACTGTTGCGGGATCCAGGAATTCGGTGTCTCGCGCGCGAGTTGTTCGGCCCGTTGGATGGCGCCGCGCATCCCCTCCGGGCCCGGGGTCAACACCAACTTGGCGCCGAGCATCGCCAGCAACGTTCGCCGCTCGAGCGACATCGTCTCGGGCATGGTCAGGATGAGCTTGTAGCCTTTCGCGGCGGCGACGAACGCCAGGGCAATGCCCGTGTTGCCACTCGTTGGCTCGATGATGACGGTGTCCTTGGTCAAAACGCCGCGCCGCTCGGCATCCTCGATCATCGACATGCCGATGCGGTCCTTGACGCTGCCCAGCGGGTTGAAGAACTCGCACTTGAGCAGGATCGTGGCATCGACGCCAGCGGTGACACGGTTGAGTTTGACCAGGGGGGTGCGCCCTACTGTTTCGACGATATTGTTGTAAATCCGGCCCATAAGAAGCGATGACAGTTGGCAGTGAGGTTCAGTTGCTCGCGACGGTGGGCGATTGTGGGGCTTGCAACGGGCTGGGCAAGCCTTTTTAGCGCGGCGCTGGGCCTTCACTTCCTTCACGGGACCCCGCAAAACCAGAAGTCCCTGCCCGGCCTCGCGGCCGAGCAGGGACAAACTGGGGGGTGGGAGTTCGCCACGCTCTCTTTCCCGTGCTGGCATTAGGCGCCTGGTGCGGCTGCCAGCTTCCCGACGCTATTCTCCGTGACAAGCGGAGTTGCCGGCCTCATAGCAGGGCCGTCCAGCGCCTTGCGGTCGCTGGAGTATCGAGTGAGGCCTCTTAGCTCGCTTCGGCTAGTGGTTGCGCCACCGGCTTACGAACCAGGTAAAGACATGGCTGTGATCGCAAATCCGCGTCTCTACCCTCTTGCCCCGGGTCGGCCGTTGCAGTTGGCAACGCGTTGGCCCAAGGCGACGGGTCTGACCTCTTACCTCTCAGGTTGCCTTTCGCTCACAGTCCAGCGGTGTCGTTTTGAACACATCGCCGGCGTCTTGGAAGGGCTTGACGGACCTTGTCGCGGTCACGTGCTCTTCCCGGCGCGAGCGCTCACTTTGTCTCGCCTTTCGGCGCCTTTCGTTTGGCGGGCCTGTAACGGCCGCCAGAGTCGCCCGCCCCGTGCTGGGACGCAGTAGCAACCATGCACCCTCTGGGTAACTACGATTCACTTGAGCCCGAAACCAGCCCAAGCTACTTGACTCGGCGCGGAACGGTTTCTAATCGCTCCTGGCCGCTCAGTTCCCTTTTCGCGTTACCGGCGGCGCGCGAACGCCGCCAGAGGAACTGGTGAATAATGCCTCTCGAACGCAGACCTTTCGACCCGCTCACGGGAGGGGCCAAGTCGAACCAGCCCGACTTGGCCGTTCCCCAGTCACCTGGGATTATCTCCGAGACTTCGGCCGCTCTCCGTACGGAGGGCGGCATCCATCTCCGTGCTTTCAATGAACTGGGGAGAGGCTAGGACGAGCCGCGGGCTGGTGTCAACAGTTTTTCTACGTAAAATGTTAAGGCTCAATAGGTTGTGAACAAGTTGTGAATAACTATGTTCATAACGCGCCTCTCTCCCGCTGCATCAAGGACTTCGGCGGGGAAGGCAACCGGCGCCCCGCCAGCGCCGGGCCACGCATCGCGAAAAAGAACCACACTTTTCCAGCGATGCTGGCGGATGACGCCACCATCGGACGGCTCGAGTGGGAGTGCGAAACCTGCCGGCAGCCGCGTGGCTGGGCAGGAGGGATCAGGCCGCGGGCGCGGGAGCGGGGGGGGGGGCAGCAGGGGCTGGCTCGGCGGCGGGTGGGGCGGGGCTTGGCGCCGCGGCCGGCGCCGGCGCGGCCGGCTTGGCCTTGCCCTGGGTCTTCTTGCGCTTCAGGTACCGCACCCTGCGCGTGCGCTTCTCATGCTTGTTGTACTGCTTGCCCATAAATCTTTACATCCGAGAAACAATCCGATTGTTTAGGGGGAGTATGAAGTTGCATTGGGCGCGGTTCAACCATTTTTTGGTGGTCAGTCTGCTGTGCGTGCTGGCGTGGGGCTGCAACTCGCCCGGGGCTGGCGGCGGGAAGAAGGAACAGGGCCGCAAAAGCGACGCGACTTCGCTGGCGGTGTTCCAGGAGGCCAGCGCGGATGGCCGGGGGGGGGGGACGCCGGTCCCGATTTCGCGGGAACAACGGGTGCCGGTCTATATCGAGCGCGCGCCGATCCTGGACGACGGCGTGGTGCAGGAAGCCGCGGTGGTCGAGGTTTACGACGGCTTCGCGATCCAGGTCCGATTCACGTTTCATGGGACGCTGGCGCTGCAGGCCGCCACGGCTACCAAGCGCGGCTCGCGGCTGGCGATCTGGGCGCGGTGGACCGAAGAGCGCTGGCTGGCCGCGCCGCTGATCGCGCGGACCATCGACGATGGGATTCTTACGTTCACTCCGGACGCCACGCGCCAGGAGGCCGAGCGGATCGTGCGGGGCCTGAACAACATGGCGGAGAAGCTCGGCAACAAGCCCAAACCGAAGAAGAAGCAGTGAGGGCATTCCCCGCGTTGGCGCTGGCGGTGGGTTCCTGGGCGGCCGGGTCAGCGGCCCTGGCGCAGCCCTTCGGCTTTCCCACGGCGAATCGCGCCCTGCTGACGCCCGGCGGCGAACCGGCGTTTTTCGCGGCGACGCCGGGCCAACCCTGGGTCACCGGTTCTTTCGGGTGCGTGCGTTCGGAGGGCGGCCAGTGGCATGAGGGCCTGGACATCCGCTGTTTGCGGCGGGATCAACAGGGCGAGCCCAGCGACCCGGTGGTGGCGACCGCGGACGGCGTCGTCGCCTATTTCAGTCTCAAGCCCGCGCTGTCGAATTACGGAAGGTACGTGATCCTGCGGCACCAGGTCGAGGGGATCGAAATCTTTTCGTTGTACGCCCATCTCAGCCAGGTGCGCCCGGACCTCCAGCCGGGGCTGGCGGTTCGCGCGGGTGAAGCCATCGGGGTCATGGGGCGCTCGACCAACACCGGTGCGGGCATCTCGAGGGAACGGGCGCACGTCCACTTCGAGCTGAACCTGCGACTCAGCGATAGCTTCACCACGTGGCAGAAGCAACATCAGCCAGGCCAGCGCAACGACCACGGCGAATGGAACGGGCACAACTTCCTCGGGATCGATCCCGCGCAAGTGTTCCGGGACGAGGCACGATTGGGCCCGCATTTCAGCCTGTTGAACCAGCTCAGGTCGCAGGCGGAGCTTTGCCGGGTCCGGGTGCGGCGGACGGGTTTTGCGTGGCTGCGGCGTTGTCCCGGCTTGATCGTGCCCAACCCGACGGCGGAACGGGAAGGCGTGGCTGGTTGGGAACTGGCGCTGAATTACGCTGGCATCCCTTTTCAACTGATCCCGCGCGCCGCCTCGGAGCTCAAGGGGAAAGGTGCGGTGCAACTCGTGTCGGTGAACGAAAGCGAGCGCGAGGAACATCCGTGCCGGCGGCTGGTGGTGCGGCGGGGCGGACGCTGGGAGTTGAGCCCGAGAGGCTCGGAGTTGATCGATCTGCTGGTGCATTGAGAGAACTTTGCGGTTGCGCGCGCCGCACCCGTCCGTAAGCTCAACGGTCCGAACGATGAACTACAAAATCTCGAAGCACGCCGCGAGCCTCTCGCCGTCTCTAACACTGGCCATCGATGCGAAGGCCAAGCAGATGAAGGCGGATGGGTTGGATGTCGTTGGATTCGGCGCCGGCGAGCCGGACTTTGACACCCCGCAACATATCAAAGACGCCGCGGCGAAGGCGCTGGCCGACGGCTTCACGAAGTACACTCCCAGCAGCGGTATCGTCGAGCTGCGGCAGGCGATCGCGGACAAGTTCAAGCGGGACAACGGCCTGAGCTACAAGGCCTCGCAGGTGATCGTTTCGTGCGGCGGCAAACACTCGTGCTATAACACGGTGCTGGCCACGTGCGAAGAGGGAGACGAGGTGATCATCCCCTCGCCGTATTGGCTGAGTTACCCCGAGATGGTGAAGCTGGCGGGCGGCACACCGGTGATCCTGCCCACGAGCGATGCGACGGAGTTCAAGGTCACGCCGGACCAACTGCGGGCGGCGGTGACGCCGCGGACGCGGCTGTTCATTCTGAACTCTCCGAGCAATCCAACCGGCGGGCTTTACACGCGCGAGGAACTCAAGGTCCTCGGGGATGTCTGCGTCGAACGCGGTGTGCTCATCATGAGCGATGAGATCTACGAGAAGCTGGTGTACGACGGGGCCGAGCACACGAGTGTGGCGGGCTTTTCGCCGGCGCATTACGAGCACACGATCGTGGTGCACGGGTTCGCCAAGGCCTATTCGATGACGGGCTGGCGGCTCGGTTTCCTGGCCGCGCCCGAGCCGATCGCCAAGGCCATCGACGCGATCCAAAGCCACAGCACGAGCAACCCGACTTCCTTTGCGCAGAAAGGCGCGGTGGCGGCCCTGACGGGCCCGCAGGACCATCTGAAGAGCTGGCTGGCGGAGTACGCCAAGCGGCGCAGTTATGCCCATCAGCGCCTCAACGCCATGCCGGGCGTGAGCTGCGTGAACGCCAAGGGCGCGTTCTACCTCTTCCCGAACATCGGGCGGCTGGGGCTCAAGTCCAGCGAGTTTTGCGCGCGGCTGCTCGAACAGGAGCAGGTAGCCGCGGTTCCGGGGGTGGCGTTCGGGGCGGACGACTACATCCGCATCAGTTACGCCACGAGCCTGGCGAACATTCAGAAGGGGCTGGACCGCATGGAACGATTCGTTCGGAGCCTGACCAAATAGCGTGCCGCGGGGCCCGGGGCGCGCCCGCCCGGCTCTCGACCCAGCCCTTTTCCGTCATCTACTGCCATGTTCCACTGCCACGAACTGCTGGGGTTCATGTCGCCGGCCCTGGCCCGGGACATCCTCGAATACTCGTTCGCCCACGACAAGCTGCTCTACCGTGCGTCCCTGGCGGCGGTGGCGGACGCCAAGAAAGTGCGGCCCGTGTTTTTGGAGAAGAAGCCCCGGACAGAGCGGCACGTCGAGATGCTGGCGATGCTCTCGCGGCCGCGTTTGGAGGAAGCCGCCGCGAACCTGCTGCGCGCCTGGCTGCTCAAGGCTGAAAACGCCATGGTGGTCGAGTTTCTTGACGGTCTGGGCATCGCCCATGAGAAGGGCGTGGTGGAGGATTTCCCCGCGACGGTCGAGGACGCCAGGCTGACGGCGGCCGTCGATGCGTTGCTGGCGAAGCACCCTGCCGAGAAGGTAGGGGTCTATCTGCACATGGTGAAGGCCACCGGCGCGCCGGGGTGGAAGAACCTCGACGCCCTGCTCGAGAGCGACAAGCGGCTTCAGTTGGGGTAGGAACGCCCGGCGGACAAGGGCCGGGGGGCGTGCCCTACTCGATGTCCTGCTTGGGCTTGGCCCAGCGCATCGGGGTCTTCTGCGTGACCTTGGCCGTGGGCTTGCCCGTGCTGTCCAACAGTTCGATGTCGAGAGTGTCGGCGTCGATGGCTTCCTCGGCGGCGTTGGGGTCGGCCTTCACTTTGATGCGGACCAGAACGGAGCCTCTGCCCGCTTTGATCGCCTCATCCTGGATGACGAACAGGTCGGCGGTGGCAGGTTTGGCGGAGTTATAGACCTTCGCGCGCACGGTGGCAGCGCCGGCGACCAGGTTGTATTTCACCGAGGCGAGCCCGCTGTAGAGGTCGTTCTGCTTGAAGTTGTCCAGCGAGAGGCTGCTCCCGTCAGCGGCCGTGGGAGCAACGGGCGCACTGGCACCCGGGGCGCGCCACATCAACAGCATCGTGGCTGGGAACAAGTTGGCCTTGGCGGCGGCGGCGGCCTCCGCCAGATAGACCAGGACATGGTCGGTGGGGAAAGACGAGGCCTTAGCCGCGGCCGCTTCCGAGGGCGGTTGGAACTTGATCGGGAAAAGGGCGAAGTTGCGCCGGGTCTTGCCCAACTCGGCCTGGCTGCTGACGAAGTACTTGGCGGCGTCCGGTTCGGTGGTCCGGATCACATCGACTCCCAGAAGGGCTTTGGGTCCGAGGTTATCCTTGTACTCGAACTCGACGCCGATGGTCATCTGGCTGCGGTCGAGGCTCCGGTTGACCACGTCCACGTTCATGACTTTGCTCTTGAGGTTGCTGGCGACCTGGATCGGCGCCGCGGCGGCCGCGGCCCCTGCGGCGCCCGTCGTGGCCGCGGGAGCGGCCTTGGCCTTCTCCTCGGCTTCGGCCTTGGCTTTGGCCTCGGCCTCGGCCTTCGCGCGGGCGTCGGCCTCGACTTTTGCCTTGGCCTCGGCCTCGAGCCGGGCCTTCTCTTCGGCTTCGGCCTTGGCTTTGGCCTCGGCTGTCGCTTTGGCCTCGGCGGCGGCCTTTTCTTCGGCCTTCCGCTTCTCGTCGGCCTGGCGCTTGGCTTCCGCTTCGGCCGCGAGCCTGGCCTTCTCACGGTCCTCGGCTTCCGCCTTGGCCTTGGCCTCGGCGTCGGCGCGGGCTTTGGCTTCCGCCTCGGCTTTCATCCTGGCTTCCTCACGTGCCTTGGCTTCGGCCTCGGCTTTGAGGCGCAATCGCTCGCGCTCGTCGGCTTCCGCCTTGGCCTTGGCCTCGGCCGCTTGCCGCGCTTTTTCCTCGGCAATCCGTTTCTCTTCGGCGGCCTTGCGCGCCGCGGCCTCTTGCCGGGCCTGCTCGTCGGCCTTGGCTCGTTCCTCGGCCAGACGCTTGGCCTCGGCTTCGGCGGCCAATCGCGCCCGCTCGCGTTCCTCAGCCTCGGCCTTCGCTTTGGTCTCAGCTTCTTGCCTGGCCTTTTCCTCGGCCAGGCGCTTTTCCTCGGCCAATTTGCGCGCCGCTGCCTCCGCGCGCGCTTTTTCCTCGGCTTTGCGCTTCTCGTCGGCCAACCGCTTGGCCTCCGCCTCGGCCTTGGCTTGCTCTTTGGCGCGCTCTTCCGCCTCGGCCTTGGCCTTGGCATCGGCCGCGGACTTCGCGCGTTCGTCCGCCTTCCGCTTCTCTTCCGCCAACCGCTTGGCCTCGGCTTCCGCGGCCAACCGTGCCTTCTCGCGTTCCTCGGCCTCGGCCTTGGCCTTGGCTTCGGCTTCGGCGCGGGCTTTCGCCTCGGCTTCGGCCTTGAGGCGAGCCTCCTCACGAGCCTTGGCCTCCGAAGCGGCGCGTTCCTCGGCGAGGCGGCGGGCCTCCGCCAATCGTTTCGCTTCGGCCTCAGCGGCCAGACGCGCTTTCTCGCGTTCCTCCGCGGCGGCTTTGGCTTTGGCCTCGGCTTCGGCGCGGGCTTTGGCCTCGGCTTCGGCCTTCATGCGCGCCTCCTCGCGGGCTTTGGTGTCCGCCTCCGCTTTCAGGCGGGCCTGCTCGCGAGCCTCGGCCTCGGCCTTGGCCTTGGCTTCGGCGTCTTGACGGGCCTTTTCCTCGGCGGCGCGCTTTTCCTCGGCCAGCTTGCGGGCGGCGGCGTCCTGTTTTGCCTGCTCTTCGGCCTTGCGCTTTTCTTCCGCCAACCGTTTGGCTTCGGCCTCGGCTGCCAAGCGCGCTTTCTCGCGTTCGGCTGCTTCGGCTTTGGCCTTGATCTCGGCCTCCTGTCGCGCCTTGGCTTCAGCCTCGGCCTTGGCGCGGGCTTCTGCTCGCGCAGCGGCCTCGGCCTTGGCCTTGGTCTCCGCCTGGGCTCGGGCCTTGGCTTCCTGTTCGGCTTTGGCCTTTTCCTCCGCGAGGCGTTTGGCTTCGGCGGCGCGTTGCGCATCCGTCATCCGCGGGGCGGCGGAGTCGGCGGCCAGGTCGGGCGCCGCGGCTGGCTTGGCGTTGGGGCTGCCCCACTTGATGGTCTTCACGAAGGGGCTGCGGGCCAGGATCGCCGACTTGGTCGAGTTAATGATCCACAAGCTCACGCGATCGGTAGTGATCTCCGGGGGCACTCCGGGCTCGTCGTTGAAATACTTGCACTGGAGCGTGATGATGCCTTTGCCCTGGCTGATGGCGGCGGGGTCGGCGCCGAACCAGGCGGAGACGCCGCGCGTGCCGCGCTTCTCGAAAACCGGTATCACCATGGCGGTGGGCCCGCCCGAGCCGTCATAGGCGTAGTCCACCGTGAGGCTCAGTTCCGTGCCTTCCTGGGTGGGGCCGACGGTGCGCAGGTTGGACAGCAGGCTGCCGGCCTGGGGTGCGAACACCAGATCGCGCTGTTGGTCGAACTGTGCCAGCGCCACGGTGGCGCTGCAGCACGTGGCCAGCCAGCAGGCTGGGAGAGATTGCATCAATTTCATAGTCATCAGTAGTGGCCGTTGGGCTGACCCTTGCACAGTAAGCCGTTCCTGCGGCGTGTCAAAGCGGTTTTTGGTCTTTGTGTCTTCGGCCTGGTCCGAGCGGAACTGCCGCCCCGCCGAACGGCTCGCGATCCCGGCGGCGCACCCGCTACACGAACTTGCCTGGGTTCAGGATTCCGGCCGGATCCAGCGCTGCCTTGAGCGTGCGGTGGAGGGCGCGCACCGCGGGGGAAGCTGCCAGCGGCCACCAGCGTTTCTTGGCCAGGCCGATGCCATGCTCACCCGTGATGGCCCCGCCCCAGGCGATGATCTGTGCGAATAAATCGTCGAGCGCCGCCCGGCTGCGGGCCTCGGCGCCTGGCTGGGCGCGGTCCAGCATGACATTGACGTGGATGTTGCCGTCGCCTGCGTGGCCAAAGCAGGCGACCGGCAAGGCGTGCCGGCGCTGCAGGCGCACCGCGAAGCGGAAGAGGTCCTCGAGCCGCCCTCGCGGGACCACAACGTCTTCGTTCAATTTGGTCAGGCCCGTGTCACGCAGGGCGTAGGAGAACTCGCGGCGCAACTGCCAGAGCCGCTCGCAGGCGTCCGCCCCGAGGCCGCGCTGGACGAACCGCGGCGCGCACTGCCGGACCACCGCTTCGAGCTTGCGCAACTCGGAACGCACCGAGGCTTCGTGGCCGTCCAGTTCGACGATGATCAGCGCCTCGCAGCCGGCGAGGCGCTCGCTGCCGGTGCGCTTCCTGGCCGCCGCCAGGGTGAAAGCATCGGCCAACTCGAGCGCGCACGGGAGGAACCCCGCCGCAAAAATGCCCTGGATGGCGCGGGCCGCCGAACGTGGTGAGGCGAACCCGGCCGTGAGCGCGGCGCGGAACGGCGGCAGCGGCAGCAGCTTGAGCGTGGCCTGGGTGACAACTCCCAGCAGCCCTTCCGAGCCCACGAACAGACGCGCCAGCTCGAAACCTGTCTTGTTCTTGTGGGTCCGGCCGCCGAGTTGAACGATGGCGCCGTCCGCCAGCACGACCTCGAGCCCGAGCACATAATCGCGGGTGACACCGTACTTCAAGCACCGCGGGCCGCCCGCGTTGGTGGCGATGTTGCCCCCGAGGCTGCAATCCGCGCGGCTCGCAGGGTCGGGCGGATAGAAGAGGCCCAGGGCTTCGACCCGGTCTTGCAGCGTCTTGGTGATCACGCCCGCCTCGACGACCGCAACAAAGTCGCGCTGATTGATTTCACGAACGCGGTTCATGCGCGCCAGCGACAAGACGATGCCGCCACGTGAAGGCACACACCCGCCCACGTAACCGTGTCCTGCCCCGCGCGGGGTGACAGGTAGGCGGTGGGCGCGCGCGAACCGGATCACCTCGGCGACCGACGCGGTCGAGCGAGGCAAGGCGACGGCCTCGGGCAGGTTGGACGCAAACCACTTGTCCCCCGCGTGGGCTTGGCAGGCCTCGGGATCGAGGCGGAGCTCGCCTGGGGGGAGCCGCTTTTGCAGGCGGCGCAGGCCGGCCAGGCGGGCGCGGTTCATGCCGCCGGCGTGTCGCTGCCGGTCAGGAGGGCCTTGGCCTCCTCGGCCCGGTCTTCGGGGACCTGCACTCGCACGCCACCGGCGGCCACTGAGTAGCCCTCGATGCTCAAGCAGGCCAGTTCACCCGTCACCACGTTCGGGATTTCGGCCGCATCCAGGCGCGAGCGCACGACCTGGGCATCGGCGGGGGAGAAACTCTGAAAGACCGTGACCAGTTCCATGGGGTCAAACGGGTGGAGGGCTGCGGGTTCAGGCCGCCGCGGCGCTCTTGAGTTCGGCGAAGACAATCACCCCGGCGCCGGTCTGCAACAGGCTCATGACCTGCACTTCGACCTGCTGGCCGATGAGGTTCTGGGCGTGGTTGACCACGACCATGGTGCCATCGTTCAGGTAGCCGACACCCTGGCCCTTGTCGCGGCCTTCCCGCACGATGCGCAGGCCGAACGCCTCCCCGGGCAGGATCACCGGCTTGAGGCGGCTGGCCAGATCGTTGATGTTCACATACTGGACAGACTGCAGCTCGGCGATCTTGCCCAGGTTGTAATCGTTGGTGAACAGTTTGGCCCCCAGCACCCGAGCCAACCGCACCAGCTTGCCATCCACGCCCGTCTCCTCGGGAAAATCGCCTTCGTGGATTTTGACCTCTTTGACCTGGTTGCGCTGGATGCGGCTGAGCATCTCGAGGCCGCGGCGGCCACGCGCGCGGCGCACGGGGTCGCTCGAGTCGGCGATCTGATGCAGTTCGCGAAGCACGAAACGGGGCACGACGATCACCCCCTCGAGGAAGTTGGCCTCGATCAGGTCGGCGATGCGGCCATCGACGATGACGCTCGTGTCCAGAAGCAGGAGATTGTCGGGCTTGTTCTGCGAGGCGAAGCGGACGTAGGGAATGATCAGGGAGAAGTCTTCCTTGTTGCTGCGCATGGCCAGCACCATGCCGACGTAGCTGAACCCGACGAACAGGCCCAGGCGGATCAGCCAGCGCGGGCGTTCATCCGCGTAGATAAAAAGCTGCGAGCGGTCCACGAGCCACGCGATGGCCGAGCCCAGGAACAAGCCGAAAGTGGCGGCGGAGAAGGCGCGCAGGGACAAGCCCTTGACCATCTCGTCGATCGCCACGAGCAAGCCGCCGAAGCCAAAACCAATCAGGGCGCCCCAGTACCATTCCGAGATCAGCTCGGGCTGCACCTGGCTGACGGCGTAGCCGCCCAGGGTGCAGAGCCCCATGAACAGTATGCGGATGACCCAGAGTGACATACGGAGAGCGTCAGGGCCGCGTGGCCGCGGCGGGAGAGGAAAGAGCGGCGGGAGCGGGCTTGACGGCGCGCGGCTTGTACAGCAGGCCGAACCGCGCCAGGTTGCTGCTCAAGATACTCAGGTTGCTAATGCTCAGGGTCATCTGTTGTTGCATCTGCCGATCTTGCAGAAGGCTGCCAGCCAGCCCTTTGCCGGCCTGCAAACCGGTGAGCAGATCATTGACCAAAACGCCGGCCGAGTCGATGCTTTTTACGGCCGCCGTGAATTGCCCCCGATTCGTCGTGACGGTTTGCTCGAGGTCACCGGCCACCTGCCGGAGCTGACGCGAGAATTCCACCAGGTTGCTGACCCCGGTCGAGACCCCTGGCGCGTTGGCCTTGACCAGGCCGCTGAGGCGCTCGGTCGTTTCCAGCGCTTGCTCCGAGACCGTTCGGATCGTGCTGATCGTGCTGGTCAGATTGGTGAGGTTCTTCTCGGACAGGAGCGTGTCTCCCAGGCGCACCACGGCCTCGTTGATGCGCTGCACGGTGAAGTCCATGCGCTCCAGGATGCCCGAGGCCGCTCGCGCGGCCTCCTGGAGGTTGAAGGGTTCCTCCGCCTGAACCAGGGCGCCGTTCCCGAGCACGGGCGCGGCGTTGCTCGTGGGCACGATCGACACGTACTGGTCTCCCAGGAAACCGGCTTGTTCGATGAGGAAGAGCGCGTCCCCATGCACGGGATACTGGCTCAGGATGCGCAGGCGCATGATGACGTAGCGACCGTTATCCGCTAACTCCGCCGCGCGCACGCCGCCGACAGGGATGCCCGCCATGTGCACCGCGGCGCCCTTCTTGATGCCGCCCACGTTGCGGCACTTGAGCCGGAGTTCGTAGGTCGGTGTGAAGAGGGGTATGCCGCGGCTGAACTTGATGAGCAGGGTGGCCGCCAGGGCCAACCCCACCAGCACAAACACGCCGACTTTCCACTCGAGGCGCCCCTGGCTCACAGCAGCACCTCCCGGGGATCGGCTTCGCCGCGCACGAACCGGCTTACCACCGGGTCCTGCGAGCTGAAAATCTGGCCGGTCGTGCCATCGGCGTGGATGCGGCCCTGGTGCAGCATCATCACCCGCCGTCCGACCCGGCGCACCGTGCGCAGGTCGTGGGTCACGACCACCGAGGTCACGCTCAACTGCTCGCACACCAGGGCGATAAGCTGGTCGATGCTGTCGGCCATCACCGGGTCCAGTCCGGTCGTGGGCTCGTCGTAGAGCACGATCTCGGGGCGATGGATGATCGCGCGAGCCAGGCCGACGCGCTTGCGCATCCCGCCGGACAACTCGGCGGGTTTCTTGGTTTGCGTCCCCTCGAGCCCCACCAGCGCCAGCGCCTCGCGCACCCGGCGTTCCAGTTCGCCCGCCGTGACGGCCCGCTCGCGCCGGAGCACGAAGCCGACATTCTCCGCCACGGTCAGCGAGTCGAACAAGGCCGCCCCCTGGAACAGCATGCCGAACCGCCGCCGGATGCGCAGCAACTCGCGTTCGCCCATGCCCGTGATGCGTTCGCCGCCGATGGACACCTCGCCGGCGTCCGGTTGCATGAGGCCGATCAGATGCTTGAGCAGGACGCTCTTGCCGCCGCCGCTGCGGCCGATGATGGCCACCGCCTCGCCGCGCTCGATGCGGAGATCGACACCGCTGAGCACGGTGTGCGCGCCGAAGCCCTTGCGCAATGAGCGCGCCTCAATCATAGAGTTGCGCCAACCGGGTGAGGAACAACGTCAGGAATAAGTTGCTCATCAAGATCGCAATGGACGCGTACACCACCGCTTCGGTCGTCGCCAGGCCCACGCCCTCGGCTCCTTCGTGGCAGTTGAACCCCTTGTAGCAACTGATCGTCGAGACCAGCCCGCCAAACACGACCGACTTGGTCAACCCGATCACCATGTCCTGCGCGCCGGTGTAACGCAGCATGTTGTAGTAGGAATACGCGGGGTCCATGCCCAGCAGCCCGACCCCAATCGCATACGCCGCCACGATCCCGACCATGATCGTTTCGGCGGTCAGCAACGGCATCGCGATCAGCGTGGCCACCACGCGGGGCGCCATTAGGTAGTCCACCGGATGCGCGGCAAGCGTGCGCAGGGCGTCGATCTGCTCCGTCACCCGCATCGTGGCCAGCTCCGCCGCCATCGCTCCGCCCATGCGTCCGGCGACCATGAGGGCCGCGAGCACCGGCCCCAACTCGCTGCCCATCGAAACGCTCACGACCGCCAGCGTGGCGGTGTCCATCCGGACCTTGTGGAATTGAAAGAACGTCTGGGCGCACAAGACCATTCCTGTGAACGCGCCGGTGATCAGGATCACCGATTGCGACTTCACGCCAACATGGTAAAGCTGACGCAGCAGATCGCGCCCGACGAGCCGTTGGATGCAGAGCGAGCGGAGGACTTCGAGGCAGAGCACGGCGTAGCGGCCCAGGCCCGCAACCCGCTCAAACAGCCATTGCTCCGCGAACGCCGTCATCGGCAGAAACCTAGGGGAACGGAATGCCGTTGGCTAGCAAGACAAGTGGCGAGGGGCAGAAGGCCGAAGACGGAAGGCATCCGCCGCCGCTGAAGCTATGGCGGACAGGGAAGGCGGAAGGGATCCGCAGATTGACGCAGATTGGCGGAGATGAACGCAGCCCTGAAGGAACGCAGAGAACACGAAACGGGAGATGTGGGTGAAGGAGGAACCGCGAATCCCGCGGCGGCGGGACTAATGGACGCGAATCCGGCGGTTGTGAGAGCGGGCAGGGGCGAAGCCAAAGAACCTCACACGAAGACCCGAAGTCACGAAGCAGAATGCCGGTCTCGGGGTGAACACCGGCACCCTGTTCACGAGCACTTTTGTCACGACACCGCCTCGCGGCTGAACAGCGTCAGCGACGGGACGTATTCCGCCAGCTACACGTACCTTGCCAATTCACGGTTGGTGAGCCAGATTCGTTTGAAGTAGAACACCACCAGTCGCATGGTCGTAAGCCGACAGTTCGATTGTTTGGACCGCCTGCTGCAGGTGAGCAGCGTGTCACCGCAGGGCGCCAACCAGCTTCCCTCGGTCCATGGCTACGGGTTGAACGCCGCGAATCAGCGGACGCGCCTGACGTTGGCCGATTCCAGCTATTGGGTCTATCAGTACGACTCGCTGGGGCAGGTAAGCTCCGGCAAGCGCTACTGGGCCGATGGGATCCCCGTCGCGGGTGAGCAGTTCGAGTACGGATTCGATGACATCGGGAACCGAACCCTGGCCAAAGCGGGCGGTGACCGGGCCGGGGCGAATCTGCGCTCCGCCAGTTATACGAACAATACTCTCAATCAGGCGACGGGGCGCGGCGTACCCGGCGCGGTTGACATCCCGGGCGTGGCCACACCGGCCGAATGCCACTTGTATCGACTGTAATACGCCGGAGGAGAAATTGAACCCCGATTACCAGATGATTCAAGATCGCATCGACCAGACCAAGTGACGCACGGATGTCTCTAACTGGCCACAAGACAGCGTCAGCTCTGTTGGTGGTTCTCGCAGCCTGCCTGGTTGTCGCGCTGGGGGGTCTCGGGTGGCAGTCAACATACGCCAACCGGGATGCCCGAGAGGCGTACTTGGCCTCCAAGCACCTGGAAAGTATGCGCCAGCGGGCGTTGCGCTCTGATCAGCGAGCAGCAGCAGCGTGTCTTCAAGAAATTGCCTCCGAACGAGTGCATGTGGGCTGGCTGAGACCTGAACTGCATTTTAAAGAGTTGGTCGAGTCGCAACGAGCTGCAGCGGTTCACGATGTCATACAGTACCTGCAACTGAAGACCGGAGGGAACCTTGGCGAGACACCCGACAAGTGGATAGAGAGGTACGCAGGAAGTATCCGCCAACCATGAAGCTCAAATCGGTGACTCCAGGTGGCGATGTCCTGCACAGACGGTGGGAGAGATCTAGCCGCGCTCCTGCCTTCTCCGGGGCCTCCGCCTCCGCCTTTCGGGCTTCGGGGGGACGGGTCGGCGCGGCTTCGACGTGCGGGGAGACACTGCGTCTTGGGTGAGGAGTGCGTCGCTCGTGATGACTGGGAAGGCGAGCACAACCGTTCGTGACCTTGTTTTCGCTGACGAGCTTCTCGCTGGCGGCGCGTGGCTAGAGGAGATCACAACAGATTTTCTGACGCGACTAGGGCACGGTGCCTGTTGCTCGCGAAACGGCTTGGACCTGAGTGAGTTGTTGGAGTGATGCTCGCGTCAGTTGTCGAGCATTTTATGAGAATCGAAGTTTTAGCCGATCAGGAGCACACTCGGCGCCGAAAGGCCGAACCGGCATTTAGGCAGGACAGCCGCGTAGATGCGGACGAGCGCTGGTCAATCGCGCGGAAGGGGCTGCTCGATAGATTGAACGCATACTGGACGAATGACCCAACCGAATACGACGATGGGGATTTCTTTGTCGGTGAGGATTGGTCTGGAAACAGGGTGTTGCACGTCGTCGTGATGAGGTGGGAAGTGCTTACCACCGATTTTCTTCAGGAGTGTCAGGGATTCCTTGTGTCGCCATACGATGACTTCCTGATAACAATCGGAAAATCGATGCCTGCAGTGGAGGACATGTTCGAGCTCGTAGTGACCAGCCAGCGATCGTACGTCCGGTTCTACCGAAAGGGAGCGGAGGAAACGCGCGCTGTGATCAGGGCGCATCCCCGCTATGGCGCTATCAAGGCGTTGTTGGGCTAACTTAACGTGCCAGGGGTCGCGCACGGGCCCATCGCGGGGGCTGTCGTAAACGGTGGGGAGGAGGTCTGCCACCCGCACCTGCCGTATCCCGACCTGTCGGGTTTGGTGCGGCGTTGCCTCGAGGATCGATCGCGAGGGTGTTCAGACCGATTTCTACTACGACGCGCTCAATCGGCAAACCGCCAGCAAACGCAACGGCATCACCCGGACCAACATCCTGGATGCGGCCGGGAACGTGCTGGCCACCCTCGAGCTCAGCGGTGTCCCGCAACAGAGGTCACAGCCATGTCGCCCCGCTGGGGCTTTGGGGTGGTGGGTGGGCGCTTTTCTATAACGAGGTCGTCCCTACCGGGACTGCACCGTGGCGCCCCGCGTCCGGTGGGGCAGCCACGTCGGTCCGCGCCCGCTCGGCTAGACACGGCACCCTCCACAGTCCCGGCGTCCTGGCGCGGTTTTTGCTTTACCTGCCGGCTTGTACCGCAATAGCCTGTAATGAGTCGAGGGTCCGGGTGTTTGGTCGCTGATCCAAGATGAAAACGATTTCACGCCTCTGCTGTTTGTGCTTCGGTCTCGGCGTTGCCTTGGTCGAGGTGCGCGCCTATCGTCAGCCGGAACAGGCGGGCCCCCCGGACTTCGACCGGCGCCAAACCGCCGCGAGCGTTGCGGCGCGGCCTGCCGCCCCCAAGCGAGTCGCCCTCGAGTCGCTGGCCCGCCGGGTACCCGGCCTGCAGGTCAGCTTCGACGATCTCCTCGGCACGCCCCGGTGGGTTCGCGCCAACGACGGGTTCCTGACCGGGCCGCAAGGAACGGGCCGTGCGTTGTCCCCACGCGCCCTGCAGGCTTACGGAGCCGCCGACCCGCATCGGGTCATCAAGGCGTTCGTGGCTGAACAGACGGACCTGTTCGGGCATGGCGCCGAGGAGATCGAAGCCGCGCGGGTGGTCCGCGAGTTTGTCACTCCGCGCAACGGGATGCGCAGCGTCATCTGGCAGCAATGGCACGACGGCATCCCGGTATTCGAGGGCTTGTTGGCGGGGCACCTCACGGCGCGCGGTGAACTGGTGAGCGTCTCGAGCCGGTTCCTGCCTGGGCTGGATCGCGCCGCGCAGGCGGGTTGGCGTCATCCGGGGCAACCGGTGGGGGTCGCGCTGCTTTCCGCCGAGGCGGCGATCGCGGCGGCGGTGACGAATCTCGATTCGGCGATCGGCGGCAAGCGCCCGCCGCACGCGGCGCGGTATGACAACGGTCGCGCCTCAAACGAGCGCCGGGTCGCCGCGGGCGCGCGCGCCGGCGCGCGCGCGACGCTGGTCTGGTTGCCGATGAACCCGAGCACGCTGCGTTTGTGCTGGCAGGTCGAACTGGCCACGCGCGCGCGCGGAGAATGGCACCGGCTGCTGGTGGATGCGGAAACCGGGGAGGTCCTCCTGCGGCGGTCGTTGACGGATTACCTGACCGACGCGACTTACCGGGTCTTCACGAGCGACAGTCCGACGCCGTTTTCGCCGGGCCACGCGACGCCTGCGGCCGCGCAACCGGCGGGTGTCACGCGTGAGTTGCTGACTTTCAGCGCCCTTTCCACGCTGGCATCGCCGAACGGATGGATCAACGACGGCGTCAACGAGACCCTCGGCAACAACGTGGATGCCCACCTGGATCGGAACGACGACGACCTGCCCGACCTGCCGCGCCCGCACGGCTCCCCGGACCGGGTGTTCGATTTTCCCCTTGACTTGACCAAGGCGCCCTCGAGCTACGGCGCGGCGAGTGTGGTGCAGTTGTTCTATTGGAACAACTGGATGCACGACCGCCTCTATGAACTGGGTTTCACCGAGGCGGCGGGCAATTTCCAGACCACGAACTTCTCCCGCGGCGGTGAAGAGCGCGACGCGGTCCTGGCGGACGCCCAGGACGGCGGGGGTTTCAACAACGCCAACTTCAGCACCTTCGAGGATGGTGTGCCGCCGCGCATGCAGATGTATGTCTTCAGTGGTCCGACCCCCGACCGCGACGGCGCGCTGGATGCCGAGGTGGTGCTGCATGAATACGCGCACGGCCTGAGCCGGCGCCGGGTTGGCGGTGGCGCGGGGCTCAGCGCGTCCCAGGCCCGGGGCCTGGGCGAAGGTTGGTCGGACTTTTACGCGCTGGCGCTGCTGAGCCAGCCCGGCGACGACCTGGACGCCTGTTACGCCATGGCCGGTTACGTCACCTATCGCCTCGACGGCCTCAACGAGAGTTACTATTTCGGCATACGACGCTACCCGTACTCGACGGATCTGCGCAAATCGCCGCTGACGTTCAAAGACATCGACCCCACGCGCGCCGGTTCGCATGCCGGCGTGCCGATCAACCCGACCATCGGGGATTTCATCATGGCCGACGAGGTTCACAACCAGGGCGAGGTCTGGTGCATCACGCTCTGGGAGGCCCGGCGCAACCTGATTCGCAAGCTTGGCTTCGAGGCGGGCAACCGGCTGGTGCTGGAACTGGTGACCGACGCGATGAACCTTACGCCGCCGGAGCCGACGTTCCTCGAGGCGCGCGACGCCATCCTCCAGGCCGACCTGGTCAAGACGGGCGGCGCCAACCGGGACGAACTCTGGGCCGCCTTCGGGAAGCGCGGTTTGGGCTTCAGCGCGGCGTGCCCGCGCAGTTTCACCACCATCGGCGTCGAGGAGGCCTTCGACGTGCCCGACTCGCTCGAGGTCGCCGGCAGGCAGGGCTTCACGGTCAACGGCCTGGAAGGCGAGGCCTTCCAGCAGCGGTCCCAGGCCTACACCTTGACCAATGCCGGGACGAATGCGCTGGGTTGGTCGGCCAGCGCTCCCGCCGGCTGGCTGGGACTGAGCGCGACCTCCGGTGAACTCGAAGTGGGAGCGGCGGCCACCATCGAGGTGAGCCTCTTGCCGATCGCCCGCGATCTGCCGGCCGGTGTGTACGAGACCACGCTGAGCCTCAGCAACCACCTCACGGGCCGGGTGCAATCCCGCCCCGTGACGTTGCGGATCGGACAGCCGGAGTATTGGACCCAGCTCTGGACCACCGAACGCCCGCCGCTGACAAACACGAGCCTCACGTTCACTCCCAATGGCTCGCCCAGCTTCTATGGCGCCTGCCTCGGAGCGGCTGACCAGTTCCCGACGGACCCGGCAGGTGGCACCCTCCTGGCGCTCGGGGACGATGACTTTGCAGAAGTGAAGCTGCCGTTGGGCAAAGAGGTCAGGCTCTATGGCACTAACTATTCTTCCCTTTTTGTAGGAGCCAACGGCTACATCACCTTTGGCGCGGGCGCGGCGGAGTTCGAGGCCTCGCTGCCGGCCCATTTCGGGCTGCCGCGCGTCGCCGCGTTGTACACCGACCTTGATCCCAGCGCCGGCGGCCTGGTCTCGTGGAAAGCCGCCGCGGACCGGGTAGCCGTGACCTACGCGGACGTGCCGGAGTACGGCGATCGCTTCGGCGCCGTGAACAACTTCCAAGTCGAACTGTTCTTCGACGGCCGCGTGCGGCTCACCTGGCTGGACCTCGAGGCCACTACGGGCCTCACCGGCTTGTCACGCGGGGGCGGTGTGCCGCCGGCGTTCGCGGAGAGCGATTTCACCCGCGCCGGCGCCTGTCTGCCGAGCCTCCGGGTCACGCTGCCAGAGCGCATGGTGGAAGGCGCGCCCGGCCTGCAAGGCAGCGTTCTGGTCCCTGAAGCGCAGACACAGGACTTGCCCGTCACGTTCACCGCGCTCAACCCGGCGGCGGCCTCGGTGCCGCAACAGGTGGTGGTGCGCGCCGGTGAATTGACCGCGGCCTTTCCCATCACGGCGCCGGCCAATGCAGTCCCCGAGGGCACGAGGCTGGTGCGCATCGTCGCCAGGGCGGCGGGTTTCGCTGACGGAAGCGGACTGATGCAACTGGACGACAGCACGTCCGTGAGCTTGCGCCTCGAGCTGCCGGACAGTGTCGCGGAAGGCGCGGGCGCGGCCAGCGCCCTGCTCACCGTCGATCCAGCCCCTCCGCAGGGCCTGATCGTGGCCCTCTCAGCCAGCGACACCAATGAGGTGCGCCTGCCGCCCCTGCTCATCGTTGCGCCGGGGAGCGGCTCCGCGGCCTTCGAAGTCGCGGCGGTGGATGACGATCTGCTCGACGGGACACGGCCAGTGGTCATCACAGCCCACGTCAACAACTCGCCGGACGCGAGCGGCCTGCTGCAGGTCCTGGACAACGAAACCAGGGACTTGCGGCTCGAGCTGCGCCAGCGGATTGGCGAGGGCAGCGGCGTGGTCCAGGCCGGGGGCAAGGTGAGCCTGGGTGGACGGCTCCCAGCCGACCTGACCATAAACCTCGCGTCCAGTGACGAGCGCGTGCTGGTGGTTCCGCACACCGTGATCATCCCCGCGGGCAGGACTTCCGCCTCGTTCGACCTGACCGCCGTGGACGATGACCAAATCAACGGCGAGAGGAGCGTGACGGTCAGCGCGGGGGCGCCGGAGTTTGGGGCTGCCTCCGGCATCGTCCGGGTGGCTGACGATGAAACTCCGCCGACCCCAGCCGGCCCTTCACCGGCCCATCTGTCTTCCAACAACCCGCCGAACCTCACCCTCTCGTGGGAGCGCGGGGAGGGGGAGGCGATCGTGAATGGCGGCTTCGAGACCGGGGACCTCACGGGCTGGACCCTCGAGGATAGCGGCCTGGGCCGGTTCGTGATCAACGACGGCACACTGGACCCGCCGGGCCCGGACGGCCCACTGCCTCCGTTCGCGGGACGCTACAGTGTGCTGTCGCAACAGCCCCAACCGGGACGGCATGTGCTCTACCAACAGGTCTTCATCCCGCCAGGGGCAGGCGTGGCGCTCCTGAGCTGGACCGACCGGATTCGCAACCACGCCGGAACATTCGTGGCGAATCAGCAGGAATTCCGCGTCGAGGTGCAATCCGCCTCGGGTGACACCCTCGCAGTGGTATTCCGGACGGCCGAAGGGGATGCGCTGGAAAGCGATTGGACCCAACGCACGTATGACCTCACCGCCTTCGCCGACCAGGCGATCCGCGTGGCCTTCGTGCAGCAGGATACCCTTGGCTATTTCAATGTGCACCTGGACGACGTGAGCGTCTGGCTGGGCCCAGCGGGCCAGACGACCTACGAGGTGTACCTCGAGGAAACGCCGCTGGGGCCAGGGGAATGGCTGGGGGTGACGTCAACGAACCGTTGGCCGGTGCAAGACCTTGCGATTAGCTCAACTTATTACTGGCAAGTCGTCGCCCGTCGCGGCGGCGCCCAGGCCGCCGGTCCCCTCTGGCAGTTCAGCGTCCCGGGCCCGGGGCCGATCGACCATTTCGTCTGGAGCAACGTGCCTTCGCCCCAATTCCTCGATGTCCCCTTCCCGGCGACGCTGGTGGCCCACGACGCCTTGGGCATTGTGGCCACCAACTTCAACGGCGCCGCCCGGCTGAGTGGACGGGTTGAATTGCCCGAGGCGGCGATCGGCGCCGGCGGCGACCCGTGGGAATTCCCCATGGGCACGGAGTACCACGACTCACGGTTGCAGGCGATTTATCTTGCCAGCGAAGTGGGCGCTGCCCGCCGGTTGACGGCGCTGGCGCTGCGGGTCGCGGTGGCGCCCGGCCAGGTCATGGAGCGCTGGACGATCCGGATGAAGCATACGGCCCTCAAGCAGTACCCCGCCAGCCCCCGGTGGGAGCGGAGCGGCTGGACCACGGTGTTCCAGGCGGATCAGGCGGTCGAGGAGCCGGGCTGGATCACGTTCGAGTTTGCGACACCGTTCGACTATGACGGCGTGAACAACCTGATGATCGATTTCAGTTTCAACAACTCGTCGTATTCATCCGACGGCTACTGCCTCGCCTTCGTCTCGACCACGCCGCGGTCTTTGGGGGCGCGTTCGGACAGTTGGGACGGTGACCCGCTCACCTGGAGCGGCACCGTTCCGTTTGCGGTGGGAGATCCGACCCTCCCGCTGGTGCGGCTGCTCTCGGTGACCCCGGTGCCGGTCACGCCCGAATCGAGCGGCACCTTCCAGGCGGGAGTCTGGACCGGGGAAATCTCGGTCGGCGCGCTGGCGCAAGGCGTGTCGTTGCGCGCGGAGGACGACGAGGACCATGCGGGCCAAGGCGGCAGCTTCCGCGTCGTGGCACGGGATGATCTCAGCGTGTCGGTTTCCCACGCTCCGGACCCGGTGACCGTCGGCCAGGCTGTGACCTACACGATCACCGTGGAAAACAGCGGTCCGAGTGCGGCGACCGGTGTCATGGTGACCAACACGATTCCTCCGGGCCTCGAGTTGGTCTCGGCCAGCGCGACGCAAGGGACATGCTCCGCTCTGGAAGGGGTGGTGGTTTGCGACCTCGGCAGCATCCCGGGAGGAACGAACGCCTCGGTGGTCATAACCGCCATGTCCACGACCGCGACGACCGTGACCAATCGTACGGTCGTGGTGCGCGCGGAGGCCGACGCGGTTCTCACCAATAACGTGGCCGCCACCGCTACGCGCATCAACCCGCTGCCCGGCGTGTCCATCGCGGATGCGGAATGTGTCGAAGGCGACACGAACACGACTGCGATAACGCTGCGAGTTTCCCTTTCAGTTCCGAGCAGCGTCGAGGTGCGGGTGGATTACGCCACCTCGGATGGTGGGGCGATCGCGGGGAGCGATTACGTGTCCACCAACGGGGTCGTTGTCTTCCCACCCGGGGTGGTCCAACAGACCATCACCGTTCTGGTTCTGGGGGACACCGAGGATGAAACCGACGAGGCCTTTTTTGTGCGGCTGAGCAATCCGGCCAATGCCACGCTCACGCGGCCCACCGCCAGCGCCAGAATCCGTGACGACGACGGTCCGGCCATCATGATCGAGGACGCCGAGGTGGCGGAGGGCGACACCGGCACCACCTTGCTGGCATTCCCGCTGCGGCTTTCCGCGCCCAGCAAGCAGACGGTGACCGTCCAGTACTTCACGTTCGACGAGAGCGCGGTCGCCGGCCTTGATTACACCGAGAAAGACGGCACCCTGACCTTCCCCATCGGAGTGACCAACCTGACGCTGTCCATCGCCGTCCGCGGCGACATCGTTGTCGAGCCCGACGAAACGTTCCGAGTCGCACTTTTTGATCCCACGGGCGGGACGCTGGCGCGAGACAGCGCTGTGGGCACGATCCGCAACGACGACGGCGTGCCTGGGAAGATCGATCACTTCTCGTGGAGCAGCCTGGCCTCGACCCAGTATGTGAGCCAGCCTTTCCCGGTAACCATCACAGCGCTGGACGTCTTGCAGGCGCCCGTGCCCGGCTTCGCCGGCGCGGTCAGTCTGGCCGCAAGGGCGTTGAGCCCGGATGTTCAAATCGGGCGGGGCACCGAGGCCTGGGAGTATCCGATGGGAACCTTCTCCGAGGATACCCGGGTGCAGATGATCTACCTGGCGGACGAGGTCGGACCGGCGCGCACGTTGACCGGGTTGGCGATTTATGTGGTCGAGCAGCCCACCGTGACCATGAACCGCTGGACGATCCGCCTCAAGCACACGGCCACGGCCAGCTACGCGGCCAGCGCCGTCTTCGATCGCTCCGGTTGGACGGTGGTCTATCAGAAGAACGAGGTGGTCTCGGCGCGCGGCTGGGTCCATTTCCTGTTCAGCAAGCCTTTCGTTTACGATGGCACCAACCACCTGATGTTGGACCTGAGCGTGAATAACTCCTCGTTCGCCTTGCTGGACGGGCTATGTCGTTACTCGGAGGCCGGCACGGAGCGCTCGCTCTACGCGTCGGCCATCAGCGAATTCGGCGATCCCTTGAACTGGGGCGGCACGCCCCACCCGACTCGCGGGCGCGAATTGCTGGACGTGCTGTTCGAATCCAGGCCCGCGGTGGCGTTCGCCCCAGGCCCGGCGGTCACGTTCGAGCAAGGCAAGTGGAGCGGCTTGGTCACCTTTCTGGCGGCGGGAACGAACGTCGTGCTCGAGGCTCGCGATGCCCCCGGACACTCCGGCGCCGCACCGGCGCTGACGGTCCTGCCGACGCTCGACACCGACGGCGATCAGATGCCCGACAACTGGGAGGAGGCCCACGGCCTCGATCGGAATAGTGCCGCGGACGCCTCGTTGGACCCCGATCACGACGGCATGTCGAATCTGCAGGAATACCTCGCCGGCACCGACCCGCAATCCGCGGAGAGCGTGCTGCGCATCGTGGGCATCGGCCTCGAGGGTGAATCGCTGCGTGTGCGATTCTCGACCGCGCCGGGAAGACGATACGTCATCGAACAGACGGACGATCTCGGTGGCGGCGGTTGGTCGGCGGCCGGTCCCACGCTCGTGGGGACGGGGGACGCCGTCGAGATGAGCGGCGCGGCGCCCGCCACGTCCCGCGCCCGGTTCTATCGCGTCCGGCTCGCGCCTTGATCCCACGAGCGGAGGAGTCGATGGCCAATCGCCTTGAGCATCGATGATGAGCCCACGCGCAGCGCAGGCGGGGCGGGGCCGGCCATAACCAATCCCGGCTCCTCGAGGTTCAGATATCAACCAGGCTGATCCTGGGGCGCGAGGGTCACATTCGCGGGGGCCAGGCTTGATTTCAGTCAAGGTAATGGACTCCCGCATCCGATCGAATGATCGTGTCATATGATGAACGGACGCGAACGACTCCTGGCGCACTTGGCCGGCCAACCGGTCGATAGTCTGCCGCTCATGCCCATCACCATGATGTTCGCCGCCGCCCAGGCCGGCGTCCGCTACCGGGATTACGCCGCCGACCATCGCGTCCTGGTCGAGACCCAGATGCGCGTGGCCGAGCGGTTCGATTTCGATTACGTCTCCTGCATCTCCGACCCGGCGCGCGAGGCGGCGGACTGCGGCGCGCGGATCGCGTGGTTTCCGGACCAACCGCCCGCCATCGTCGAGGACGCCGCGCGGTTGGCGGACAAGGCGGAGCTGGCGCGGCTCGTCGTCCCGGACCCGCTAGGCGGGGGACGCATGCACGACCGGGTTCAGGCCGCGGCCTTGTTCAAGGAGAAGGTGCGCGGCCAGAAGCTCATCGAGGGCTGGGTCGAAGGCCCCTGCGCGGAGGCGGCTGACTTGCGCGGCATCAACAACCTCATGCTCGACTTCTTCGATGATCCCGGCTTTGTGCGCGACCTGTTCGGTTTTGTTGTCGAGATGGAACTCCGGTTTGCCCGGGCGCAAGCCGAGGCTGGGGTCGAGTTGATGGGGGTGGGCGATGCCGCGGCCTCACTGGTGGGACCGCAGATTTACGAGGAGTTCGTGTGGCCGTTCGAAAAGCGGCTTGTCGATGGCCTGCACGCGCTGGGGTTGCGCGTGCGGCTCCATATCTGCGGGAACACGCGCCGGATTCTGGCCGGCATGGGCCGGTTGGGCTGTGAGATCGTGGACCTGGATTACCCCTCGCCGGTGTCCGAGGGCCGGGCGCAGATGGGGCCGGACCAGGTCCTGTTGGGGAACATCGATCCGGTCCGGGTGTTGCGCGACGGCTCGGCGGAGACCGTTCTGAACGCCGTCGCGGAATGCCATCGACAGGCCGGGAGGCGGTACATCGTGGGCGCGGGTTGCGAAGTGCCTCGCGACACGGCGCCACAGAATGTGGCGGTGCTCGAGGCGTTCGCGCGGAGCCACCGGCCGGAAGCCACGGAGTCACCCGGCACATGAGTCTTCCCGTGCAACGCGGCTGAGCCCGGCAGACCTGCCCTGTCCCGATACCATGAGCGACGCTCCCACCACGACGGCGGAGGTCGGGATTCAAGCGCGCCTGGCCGCTTTGCGGGCATCGGGGCAGCTCTATGAGCAAGTCATCGCCAGCGCCCAGGAAGGCATCATCGTCCTGGACCGGGACCTGCGGTATGTGTTGTGGAGCCGGTTCATGGAGGAGTTGAGCGGCGTCCCCGCGGATGCCGTGCTCGGAAAACACTGTCTCGACGTGTTCCCCTTCCTCGAAAAACAAGGGATTTACGCGCTGATGGAGCGCGCACTGGCGGGCGAAACCGTCAAGTCGCCGGATGTTCCGTATGAGGCGGCGGGGTCTGGGCGCTCGGGTTGGATCTGCGGCTGGCTCGGTCCCTTGCGGGACCTGGGCGGCGCATTGTTGGGAGTCATCAGCGTCGTCCGGGAGATCAGCGAGAGAAAGAAGACCGAGGCGGCGCTTCAGCGCAGCGAAGCACGCTACCGGACGCTGGCCGAGGCCTCGCAGGACATGATTTTCGTCATCGGACGGGACGGTACCATCGAGTACGTCAACAGCTTTGCGGCCAGCCGCCTGAATCGGCGCGCGGAAGAACTCATCGGCCACCCGCGGACTGACTTTTTCCCGGGCGGAGCCGCCACCGCCCAGGCGGAGAATTTGCGGCGGGTCTTCGAGCACGGCAAGGCGCTCTACGTCGAGGACAAGGTGCGGTTCCCGGGCGGAGACCTCTGGCTCGGGACGTGGCTGGTCCCCATCAAGGATGAAGGCGGCGAGGTGACGGCCGTTCTGGGCACCTCGCGGAACATCAACGAACGCAAGCGCGCCGAGGAAGGGCTGCGTCTCCAAAGCGTCGCCCTCGAGTCCGCGGCCAACGGAATTGTGATCGCCGACCGCGCGGCCACGGTTTTGTGGTGCAACGCGGCGTTCTGCCGGTTGACCGGCTACAGCGCCGCCGAGGTGCTGGGGAAGAACCTGCGGTTTCTCAAATCGGGCCGGCATGGCCCGGAGTTCTACGCGCAACTTTGGGAAACCGTGCTGGCAAGGCGGGTCTGGCAGGGCGAAATGCTCAACCGCCGCAAGGATGGCAGCCTCTACGCCGAAGAGCAGACCATCACGCCCGTGCTCGGCCAGCAGGGCGAGGTGGCCTACTTCATCGCCATCAAACAGGACATCACCGAGCGGCGGCGCATGGAGACCGAGGTTCGCCACTCGCGCGAGCTGTTCCAGCGCGTCTTCGAAGCCAACCCAACGGCCATGGGAATCAGCACGCTGACCGAGGGCCGGTTTCTCGAGGTCAATGCCAGTTTCCTGAAACTCTCCGGCTTCGATCGCGAGGAAGTCATCGGTCGAACCGATGAGGAACTGAATCTTTGGGTGGACCCGGCGCAGCGGCAGGAGTTCTATCGCCGGATCGGCCAGGAGGGCTCGCTGCGTGAGTTCGAGGCCCAGTTGCGAGGGAAGGGGGATCGAGTGTGTCACACCCTCGTTTCCGTCGAGCTTCTGGACCTGGGTCTGGAGTGTTGTCTGCTGTTCAGCATGGAGGACGTCACCGAACGCCGGAGCCTCGAGGCGCGCCTGCGGCAGTCCCAAAAGATGGAGGCGATTGGCCGGCTGGCCGGGGGCGTGGCGCACGACTTCAACAACATCCTGACGGTCATCCAGGGGCACACCGGCCTGCTCGAGCTGGAGCCTCACTCCACCTCCGAGGCGCGGGAATCCCTCCAGCAGATCGCCGAGGCCGCCGAGCGCGCCGCCCACTTGACACGCCAGTTGCTGACCTTCAGCCGGCAGCAACCGCTGCAGCCGCGCCTGCTGGACCTCAACGAGGTGGTTACGAACATGACCAAGATGCTCCGCCGCCTCATCGGCGAGGACATCATGCTCGAGTGCAGGTATGCGCCCCACCTGCCGCCGGTTTGCGCGGACATGGCGTTGCTCGAGCAGGTCCTGCTGAATCTGGCGGTGAACGCGCGCGACGCGATGCCGGGCGGCGGCTCGCTGATCATCAGCACGGAGGCGCGCTCGATCACACCCGAGCAGGCTGGCAAACTCCTTTCGGGGCGGGCGGGTGAGTTTGTCCTCCTCACCGTGCGCGACAGCGGGCGCGGTATTTCGCCGGACATCATGCCTCGCATTTTCGAGCCTTTCTTCACCACCAAAGCGGCGGGGCATGGAACCGGGCTTGGCCTGGCGACCATCCACGGGATCGTCCAGCACCATCAGGGCTGGGTGGATGTCGAAAGCCAGGTGGGCGTGGGCACCGCCTTTTTGGTTTTTCTGCCCGCCAGTCCGGCGGCGCCTGCTCCGGCTGATGGGACGGCCCTGCAGCAGGTCGTGCCCGGCGGCCACGAGACCGTCCTCCTCGTCGAGGACGAAGCTCCGCTGCGAGACTTGGCGCGACAGCTTCTCACTCGCCGCGGGTACCGCGTCCTGGAGGCCGCCTCGGGAGTGGCCGCCCTCGAGGTTTGGTCGAGCCATGCCGCCGAAATCGACGTGCTGGTGAGCGACATGATCCTGCCGGGCGGATTGAACGGCCGCGAACTCACGAATCGGTTGCGGCGTGAAAAGCCCCGGTTAAAGGTCCTGCTCGCGACCGGTTACAGTTCGGATGCCATCATGAAGGACCTCCGGCCCGAGGAGCATATCTGGCTTCTCCAGAAACCGTACAGCCCCGCCGCCTTCTCGCGGGCGGTTCGTGATTGTCTGGACGAGCGCTGGGAGCCGCCGGCAGGCGGGGGTGAGGGCCGCGCCGACTCGAGCGCCGCGGCGCCGAGCCAGCTTCCCTGATCAAGCTGCGTCCGCGCGCAGCACCCGCCCGAAGGCCGCGAGGGCGGCGTCCACGTCCGCGCGCGACACGTTCAGGTTTGTCACGGCGCGGATCGTGTCCGGGCCGGTGGCAAAGACACGCACGCCCGCGGCCTCGAGCCTCGAGGCCGCCGCGGCTGCGGGTTGGTGCAGCACCCGGAAGCGGACAATGTTCGTCTGGACGGTGGCCGGGTCCAACTCGACGCCCGGGAGGCGGGCCAGCCCCTCGGCCAGGAGCCGCGCGTGGAGATGGTCATCCGCCAACCGCGTGCGGTGGTGCTCGAGGGCATGCAGTGCGCCCGCGGCGATGATCCCCGCCTGGCGCATGCCGCCCCCGAACTGCTTGCGGAAGCGCCGCGCCCGCGTGATGAGCTCGCCCGCCCCGGCCAGGGCCGCTCCCACCGGGGCTCCCAGTCCCTTCGAAAAACAAACCGTAACGGTATCGAACGGGGCGGCGTAATCGCGTTCCGGGATGCCGGCCGCAATCGCGGCGTTCCAGAGCCGCGCGCCGTCCAGATGCATCCGCAGGTCGTGCCGACGCGCCACCGCGGCGACCTCCGCGACGCGTTCCAGCGGCCAGATGCTGCCCCCGCCGCGATTGTGCGTGTTCTCGAGGCAGACGAGCCGCGTGGGCGCGAAATGCACGTCGGGCGGGCGCAACACGGCCTCGAGGTCGGCGCCGCGAAAGACGCCCCGCTCGCCGGGCAAGCACCGGCAGATCGCCCCGGACAGGGCGGCCGGAGCGCCCGCCTCGTAGTAGTAGAGGTGCGCGTTGGCCTCGACCACCACCTCATCGCCCGGTTGGGTGTGAACGCGGATGGCTATTTGGTTGGCCATCGTGGCGGAAGGCACGAACAACGCGGCTTCTTTCCCCAGCACCTCGGCTGTGCGTGCCTCGAGCCGCCTGACTGTGGGGTCTTCGCCAAAGACGTCATCGCCCACCTCGGCGCTGGCCATTGCCTGACGCATCGCGGGCGTGGGCAGGGTCACGGTATCGCTGCGCAGGTCAACGGGGTGTGGATGTGGCGGCCGCGGTGCTACGGAGGCTGTTGTCACGCGCGAGAGCCTAGCGGTCCGGAGGACCTCGCGCATCCGAAAAATCAGTTGAACTCGAGCACCAGCGCGCTCTCGAGGCGCCGCACCGAAACAATCCGCGTGAGCAAATCCCCGCGCAGGCGATAGAACCGCACGGTCGAGAGCAGCGGCACAGTGATGGTCCTGGTGGGAAGGTCGATCGCGGCCCCAGGCTCGTCGCTGAACGGCCCGCTGGCCGCCGGGGCGGATTGCAGGTGCACGACCGGCTGATCGTGGGCCACATAGTCAATTCGCACGACTTTCGCGTCCGGGTTGCCGCCTCCAAAGTTACGCCCCCACTCGATCACGTACAGCCGCCCGTCCGGACCGATGTCCATGTCGATGGGGCGGAGGAACTGGAACGAGGCCAGGAACGGGTTGATTTTGAGCAGGTCGCCCTGGTCATCGAGCTTCACTTCCTTGATAAAGCCGCGCGACCATTCATAAAGGAAGAGCGTGCCGTCGTAGTAGGGTGGCAATCGATGCGGTGACGCCAGGTCGGCGCGGTAATGATAGACCGGCCCGGCCATCGCGGTCCGCCCGAATATGCCGGTGGCGGTCAATTCGGGGAAGTCCGCCGAGGGGCTGTACGGATACCAGATCCAGGCAGGGCGCGCGGGCGGCAGTTCGCGCAACCCGGTGTTGTTGGGCGAGTCGTTCGCCGGCGCGGCGGGGTCGTAGGGTGGCCCGGGGCGGTTGGCCGCGAAATCGAACCTCAGGTACGGCTGGTTGTTGGCGATCGCGTACGGCCAGCCGTAATTGCCCGCGCTCCGGGCCTGGTTCCATTCGTCGTAGCCCATCGGCCCGTGGTCCGGGTTCGGCTCCCGCGCATCGGGGCCCACCTCGCCCCAATATAGCCAGCCGGTAGCGGCATCCACCGAGAGGCGGAAAGGGTTGCGGTTGCCCATCGTGTAAATCTCCGGCCGCGCGCGAGGCGTGCCGGGAGGAAACAAGTTGCCGGGGGGAATCGTGTACGAGCCGTCGGGCTCGGGGTGGATGCGCAGGATCTTCCCGCGCAGGTCATCCGTGTTCGAGGCCGACTTCTGAGCGTCCCAGGGCGAGCGTCCCGGGCGCTCATCCAACGGAGCGAAGCCCCAGGACTCGAACGGATTGGTGTTGTCACCCACGCCGATGAAGAGATTGCCGCCCGGTCCAAAACGGAGATGGCCGCCCGAGTGGCAGCATTGCTGGCGTTGCGCCGGGATCGTGAGCAGGATCTTCTCAGAACTCAGGTCCAGGGTGTCTCCAACCAGTGTGAAGCGGGAGATGTGTTGTTGCGGCTGGTCCGGGCTCGATTTGAACACGTAGAGCCAATGGTTCGTGGTGAACCCGGGATCAAGGGCCAGCCCCATCAAACCGTCCTCGAGGCCGTCGAATACCCGGACCTGGCCCGCGATGACGGTCGCCCCTGTGTCGGGCTTCCAAATCTTCAGCCGGCCATGACGTTCGACCCACAGGACCCGGCCGTCCTCCGGCAACGCCAGTTCCACGGGGTCCCACGTGGCGTGGTCGAGCACCACCTTCTGAAAGCTCTTGTCCAGGCTGGCGCCGTCCTCGGCGGACTCAACGCCGGCGGCGTAGTGGATGCCGCCCAGCAAGTGCTGCCGGAACAGGGGTTCGTCATAGCTGGCCGCGGTGTGTCCCCCGGCTGTGTACCAGGCGCGCCCGCCGCCGTAGGCATGACACCAGGCAATCGGATGATCGAAGCCCATCGTGGCGGCGCCCGCAGAGTAGGTCCGCTCATCCACCGTCATGAGCACGTGCGCGTCCGACCGCGGGTTAGTCTGGAACTGGTACCACTCGTCGGTTCGACTCCAGCGCCTCGGCAGGCTCGCCGTGGAAGGATGAACGCGGTCGGCTACCAGGACGGTCGCTGGTTGGATCGGGGCGTGGCTTCGGAAATAGGCGCCCACCAGCCCGCCGTACCACGGCCAGTCGTACTCGGTGTCGGACGCCGAGTGGACCCCCACAAAACCACCGCCGGCGTGGATGAACCCTTCGAACGCGGCTTGTTGCTCGCGGTCCAGAACGTCCCCGGTCGTGCACAGGAACACGACCACGGCATAGCGGCCCAGGTTGCCAGGGCTAAACGCAGCCGCATCCTCGGTGGTCTCGACGGCAAAACCGTTCTCCTGGCCCAATGCCCGGAGCGCCGCGATGCCCGCGGGGATTGAATCATGGCGGAAACCCGCGGTTCGGGAGAAAACCAGGACCTGGTACGGAGGCGGCGGGGCGGCGGCAACGGGGCCCAGGGCCACGACCATGCCCAGGGCGAATGCGCAGAGTTCAGCTTTCATGCTGTGCGGCATTAATTGCGCTAAGACAGCTCGTCGCACACCTCTCGCGCCTCCGGCGTCGGCGGCGCGCTCAGCACTTCGCCGTCTTGCGCTTCTTGACGATCGGTTGACGTTCGATCGCGGCGCGAATGCGCTCCGGGGCGAACGGGACCTGGCAGGAGGTTTTGCCGACGTCCACCTGAACGCGGCCGATCGCCTGTGCGGTCTCCAGCGCCGCGTCGCGCAACGGCGCGACCCAGGCGCCCACCGCGATGACGAAACCGTTCATCGCGGAGCGAACTTCGTTCGGCGAGGTGTGGATGCTCCGCCGCACCCGCGCCAGCAGCGCCTTGAGTCTGGCCAGGTCCAGGTCCGTGTCCTCGCGGACGGACACGATGCTGCTGAGGGTTGACCAACCGGCTGCGGCGGTCAATTCGCGGTCCGACTCGATCCATGCGAGGGCCAACTCGAATCCGTGCGGGCTCCCGGCGGCGACCCAGGGGACGGTCGAGGAGGCGAGAGCCCCCGAGTTGGCGGTATCGACCCAATGCTGCAGGTCGGCCTTGGTCATCTTCGCGTCGTCGGCGATCAGTCCAGCGAGGTACCGGGCGTCGTGATTGCCGGTGTCGTACAGCGCCAGCGCCAGCGCGTAATCGGTCTTGATGCGCTTCTGAATGGGCTTCATGTCCCCCACCCGGACTCCGAACAGCGGTTCCGGGATGCCGTGGTTGAGGAGGACCTTCTTGATGCTGGGTGCTCCCAAGGCCTGCAGCTCAGCCAGCACCTCATTCGCGCGAGCTCGCGGGTCCTGGGCTGCCCCGGTTGCCTGCCGCTGGGTCTTGGCTCCTTTCGCGCTCGTGGTTTTCATCGCGGCGGATTCTGCGCTGCGTGATGCCGTTCGTCGAGGCCCCAACTCCCCGTGGCGTAGGCGGCCTTGGCCCGCCGAAGCCAGCGGTAGAAACCCCGGAGCACCTCCCGCCCACGGACACATGTCCGGGAGTCGAGGCCCCAACTCCCCGTGGCCGCATGAAATCAAGCGAACGAATCTTCAACATCTCCCGTTTTGCGTCCCTTTGCGGCTGCGGTCATCTGCGCCAATCGGCGTCAATCTGCGGACCCCGTCCGGCTTCCCCCTTTGCGTTCTTTGCGTTCCTTTGGGGCTGCGTTCATCTGCGCCATTCTGCGTCATTCGGCGGGCCCCCCGTCCGGCCTTCCCCCTTTTGTGTTCTTTGCGTTCTTTCGCGGCAGCGTTCATCTCCGGCAATCTGCGTCAATCTGCGGATCCCCCGTCCGGGTTCCACTCCGCGTGACGTTGGTCAACTCGTTGAGGGGATCGACCGTGAAGGTCTGGATCAGCGCGTTGTTGGTGCGGTACTGGAGGTTGCCTGCCGCGTCGTAGGCGTAGCCGAACTGCTTATGCGCACACAGGGGGCCGCCGTTTTCCTTGCCATTAGCCAAAATCAATTCCCTCTGTAAAAGAACACTTTGTGCACCGTGAACTCCATCGTGCGATGTTCGACTCCTCGACAACTGTACGTCGCCGCGACCGGAGTCCCTCCAGGCAACTCCTGGATCGAGTTGAACATCACCTCGAGATGCTGGCGTGTCAAAGCGTCGGGTTGGTCACCCAGCAGATGAACTCGGACGAAGTCTTCGTAAGCAAAGGGCTCAACCTCCTTCACCCAGCCATATTGGCACCGGCTTCCGCGATTTCTCGTTCCTCGGAAGCAGTGCGCCACATGCTCTTTCATTGGCACGTCCCGCCTAGGTGTGACAGACAGGACTTCTCCATCCTCGACGGCACACTTGTTTTTCGGGCTGTACTTTCCGACGAGCAGCTTGCGGAATTGTCTATTCAAGGAGCCCATGGGCGATAGTGCTTGTGCTATAACCGGTGGTCGGCCCGAACTTGAACGGCTCGGAACTCACACATTTCACGCATTGCACGCCTATCAGGCCCAGGTGGCAAAGGATACTGCTCGCAAAGCTCCTGCATGGTTCTTTACAGGCCGCGCGATGTCCAAAACGGCTTTGCCCTCCGTCCCCGTTTTCACGGCAACAAAGCAACTTCAATCGGTCAACTGCGACCTCCTGAATGTGAGAAGCTCACAGTTCCTGCATTCGATTTCAAGTTCTGTGCTTCCATAATTCTTAATCAGATAACGAACTCCCTCAAGTTGTGCATTCGCAACATCTTCAACCTCTATCTCACTGAGAAAAATGAACGGCACCAGTTCCGGTAGTCTGCATCTGGTGACTCCAACAAATCGCAGTGTAACCTCCGCCTTTTCCGCGCTTCCATCGTCATAGGCTGTCGTGATCTCGAGAACACAGCTCGCCAGTTGGTTGTTCTCATCGCGTTGGCTTTCCCACGTGACTCTAATGATCCTCTGCAACTTGTAGAAATCAAAGCCCTGCAACATCTCCGCGGCTTTTTCTTTGCCTTGAATGGCTAAGTCCTTAAGGAAGTGAGTTCTCATAAGTTCAATAATCGGGATGAACACCTGGCAAGGGACCGCTCTCCTCTCCGGTGATCGGGTTTCGGATATGATGGTGCGGATCTGGATGGCGATGCCGCGAGGGGACGTGCCGCCAGTACAACGGTCTCCTTGAAAGGCGCTCGCCTCGCGATCCTCTGTCCGGATGGTTTCATTCCACAGTGCCTTTGCGCTGTAAGTGAGCGCACCTTGTTCCTCCACTGGGACCCTGTCAAGCGAAAAAGTGAAACATGTTCCGGCCCGCGATCTGGCGGTCGGGAGGCGCGCCAGAAAGGGTGAGAGCAGGCAAGGGCGGACAGACCTTCCGACGCGGCCGACGACCGTGCCCCGCCTGATACTTCTGTCCGCTCATTCCCAACCGGGGGTGTGCCGACGCGACCTTGACACCACCCCGTTCACAGCCCAGTCCGGTGCAAGGTGCAGGCCCGCTCCAGGGCCAAACCCAGATTGGCGTCGGCCAGCGCGCTCGCCCAGCGCCGCGCATCTTCTCTTCGCCTTCCTGTCCCCCGTTCATCTCCCGTCCGCCATAGCTTCAGCGGCGGCGGAGCGTGAGTTTCTCCCGCCTCCCCCTCCCGGCAAAGAAACCCCAATAGAGTCAACGGAGTCAACGGAGTCATTGATCACCTACGCTCACCACCCCAGATTCACGTTCGCAGGCCGCGCTGCGGGCGGCGGCCGCCTCGACGATGAGCAGCGCCCGCCCGTCGCGGCGCGGTGCGCCCCTCGCCGCGGCGACCAACCGGCACGGGGCCACCGAAAAGAAAGGAACGCGCATGACCGCGGGATGCCCTGTCCGCCATAGCTTCAGCGACGGCGGACCGCCTTCCCTGTCCGCCATAGCTTCAGCGGCGGCGGATGCCTTTTGCCTTGTCCATCCTCCCCTTCCTTCGTGGACTTCGTGGCTTCGTGTGAGACCTCCCCATCCCCCCAGGATTATCCCGAAAGACCCTGAA
>Ga0233425_10000721_pt1 | contig 82130 bp, 68 predicted proteins | sample Watercolumn_Towu_2_FD_181712 | JGI IMG/M metagenome (GOLD analysis project Ga0233425, IMG submission 181712) | Freshwater microbial communities from Lake Towuti, South Sulawesi, Indonesia - Watercolumn_Towuti2014_140_MG | ecosystem: Environmental > Aquatic > Freshwater > Lake | place...
ATCCTTTTTCCCCTGGTTTTCGTCAAAAGAGATAAACGAAAAAAAACAGGAAAAGGAGGAAGAAACCATGAACCTGAAAGAAGAGCAACACCTGTCCAATGAACTGAAAAACCTGATTGCCATGGGGGCGGCTATGGGGGCGGGATGCCGGACCTGCGCCGACAAGCTGCATGGTATTGCCCATTCCCTGAATATCCCCGAGGGGGAGATGCTCAAGGCCTTTAACTTAGGACTGTCGGCCAAAGCCCAGGCCGTGAAGACCATGAACTCCAAGATCTCTACGCTTATGGGAAATCAAAGAGAAGATAAACCGTTGTTTGGTGACGGGCGCCTGAAATCGATGCCCACCCTGGCCCGCATTGCCTCTTTTGTGGCCGCCAATTCGGCCCCGGATGCCTTATCGGAAATTGAAAAGGCCCAGGCCGAGGGAATAACCGCCGATCAGATCAAGCTGTGCATCAATCTGGGAAAAATGGTCCGGAAAAATGCTATGGCCTTTTCAGATCAGGAGATCGCCGACAGGATTAACGGTGTTGAGGGCGAGACGGAGCAAGTCTGTTGTCCGGTGTCACCAGGTTCTGGAAGCCGGGCCTCTTGTTCCTGCACTTGAGGGAACCTAATTGGGGGTATGAATAATTTAAAAATAAATTCTGTTCAAGGTTGACAGGTTTAACAAGATTTACAGGATTTTTACTCAGGCTCCGGAAGACCCTGCGCCGCCTCAATCTGCTTTCAGTAAATCCTTAGGGCTCGTCCGGAGGGCGATTTGGTTTGTGCCTTTCTTCCGGAAAGGCACAAGAAAAAATAATCCGGTAGATCCTGTCTAAAAACTTTAAAAAATAGGGTTGACCATTCGCTCCTAAGCTACCTTAAATACGGAGCATGTGCTGACCCCATGGGCCAGTAAGACACCGTTACGGTCTTTCACTCGTCCTTCTACGGTGGCCAGATTCTTTCCAATATGAATCGGCCTGGCCTCGCACCTCAAGACTCCGGTAACAACGGTGACCATCTTAATAAAATTGACCTTGATCTCAATGGTTGAACAGCTGAGACCCTGGGGGAGAGTGGAAAGGACCGAGGCGGTCATGGCCGTATCCAAAAGGGTTGAAAGGATACCGCCATGTACCGTGGCAAAAGGATTATAATGGTATTCTCCAGGCTGGAGTTTAAAAACGGCATAACCGCTCTCGACTTCGGCAATGGTGTACCCGATGAGCCGGGCGGCCGGCGGCGGGCTGATTCGGCCCTCCTTGATGGCCTTCAGATAATCCAGCCCGGACATGGACGCTAAGGCGGCTCTCTTGCTCAGTTGAGGATCATCCCAGGTTATTACTTTTTTTCGTTCCATTCCAAGCCCCTTTTTCCATCTGATGTTATCGATCCGCCTTGACGGCCAGGAACTCCCCGTTCCCCAGGGGGACAAGACTGGTCGCTAAATCGGCGTCTGCTTTGATGAGCCCCACCAAAGGGGCCATCTCCTCGGCATGGGACAGGGCGTTATCCACTACCATCAACCCCCCGGGACGAAGGACCCGTTTCAGGTTGGGCCACCAGTCGACATAAAATGAACGCTCGGCATCAAGAAAAATCAGGTCATAGGAATCCTCGGCAGCACTTTGGAGCAGGAGGCCGGCGTCTTTCTCTACCAGGGTGATATAGGCCCCCAGTCCGGAACGGGTGAAGTTTTTCCGGGCCAACCCGGCCTTATAGTCGGAGTGTTCGACCGTGGTAACCATCCCTCCCGTGGACTGGACGGCCAGGGCCAGCCAGAGGGTGGAATAGCCGTTCGACGTGCCGATCTCCAGCACCCGCCGGGCGGACATGGCCCGGCACAGGACCAACAGGAATTCTCCGGTATCCCGGGTGATGTTCAGCATCCTGCAGGGGCGCGCTTCGGTCTCTCGATCGTTGACCTCCCCAAAATGCTCCAGCTCAGCCAGCAAGGATTGCAGCGAATCATCCATGTCTACTTTTCTTTCTCTGATCAGCCCCGAAACGTTCGGACATCTTTTCCCGGCAGGGCATGCAGGCTTGCCGGCGCTCCTTCTGCTCTGCCTCATTTAAGGGCAGGCCGATCTCGGAGCCGATCAGTTTTAAAAATCGTTCATCAAATCCTAAGGGTTTCAGCCCCTGAACCCGGACCAGCTTCCAACCCAACGCTTCCTTTTCCAAGGAAAGGGCCAGCTTGTTGAATCCGTTGGAATCCCCCAGGAGATAATTGGAGCGGCCTTGGCAGAAGGCCTTCAGGCGGAGAGCTACCTGGGCCAAGGCTTGCTGATTATTGACTTGAACCGTAGGACTCTCTTGGAGTTCTATCCGGGGTTGGGAAAACTCCTTAAAAGCCCTTTTTACAAAGGCGGAGATCAGTTTGGGATTATAACCCCAGGCATCCTGATACTTCCCTGAGAGAAACCGTAGGCACTCGGAAAGATCTTCCCGTTCGATGGCCCCTATCCCGGCTTCCAGGACCAGGAGGATCCGGTGAGAATCATCGATGCCCGACCGGGGAACAACCGGATCATTTTCCTTGATTCCCCGGGGATCAACCACAATCAAGGACTCCTAGGCTAAGGCCCCTTTTTTAATCCGCACATCTCTTCCCGAATAATCCAGGATTTCAACCGGGACTTTTCGCGCCCGCAGGTTAACAAGCTGATAAAGGGTTCCTTTCGAATCGGAGGGTTTTTCAAGGAATACTTTTTCGGGCAGGAGCCAGTCCTCGCACCCAACGGCCTTTACCCTGGTGACCTCAACGGAATGTTCCGGAAGCGGTTTGCGGAATGCAGCGGTATAGAAAAAGACAAACCCTGAGGCCAGAACCAGGACAATCAACACGGCCCACCAGATCAAACTGATTTTGGATTTTACTCTATTCACCGGGTAAACCGGGGGAGAAGCAACGGCTTACTTGACATCGGCCCCTCTTTGAAGAAGGATCTCCCGTAAGATGGACCGATGGCAGCGATTTTCATCCTGACAGTAACAGCCGATGGACATATTGGTTTGATGCGAAAGAGCGGCCAGCAGATCCAAATCCTTGTTGGCTTCCGGCTTGTTCAGTTCGGCTAAAAATTTTCGTTTGAAGGCCTTCCAGGCTTTTTCGTCATGGGCCCCCTGCCCTTCTTTCAACAAGGCCTCGCTCGGAGACAGGTTGGGAAACCAGACGTCATAAATATTCTTAGAAGTGTAGTCTTCCTTGCGCACACCTCGGGGCGGTCGCCGCACCGTCCCGATCCGCAGGCCTTCCCCTTCTTCCCTGGGGCTGCCCAGCCTGACGATCTTAATACTCATCTCTTCTCCTTTGCACTTGTATTGAGATCTCCGTTTAGTCTATTTCTAAGACCACAAAAAGGCTACGGCCCGTTTGCCCAGGATGTAGTCATCAAAGATCACCTCAGCCGGTTTATCGGCCATACCAAGGCAGACATGGAGGGGCAACAAATGTTCTTCCCGGGGATGGCCATACCGGGCAAAGGGGGCCTTCTCCCACTCGATCAGACGATGTTCCCGCTCGGCCTGAGGCCTTGAATCGGTGCAGACTTCAATCAACCAGTTTTGAAAGGCGTCATTAGCCGGATCGATCCGGTTATCCCTCTGCCAGCTAAAGGCCTGCATATTATGAAAGGAAAATCCGGATCCCACCACCAGGATATTCTCAGACCGCAAATCACCCAAGGCCCGGCCAAGGGCGATATGGGCCGTTGGATCAAGGCCCTGGAGCAGGGAAAGTTGCAGCGAGGGAATATCGGCCTGGGGATACATCAGTTTCAGGGGAATAAATAAGCCGTGATCAAAGCCCCGTTGAAGATCCAGGCGGACCGGTATATTCTTTTTTTGCAATAGCCGACCGATCTTCCGGGCCAACTCCGGGTTGCCCGGTACCGGGTAAGTTAGACTATAAGCTTCTTCCGGAAAGCCGTAATAATCATAGAAGAGCGGCGGCTTGGCTGCGCCGATCAAGGTGGCCACCTTTTCTTCCCAATGGGCACTGATGACGAGGATAGCCTCCGGTTTTCTAATCCGTGCAGGAAGGTCCTGCATGAAATCGACCATCTCCTGGTGGCTGGCATCGCCGAGAATAGGCAAGGGCCCTCCGCCATGGGAAAAATAGACCATCTGGGCCCTCTTTTGAGAATGGTTTTGATTCGACATAATATTATTCGGCTAAGTTTATACGTTGCCTTTATAAAGATGGATCAGCAGGCTGTTCTTTCAATTCCAGATCCTCTTTAAGCATAACGGATTGGGAGCATCCGACAAACTCTCCATCCTTCCATATGGGTGAAAGGGTGACCAGAATGGGTTTACCATAGGGTTTGGCTTGATAGCGGAAGGGTTCCGTCCTTCCTTTTTTGAAGTCCTGAAGCATCAGATCCAGTTTCTCATTTGAAGGGGCTTTTTTGTGATGGGAATGCACATCCTCACCGATATATTCCGGCTTTCGATCCAGAATCTTGGCCGCTTGCCTGTTGTAATAAACAAGCCTCCCTTCCGTGTCGATAAGGGTAATGGCTACTCCCATGGATTCCACGGCCAGGACGATAAGTTCTTCCAATCTATTTCCTCTATTTCTTTCAATTTAAGGACAGCTATCTCTTTTTTTGAATGTTCTATATTTGGGAAACATACCCTCTTCCGTAATCGTGCCGTCATGATTGGCATCCCAGAAGCCGCAGTATGTCATCAATCCCGTTAAATATGGTATTCTGCTAAATTAGCCTCATGAAGTCAACGGCTTTAACAGACTATGCACTTTAATCGCCGCAGAACGGACTCCCTTTTTCAACCGCTTTTTCCACGTTCAATGAACCCGACGCCGATGGGAATGACCAGAATGACGGCACAAAATTGGACAACGGCCTCCCACCCACTGTTCGCATAAAAAAGACCGGTCAAAGTGATCCCGGTCCATCCTCCGGCATAATAGAACAACACATAAAGCGCGTTGGCCCGTCCCTGGCCGGCGGTTAATTTGCGGTTCAGGGCCCCAACCGCTGCGGCATGAATGGTGAAATAACCGGCGCAAAGGAAAATCAACCCCCCAATAACGGCAACAATGGAGGGCAAGAGCAACAGGCCCAGAGAAAGGACCAGGACAGACCCGCCGCTTATCAGGGCGGTGCCATTGCCTAAACGATTACTCATTTTCCCGGCAAGAGGGCCGATAAAGATACCGATCACATAAGTTAAATAAAGGGCGGTGGTCATTTCGGTGGAAAAATAAAAGGGTGCGGCCGCCAATCGGAAAGGCAGGTAATTAAAGATCGATGAAAAAATAGCGAAACTGCCAGCGGCACAAAAATACATTCGTAACAACGGCCATTGAGAGAGTAGTACCCAGGATCTTACAGACAACTGAGCCGGCCTTTTATCAACGGGCGCTTTGGGTAATAACCGGTAATTCAAGGCGGCGGCGATTAAGAGCAGGGATGAAGCCGTCAGGAAGGCATAGCGCCAGTGCAGGGGCCTATGAATCCAACCCCCGATCAGACGGCCGCCCAACCCCCCGCACACGGTGGCCGAAACATAAGCCCCCATGACCACATTGAGCCGCTCATAGGGAAGGGTTTTGGCCAGATAGGCAGCCAAACAGGTGGTCATGGAAGGGATAAAAAGCCCTTGGAAAAACCGGGCGACGATCAGAAGCCATAAATCTCGGGTCAGTGCACAGAGGAAACCGCAGCAGGCTACCAGAAGACCTCCACAGAGAATGATCGGCTGTATGGGTAGCTTGTCCGCTAACATTCCAAAAGGAAGATTGGAAACGGCGATGCCCAATATGACCGACGATACACTCAAGGAAACCCGGACCATATCTGCCCCGAATTCCTCTTGCAGCACAGGCAAAATAGGCTGAGTAAGATAGATATTGGCAAAGGCGGCGGATACCAGGGCGAAGACCGCCAGTTGGAGGTAAAAGGCGTCTTGTTTGGTAACCAGAGAGATATTTTTCATTTTATCCAGTGTGAATACGACAAGACCGCCAGGATATCATTATAGGGTATGGCCGGGCTTCGGTTCCCTCGTCCCGAAGGGTGCGGGAGCCGAAGGCCCAAGTATGCGATGGACAGAGGTATCCAACGGCCTGGTTGGTTCTCATCCGGAAATGTCCTTTCCGGATGGAAACCAGTTGGCTTTTCTATTCTTCTTTTCTTGAGCCGGCGAACTCTTGGGGTTTACTGCCCTTACGACTTGCTGCCGACCAGCTTATCGAAGTCCTCAACGGGAAGAGCGGGTGTGGTGGCGAAAGAGATACCCAGGGCATTGGTTAAGGCCACGGAGGCTTTCATCGCTTCGCCGACGCCGGGAAATTCCGTGATTACCAATAAGTCCGTCTTCCCCATTGTGGCGTAGGCCGCCAAGATCCGGCCTCCATTTTTTTGAACTATTTTCGTCGCATTCGTGGTTCGTCCCCTGCTGATCTCCTTCATCGCTCCTGCCGAGTATTTACCGATCATGATAAATGTAGCCATTTCTTTTTCTCCTTTCTCTATTGGTTCTTGTTTCCCAACGATCGCCGATTCACCCGCAGACGGCGGGACTTTTAGTGATCGCCTAAAATTATTTGGTTTCTTAATAAGTTAGAGTAAATTAGAGCATATTAGGCAATTAAAGTCAATCCAAAAGGAAAGTCTGGTTATAGGAATAATATGATTCTCTTTGACAGTATTGCTGGATAAGAGGTGCCTTTGACCGGCCATCCTGCCCCAACCCCGTAGCCGCTAACAATTTCTGGACAAATCAATCAAATTGTTATATAAATTAAAATTTTAGTTTAAATCGGTAGTACCGTAAAGAAGCTGAAACAAGGAAACAGGATTACATGGCCATTCAAGCCTTAAAAGGATTTAAAGACCTCCTTCCCGGGGAGTCGGAGAAGTGGGTCTTCATGGAGGAGACGGCCCGACGGGTCTTTCAGACCTTCGGCTTCGCCGAAATCCGGACCCCCATTCTGGAAAAGACCGAACTGTTTGTCCGCTCCATCGGCTCTTATACCGACATCGTCGAAAAAGAAATCTACTCCATGACCGACCGGAGCGGGGATTCGATCGCCCTACGCCCCGAGGCCACAGCCTCGGTCCTTCGTGCCTTTATCGAGCATAACCTCCAAGCCCAGCAGCCGGTGCACAAGCTCTTTTCCATCGGCCCCATGTTCCGCCACGAGCGCCCCCAAAAAGGACGGTTCCGCCAGTTCCACCAGATCAATGCCGAAATGATCGGGTCGGACAGCCCTTTTGCCGATGCCGAGATTATTTTTTTACTGATCCAGATTCTGGATTATTTAGGCCTGCAGGAGACCCGTCTCCGTCTCAATTCCCTGGGCTGTCCCGTATGCCGGCCATCTTTTTCGGCGGCCTTGCAGGAATATCTGGAAGATCAGCATCCGATCCTCTGTCCCGACTGCCAGCGCCGAATGAAGACCAACCCTTTGCGGGTCTTTGACTGCAAAGTGGAGCGGTGCCAGGAGGTCCTGACCGAGGCCCCAACCATTAGGGCCTTCAATTGCCCTGAGTGTCAAAAACACTTCGATCAGGTCCAGGAGTTGATCGCCTCTCTGGTCATCCCGGTCCAACTGGATCCCCGCCTAGTCCGGGGCTTGGACTATTACTGCCGCACTACCTTCGAAGTCAGCGCCAGCCACCTTGGCTCTCAGGATGCCGTGGCCGGCGGGGGGCGCTATGACGGCCTGATCAAAGAGCTGGGCGGGCCCGATCTCCCGGCTATCGGCTTTGCCATTGGCCTGGAACGGGCGGCCTTACTCTTGTCTTCTCAGGAGGATTGGATTAAGCGCCCCCTGGTCTATCTGATCCCCCTGGGAGTCGAGGCCAGGGCCAAGGCTTTCACCCTATTAAGAACTCTGCATAAAAAAGAGATCCCGGCCCTGATGGAATATGAGGACAAAAGCCTGAAAAGTCTCCTTCGACGGGCGGACAAGGCCCAAAGCCCCTATGCGGCCATTCTGGGGACTGATGAGTTAAACCGGGACCGGATCCTCATCCGCAATCTGAATACCAAGGAACAGGAAGAGATTCCCATTCCCCAATTTTTAAATTATTTTTTAGAAAAACACCTAAAAAAATAAGATTCATGGGGCCAAGGGGTCAAGGATTCAAGCGAAAAAATAGAAAGATAACCCCTCGAGCCCTGGAATCCTCGAAACCTTGAACCCTTTTTCAGTTTTAAAGGAGAAAAAATTGACATTCCCTAAACCAATCGGAGTTCGTACCCACGACTGCGGCACCCTCACGGCCCAGCATATCGGTCAAAGCGTCACCTTGGCTGGCTGGGTGGATACCCGCCGGGATCATGGAGGTCTGATCTTTATCGACCTGCGGGACCGTGCCGGAATCACCCAGGTGGTCTTCAACCCGGAGATTAACAGCGCGGCCCATCAATCGGCCCATCAACTGCGGAGCGAATATGTCATCCTTATTCACGGAAAGGTTCGTTCCCGGCCTGAAGGCATGGCCAACCCCAATCTGAAGACTGGTGAAATCGAAGTTCTGGTCGATGAGTATGATCTCCTCAATACTTCCAAGACCCCTCCATTTACCCTGGAGGATACAGCCGAGGTTTCCGAAGCCGTTCGACTGCGATACCGTTATCTGGACCTGCGCCGTCCCAGCCTCCAGAATAATTTCTTTCTGCGCCATCGGGCCTTTCAATTCATTCGGAATTTTTTGGACCAAAAAGGATTCTGTGATGTGGAAACACCTTTTCTGACTAAGAGCACCCCGGAAGGGGCTAGGGACTATCTGGTCCCGAGCCGGGTCCAGCAGGGCAAGTTTTATGCCCTCCCCCAATCTCCGCAGCTCTTTAAACAGCTCCTCATGGTCTCCGGATTTGACCGCTATTACCAGATCGTCCGCTGCTTTCGGGACGAAGACCTCCGGGCCGACCGTCAGCCGGAATTCACCCAACTGGACATGGAAATGTCCTTTATTTCAGAAGAGTATATTTATGAATTAATAGAAGATCTTATTTGTGGTTTATTCAAGCATATTCTAGGCAAGGAAATCCCCAGGCCCTTTCGTCGGATGACCTATGAAGAGGCCATGAACCGGTTTGGTACCGATAGACCAGACCTGCGTTTCGGCCTGGAAATCGTCGACCTGACCGCCCTGGCTGGTCAATCCGGGGCTAAAGTCTTTGCCGAGGCTGCCCAAAAGGGAGGCTGCATCAAAGCCATACGGGTGCCTGATGGGGCGGCCCTTTCCCGTAAAGAACTGGATGACCTGACCGGTCTGGCCATGGGCTGGGGGGCTAAAGGCATGGCCTGGGCCAAAATCCTGCCGGATGGCTGGCAATCTCCCCTGGCCAAATTCCTCAAAGAAGAGGAGCGAAAAGAAATCGACAGCCTGCTGGGTGCCCTTCCCGGCGATGTGATCCTCTTCCAGGCCGATGTCCCCTCGGTGGTTCATGAAGTATTAGGCAAGATCCGTCTCCATCTGGGGACCAGGCAGGACCTGCCCAACGACCATTATGAATTTACCTGGGTCAATGAATTTCCCTTATTAGAGTATCGGGCGGAAGAAGGGCGTTACGGAGCGGTTCATCACCCCTTTACCGCCCCTCTGCGGGAAGATATCCCCCTCCTGGGATCCCAGCCGGAAAAAGTCCGCTCCCGGGCCTATGATCTGGTCTTAAACGGCAATGAGATTGGTGGTGGGAGTATCCGAATCCATCAACGGAGCCTTCAGCAGAAGATCTTTCAGGTCTTGAGCCTCTCTCCGGAAGAGGCTGAAGAAAAATTCAGTTTTCTTTTGGAGGCCCTGGAAATGGGCGCGCCGCCTCATGGCGGTATCGCCTTCGGACTGGATCGCCTGGTCATGCTTATGACCGGGGCCCCGTCTTTGCGGGAAGTGATTGCTTTTCCCAAAACCCAGAAGGCCGTCTGCCCCTTAACGAATGCCCCTTCAACCGTCAGCCGCATCCAGTTGAACGAACTGGGTTTGCGTCTGGATGTGAAGAAATAGAAAAATTTCGTTAGACAGGATTAACAGGAAATTACTTTTCAATCCTGTAAATCCTGTCTAATAAAAAACGAGCAGGAGGTATAAAATGGCTCGCTGGAATCCCCATAAAAAAGTCTTAGAACACGAACATACCCGTTTTTGGAAATATGAATTAAAGGATGTAACCGGCCCGAATCTGCAGCGGGACGTCTTTCCTTATGATCAGATCTCCCGCATTGACTTTGACCATAAAATAACCATCCTTGATCCGGCGGAAGAGTTCTGGATCACCGATACCACCTTCCGGGACGGACAGCAGGCCCGGCCGCCTTATACCCTGGACCAGATTTTAACCATTTTCGATTTCCTCCATCGTATGGGAGGTCCTTATGGGGTCATTCGTCAAACGGAATTCTTCTTATACAGCACCCGGGACAAAGAGGCCCTGCGTAAATGCCAGGAGAAGGGATATCCCTACCCGGAGATCACCGGCTGGATCCGGGCCCACGCCGACGACCTCAAGCTGGTCAAAGAAATGGATTTGAAGGAAACCGGCATCCTCACCTCGGTTTCCGATTACCATATCTTTTACAAATTGAACTGGACCAGGGCGCAAGCCTTGGATCAGTATCTCTCCATCGTTAAGGAGGCCCTGAATATGGGCATCATCCCTCGCTGCCACTTCGAAGACATTACCCGGGCCGATATCTACGGTTTTTGCGTTCCCATGGCCATTGAGCTGATGAAGCTCCGGGAGGCCTCGGGCATCGATATCAAAATCCGCCTTTGCGACACCATGGGTTTTGGGGTTACCTATCCCGGGGCAGCCCTGCCCCGAGGCGTGCCCAAGCTGGTCCGGGCCATAATTGATGACGCCGGGGTCCCCGGACGGCTCCTGGAATGGCACGGCCATAATGACTTTCATAAGGGTTTTATCAATGCTACGACCGCCTGGCTTTTCGGGTGTGCGGCAGTCAACGGGGCCCTCTTGGGATTCGGTGAACGCACCGGCAATACGCCGGTGGAAGGCTTGCTGATCGAATACATCAACCTCTTAGGCCAGGATAACGGCATCGACACCCGGGCCATCACCGATATGGCCGACTATTTCGAAAAGGAAATCCATTATGCCATCCCGGCCAATTATCCCTTTGTCGGGGCAGACTTTAATGCCACCAGTGCGGGGATCCATGCCGACGGTCTGATCAAAAACGAGGAAATTTACAATATTTTTGATACGGGAAAAATCCTCAACCGTCCCATAAGTATAATAATCACCGACAAATCGGGAACAGCCGGTATTGTCCACTGGCTGAACAAACGGCTTAATCTCCCCCCGGAGAAAGGTGTGGATAAAAACCACCCCGGAGTCATCAAAATTTATAAATCGGTCATGCGCCAGTACGAAGCTGGGCGGAATACCTCCATGTCCACTCAGGAGATGGAACGGATCAGCCGAAAATATCTACCGGAATATTTCACCTCCGAGTTCGACGAACTCAAACAAAAGGCCTACCACCTGGCCTTCCATATCGTCGAAGAAATCCTGGATCGGGAAGAAATCCGCTCTATGAGCCCGGCCCAACAAGAACCGGTATTGGAAAACTTTATCGAACTTAACCCCTTTATCCAGTTTATTTACATTACCAACCTGGAGGGGAAAAAGATCACCAAGAATATCACCCGCATTATCGATCGGGCCAAATACCAGGTTTTCAAACTGGACGAAGACTTTTCCGATCGATCCTGGTTCACCGGGCCGATTAAAGACGGCAAGATTCACGTCAGCGATTTTTACACCTCCAAAATAACCGGGGCCTTATGCATTACCGTCTCCGGACCGATCCGTACAGGGGAGGGGGAAATCCAGGGTGTCCTGGGTTTAGACATTAAATTTGAAGACCTAGCCAAAATGGATCAGGACGGGGAATTATAGTTTGGGGTTCTCCCCACCTTTAGACTTGACAAAATCGGTCAGAACTATTAAAAACGACAGAATAATTTCATAAAAAAATTCTTTCGATCAAAAGGAGGATGTATCGTGGCGGAAGTATTGGCACCTATGGCCGGAAAGGTCATTGAAATTAAAGTAAATGTGGGTGATACGGTTCAAGAGGATGATGAAGTGGCCATTATCGAGGCCATGAAAATGGAAATGCCCATTCTGACCTTCTCCGAGGGAAAGGTGAAGGAAATTAAAATAGCCAAAGGAGATTCGGTTGAAGCTGATCAGGTCTTGATGATCCTGGAATAATTTTGGTTAGAATTTTGGCTTGTTGAAGGTCCCTCTCCAAACTAGGTGAGGGACCTTTTTCTTTTATCCTTATTTTACGATACGTTTTACCCACTTTTCCCCTTTCCCAAGGAGAACTCAAAACCCTGCCATAGGAGAATTCTGTCCTCTTGAAACCCCAAGAATGCCTCCTGCATCCGGTTCTTCCCAATCCCGCCTTCCCTTAATGCACTTGCTTTTCATTTTTTCCTTGACAAATAGCCCGAAATAATAGAACGTTGTTTCGCAAATTATGAGAATAAAGATCTAGCACGATTCTACTTATTGATTTAATTTAAATTTTATATTAATAAAAAAAGAATATTGTTACTTCTTTTATCGAAGATGCCTTTGCCAAAGGAAAAAACCCCTTCCTCTCCAGCCTTCCTCGAGCCCAAAAGTCACCAAAAACTCGAAGCCGTGGTTATGGAAATATTTTCTTCCGAAGACTTTCATAAAGCCAACATGCGAACCATAGCCAAAAAAGCAGGGGTCAGCTTCAGTACAATCTATAAATACTATGGGTCAAAAGAAAATCTATTGTTTGCCTTTGTCGATAAGAAATTGAAGGTCCTAACCGAACGAATGGTGGATCATCTCCAGGGAATCGATAATTTAAAAGACAAACTGCGTAAGGTATTTTGGCTCCAGATGGATTATTACGAACGGAATCCCGAACTGGGACGGATTATCTTCATGACGGTGCCCATGATCACTTGGATGAAGGATAAGACGTTCACCCAAAAAAAATTAATCGGGATCTGGTTGGACACCCTGAAACAAGGTCAAAAAGAAGGCCTTCTAAATTCCAGAGTTCGGGCCGAGGACCTCTTGGACTTTTATTACGGCCTGGTTCAACGTTCTTTTTTCATGTGGATATATCGAGGCCAAACCGAGAGCTTGGCCGGCAAGGCCGGCCAATTGTTCGACATGGTTTGGCGCGGTCTATCCAATCCGGAGCCGGAATTGAATTTGACTGGATTGTATTAAGTCTACAGGCCTGTGGGACTCCACAAGTGATAAACGGGATTCAAGGAGCCTAGGGGTCGAGGACTCAAGTGATCGGCCTGAAAGAAAACACTTGACCCCTGGGTACATAACCCCTTGAATCCCCGAATTCCATTTTTTTAAGGAGATCTTAATCAATGAATGTCCATGAGTATCAGGCTAAAAACTTATTTAAGGAATATCACATTCCTGTTCCCCAGGGAGGGCTGGCCACCACAGCCCGAGAAGCCCGATCGGTGGCCGATTCTCTGACCGGTCCGGTCTGGGTGGTCAAGGCCCAAATTCATGCCGGCGGTCGGGGCAAAGGCGGCGGAGTGAAGGTCGTTCATTCGGCGGCTGAGGCGGAGGCGGCTGCTTCCAAAATTCTGGGCATGATCTTGGTCACTCCCCAAACCGGGCCTCAGGGCAAGCAGGTTCACAAAGTCTGGATCGAGCAGGGTACGGATATTTCCCGCGAACTCTACCTGGCCGTGGTGCTGGATCGCAGTGCAGGGTGTCTGGCCGTTATGGCCTCCCCGGCCGGGGGAATGGACATTGAGGAGGTGGCAGTCCAAACTCCTGAACGCATTTTTACCACCCATGTGATTCCCGGAGAGCCGCTTTGGCCTTTTCAAGCTCGGAAACTGTTATTTGGATGCGGTCTTGACCCCAAGCAGGTCTTATCCGGAGCGGCTTTGATCCAAAATCTGGTCCGTCTGGCATGGGAGAAAGAAGCCACTCTGGTGGAGATCAATCCTCTGGCCTTGACCATTGATGGACGCCTGCTGGCCCTGGACGGCAAGATTAACTTTGATGAAAGCGCCCTCAAACGTCACAACGAGATCGCCGCCCTGGAAGATCCGTCGGAAACAGATCTCCTGGAACGACAGGCTGTTGATATGGGGCTGAATTATATCCGCTTGAGCGGCAACGTGGGCACCATGGTCAATGGCGCCGGACTGGCTATGGCTACGATGGATGTCATTAAACAGGCCGGGGCAGAACCGGCCAACTTCCTGGATGTCGGGGGTGGGGCCAGCGAAGAAATGGTCACCAAAGGATTTGAGGTCATCCTCTCCGATCCGAACGTTAAGGCCATTCTGATCAATATTTTCGGCGGCATTTTACGTTGTGACACCCTGGCCTCCGGGGTCGTAGCCGCGGCTAAAAAAGTCAACCTCAAGGTTCCTCTGGTGGTCCGTTTGGAAGGGACCAATGTAGAGGACGGCCGCCGTATCTTAGGGGAAAGCGGGCTCCACTTCGAAGTAGCCGGTTCGTTGAGTGAAGCGGCCGCTAAAATCGCCCTGGTTACAGGAGGTGTCTCATGAGTATCCTGCTTAACAAGGACTCCCGTCTGGTCATCCAGGGCATGACCGGCAAAGAAGGCCTTTTTCATGCCGAGCAGATGATCGAATACGGCAGTCAAGTAGTGGCCGGAGTCACTCCGGGCAAGGCCGGCCAGGAGGTCCTGGGGGTTCCGATCTTTAATACCGTAGCCGAAGCCGTTGCGACGACCAAGGCGAACGTAAGCGTGATTTTTGTTCCGGCCATGATGGCTGCTGATGCCGCCTGTGAAGCCGCCGAAGCCGGGGTCAAGTTGGTGGTCGTCATCACCGAGCATATCCCGGTCATGGATATGATTCGGGTCAAACCCTTCTTGAAGGCTCATCAGACCGATATGATCGGACCGAATTGCCCGGGCATTATCAGTCCAGGTCAATGTAAAGCGGGCATTATGCCCGGATATATTCATAAACAGGGCAGCATCGGGATCATCAGTCGCTCAGGGACTCTGACCTATGAAGTGGTCGACCAGATCACTAAAGCCGGAATGGGCCAGAGCACCTGTATTGGTATCGGAGGTGATCCGATTATCGGTCTTCATTTCATTGATTTGTTAAAACTCTTTGCCGAAGATAAAGACACGGAAGCGGTCTGCCTGATCGGCGAAATCGGCGGCGATGCCGAAGAAAAAGCCGCAGCCTATATTACAAACAGTCGTTATCCTAAACCGGTTTTCGGTTTCATCGCCGGACTGACCGCCCCACCGGGAAAACGCATGGGCCATGCCGGGGCTATTATCAGCGGGTCCAAAGGCCGAGCCGGAGATAAAATTGCCGCCATGGAAGCAGCCGGTATCCATGTGGTCAAAACCTTAGGCCAGTTCGGGCAACAGGTGGCCGAGACGTTAAAAAGCAGGTCCTAGGTCTAAGGTCCAAGGTTCAAAGTCTCAAGAAGCAAAACCAAACACCTTAAACCTTAAATCTTGCACCTTAAACCGTTTTTTGTTAATTTTAACCTAACCTGATTTCATTTAAATACTTTTGTTTGAACGGGTGGAACTTTCCACCAAGTTATTTGAAAAGGAGAACCATAATGTCTGACAAGCTCGAATGGGGTGGCAACCCCAAACCATTAAAAGTAATGGATTTAACCCTCCGCGACGGAACCCAGTCCCTTTTTGCCACCAGAATGCGCACAGAGGATATGATAGAAGTCGCCGAAATGATGGATGAGGCGGGCTTCTGGGCCATGGAGGTCTGGGGCGGGGCCACCTTTGATGCCATGAGCCGATTTCTCGGCGAGGACCCCTGGGAACGGCCCCGGACCTTACGGAAATACGCCAAAAAAACACCCTTTGCCATGCTTCTCCGGGGACAAAACCTGGTGGGCTACCGGAATTATGCCGATGATGTGGCCCGGGAATTTGTCGACCTGTCTTGTGAGGCCGGAATCAATGTCTTCCGGACCTTCGATGCTTTGAATGACTATCGCAACTTTGAAACGGTCGTGGAGCGCATTAAAGCCAACAAGCAGCACTTCCAGGGAACCATCTGTTACTCCTTGACCGAAAGACGGATGGGCGGACCGGTCTTTAATCTGGAATACTATCTGGCCAAGGCCCGGGAGTTGGAGGCCATGGGCGCCGACAGCATCTGCATCAAGGATATGGCCGGACTTATCGCCCCCTATGATGCCTATGACCTGGTCATGGCCCTGAAGAAACAAAGTCAGATCCCCATCCACCTGCACAGCCACTATACCAGCGGAATGGCCTGCATGAGCATGCTCAAGGCGGCCGAGGCCGGGGTGGATATCATCGATTGCTGTCTGGCCCCCTTTGCCTTACGGACCAGCCATCCGGCGGTGGAGCCGATCATTGTCGCCCTGGAAGGCACTCCCAGAGATACCGGACTTTCTCTGCGAAAAATGCTGGCTATGGGGGAAGTCTTAGAAAAAATTGCTCCCAAGTATCGCGATTATTGGATGCCCAATCAAATGAGTGTGATCGATACCGGCGTACTGGTCCATCAGGTCCCGGGCGGGATGATCAGCAACCTGATCAGTCAGCTTAAAGAGGCGAAAGCCCTGGATCGTCTCCATGAGGTCTATCAAGAAGTGGCCGTAACCCGGAAAGAGATGGGCACCCCGCCTCTAGTGACCCCCACCAGCCAAATTGTCGGAGTTCAGGCGGTGTTGAATGTCCTCTTCGGTAAATATAAGATGGTCACCAATGAAACCAAAGGCGTCCTCTATGGTCTATACGGTAAGACCCCAACGGAACCTGATCCGGAAGTCCGGGCCAAGGCCCTTAAAAAATATTCCCGGGGGAGTGAACCGATCACCTGCCGTCCGGCCGATGTCCTGGAGCCTGAATTGCACCTGGCGCAGGAGCGGGTCAAAGATATCCCGGGGGCGGATAAATTCGATGTCATGACTGCGGCCATCTATGACCAGACCGGCACTAAATTTGTCCGGATCAAGCATGGGCTGGACCCATTGCCGCCGAATATGAAGGCCAAGACCCTGGAGGATGTGGTTAAAGAAGACAAAATCATTGCCGACTGCAAGAAAATGGCCAAAGAATTTCTGAAGCAGTAAGCCAGGGAACCTTTAATATTTTTTGATTTTCCTGAAAGGAGAAACCATATGTTGCAAAAAATTACAGTAATTGGTGCCGGAAATGTGGGAGCCACTTGTGCCCAGCGGGCTGCTGAAAAAGAATTGGCTGATGTCGTTCTGGTGGACATCATCGAAGGAATGCCCCAAGGCAAAGGATTGGATCTTTGTGAGGCTGCGCCGATCGAAAAGCATGATGCCCATTTGATCGGCTCAAACTCCTTTGAGACGACCAAGGACTCGGATGTTATCATTGTTACGGCCGGTATTGCCCGAAAACCCGGCATGAGCCGCGACGATCTGATCAAAACCAATGCCGGTATCGTTGACGCCGTTGTTCGCCAGGCGGCCAAGGTTTCTCCTCAGGCCGTCTTGATCGTGGTCAGTAATCCTCTGGATGCCATGTGTCACGTGGCCCTGAAGGCCAGCGGTTTCCCGTCCGATCGGGTCATTGGCATGGCCGGGGTGCTCGATTCGGCCCGTTTCCGCTATTTCATCGCCGAGGCCCTGGATGTGAGTGTGGAAAACTGCCAGGCCTTTGTCCTGGGCGGACACGGCGATACCATGGTTCCTCTTCCCCGGCTCTCCAGTGTCAGCGGCATACCGCTTCCGGAGCTGTTGCCTCCTGATAAAATAGCCGCCCTCTGCCAGCGCACCGCACAAGGTGGAGCGGAGATTGTCAGCCTCTTAAAAACCGGCAGCGCCTATTATGCCCCGGCCAGTGCGGCCGTGGAAATGGCCGAGTCCATCTTAAAAGACAAAAAAAAGATCCTGCCCTGTGCCGCTTATCTTACCGGCCAGTATGGCTACCGTGATCTATTCATCGGTGTTCCGGTCAAACTGGGCAAAGGAGGGGTGGTTCAGGTCATGGAAATCAAACTGACTCCAGAAGAAAAAGCCGCCCTGGACAAGAGTGCCGCAGCCGTTCGGGACCTGGTTAAGGTTTTAGGAGATCTGGGTTTTTAGAATAAAAAAGGGGTTGAGGATTCAAGGGTTCAAGTGGTTTTACTTCCAGGCCGTTCACCACTCGGTTGAGCTCGCCGCAAGATTTGACCCCGTGCCCCCTTGGCTTCTTGAATCCTTCAGTTAACACATTGATAGGGACAGGTGACCCATGACTAACGAAGAACGCATTAAAGAACTGATTGAGCTCAACGCCCAAGCGGAATTGGGCGGAGGCCAGGACAAAATCGACAGCCAGCACCAGAAAGGCAAATTGACCGCCCGGGAACGGATCGAATATTTGTTGGACAAAGGGACATTCCAGGAAATGGATAAGTTTGTGGTCCACCGTTGCACTGATTTCGGTATGGAAAAACAAAAAATTTTCGGCGACGGCGTGGTCACCGGGTACGGTAAAATCAATGGACGACTGGTTTATGTCTTTTCCCAAGATTTTACCGTTTTCGGAGGAAGCCTGAGCGGACCTTTCGGAGAAAAGGTCTGCAAGGTCATGGATTTGGCTGTGCGCAACGGAGCGCCGATGATCGGTCTGAACGATTCCGGCGGTGCCCGAATTCAGGAAGGAGTGGTCAGTCTGGGAAGCTACGGAGAAATCTTCAAGCGCAACGTCCAAAGTTCCGGGATTATTCCCCAAATCTCAGCCATCATGGGTCCCTGTGCCGGCGGTGCGGTCTATTCACCGGCCATTACCGACTTCATCGTTATGGTCGAAAAAACCAGCCACATGTTCATCACCGGGCCTCAGGTTATTAAAGCCACCACCCACGAGGATGTGGAGCCCGAGGCCTTAGGCGGAGCCATTCGCCATAACACCACCAGCGGGGTAGCCCATTTTTCGGCTAAAGACGACAAAAAAGCCCTGGATCTGATCAAAGAGCTCTTGTCCTATCTTCCGCAGAACTGCCATGAATCTCCACCCTTTGTTGAACCCAAAGATGATCCGGACCGAATTGATCTGACTCTACGGGACATTATCCCGGACAATCCCCGGACACCATATGACATGAAGAAGATCATCCTCTCGGTAGTGGATGATCATCATTTTTTTGAGGTCCAGAAATTATATGCCACCAACATGGTTGTCGGTTTCGCTCGATTCAATGGCATGCCGGTGGGAATTGTGGCCAACCAGCCTCGGGCCCTGGCCGGTTGTCTGGATATCAACGCTTCGGATAAATGTGCCCGCTTTGTGCGCTTTTGTGACTGCTTTAATCTGCCGATTGTCACCTTCGTCGATGTGCCCGGGTTCCTGCCCGGAGTAGCCCAGGAGCACGGCGGGATCATCCGTCACGGCGCCAAGATCATTTTTGCTTATTGTGATGCCTCGGTCCCCAAGGTGACCCTTATCACCCGCAAGGCTTATGGAGGCGCCTATGACGTCATGGGCAGCAAACACCACGGGGGAGACATTAACCTCGCCTACCCCATGGCTGAGATTGCCGTCATGGGACCCGAAGGGGCCGTGCCCATTGTCTTCCGGAAAGAGCTTAAAGAATCATCCGATCCGGCCAAAACACGCCAGGAGCTGATTGAAGATTATCGTCGGACCTTTGCCAGTCCCTATAAAGCCGCCGAATTGGGCTATATCGATGAAATCATTCTCCCGGAATACACCCGGCCCAAACTGATCCGTGCCTTGGAATCCCTCAAGACCAAGGTGGATACCCATCGGCTGCCCAGGAGGCATGGAAATATACCGTTGTAAAGGCTGAAGGTTAAAGGTTTAAGGTGCAAGGTTAAAAACCAAACCATTAACAAACCCTGTGCCTTGTGCCCTATACCTTAACCCTTACACCTTAAACCTTATACCTATTTATTAGTGGAGATGACTATGTTTGATTCCGAAAAACTGAATGCCTTAAAGGTTAAGCAAAAGGCCTGGCAGGATAAAGCCGAGACCAAGCTGGCCAAAGCACCCGAGAGGAAAAAGGCTTTTACGACCATCTCCGAAGTTCCGGTGGAGCGGATCTACACCCCGGCCGATATAGCCGATCAGGACTATGACCAAGAGCTGGCCTTCCCCGGAGAATACCCCTTTACCCGCGGGGTCCAGCCGACCATGTACCGGGGCCGGTTCTGGACCATGCGCCAGTATGCCGGATTCGCCAGCGCCGAGGAATCCAACCGTCGTTACAAATATCTTCTGGACCAAGGCCAGACCGGTCTTTCCGTAGCCTTTGATTTACCTACCCAGATCGGCTATGACTCCGATCACGCCCTCTCCCAGGGCGAAGTCGGCAAGGTGGGGGTGGCCATTGATTCTTTGGAAGATATGGAAACTCTTTTCAACGGGATTCCTCTGGATAAGGTCAGCACCTCTATGACCATCAATGCCCCGGCGGCTATTTTATTGGCCATGTATATCGGTGTAGCGGAAAAACAAGGGGTCTCCTCCAAAGAGCTTAACGGGACGATTCAAAATGACATCCTCAAAGAATACTCTTCCCGGGGGACGTACATTTTCCCTCCCCTGCCCTCTTTACGCATTATTACCAACATCTTTGAGTATTGTTCCACCGAAGTCCCCAAATGGAACACCATCAGCATCAGCGGCTACCATATTCGGGAAGCCGGTTCAACGGCCGTCCAGGAAGTGGCCTTCACCCTGGCCAACGGCATCGCCTATGTCGAAGCCGCCCAGAAGGCCGGTCTGTCCGTGGATACTATCGGTCCTCGCCTGTCCTTCTTTTTCAATGCCCATCTCGATTTTCTGGAAGAAATCGCCAAATACCGGGCGGCCCGTAGGATTTGGGCCCGCCTGATGAAGGAGCGTTTTGGGGCCAAAGATCCCCGGTCGATGATGGTCCGCTTCCATACCCAAACGGCCGGGTGTTCTTTAACGGCCCAACAGCCCAAGAATAATATCGTCCGGGTGGCCTTTCAGGCCCTCTCGGCGGTTCTGGGCGGAACCCAGTCTCTACATACCAATTCCATGGACGAGGCCCTTTCCTTGCCCACGGAAGAAGCGGTCCAGGTGGCCCTACGGACCCAGCAGATCGTCGCCTATGAAACCGGGGTTACCGAAACCGTCGACCCTCTGGCCGGATCGTATTATATTGAACACCTGACCAAGACCATCGAGGATAAAGCCATGGATTATATCAGGCAGATCGACGACCTAGGCGGAGCAGCCATGGCTATAGAAAAAGGATTTATTCAAAAAGAAATCCAGGAAAGTGCCTATCATTATCAAAAGGCCATTGAGACCGGAGAGCGGGTTGTGGTGGGTCTAAACAAATTTCAAATCCAGGAACCACCCCCACAAAACCTGCTCCGCGTGGATCTCCAGGTCCAGGAACTTCAGAAAGAAAAGCTGACCCGCCTCCGAAGCTCGCGGGACAATGAAAAAGTACAGGGCTGTCTGGCCGACCTCAAGAAAACCGCACAGGGGACCGAGAATCTCATGCCCTCGATCCTGGAGGCCGTGCGCGCCTATGCCACCCTGGGAGAAATTTGTGATACCCTGCGGTCCGTCTTCGGAGAATACACCGCGGTCTCAACGTTATAGGAGGTCTTGACCATGAGCACAGGAAGGAAAATACGAGTATTGGCCGCCAAGCCCGGTCTGGATGGACATGATCGCGGGATAAAGGTTATTTGTCACGCCCTCCGGGATGCCGGCATGGAGGTCATTTACACCGGCTTGCGGCAGACCCCTGAACAGATTGTCTCCACCGCCGTTCAGGAAGATGTGGATGTCATTGCCATGAGCGTCCTTTCCGGGGCTCATGATTATCTTTTTCCCCGGGTTATGGATCTGGCCAGAGAGAAAGGTCTCAAAGATGTCCTTGTTCTTGGAGGAGGTATTATCCCGGAAGAAGATATCCCGGCTTTAAAATCAGCAGGCATCAGCGAGATCTTCGGGCCCGGGACCTATACAACCGATATCATCCGCTACATTCAGGACAACCTTCAACCGAAGAGATGAAGGATTGGATTTAAAAGAATCGGCATAAAATTTTTTTCATACCACAGATGGTCATTAACGTCATGCCGGACGTGATTCGGCATCCAGAGGTCTAAATACACTGGATTCCGGCATTCACCGGAATGACATGATGTTACCTACAATTGATTGGGAGGTATCATGTCCAGCCAAGCCCTAGCCTATTCCAGGCCTTCCGTACGAACCGCCGCCTATCTGGATTTTATCCAGATGCTCACCGGCGTTGGATTGATCCTTTTCATGTGGAGCCATATGATCCTGGTGGCCAGTATCAACTTGGGCCCCAACGCCATGAATGCCCTGGCCACATTTCTGGAGGATTACTATTTGGCCCAGACCGGCGGACCCATGATCGGAGTCGTCTTTCTGGTTCATTTTATACTGGCCGCCCGGAAACTACCCTTTCGCAGTCAGGAACAAAAGGCCATCTGGCAACACAGTAAGAGATTGCATCATCTGGACACCTGGCTTTGGGTGATTCAGGCCGGAACGGCCATGATCGTCTTAATCATGGGGTCTATCCATATCTGGACCGTCCTGACTAATCTGCCGATCACGGCAGCCAAAAGTGCCGCCCGTATTCAGGGGGGATTTTGGCTGGTTTTTTATATGATCCTCCTGCCCATGATCGAACTCCATGTGGGCATCGGTTTTTATCGAATCGGGGTCAAATGGGGTCTCATCACCCGCTCTAACCGCCCTTTCTATAAACGGCTGGAAAATCTTTTGACCCTTGGGTTCCTGATCATCGGGGCCGTAACGCTCTATACGTTTTATACACTGGCAATTAAATAACGGGTATAAGGTCCAAGGTTTAAGGTTCAAGGAAAAACCAAAATCAATCCCACGGAACTTTTCCCCTTTTACCTTGCCCCTTAAACCGTTAACCTTATACCGGTTTTTTTAGGAGGTTATGTTGGAAACCATCTATACCGACTTATTATGCATAGGCGCCGGATTGGCCGGAGAGCGGGTGGCCGTAGAAGCCGCCTCCCGGGGATTTAAGGCTATTTGCTTGAGCATCGTGCCTCCCCGTCGCTCCCATTCCTCAGCGGCCCAGGGAGGCATGCAGGCCTCTTTGGGAAATTGCTGCATGGGTGACGGGGATTGCCCGGATGTCCATTTTTCCGATACCGTTAAAGGTTCGGACTGGGGTTGCGACCAGGAAGTGGCCCGCCTTTTTGTCGAAACCGCTCCCATCGCCGTTCGGGAGATGGCCCATTGGGGAATCCCCTGGAACCGCGTTGTCCCGGGGAAAAGCACCTATTACAAGGCCGGCAAACAATATGAAAAAATCGAATTGCCGGAACGGGAAGGATTGATTACCGCCCGCGATTTTGGAGGCACGGCCAAATGGCGGACCTGCTATACTTCCGACGGTACCGGTCATACCCTCCTTTTTACCATGGATAACGTGGTTGTCCAATTGGGAGTAGCGGTCCATGACCGGGTCGAAGCCGTCTCCCTGATCCATGACGGTGTCACCTGCCTGGGGGCCGTGGCCCGCTGTCTGAAAACCGGAACATTGCGGGTTTATCTGGCCAAGGCCACTTTGATCGCTACCGGCGGATACGGCCGCCTCTATCGAGAAACGACCAATGCCGTTATCAATGACGGCTCCGGTGCGATTATCGCCCTGGATACCGGGATCGTCCCACTAGGCAACATGGAAGCCGTCCAATTTCATCCCACCGGGATTGTGCCGACCAACATCCTGGTTACCGAAGGATGTCGGGGAGACGGTGGGACCTTGAAGGATGTCCATGAAGAACGGTTCATGCACATCTATGAACCGGCTAAACAGGAGCTGGCCTCCCGGGATGTGGTCTCTCGCTGGATGACTCATCATATCCGGGAAGGCAAAGGGGTTAAAAGTGCCTATGGCGACCATCTCTGGCTGGACATCCGTCACCTGGGTGCCCAACATATCAAGACCAAACTGAGGGAAGTAGATGAGATCTGTCACAAATTTTTAGGTATTGACCCCGTCACCCAGATGATCCCGGTTCGGCCGGCCCAACATTACAGCATGGGGGGAGTTCGGACCAACAAAGACGGGGCTGCTTACGGGTTAAAAGGGCTCTTTGCCGCCGGAGAAGCGGCCTGCTGGGATATGCACGGCTTTAACCGATTGGGAGGCAATTCACTCGCGGAGACCATTGTCGCTGGCCGGATTATCGGCATAAAGGTCGCTGATTTTCTGGAAGGCTATGAAGTGGGGTTTAAGACCGAAGTGGTCCGTTCCGCCGTTCAAAAGGAACGGGAACGAATTGAGCGATTGATTCAAGGAAAAGACGGCAAGGAGAATGTCTTTGAACTACGGAAGATCATGCAGGATGAATTGATGGACCGGGTCTCCATCTTTCGCAACGGCCAAGACCTGCAGAAGGCCGTAGATAATCTCCTGGCCTTATATGATCGGGCCCGGAAGATCGGCCTGAAATCCAATGGTCAGGGGGCCAATCCGGAATTGTCCCTGGCCATTCGTTTCCCGGGGATGATGCGTCTGGCCCTATGCATCGCCTACGGGGCCCTGGTGCGGACCGAAAGCCGGGGATGTCATGCCCGCGAAGATTATCCGGAACGCAACGACCGGGATTGGTTGAAACGGACCCTGGCTACTTGGCAAGAGGGAGACACCTTGCCGACCTTGAATTATGAAATCAATTCTCAAGTCTGGGAAATTCCTCCTGGGGAAAGAGGCTACGGCACTTGTAAAATCATCTGTTCCACAGATCCTCTGGTCTGCGGCCTGCCGCCGGAGGAGCCGGTAGGTCTGTTTAATGAATAAATACGGATGTTGCGTGTATGAATGATAAACCTACAAAAAGCCAAAAAATCCCCTTTGACGTCATTCCGGCGAAAGCCGGAATCCAGTCGAATCAATCTGCTAGAATAGTCCTGGACCCCGGTTTTCACCGGGGTGACGACTTTTTGCTAAATCATCTCATAAGGAAAGAATTAAATTTTTAACAAGCAACGCGTAACATCAATTAACGCTTAAGAGAAAAAAACAAACAAAAGCCAAACGCGAACAGCTAATAAAAAAGAGGTGTTTGTTATGTCCCGAAAATTGACTTTTCATATCTTTCGTTATAATCCCCTGGATGCCCAATCCCAACCCCATCTGGAAGACTTCTATTTAGAAGAGACCGACAGCATGACCATATTTATCGCCCTGAATCGGATCAGGGAGGAACAAGATGCCTCTCTCCAATTCGATTTTTGCTGCCGGGCCGGAATCTGCGGGTCCTGCGCCATGGTCATCAACGGACGTCCGGACCTGGCCTGCCATACCAAGACCAAGGATCTGCCCTCGGAAATCACCCTGCTGCCCCTGCCGGTCTTTAAGTTGATCGGAGATTTATCCGTGGATACGGGCACCTGGTTTCGGGCCATGAATGAAAAGGTCCAATCCTGGATTCATACGGATAGAGTTTTTGATCCCCAGGACATCGAAGAAAGGATGGATAACACCCTGGCGGAAGAGATCTATGAACTGGAACGCTGCGTAGAATGCGGCTGTTGCGTGGCGGCCTGCGGGACCGCCAATATGCGTCCCGACTTTGTCGGAGCCGTGGCCCTGAACCGCATCGCCCGTTTTATGATGGACCCCCGGGATCAACGGAGTGAAAAAGAGTACTTTGAAGTCGTCGGAACCGATGAAGGGATCTTCGGTTGCATGGGGCTCCTGGGTTGCGAGGACGTCTGTCCCAAGGACCTCCCCTTGCAGGATCAACTAGGTCTATTGCGCCGTAAAATGGGTTGGGGAGCCATTAAGCATCTTTTTAAAAGGGCCTGATGAAGGTTTAAGGTATTGGTACAAGGTCTTCAGTTGTAGGACTAAGGGTTTTGTTCACCCTGCGGAGGTCTCGGCCAAGAGATTTTTAAAAAACTCATTCCATAAGACTATTTCTCCTATCCCTTTTTTTCTTCTTGACCCCTCTTACCACCCTAAACTATATTTAACCAAATTTTGTCCTCTGATTATAAATCAAGGGCGGTGACGGGGTTATCAAAAAATGAACAATAACGATATTTCCAAGGCCATGACCATCAAATTAGATAAGATTGTCAAGACGTTACCCCCAAAAATTTCTTTCCAGGAAGGTATCCGCAGAGCACCTAAGAGAAATTTATTCCTGAGTAAATCCGAGACAATCCTGGCCCTTAAAAACGCCCTTCGTTATTTACCTGAAAAATGGCATCAAGAAATGGCCCCGGAGTTTCTGGAAGAGCTGCAGACCTGTGGCCGGATCTACGCTTACCGGTTCAGGCCCCCCGGGGTGATCAAGGGAAATCCCCTCGAGACCTATACGGGAAATTGCCTGGAGGGCCAGGCCTTTCAGGTCATGATTGATAACAACCTAGATTTTGAGGTGGCTCTTTATCCTTATGAGTTAGTGACGTATGGAGAAACCGGTCAGGTTTGCCAGAATTGGATGCAATATCTGCTGATTAAAGCCTACCTCCAGGCGTTGACTAAAGATCAAACTCTGGTGGTCGAATCCGGCCACCCTTTGGGACTCTTTCGATCCAATCCGGGAGCGCCCCGGGTTATCATTACCAACGGTCTGATGGTCGGTTGTTTTGATGATCAAGACAACTGGGACAGGGCGGCAGCCCTGGGCGTGGCCAATTATGGCCCTACGTCGGCCGGAGGATGGATACATATCGGGCCCCAGGGTATTGTTCACGGCACCTATTCCACCATTCTAAATGCCGCTCGTTTAAAGCTTAGTCTATTCAAGGATGGTGACCTGACCGGTCATCTCTTTGTTTCTTCAGGTTTGGGAAGCATGAGCGGGGCTCAAGGAAAAGCCGCCGAGATTGCCAAGGCCGTGGCCATCATTGCCGAGGTCGATCCCTCGAGGATAAAAACCAGGCTGGCTCAAGGATGGATAAGCCGGGTAGTCGATTCACCGGCCGAGGCCTTCAGCGCAGCCATGACCTACAAGAAAGAAAAAATAGCCGCTTCAATCGCCTTTTTCGGAAATATTGTTGATCTTCTGGAGTATGCCGTAACATCTGATATTAAAATCGACCTTCTCACTGATCAGACCTCTTGTCATGCGGTCTATGATGGCGGCTACTGTCCTCAAGGTTTAACTTTTGACCAGAGAACCGAGTTCCTCAAAACAGAGCGCACACGTTTTAAAGAATTAGTGGATCAATCCTTAAAGAAACATATCGGGCTGATAAAAACCCTGGTGGAACGAGGGGGCTATTTTTTCGATTACGGAAACAGCTTTTTGAAGGCCGTTTATGATACGGGCATTACCGAGATCTGCACTAACGGCCGGGATTCCTTAGACGGTTTCATCTACCCGTCTTATGTGGAAGATATCGTCGGCCCTATTCTTTTTGATTTGGGTTATGGTCCTTTGCGGTGGGTCTGTTTAAGCGGGAATCCTAAAGATCTTTTACAAACCGATATGGCGGCCCTGTCCTGTATCGACCCGGCCAGAAGTTTCCAGGACAGAGACAATTATGCCTGGATTAAAGATGCGGCGGCCAACAATCTGGTGGTGGGTACCCAGGCCCGAATTCTCTATCACGATGCCGAAGGCCGGATGAAGATCGCCCTCAAATTCAACGAGATGGTCAGAAACAAGACCATCGGTCCGGTTATGCTCGGGCGTGATCACCACGACACCGGTGGTGCGGATTCCCCCTTCAGAGAAACGGCGAATATTAAAGACGGAAGCAATATCATGGCCGAGATGGCCACCCAATCATTTGCCGGCAATGCCGCCAGGGGAATGAGTCTTATCTCTATTCATAACGGCGGCGGAGTGGGTATCGGAAAGGCGATCAACTGCGGTTTTGGGTTGGTTCTGGACGGCAGTCCTCGAGTGGATGAGATTATCCGCCAGGCCATTTCCTGGGATGTTATGGGAGGGGTGGCCAGAAGGGCCTGGGCCCGTAATGAAAAATCCATTGAAACCGTTATGCAGCACAATTTAGCCAACAAAGGCTCCGAACACATTACTCTTCCTTATTTAGCAGAGGAGGAAATGCTCAGGAAACTGGTGGATAAGGTCTTTTAAATAGGTTCAAGAAAAAACAATAACCTCTATCTCTATTCCCTTTATCCCAGCTCTTTAGCTTTATGTTTTGAGTCTTGTGCCGAGTCCCTCGCCGCAACCATCTCCAACATAAGAGAAAATACACAAAGGTCAGGAAGACATGAAAGAAGAATGCATCTTGAAGATTGCCCAGGAATTAACCTACCACCCCAAACAGGTGCAAGCCACGGTGGATCTGTTGTCCGAAGGAGCCACCGTCCCTTTTATCGCCCGGTATCGCAAGGAAGCCACCGGTTCTCTGGATGAAGTGGCCATCACTACGATTCGAGACCGGTTGGAACAACTCCAGGAATTGGACAAACGCCGTGAAGCCATTCTTAAATCAATGGAAGAAAGAGGCCAGCTCACGGATGAGTTGCAGGAAAAAATTCAAGTCGCCGAGACTATGGCCGTCTTGGAAGACATCTATCTGCCCTTCCGACCAAAACGTCGCACCCGGGCCACCATGGCCAGGGAAAAGGGGCTGGAGCCTCTGGCTCATCTCCTGATGGTCCAGGAAATTCTTGATCTCCAGAATGAAGCCGCCGGGTTTGTAGATGCGGAAAAGGGAGTGGAATCCGGCGAGGAGGCTCTGGCTGGCGCCCGCGACATTATCGCGGAGTGGGTTAACGAAGATCAGAGCGCCCGGGCTCTCCTGCGTGAGCTTTTTTCATCACAGGGGGTTTTTAAGTCCAAGGTCATCACCGATAAAGAAGAGGAAGGGATCAAATATAAAGATTACTTTTTATGGGAAGAGCCGGTGGTCAGCGCCCCCTCTCATCGTATCTTGGCCATGAGGCGTGGAGAAAAGGAAGGCTTTTTGCTCCTCCGTGTGCTCCCACCGGAAGAAGAAGTCCTTCATCAACTTGAAGCCCAGTTCCTGAAAGGCGAAGGACCCGCCTCGGAGCAGGTCCGTCTAGCCGTCCATGACGGCTATAAAAGGCTGCTGGCCCCTTCCATGGAAACCGAGATCAGATTAGCTACCAAGAAACGGGCCGACGAAGAAGCGATCCGCGTCTTTAAGGAAAATTTGCGACAATTGCTCCTGGCTCCGCCGTTGGGAGAGAAGAATGTCCTGGCCATCGATCCCGGATTTCGAACTGGGTGTAAATGCGTTTGTCTGGATCGGCAGGGAAAGTTGCTCCATCATGAAACCATCTTTATCCTTTCCGAGAAAGGGACAGCAGAGGCCGGAAGCAAAGTCTTGAATATGGTCGAACGGTTTGCCATTGAGGCCATCGCCATCGGCAACGGAACAGCCGGCAGAGAAACCGAGGCCTTTGTGCTGACCTTGGATCTTCCTAACACTATTCCGGTGGTTATGGTCAACGAGAGCGGGGCCTCCATTTATTCCGCTTCGGAAGCGGCCCGGGAGGAATTTCCCGATCAGGATGTGACTGTCCGGGGATCGATTTCCATTGGCCGCAGGCTGATGGATCCATTGGCTGAACTGGTCAAGATCGAACCCAAATCCATCGGAGTGGGCCAATACCAGCACGATGTGGATCAAGGGGCCTTGAAAAACAGCCTGGATGATGTAGTCATCAGTTGCGTGAACCGGGTGGGCGTAGAAGTCAATACGGCCAGTAAACAGCTCCTGGCCTATGTCTCCGGTCTAGGGCCGCAATTAGCCAAAGGTATCGTCGAATATCGCAATCAGCACGGTCCCTTCCACTCCAGAGAGGATTTGAAGCAGGTACCGCGCCTGGGCCCTAAGGCCTTTGAACAGGCCGCCGGATTCTTACGTATCCGGGAAGGAGAAAATCCTCTGGACGGCAGTGCGGTCCATCCGGAAAGCTACTTCATCGTCGATGCCATGGCCCGGAACCTGGGCTGCGAAATAACCGACCTGCTGCGGGATGATCTGCTTAGAAAAAAAATCGACCTCAAACTATACATCACTGGAAAGGTGGGGCTGCCTACTCTTGAGGATATTCTGACCGAACTCTCCAAACCGGGCCGGGACCCCCGGGAACAGTTCGAAATGTTCCGCTTCACCGATGGTGTAGAAAAGATCGAAGATGTGCAACCGGGGATGAAGCTACCCGGCATCGTCACCAACATCACCGCCTTCGGGGTTTTTGTCGATATCGGGGTTCATCAAGACGGATTGGTGCACATCAGCCAATTGGCCGACCGTTTTGTTAAGAACCCGAATGAAGTGGTTAAGGTCCATCAGAAAGTCTTGGCGACGGTGCTGGAAGTGGACCTCTCCCGGAAGCGCATTTCCCTTTCTCTGAAGGAAGGTCCGTCCCGGTCCGGGGAAGCGGGTAAAGGTCCCGGGAAAAAAAAGGATGGGGAAAAGCCGGAAAAACAGGTTAGATCAAAAAGCACCTTTTCCAATAATCCCTTTGCCGAGGCCTTTAAAAAAAGGATTTGAAAGTTAGTAGAAAGGGGTTAACCGGAAGATTTTGGAGACTGCGGAAGCATCGACAACATAATTTCGATACTCCCGGAAGGCCCTTTTAAACAAGGGTAAAATGTAATTCATCCAGTATTTCAAGAACGGTAACAATCTTATCTCCCGCTTTCAGCCAGACCCGCTTCTCCGGCGGCATACCTAAGATCACCTCTTCAGGTGTTCCGGTAAAAAAGAGATCACCTGGTTTAGAGGTGGGAATGGGGGTGTTCGTCTTCATGGCAAGCATGCGGTAATTGAAACCCAACATGAGAATTTTTTCTGGATAGGAGAACCTGTCTATCCCCTTTTTAAAGAGCCTCCGCTCCTTGGTCTGATGGCCATTTCTAGTGCTCAAGGAGGTCAATTCTTTTTCCTTTTGACCCTCACTCTCCGATACGGTACTATCCTCGACAAACTCAGAAAATATCCATATCAAGATTGGAGGTAGAGCCATGGAAACCCCAAAAACAAACAGGGAGATGATGGACTCGATCTTTATTACCGTAAGCACTGAAGCCTATCTTCAGGAAGCCTTTGAGGGCCTCAAACAATCCCTGGAAAAATCTCCTCATTCTCCCGGCTTGATTGTTATCGATAATAAGGGAAAGTATGCCGGGGTTTTAACCTTGGCCGATTTCATGAATGAACTGCGCAAACTTTACCGGGACGCCTGCGATAAAGCCGGAGAGAAGGAGTTAATGGCGGTTTTTTACTCCGAGTGTGAGCTTAAAGGCCTACGAAAAGTGTATGAACTGATGAGCGGTAAACGTCCGTCGATCAAATCGGACGAAAGTTTTGAAAAAGCCTGCGAATTAATCCTGCGAAAAAAACTGGACTTTGTGGGAGTAGTTGATCAATCTTCTGTTCCGGTGGGAATTATAACCAATAAACATATTTTGGCCGAGATCGGTTCAAGAATGTTCCGCTAAGGGGGCCAATCCCAATATGAAGAAAACAAAAATCTATTTTTGTCTTGGCTGGGTCAAATCCCTTTAATAGTTTGAAGGACCTTTTCATATTCAGATAGTTTCTGTTGCCCGCTGAGCATTTCCCGGTGATCCTTTCTCCATCTTTGGAAATCGCTCGCTTGCTCTGTTGACTGGACTTGTCCAGGAGTTAAACATAACTTCCGTGGTGAGGGCCTATTTTTCTTCTTTTTTCTTTATGGTCTTCTGTAATCGTTTGGAGATCCTTTGAAAGAGACTGATTTCCCGACTGAGGGAGATCAGGTCCTCATCGTAGGCCTAACTGCTCATGGTTTATTGCCTCCCGCCTCGGAAACGGTCAAGAGCACTTCCCGTAAATCGCTAATCGACCTAGGCTTGATCATTAAAGATCCTTTTCCCGCAGAAATCCCTTCAGGGCAATCCTTTTTTATCGGTTCTTCTCCAGCCGGAGCGATGAGGGATCGGTTTGGACGAGATGATTTTATCCTCTACCATCAGCTTGACTTCGGTCAGATAAGGGGCTGAGGCCATAACCAATCCTGGAAAGATAGAATAATCCAGAACCAATCCCAATTGGTTGATCATCCATGAATGATATGTCCTGAAAGGTCATGGCTAATAGGAGAAAGGTCCTTTATTTTAGGCCGATGGGGATCTATTTTACGGCCGGGATCTCTGCCCTGCCGGGAAGGTGTTTTTCTTAGTGGTTCCTGAACATAAAACCCTAATTTGTTTTTGACGAAACTTCGGAGAAAAGGTATAATCGATTTGAAAGACAACGTCAGGATAATAGGGCCATCCGCTGTTATTACCGGAATGGCCTTCTTGGATTATTTCCGATAAAAGAAAAGGACTAATTCCGTCAAAATGTTTTCCTCTTATGGACTTTGCCAAATCCCCGAATCTCAAACAATGTGGATTATCAACTAATAAAATAAAAGAGTAAAATGATGGACACGGAACAAAAACAAACGGAAGAACGCCTAAGGCTGGGAGAGGAAAGCTACCGAAGTCTTTTTCAGAATAATCATGCCACCCTCCTGGTTATTGATCCGGAAAATGGCCAGATCATAGATGCGAACCCGGCAGCCTGCACGTATTATGGCTATAACTTGTCCGAACTAAGAAGTAAGAAAATTTTTGAGATCAATATCTTAACCCCGGAAGAAATCTTCTCCGAGATGAGGCAGGCCAAAGCCGAACAGCGCAATCGTTTTTATTTCAATCATCGCCTGGCCACTGGGGAGATTCGACCGGTTGAGGTTTATAGCGGACCAATTGATTATAAAGGCAGAAAATTCCTCTTTTCGATAATCCACGATATCGGTGACCGGAAAAAAGCCGAAGAAGCCATGAATCAGGCCAATTCACTGTTGAACGCCACTTTGGAGTCTACAGCCGATGGGATCCTGGTCGTATCTTTGGATGGCCGGGTGACCAGTTTCAATCAAAAATTTCAAGAACTCTGGCGAATCCCCGTTGACCTTTTACCCCAGCGGGATGATCAGACCCTGCTCCGGTTTGTCCTGGATCAATTGAAAACACCGGAGGCCTTCCTGGACAAAGTCAAGGAACTCTACCAAAAACCTGAAGCGAGTTCCTTTGACGAACTGGCGTTTCGAGATGGGCGGATGTTTGAGCGATATTCCCAACCACAACGCCTTGACGGAAAGGTGGTGGGACGCGTTTGGAGTTTTCGCGATGTGACCGATCGAAAAAGGGCCGAAGAGGCCCTGAAGGAGAGCGAGGCCCGCTATCGCCTCTTAGCGGAACATGCCTCCGACGTGATCTGGACCGTCGGCCTGGATATGCAGCTCTCTTACATCAGTCCGTCGGTTACCAAACTGCTGGGATTTACAGTGGAAGAGGCCAAAGCACGGACAATGGAAGATGCCTATACCCCTGCCTCCTTTGAGAAGGCCCGAGAAAAATTTGCCGAGGCCATGACCCGGGAAATGGCCGGGCAAAATGACCTTAATCAGTCGGAGATTCTCGAACTGGAATTGTACCGTAAGGACGGCTCTATCGCCCAGGTCGAAGGCAACTTCACCTTTATACGGGATGATCAAGGCAAACCGGTGGGCATCCTCTCCATTGTCCGGGATATAGGGGAACGGAAGCGGGGGGAAGAGGAAAAGAAAGCCCTTGAGGCGCAACTCTGGCAGGCCCGAAAGGCGGAAAGCCTAGGTCGTATGGCCGGAGCGGTCGCCCATCAGTTTAATAACCTGCTGGCGGTGGTCACAGGCAATCTGGATTTGACCTTGCATTCCCTTCCGGAGGGATCCCTATTCCGAAAAAATATTATCGACAGCTTCAAGGCTTGTCGGCTGGCTTCAGAAATAAGTCAATTAATGCTCGCCTACCTGGGGCAGGGGATTGGAGAAAGAGTTTCGATGGATCTCTCTCAGGTCAGCCGGGAAGCTGTGACTTCCATGGCCACCATCCGGCCCGAGAAGGTAGACTTGAAAGTCGATTTCCCATCCCCCGGACCGATCATTCAAGCCAATACAAGTCAGACCCAATTGGTTCTCTCCAGCCTGATCACCAACGCCTTTGAGGCTATAGGGGATCAGAAAGGAACCGTTGCCTTGTCCATCGGCGTGATTAAGAAATCCGCTATTCAGGAATCCCTGCTCCAGCCTGCCGGATGGAAACCGCTGGAAGACACGTATGCCTGTCTGACCATTTCCGACACCGGTGGCGGGATGGATCAGGAGACCCGAGAAAAGGCCTTTGATCCCTTTTTTTCAACCAGGTTCACCGGCCGTGGGTTGGGATTGGCCGTGGCCGAAGGGATCATGAAAGGCCACGAAGGGGCTATTGAGATGGAGAGCCTCCTCGGTCAGGGAACTATGGTACGCTTACTTTTTCCCCTAACAAACCAGCAAACCCTGCCCTCTTTTAAAGGTGCTCCGGTTAAACCTGGGCCCGGAGGCCCGGCCGGATTGGTGCTCCTGGTAGATGATGATGACATGTTGCGGGACATGGCCCAGAGGATGCTTGAGTCCTTAGGTTATGATTCCATCCTCGCTTCTGATGGAATCGAAGCATTGGAAATATTTGGCCAACATCAAGAAAAAATTGGATGCGTGATTCTTGATTTGACCATGCCGAAAATGGGAGGCTGGGAGACCCTGGAGGCCTTAAGAAATCTTCGTCCGTATCTTCCGGTAATCCTGGCCAGCGGCTATGATGAAGCCCGGGTAATGAAAGGGGAACACCTTGAATGGCCCCAGGCCTTTCTGCACAAACCCTTTACCATCACCAACCTGCAAGCGATTCTGGATGCGGTATTAACGGGAAGATCTACCTAAACGGACCCCTGCAGAATTTTATTGTCCGGGGTGGAAAAAGAATTTGAGGGAGTCTTAAAAAGAGGCAAAAAATGACTATAAACTGGAAATCCGTCAATCGAGAAATGAAAACCTTTCGTTTTTCCTATAACTGGAAAGATGTGGTCCTTTATGCCTTGGGCATCGGTGCTCAGGCCGATGAACTTCCTTTTGTCTATGAGAAAGTTCAGGGAGGTCTCCAAGTCTTTCCCGGCTTTGCCTCCCTGGCGGCCGGAGGGTTGGTTCTCGATTTCGCCAAGCACCTGGAAGGTAACCGTTTCCTTCACGGAGAACAGCTGATCCGTCTTTTTCACCCCCTTCCTCCTGAGGGGACAATCATCACCCAAAGTCGGGTAAAGGACGTCTTCGACAAAGGGAAAGCCGCCGTGGTTGTTTTTCAATCTAAGGGTTATAGAGAAGACGGGACCCATCTTTTCGATGTGGACCACACCGCCTTTCATATCGGCGGTGGGGGGTTCGGCGGGGAACCCGGTCCTAAATTGGAACGGTTTCATCCGCCCGAAAATCTTGAACCCGACTTTCGACTGACCGTCTCTATCCCCGAAAACCAGGCAGCCCTCTACCGGCTCAGCGGAGATCTGAATCCCCTGCATATCGATCCGGCTTATGCCCGGGAAGGCGGCTTTCCCGAACCGATCCTTCACGGCCTCTGTACCTACGGCTATGCCGCCCGGGCCATTATTCTGGGTTTGTGCGGAGGTGAGGTCCGGCTCTTTAAAGAATTCAAAGCTCGATTCTCCGATGTGGTCTATCCCGGAGAAAGGCTGACGACAGAGGCCTGGAAAAGCGAAGCAGGGCGGTACCTCATCCAAGTCCGCACCGATCGGGCCGTAGTCATCAGCAACGCCTATGCCCTGGTGGGGGATTAAGGCCACGGGCGTCCCTTACCCCCTTTCATCTTTCCTGGTTCTCCACGGGCCTATAGACCTCCGTATACCTGGTTAATACCCCTTTCGGTCAGCGGAGATCTGTAACGGCAGCAACCCCTTCTTCGACCATCCAGGCCTTTAAATCGGCCAAGGCCCTCTCGGCATATTCTTTTCCTCTATAGCGGCGGGGTATTTTTTTATTCAAGACCGGGAAAATGCCAAAATTGATATTCATGGGCTGAAATGCCTTTTTCGGTTTTCGGCTCACATGAGCCGCCAAGGCCCCTACAGCCGTTGTTTCCGGCGGAATGGGTAAGGGCTTTCCTTGCAGTTGGCGGACGGCAGAGATCCCGGCCAGGATACCCATGGCCGATGATTCCACATAACCCTCCACCCCGGCGATCTGACCGGCCAGGAAAATGCGGGGATCAGCTTTTAACTGCAAGGTCGGCTCCAAAACCTCCGGACCGTTGACAAAGGTATTGCGATGGATACTGCCCAGACGGGCAAAGACGGCCTCCTCCAACCCGGGAATCAGGCGGAAGACCTTTTCCTGTTCCGGCCATTTCAGCTTGGTCTGAAATCCGACCAGGTTGAAGAGGGTTCCCTCGGTATTATCCTGACGAAGCTGGACCACGGCATAGGGAATACAACCCGTCTTGGGATCAGGCAATCCCACCGGTTTCAGGGGTCCAAAGCGCAAGGTATCTTTGCCTCGCTGGGCCATGACCTCTATGGGCAGACAGCCTTCAAAATAGCGTACCTCCTCAAAGGAGTGAAGCGGCACTTGTTCAGCCCGAAGCAGGTGTTCCAGAAAATAATCATATTCCCTTTCATTTAACGGACAATTGATATAATCCGCCCCACCGTGGCCGTAGCGGGATCCCCAATAGGCTTTTTTCATATCAATGGAGTCCAAGTAAACAATCGGGGCAATGGCATCATAAAAATAAAGATGGCCAAAACCCAGTAACCGTCCAAGATCCTGAGCCAATTCATCAGTAGTTAACGGTCCGGTGGCCAGGATCAAGGGCCTTTCCTTCGGTAGAGCAGACACCTCTTGCCTGACGACCTCGATCAAAGGGTGGGCAGAAATTTTGTCCGTAATCGTCCGGGCGAATCCTTCCCGGTCCACGGCCAGGGACTTTCCGGCAGGAACTTGATGGGTTCGGGCTGATTCCAAAATCAGAGACCCCAGAAGACGCATTTCTTCCTTGAGCAAGCCCACGGCACTATGGAGATCCGCCGAGCGCAGGGAATTACTACAGACCAGTTCAGCCAAAAAAAGGGAGTGATGGGCCGGAGAAAAACGCCGGGGTTTCATTTCCAGAAGCCGAACCGGATAGCCCCGATTAGCCGCCTGCCAGGCGGCCTCGCATCCGGCTAACCCGCCGCCAATGATGGTAACGGTCATCTTAATGCATTTCTTTTTAGTTTGTTGTGCCTGAACCTCATCGCTGCAGATTGTAACGTAACCCTCCCCCGGAAACAATAGCCTTTTAAAAGGTTAACCGAAATATTGACAATATCTCTTTAATTTCTTAGAATTTTAGGGTCGTCGATTGGAAAATATCACCGTCTCATTTAACGAGGTCTCCATGGAATTAACCAAAACCTCTTCCAAGAAGATTAATGACCTGATCGATCTGTTAAAAACCATCCACCTTCAGAAAGAAAACTCCCCTGAACAGATAAAAAAATTAATATCCCGCTACCAGGACATCCTTCCGGATGAACGGCCCTGGTTTTTTGAGTCGGTTATTCAACATTTTGAAATCAGCAAAGGTGAAATCGAAAAAGAGTTGCGCCTTCTGCTGGCCGATGAGGGGAAAGCCCCCCATAAATGGCGACAGGGTTTGAGCACCTTGCGCCGGAAAATCGGCTCGCCCCGGGTTCAGATTCTCCGGAATTTCCTGAACGCCTCGGGGGGGCTGAAGTTCCTTCTGGATATGAGGGCCGATATTATCTCTGCCCAACGCCAGAGCGCCTTAAACCTGGAACCCTTGGATCAGGATATCGCTCAACTTTTTAATCTCTGGTTCCAGGGCGGTTTTTTATTTCTTCAGGAAATAACCCTCGACTCCCCATATCGCCAAATTCGCTACCTGAAGGATCATGACCTGGTTCATCCCATGGCCAGCCTGGAAGAGATGGGCAACCGTTTGGGGGCCGACCGCCGATGCTTTGCCCTCTACCATCGTCTCATGCCGGATGAGCCCATAACCTTCATTGAGGTTGCCCTGACCCGAGGGATAGCCACCTCCATCCATGAGATTATCGAAAATCAAAAAAATTCCTCTGATCATAAAAAGTCACCGGACACGGCCATATTTTATTCCATCAACAACACCCAACACGGCTTGGCCGGGGTAGGCTTGGGGAAGGTTCTCATCTTTCAGGTTGTCGAAACATTGGAACAAACCCTTCCGACCATAAAGACTTTTGCCACCTTAAGCCCTATCCCGGGTTTTTGGGAACGTTATCTGAAACCGATCCTGACCAGCCAGGCCACTTCCTTTTTATTAACTACCGAACGTCTGAATGAATTCTTTCCGGAAAAAAACCGGCAAGCCCTTCAGGCGATCGGCCGAGGTGATTTAACTGGACCAAGTCCTGATTTTCCTTCAATCCTTAACGGCCTCCTTTCCAACCCCCGCTGGATAGAAAATACCGAAACCCAACGGCTCCTGAATAAACCACTGACGGACATCGCCTATTTTTATTTGACCCAGGAAAAGGATCGTAGAGGGAAACCCCTCAATCCTGTCGCTAATTTTCATTTGGAAAATGGGGCGACGATTTCTCCGAAAAACATCCATTTTGCCGCCAACCGCTTTCCGCGGGGGGTGATGGAATCCTGCGGCCTGATGGTTAATTATATCTATTCCCAAACTTGGCTCCAGCAGATCGGCCGGACCATGAAGGGCTATGTCCCGTGGGGGAAATAAATCTACACAGGTTGAGTCCCTTCTAAAACCACTCCGGCAGCTCGGTCATCCAAATTGCCCAGACCTGTATTTACTTTTTTTAAACATGCTCTTATAATAAAAACGGAAGTCCCGGAAGAATACAAGGGAGGGGTAAGACCGATTGAACCGGAAAGAAAGGGTTTATGAAAAAATTCCTTCCTGTCCTGATTCTTTTTTTCATTTTTTTGATAGCCGGATGCAGCAGTGGGAAGTCTGACAGCGGGAGCGGCTCTTCGTCTCCTGCCTCCACGCCAACCTCCACACCGACATCTACTCCGACTTCCACGCCCACATCAACCCCGGCATCTACTCCGACCTCGACCCCAACATCCACCCCCACAACCACTTCGACACCCACTCCAACGCCGGCGCCAACCCCCTCCGGTGATTACCAATATCTGTATGATCATAACGCCAATCGACTGAGTGGTCATACTATTCGTTGGCCTTCGACGATCTCGGTCAATACCAATGGGATACCCGGAGCCGAAGACGCCACACGAAGATGGGGGTTAAATTTTTCTTTCGGAGGAGGGGGAGGCATTACCATGCAGTGGTTTAATTCCAATTCCTTATGCGGCCAAACCGTCACCAGCTACATGACTTCCGGAAGAATCGTAGGGGCCACCATTTCTATAAACAGAGACCAAACCAGATGTGCCGGAGGACTGGCCGATACCATTACCCATGAAGTCGGTCATGCCATCGGGTTTTTCGGACATACCAGCGATGGTGGACTTATGGGCCCGGCCGGTGGAAACGGAGCGATAACCTCACCGGTATCCAATATGATTAACCTCTTATATTCCCTTTCCCCCGGGACGGATATCACTTCCCGCTTATCTTCAAAAATCAGACCAGGAGGCCGATATAATCGATTTGGAACGGAAATAATTACGGAGGTATTCGAGTGAGATCAATTTTTCTGCTTTTAGGGATTTCTTTGATATTCTGTCTTGGTAATCAATGTCAGTCCAATCGGTCGGACGGGAAGATTATCCTAGGCCTAGAGGATATCCCTTGTGGTCAGGTCTGGGACAAGATCATCAATAGTCTGGGCGAAAAAAATATCCCTATTCATCAAGCAAACCCCCAAACAGGTATCATTCTGGCTGGACCGGTTATGACCACTCCTCTTCCTGGGAGTTCATTTCAGAAAACAGAAGAATCGTATCGGATTGTCTTGAAATGTTTTGAGCCCCTCAGCTCCCAGGTAACTTGCCAGATAAAGTTAAGGGGACTGCGCTCGGCAGGAGAGTGGATTGAGGTGAAAGACGTTACCGGGTATGAAAATCGGTTTTTAAAATATTTGTTTCCGACCAACCGGCCCCAAAATTAGGGATTCCAAGAGTCAAAGTTTTTAAAGAAAAAAGTTGTCTCCCCAAACCTTCGACTCCCGGACCCCTTCCATCCTTTTAAAACTCTTCCTCAGCTGACTACTTTATAACCAGCGGCTTCAACGGCTTTGGCCAGGGCAGCCTTTTCAGCCGAGCCTTCCACCACCGCTTCTTTTTCAGGCAGTTTAACCAAAGCCTTGGTCACCCCGGGAACCGCCATCAAGGCCTTTTCCACGGCCATTTTACAATGCATACAGGTCATTCCTTCAATTTTTAACATCGTTTCACTCATAGCATCCACCTCCTTTCTCCATTATAAATGGATTCTTTCCTAACCTGTAATCATCAGAGGATTCTAGGAATCAAGGGTTCAAGAATAGAAGTAAAAGGCCTGGAAGTAAACCGACTTGGACCCTCGAATCCCGGAATCCTTGAACCCTTATTTTCGGATTAATTAAGTAATTTCTTGCCATAGCCCTTCAATAACAAAGAATTGGTCACTACCGATACGGAAGAAAAGGCCATAGCCAGGCCGGCCCATTCCGGGGGCAGGAGCATTCCGGTCAGAGGATAAAGGACCCCGGCGGCCACTGGGATTCCGATAACATTATAAATCAAAGCCCAAAATAGGTTTTGTTTAATTTTGATTAACGTTTTTCGTCCTAAACGAATGGCCCGTTCAACATCAAGCAGATCATTCCGGACTAAAATAACATCCCCGGTTTCCTTGGCCACATCGGTTCCCGACCCGATGGCTATGCCGATATCGGCTTGGGCCAAGGCCGGAGCGTCATTGATCCCGTCACCGACCATAGCCACTTTCATTCCCTTTTGCTGATAGTCCCTAATGGTTCGAATCTTATCTTCCGGTAAGACCTCGGCGGCCACGTCATCCATGCCGATTTCATCGGCGATAACCTGGGCCACCTTGCGGTTGTCTCCGGTAATCATAAAGGTTTTCAGATTCAGACTCTGGAGACGAGAAATCGCTTCCCTGGTCGTCTCTTTAAGAACATCGGCTAGGGCGATCAAACCGATTCCCTTGCCTTTAAACGCAACAAACATGGTTGTCTTTCCGGCTTCGGCCATTTTCCGGAAAGGCTCCTCCAACGGGCTGAGATCAATCCCCTGTTTCTCCATCAGCTTCCTGTTTCCGATCAGCAAAGGCTCGTTCTGGTAGAGACAGGTGATACCCAGTCCGCCTTCCTCCTGAACATCTTTGACCTCAGGGATGTCCACCTTCTCCATTCTGGCTCTCAGGACAATTGCCTGGGCCAGGGGATGAATAGAGGAATTTTCTCCGGCCGAGGCGATCCGCAGAACTTCTTTTGCCGTATATGGGGCCACAGCCTCAATATCGGTGACCTCCGGGGTGCCCTTAGTCAAGGTGCCTGTTTTATCAAAACCGATGGCCTGCAGATCGGAGATTGCTTCCAAGACAGCCGCTGATTTAAAAAGAATACCGCGATTCAGGCCTACCCCGCTGCCGACCATAATAGCGGTAGGGGTAGCCAATCCCAATGCGCAGGGACAGGCGATAACCAATACAGCGATTGCGGCAGTAAAAGCGAAAATAAACGTGCTTTGGAGAAAGACATACCAGATCAAAAAGGTGACGGCAGCCAGGAGCACTACTGTCGGGACAAAATAGTTGGAAATTTTGTCGGCCAAGCGTTGAATCGGCGGTTTGACTCCCTGTGCCTCCTCGACCATCTGAACGATCTTGGCCAGGATAGTATCTTTTCCAGTCTTGGAGGTTCTCACCAGAATTCGTCCCGTTTTACTAATGGTCGCCCCAACCACCGTATCGCCCGGCCCTTTTTCCTTCGGAAGGGATTCCCCGGTGAGCATAGATTCATCGATCCCGGCTTGGCCTTCGATAATCTCCCCATCAATAGGGATTTTTTCTCCGGGCTTGATTAGGACCATATCCCCTACCCTAACCTCTGAGGCGGGGACTTCCCGTTCTTCCCCGTTTATGACCAGACGAGCTTTATCGGCTTGCAGTTCCAAAAGCCGCTTGAGGGCCTGATTGGCCCGGCCTTTGGCCTTGGCCTCAAGCATCTTGCCGAAACGGACGAAGGTGATCAAAACAGCCGAGGCTTCAAAAAAAGTCGGGCCTTCGAAAAAAACGTCCGGGAAAGAAGTTAAAACGCTATAGCCATAAGCGGCCGTAATCCCCATGGCAACCAGGACGTCCATATTGGCCGATTTGTTTCTTAAAGCCTGATAGGCTCCACGATAAAACATCCATCCGGCGGCAAATTGAACCAAAGTGGCCATAACAAAAATGACCCACATGACTGAATGAGAATGGGGCCAAAGCCACATCATCGGCATGATCGGGAGAGAAAAGAGGGCACTGAATATCAACCAGTTTCGCTGCCGGAGGATATGGTGATCTTCGTTGTCTTCTTCTTTTTTTCCCAAAGGGATATACCCGGCATCCCGAACCTGGTCAAAAATAGAAACCAGGGAAATCCGAGCAGGATCATAATCCACGGTCACCGTTTCAGCGGCAAAATTTACGGACGCCTCACGGACTCCCGGGGTCCCCTTTAATTTTTTTTCTATAGTCAAGGCACAGTTGGCGCAGGTCATGCCGCTTACCTTGAACTGCTCTTTACCCGACTCACCGCTTGTCTCCGCAAAGGGAATTGAGGATACAGGGGATTCACCAGTTTTCTGGTTTTCAGCAGGGCTCAAGTCTAGGTCGTTCTGAACCGGGCTGAAGGAATAGCCGGCTTCTTCGATGACCTGTCTAATCGTCTCCAATCCAACCCTTGATTCGTCCTGGTCAAAAGAGGCTTTGGCCTCACTTAAAGAAACCCGGATGTTTTCTATTCCCGGCAACTGTTCCAAGGCTCTGGTAACCCGCCGCACACAATGCTCACAAGTCATGCCATGAACGGGTATTTCCATCACTTTTCTTAGTCCCCTATTTTCCGCATCATCCATTGTCTCGCTCCTAACTCACGCCTTAAGCCTCTTGCCGTTTTATTTTATCAGCTTAAAAATCGTCTTTAAAACCTCGTCAACCACCTGCTTATCTCCGGCTTGAAGCTGCTCGGTCACACAGGATTTCATATGCTTTTCCAGCAACAATCGGGCCACTCCATGCAGAGCCGATTGGGCCGAAGATATCTGGTTCAAAATATCATCGCAATAGACGCGGCGTTCGATCATACCCTTTATGCCGCGAACCTGACCTTCAATCCGGTTCATCCGGCTGACCAGCTCTTGAATCGTTTTTTCATCATGGTGGCTCTGGCGCTTGTCCTCAGCCAATCCCTGATGGCAGGTAGGACAGGAAACCTTCAATTTATCCATTTCAGACCCTTTCTTTTATCTTCGATTTTTTCTCTGCTTAGAAAAGTTGCTTCGAGTTGCCTCCCCAACGACTTGCCTTGTATACTATACACCCCTACCCTATTTGTCAAGATCTGTTTTTGGTCCCTACGATTGATATCAAAAATAGGTCGCCCATTAACGGGAGGTCTTTTTCGTCATCCCCATTGTTCATTTAACAAATTGTATTAATTAGACTATTAAGAAATCTTCTTGACTCCCATTCAAAGAGAAGATAAAAATTTAAGTTAAACCAAAACCGACTACTATAAAAGGAATAAAAATCTTTATTCCGATTGAATGCAGAGGAGCGCTATGGAGCAGATCAAAGAGTGCCACGCCATTGAAATCCCTAAAATCACCGAACAATTACAATCCCATTTAGAAAAGGGCCTTTCCCAGGCAGAAGCCCAAAAGCGGTTGGATGTACTGGGTCATAACGAACTCAAGGAACGCCCCCGGCCGGGATTCTGGAAGATGCTCCTTGATCAGTTCAATAACTTTCTGGTTATTATTCTGATTGTCGCCGCCGTGGTCTCGATCCTTCTGGGGGAAATCGTCGATGCCGTGGCTATTATGGTCATTGTCGTCCTAAATTCCGTAGTCGGGGTAATCCAGGAATCCAAAGCCGAAGCCGCCCTGGCCGCCCTCCAAAAGATGTCGGCCCCTAATGCCCAGGTCATTCGGGATGGCCATCAGATCACCATCCCCTCTCGGGAATTGGTTCCGGGAGACGTTACCCTGGTTGAAGCGGGAAACTACATTCCAGCCGACCTTCGTCTGGTCGAAAGTATCAATCTTAAGGTAGAAGAAGCCGCCCTTACCGGGGAGTCCGTTCCAGTGGAAAAAAATGCCAAGGTGACCCTTGACAGGGAGATTCCTATCGGCGACCGGAAGAACTCGGCCTTTATGAGTACTATGGTCACCTATGGCCGGGGCAAAGGCTTGGTCACCTCCACCGGGATGCATACCCAGATCGGCCTGATTGCCGAGATGCTCCAATCCTTTGAGGATGAGGAAACACCCCTCCAGAAAAAATTGAACCAGTTGGCCAAACTCCTGGGGATCCTCTGTCTCTCCATCTGCGGGATTATTTTTGTTTACGGGATCATCCGGGACACTCATCCCGGAACCATCCTCAACGAAGGCCTTATGGCCTATCTGAGGGCCGAACAAAAGGATATTGTCGGGATATTTATGACGGCTGTGAGCCTGGCCATCGCCGCCATCCCCGAAGGGTTACCGGCCGTCGTGACCATCTGCCTGGCTCTGGGCATGCAGCGCATGATCAAGCGCCATGCCCTCATCCGTAAACTTCCGGCCGTAGAAACTCTGGGATGTGCCACGGTCATCTGCTCTGATAAAACAGGGACCCTGACCCAAAATGAAATGACCGTAGTCCGGGGCTGGGCTGGAGGAAGGACGTTTCGGTCAAGCGGGGAGGGATACAACCCGGTAGGGCAATTCTTCAGGAAATCGGGGGAAACCTTCAATCCGCGGGAGAGCCTGAGGGTTTCTTTCCTCCTTCATGGAGCGGCACTGTGTAACGACGCCCGGCTGGAAGAGAGCGGGGAAATCGAAGGAAACAGAACCTGGCGAATGGTCGGCGATCCAACCGAAGGCGCCCTGGTCGTAGCGGCGGCCAAAGCCGGTTTATGGAAGACCGAAATGGAGGACATCCTCCCCCGGGTGCAGGAGATCCCTTTTGATTCCGAACGAAAACGAATGACGACGATCCATCGCCTGGAAACCGCAAAGTCAAAATTCCCCTTCCCCTGCCCGGACATCGTCGCCTTTGTCAAAGGGGCTCCGGATATTATCCTGGATCTCTGCGATCAGGTCATTATCGAAAGGCAAGCGGTTCCTCTCACGGATCAGTTAAAAAAAGAAATCCTGGCTGTTAATCAGGATATGGCCAGACAGGCCCTCCGAGTTCTGGGCTTAGCCTATCGATCTCTGGATGAAGTGCCTGAAACCTGTACGTCCGAAGATCTGGAAAAAGGCCTGACCTTGATCGGCCTCATGGGGATGATCGATCCGGCCCGTCCGGAGGTCAAAGAGGCCGTTAAGATCGCCCAGGGCGCCGGGTTGAAGAGCGTCATGGTCACCGGGGATTATAAGGACACGGCTGAAGCCATCGCCGGTGAAATCGGCATTCTGAAACCGGGAGGAAAAGTATTGACCGGCGCGGAACTGGACAAGATGGACGAAAAGGAGCTGGCCGACATTATCGGGGATGTCAGTGTCTGTTGCCGCGTTTCTCCCCAGCACAAAACCAAAATTGTCGAGGCCTTTAAAGAAAAAGGCCATGTGGTGGCCATGACCGGTGACGGGGTCAACGACGCCCCGGCCCTCAAGAGGGCCAATATCGGGGTGGCCATGGGTATTACCGGCACGGACGTTTCCAAAGAAACGGCCGACATGGTCCTGACCGACGACAATTTCGCCAGTATCGTTTCAGCCATCGAGGAAGGACGGATCATTTATTCAAATATCCGCAAGTTTGTCTTTTTCCTCATCTCCTGCAATATCGGGGAGATTCTGATCATCTTCCTGGCCATGCTTTTCGGCCTCCCCATGCCCCTCAAACCCGTCCAACTTCTCCTTCTGAACCTGGTCACCGACGGAGCCCCGGCCCTGGCCCTGGGCCTGGAGAAAGGAGAGCCCGATATCATGCGGAGGCCTCCTCGCCCGACCGAGGAACCGGTGATCAACTGGGAAATGCAGATCGGGACAGTAGTCCAGGCAGTAGTCATGACGGCGGCTGTTTTGACCGCCTACTATATCGGTCTTCAAATGTACCCGCAGCAGGTCGAGCGGGCCCAGACCATGGCCTTTGCCACCCTCTGCATGTCCGAGCTTCTTCGGGCTTTTACCTCCAGATCCGAACATTACGGTATCTTTGCCATCGGATTCTTTACTAACTGGTGGATGATCTGGGCTGTTCTGGCTTCAGGCACTTTGGTCATTTTAACCATCTATGTCCCCTTTCTCCAGCCCTTCTTTGATACCGTACCCCTTTCTCTGGGTGATTGGCTGGAAATGATACCTTTTATCCTCATGGCTTCCATAGCTGCCGAGATAACCAAAGTGTTCCTCAGGAGAAAGGCTGCCCGTATGGCCGCCCACATGGAGGGTTAAGCGCCCTTCGGTTTCTTGATAGAACCGTCAACCGGAAATCCAAACGAAGACCCCTCCCTCCTCATTATTTTAAGAGGAGGGAGGGGTCTTCGTTTTCAGGATTGTCCAAAGAAAAAACAAAAAAGATTTATAAACCGAAAAACGGTTCCTATGAGCCTAAGACTCCCTGTAGGATTGAACTGTTATCCAGATGGTCTTTGAATTTTCTATCTTCGATTAAGATATGCAGGATTAACCAGTTGGTCAGAAATTTTTCTATCTCATTCTTGGAATGCATTTGATCTTTGGCCAGGTCTTCATTCAGCCTGAAAATATCTAAAACCAAATTTTCGTGTTTTGCTTTATGATCCATCAGCGAATCGTCTGGATATTTATGTTTCTCAAGCAACTCCTCCTCTGTTTTAAAATGATATTGGGCATAACCGATCAGATGATTTAACGTTTCAAAAATTACCTTAGAGGGAAATCTATTGATGATTTCATGATGAAATTTATTGATTATCTCAAACAAGGATTGATGTTGTTCATCAATTGTTGGATGGCCTATGCTTAACAGATCACACCATTCGATAAATCTCATCGCCCTTCCTCCTGGTATATTTAACTCGATTCGATGATCAGTTCCTTCATGGACTGCCCTATTTTTCCGGCGATCGCCCCCGATTCCGCGGTCGCCTACTCCGCCCGGGTCGACCGCTACTTCTTCTCACTCTCCCTTTTCCTAACTCAGGGGGCTGGGGTGGCCTCGACGGCAATGTTTTTTGATAATAGTCATCCAGAAGCATAGCCAGTAGAGTCAAGGCCTCCTCTCCCTGTCCCAGACTTTGCGCCAAAGGTAAAAAGCGTTTCAGCCGTTCGGTCTTCAGGCTGTCACGAGAACGTAAATCCGCTTCCAGTCTGGCCGTGACCCGTTGGGAAACAATCGCTTCTACATCAGAGTCTCCGGGCAAGGGGCGTTCTAAAAGATCAATCCCGAATTTCCGACCGATCTGTTTTAGATGCATTTCCTCTAAAGGGGTGACCAAGGAAAGGGCCACCCCGCTGGCCCCAGCCCGTCCGGTCCGTCCAACCCGATGGATATAAATCTCCGGGTCCTCCGGCGGTTCGTATTGAATGACGTGGGAGAGCTCCAGAATATCAATACCCCGAGCAGCCACATCAGTGGCCACCAGAAAACGGAGCTGACCTTCTTTAACCCGGGCCATGACCTTTTCCCGTGCCCCTTGGGACAGATCGGAGCTCAATTCATCGGCATCGTAGCCGAAGCGTTGAAGGACCACAGTAAGATAATGGACGGTGTTTTTAGTATTACAGAAGATGATGGCTGAAAGCGGGTTTTCAATTTCAATGATCCTGATCAACCCCCGATCTTTTTCCATTCCCGGTATCACATAGTAATAATGGTCGGTCCCGGACACATGGACCTGATCACGGCTCAGGCTGAGGAATCCAGGATCCTGGAGAAACTCTTGGGCCAAGCGCAGGACAAAATTCGGAAAGGTAGCCGAGAGCATATAACCGTTACCACGGCGGGATGGCAGATATTCCTGAACCTGCTTCATGTCCGGGTAGAACCCCATTGAAAGCAGTCGATCCGCCTCGTCAAAGACCAACACCTCTAAATCCTTTAAAGAGAGGGAGCGTTTAAGCAGATGATCCAGAACCCTGCCCGGTGTGCCGATAACCAGATGGACGCCCTGCTGAAAAGCCGCTAACTGGGGCCCATATCCCACCCCGCCATAAACGGCAAGGGAGCGTACACCAATGGCTCCTCCCAGCACCTCGGCCTCTTTGGCCACCTGCTGGGCCAGTTCACGAGTCGGCACCAAGACCAAAGCCTGGCAAACCGGCTTCTCCGTTTTAATCCGATCCAGGATCGGCAGGAGATAGGCCCCGGTTTTACCGCTCCCGGTCTGAGATTGGATCATTAAATCCCGACGAGCCTGAAAATAGGGGATGGCCTTGGCCTGGACCGGCCAAAGTTCTATCCAGCCGGCCTGGGCTGCTGCGGCCTGCAACATCTCGGGCAAGGCTTCCAAGGTTATTTCCGGCAGTCTATTCTCCGGTTCAAGGAGTTGTTCGACCTGGACTTCCGGGGCATTTAAACTTTCATCCATAAAAACCTCTCTATCGGTTGGTCCCGGTGGCCCAAACCGGAATAGCCGGTCTGTAAATAACCACATTCCCGTCATTCTGAACAGCCAAAAAAGCCCCTGGATTACCTGCTGTATGGGAGGCCCAGACCGGATGATGATTATGACCATACAAGACTAAATTTCCATCGGCCTGCATCCGGCATTCCGCGACCTCTCTCCCGGCGGTTCCCGTAGACCATAAAGGGACGCCATGTCTATAGAGAACCAGGTTGCCATCACTTTGGCAGGCCAGCTGAAATTCCCCGCTGGGGGCCCAAATGGATTCTCCTCTATGGAGACGGGCCCCGGAAGGAAAAATTCCATTAGAATTAACCCTTTGGGTCCTGAGACAATCGGTTGAAAGGCCCCGGTGGCAGGCCAGATCCCTGGAAAAATCGGCTTGGCCCATGTCAGCATATAAAAGCAAGACCAGACCTATAACGAAAATGAACCATAAGCGCATTAGACCTCCTCCTGAAATACGAATTTTCGGATCATCAGACAGACTAAATTTGTCATCTTAACCCCTTGAATTTAAAAAATCAACCCGGGATCTCCGTTGCACTTGACAATCCTGCAGGTCTTCTTGCCAATTTTCCTTCAAAGAGGTCTAAATCACCCATAATGGGGGAAAAGGAATAAGTTAAACTAATTATCTTTTTTTTCTAAAGAAAAACGAAGCAAAGACCGAAATATATAAAAAAGAACCGGTTTAATCCTAAAGCACGCAGGACTGCCATCCGGAGGACCCCTCGGAAGAAAGCCCCCTTCACCTGTCCTCCCAATAGCCTGTCGGGCCAGAGGAAAACAATCCACCGGTCAAAGATTGCTTGAAATCATTTCTGAAGTTGGAGGTTTATCCCATGAGGCATTCCGGCTTAAAACAAAAAATTATCCTGCTCATTTCCATTCCTTTTCTGGCCTTTGCGGTCTTAGGTTTCCTGTTCATCAATGATAACTTTAAGGATTTGAAACTGGCTAAGCGGACACAAATGTTAATCCAAGTAGTTGAAACGGCTTCAAAGGTAACTACCCAGATTCAAAGGGAACGGGGAAAATCCTCCCTGTTTCTTAAAGGGGCCCTCTCCCAGGGAGATTTAGAGGCCCAAAGGAAAGAGTCCGACCAAAAAATTGAATTCTTTAAAAATACCCTTCTCAAGTCCGAAATTCAAAAGACAAGCAAAGAGGAAGCCTTAAAAACCCTATCCCTTTTGCCGGACCTGAGGAAAGCAGTGGATCAAAAAATTGCTTTTGAAGAAAGTTTTTCTCGCTATACGGAGATCTTGTCCAAGATAATCGCTATTGAAAACATTTTTCTAAAAGAGGAGAGCAGCAGGGGTATCGGTCGTCGGCTAATTACCGTCAGCCTTCTGGAAGAAGCCAAAGAGAGTGCCGCCAAACTGCGCGGCTTCGCCTCGGGTTTGATTGCCGGAAATCAGGCCCTGAGCGAGAAAGAATTGCTGATGGTCTCGGCCCTCAAGGCCGGGATTGACGCTAATTTGCATTCACCAGCCTTGATGTTGTCCCAGGATCTGCGGGACAGATTGAAAAGTTTTGAACAAAGCTCCGAGTGGCAAGAAGGCCATACTTTGTTTCAGAAATTAATAAAACAGGCTTATCAAGGACAATTCGGTATCGACTCGAACCAATTTTTTAAAATCCTCAGCAAGCAGATCGATGATATTGATCAGTTGGTAACACTCAGTATAAGCGCGATTGATCGGTTGATCGTTCAGAACCGTTCGCAGGCGACCCAATCCATAGTAATAATTTCCCTGGTAGTCTTAATTGTTTTTTCAGCAGCAGCTTTCTTTTCTTTTTTTCTGACCCGGTCTATCACCGGATCATTATCGCAAGTAGTCAAAGGCCTGACCGAAGCGGCCGAACAACTATTTTCCACTTCCGATCAGATCACTCAATCTAGTCAAACCCTTGCGGAAGGGGCCTCCAGACAAGCAGCCGGATTGGAAGAAACCGCCTCTTCCATGGAGGAAATGGCTTCGATGACCAAAGCCAATGCCGATAATGCCCTTCTGGCCAATGAAAACATGCAGAAAACCACCGAGGTGGTTGAAGTAGCTAATCAGGCCATGTCCGAATTGAACGTCTCCATCTCGGAAATATTTACCGCCAGCCAGGAAACAGGAAAAATCATCAAAAACATTGATGAGATCGCTTTCCAGACCAATCTGTTAGCCCTAAATGCGGCCGTGGAAGCCGCCAGGGCCGGTGAGGCCGGAGCCGGTTTTGCCGTGGTGGCTGATGAAGTACGCAATCTGGCCATGCGTGCGGCGGAGGCGGCCAAGAATACCTCCCTGATGATTGAGGATACGGTCAATAAAACCAAAAAAGGTTCGGACATTGTCACCAGGACGAACGAGGCCTTTGCCCGGGTTGCCTCCGGATCTAAAAAAGCCGGGGAGTTGGTTAGCCATATTACCTCTTCTTCCCATGAACAGGCCCAGGGTATTGATCAAGTCAGCAAAGCCCTTAACGAAATGGATCAGGTGGTTCAACACAACGCGGCCAGTTCCGAACAATTGGCCGCAACTTCGGATGAGATGAGCGCTCAAGCCAAAAAGATGCGAAATTATATTGACGAGATGGTTCAGATTATGAGAGGAAGAAACTAAGCCTATTACATAACGTTTCAGACCAGACCATATTTAAAGAGAATTCTGATGAGTGTCAGTCCCCTTGCCGGTAAGCCGGTGGAACCGGCCATGTTGGTCAACATCCCCAAACTTATCACCGCCTATTATACCGATTTCCCTGATCCTTCCGTCTCGGAACAACGCGTGGCCTTCGGCACCTCCGGCCACCGGGGTTCCGCATTGGAGAAGGCCTTTAATGAAGGACACATCCTGGCCATCAGTCAGGCCATTTGTTTCTATCGCCAACAACAGCAGATCAACGGCCCCTTATTTTTAGGGATGGACACCCATGCCCTTTCCCTGCCGGCCAGGGCCACGGCCCTGGAGGTTCTGGCGGCTAACGGGGTAGAAGTCATGATCGCCCAAGGAGATGACTACACGCCTACTCCGGTTATCTCCCAAGCCATTCTACGCTATAATCGCGGTCGGAAGAGCAACCTAGCTGATGGCATTGTCATTACCCCTTCCCATAATCCTCCCCAAGATGGCGGCTTTAAATATAATCCTCCCAATGGAGGTCCGGCTGAAGGAGCCGTCACCGATTGGATTGAGGCCAAGGCCAATACCCTTCTTGAGAATAACCTCCAAGGAGTCAAGAGGATTTTTTTGGACAGAGCCCTTCGGGCCTCAACGACCCATGTTTTCGACTACCTAAACGCTTATGTCCAGGACCTTGATCAGGTGATTGATTTTGAAGTTATTCGGCGGGCCGGGATCAGTTTGGGGGTGGATCCGCTCGGCGGCTCCGGGGTCCATTATTGGCGACCCCTTGCCGAGCGTTACGGTCTCAATCTGACCGTGCTAAACCAAACGGTTGATCCTACCTTTGGATTTATGACCCTGGACTGGGATGGGCAGATCCGCATGGATCCTTCTTCCACCTATACCATGCAGCGGTTAATCGGGTTGAAGGACCGCTTCGAGATCAGTTTCGCCTGTGATACGGATCATGACCGGCACGGCATCGTCTCCCGAAGTTCCGGCTTGATGCCTTCCAATCACTATTTGGCCGCAGCCATCCATTATCTCTTTCAACACCGACCCAAATGGCGACCGGAGGCCATGGTGGGCAAAACCGTAGTGAGCAGCCAGATGATTGATCGGGTCAGCACCGAACTGAAACGGAGGCTGTATGAAGTGCCGGTGGGCTTTAAATGGTTTGTAGATGGTCTGTTGGACGGTTCCCTGGGCTTTGGCGGAGAGGAGAGTGCCGGGGCCTCTTTTCTCCGATTGGACGGCAGTGTCTGGGCCACGGATAAAGACGGGATTATTTTGGCCCTCTTGGCAGCCGAGATGACCGCTCACATGGGTCGTGATCCCGGTCAGATCTATCAAGACCTCTCCCGACAGTTTGGCGATCCGGTTTACGCCCGGATTGACGCCCCCGCCACCCCGGAACAAAAGAAGATTTTGAAAAAACTGTCTCCGGAACATATTCGGACCAAAGAATTGGCCGGCGAGAAGATCGAATCCATCTTGACTCGAGCCCCAGGCAACGGGGCTTCTTTGGGAGGTTTGAAAGTGGCGGCCAAAAGCGGATGGTTTGCCGCCCGTCCATCGGGTACCGAAGATATTTACAAAATCTACGCCGAAAGTTTCCAGGGGGCAGAGCATCTGGCCCGGATCCAGGAGGAGGCCCAGGCTATTGTTAATGATGCCTTGAAAGCCGTCTCTTGAGATATTTCTCTTTTAAACACTCTTGCCCTGCTGATACCCGCATTCTTTATTCGGGCAGGTCCAAACCGTTCCTTCCTTTTTAGTCGTCTTTTCCACCAGGAAAGGGGCCTGGCATTGAGGACAGGTTTCCTTGACCGGGTTTCCCCAGATCATGAATTTACATTCGGGGTAACGGCTACAGCCGAAAAATTTTATACCCTTCTTTTTGGCCACTCGAGAGACCAGCATGCCCGAGCACCCCGGACTGGGACAGGGAAACTCGGTGGTGACCGGCAAAGTGGACTTACATTTCGGGTATTTTTCACAGGCCAGAAAGGTCCCTCCGAAACGATTGGTTTTAACCAGCATCGGCCCCCCGCATTTTGGACAGGCCTGGTCACTAACCACTCTCGGGGCCGGTTCGGACGGGGCCCCTTCGGCGGAAATCGGTTGGGTGGTCTTACAAGCCGGATATCCGCTGCAGGCCCAGAAGGACCCGAATCGCCCCTTACGGATAACCATAGCTTTTCCACATTGCGGACAGGGCCGTCCGTCTTCCGGTTCTAAGGGGGTCTCATTCATCACCGGTTGAATACCGCCTTTCTCATCGCGAGTAAAATTTTGAGTCTCTTTGCACTCAGGATAACCCGAACAGGCCAGAAAAGACCCATTTTTCCCAATTCGAATGGTCATCGGGTTGCCGCAGGCCGGACAAGGGATGTCGGTCTTGAGTCCCTTGCCCCGCACCTGTTTCATTTCCTTGCGGGCCAGGGTTAAAGTTCGGGAAAAAGGGCCGTAAAAATCCTCCAGGACTTTGGTCCATTCCAGCTTTCCTTCTTCGATCAGATCGAGGTTGTCTTCCATCAAAGCGGTAAATTGAACATCCAGGATCTCCGGAAAATTTTTCACTAAGAGATCATTGACCAAATACCCTAACTCTGTGGGCTGAAAAAAAAGTTTTTCTTTCAGGACATACTCCTTCTCCTGGATGGTCGAGATAATGGCCGCATAGGTACTGGGACGGCCGATCCCCTTCTCCTCCAACTCCTTTACCAGGGTAGCCTCGGTGTAGCGAGGAGGCGGCTGGGTAAAATGCTGTTTGGGCAGAACCTGAAGCAAAACCAGGTTCTGTTGAAGATTCAGATCCGGCAACTGTCCTTTTTTCTCCTCTCCCTCCTCCTCGGAAGCATCGGTATCTTTGCCCACTTCATAGATGGTCGTGAATCCCGGGAAACGGAGGATAGAGCCGGTGGCCCTAAGGAGATATTCCCCGGCCTGGATATCGACGGAGGTTTGATCAAAAACGGCCGCCTTCATCTGGCTGGCAACAAAGCGATTCCAGATCAGGCGATAAAGGGCCAATAAATCCTTCTCCAGGTGAGCAGCCAGGGCTTCAGGTGTTAAATTCATGGAAGTCGGCCTTATGGCCTCGTGGGCATCCTGAGCCGACTTTTTATTGGTATAAAAATGGGGTTTACCAGGCACATAGTCCGATCCGAAACGACCTTGAATAAAGGTTCGCACGGCATTCAGGGCCTCCTGAGAGACCCGGGTGGAATCGGTACGCATATAGGTAATCAACCCGACCAGCCCCTCATCCCCTACTTCAACCCCCTCATAGAGCCGCTGGGCTAAAAACATGGTTTTTTTTGCGGGAAAACGCAGTTTACGAAAGGCCTCCTGTTGTAGTTGGCTGGTGGTAAAAGGCGGCAAGGGATTCCGTTTCCGCTCTTTCTTGTCGATCTTGACCACCTTGAACGACTCTTTGGACAAATGCTCACTGATTGATCGAGCTTGTACTTCATCGTGGATTTTTACGGCCTTGCCCTGACTTTTGATTAACCGGGCCTCAAAATCAGGGGGCCCATCGGCCTGGAGTAAGGTGGTGATGGACCAATATTCTTTGGAAACAAAGGCCTGGATTTCCCTTTCCCGGTCACAGATGAGGCGAACGGCTACGGACTGAACCCGCCCGGCGCTTAAACCCCTTTTGACTTTATCCCAGAGGAGCGGGGAAATCTGATACCCTACCAGTCGATCCAGTATGCGCCTGGCCAGTTGCGATTGAAAGCGCTGTTCATTTAACGGCTCCGGATGAGCCAGGGCTTCTTGAATAGCCTTAGGCGACAGCTCGTGAAACAAAACCCTATGGAACGCTTTGCCTTTATCGGCCAGTTCTTCGGCCAGATGCCAAGCAATGGCCTCTCCTTCCCGATCCGGGTCCGGGGCCAGATAGATGTGTTGAATCTTTTTAGCCGCCTGCTTGAGTTCTTTCAGAACCCGGCTCTTTCCGGAGATAATCTGAAATTCAGGTTTAAAATGATTTTCAATATCCACACCCAGTAAATTATGGGGCAAATCCTTGATGTGCCCAACGGTGGCCTTGACTTCAAATCCGGAGCCAAGATATTTTTTTATGGTTCGCACCTTGGTTGGGGATTCGACAATCAACAACGATTTTTCCATATTTCTTCTTCCAAATAATCTTATTTAGACATCATTACGGGTTCATCTATACCCGCACAAACCATTTTCCGGGAAGCTGCTTGATCAGACCTTTCAGCTCCATCCCCGTCAATAAAGACAATACCCGGGAAATCTCCATGTCCTGATGTCTGACCATCTGATCCACATGAATAGGTTCTTGGGAAAGGAGGTTCCAGATTTGTTTTTCTTCAGGCGAAAAAGCAGAAGTCTTCACCTGCTCCAGGGAAAGCCCTTTTACCGCAGCCGCTTCGGGAGATTCTTCCAATCGTAATTCTTCAAAGATATCCTGGGCATGCTCCACCAGCTTGGCCCCCTGTTTGATCAACCGGTTCGTCCCGGAGCTTTTAAAAGATTCAATGCTGCCCGGGACGGCGAAGACTTCCCGTCCTTGATCCAAGGCCAACTGGGCTGTAATCAGCGAACCGCTGCGCAAGGTTGCCTCAACAATCGTCACACCTAAAGCCATCCCACTGATCAGACGATTGCGGATCGGAAAATTCTGCCTTTCTGGAAGCGTGCCCAAAGGGAATTCGGAGCAGACCATCCCCTCTTCGGAAATCCGCTGAAATAATGTTTTATTTTCCGAGGGGTAGACTACATCCAACCCTGAACCCAAGACGGCCACCGTTCGCCCTCCGGCCATTAAGGCCCCTTGATGGGCCGCTGTGTCAATCCCCCGGGCCAGCCCGCTGACAACGGTCAAGCCCCGTTGAGCTACGCTCCAGGCCAAACGCTCGGTCATCCTTATGCCATAAGCCGTTCCCTGGCGGGACCCGACTATGGCCAAAGAACGTCCATCCTGAGCCGAAGGCCTCCCCTTAAAATATAATAATGGGGGAGGATCATGAATGTTCGCCAACAAAGGAGGATATAACGGATCGCTTCGAGTCAGGACTCCGATGCCTTCTTTTTCCAATTGATCAAGCTCTCGGTCGATTTTTTCAGCCCTTTTAAATTTGACTATGCTCAGGGCCGTTGTTTTTCTGAGCCCTTCAACGGATAGTAAGGCTTCTAAATCAGCCTGAAAAACCTTTTCCGGTTTTCCGAATCTCTCCAGCAAACGGGCGTAGGAGACCTGACCTACACCGGGAATCCGGTTCAAAGCCAGCCAGTAATAAAGGGCTTTCCGATCCATGAATGGCAATCGCTGAAGTTTAGAGTTTCGAGTCGGGAGTGGAATGTTTTTTCTCCCAATTCCGAACTCGAAACGTCCTTTTTTATCCGGTTTTTTTATCAGGGCTTAACCGGGGTGTCCTGACCGGTGTTCGCCAACCCGGAAACAAATCCCCTGGCCACTTTAATCCGGACCTTATCGGCCACTTCCAAAGTAATAATATTATCGTCGATCTCGGCGATCCGGCCATAAATTCCCCCGCTGGTAATGACCGAGTCTCCCCGTTTCAAATTGCTTAATAATTCCTTATGTTGTTTGGCCTTCTTCTGCTGAGGTCGGATCAGCAAAAAATAAAAAATAACAAACATCAAAACCAGGGGAATCAGCCCGGCAAATCCCCCTGCACCGGAGCTTCCCGATCCCCCTCCGGGGAGTCCCATGGCCTCGGCAACAGCAGTAAACAGATACATAAGCATTACTCCTTTCTCTGGTTATAAAATTCTTTTTTAAATTCCAGGAAACGATCCTGCCCGATTGCCTCCCGGATAGTCTGCATGAGTTCCATAAAATAGTGGATATTATGCAACGTGTTTAAACGATAAGAAAGCAATTCCTTCGAGACATAGAGATGTCGAAGATAGGCCCGGGAATAATTTCGACAGGTATAGCAGGTACAGTTCCGATCAACAGGCTCCGGGTCTTCGGCATATTCGGCCTTTTTAATAACAATCGAACCATGGCGCGTAAAGAGCATCCCGTTACGGGCATTGCGGGTCGGCAAGACACAGTCAAACATATCGGCTCCTAAACCCACCCCTTCAATCAGATCTTCAGGAGTCCCCAGTCCCATGAGGTAGCGGGGTTTTTCTGCAGGAGTCAACGGCAGGGTCTGGTCAATAATGTCCAGCCGTTGGGCCTTCTCCTCGCCCACACTCAACCCGCCCAGGGCATAGCCATCAAATCCGATGTCCACAATCGATTCAGCACTATCTCTTCTAAGGTTAGGAAAGACACTCCCTTGGATGATCCCAAAGAGGGCCTGTTCCGGCCTCTGATGGGCCGCTTTACATCGGAGAGCCCAGTCTCTGGTCAACTCCATGGAAAAACGGGCATAGTCATGGGTTACCGGATAGGGTGTACATTCATCCAGACACATCATTATATCCGATCCCAGGGCCTCCTGGATACCTATGGCCAGTTCCGGTGTCAAGAAATGACTGGAGCCGTCCAGGTGAGAACGAAAGGAGACTCCTTCCGGGCTGATTTTTCTTAAGGCTCCCAAGCTGTAAACCTGATAACCTCCGCTATCGGTCAGAATCGGTCCTGACCAGTGCATAAATGAATGCAGACCTCCCTGGCGGCTCACCAGTTCATGGCCTGGACGAAGATAGAGATGATAGGTGTTGGCCAGAATAATTTCAACCCCTATTGTCTGTAAATCCTCCGGGGTCAGGGCCTTCACTGAACCCTGTGTCCCAACCGGCATAAAAATGGGGGTGCGGACCTTCCCATGAGGGGTAAGGATCATTCCGGTTCGGGCCCGGTTCAAGGCTTCCTGATGTTCAACTTGAAAAGAAAACATAAGAATAATGGGGGCCAGGATTCAAGGGGTCAAGGATTCAAGTGAAAGGTCTGGAAGTAAAATCACTTGAACCCTCGAATCCTCGAACCTTTGAACCCTTGTTTTTAAATAATCAACATGGCATCACCATAACTATAAAACCGGTATTGGAGGTTCATAGCCTCTTGATAAGCCTCCAGAATGTTTTCACGACCGGCAAAGGCGGACACCAGCAAAAGCAACGTTGTTCGAGGCAAATGGAAATTCGTAATTAGGCCGTCGACTATCCTAAAAGTAAAACCGGGGGTAATAAAAAGATCACATTCTCCCTTTGAAGACTGTATTGATCCAAATTTCCAAGCCAGATATTCCAAGACCCGGACGCTGGTTGTTCCCACAGCCATCACCCGGCCTCCCAGCCTTTTTCTATCGTTGATCATCTCAGCCGATTGAACCGAAAGATGAAACCCTTCGGAGTGGATTTTGTGATCCCTGATGGATTCGGTTTTTATGGGAGCAAAAGTCCCATAGCCGACATGCAGGGTCAGAGGAGCCACCAAAATCCCTTTCTTCTCGATGGCTGCCATTAACTCCTCCGAAAAATGAAGGCCCGCTGTCGGTGCGGCTACTGCCCCGGGTTCGCGGGCATAAACGGTTTGATAACGCTTTTTATCCTCTTCCGCCCGGTCTTCCGAAATCCCCGCCCGGTGAATATAAGGCGGTAGAGGGACGGAACCATATATTCTTAAGGCTGAATCGAAATCTCCCTCAAAATAAAAACGCATCAACCCCGTCCCATTAGGGGCAGGGGGAAGGACTTCTCCCTCCAGACCGATCCCAAAAGATATCCGCTCGCCCGGACGAAGTTTCCTTCTAGCTTTTATCAAGCAAGGAGTCGTATATGATTCCGGATTGGTTTCCGTAGGGTAATTTAGGACCAGGCATTCCACTTGTCCACCGCTCTTTTTTTTCCCTTTCAAACAGGCCGGGATCACCCGGGTATCATTGATCACCAGGACATCCCCCGGATTTAGGTATTCCACCACTTGATGAAAGAGCAGGTGTTCCCGGCGGCCGCTTTTTCGATCCAAGACCAGAAGCCGAGAGTGATCTCTCCGAAAGGACGGTTCCTGGGCGATGAGGTGTCCTGGTAAATGAAAATCAAATTGAGCTAAAGTTAATTCCATACCTTTTGTTTATTTCATCAGCCTGTCAACCATCCGGAGTGGCGGGCCAGATAAACCAAAAAAAGTCCCGCAATAACGGCAATCAACCCATAAACCCTCATTTGGGATTCCGTCAATTCCAAGACCCGGGCAATCCAGGCTTTAAAAGGCCCGGGAAAGGCCATATAGGGCAACCCTTCTAAAACCAGTATTAGGCCTAAGATCGTTACAAAATCTTCCATAAGGAAACCGAAAAAAATCCCTCCTCGAGAATAGACCCTCCAGAAACCTTCAGGATTATAGCCTTTAATATACTTCCATCCGCTTGTCAAGCTTATGGCAAGGCCAGGATCATTGCCAAACAAGCTCAAATTATCTTCTTGTTTCTGATTTTATTTGTCTTTCCAGACAAATCGGCTTACTTTCTTTTCAGGATAGAGAGAGACCCCACGGCTGAACCCCGCCGATAAAAGACAGTTGAAAATCTCTTTTCATTGAAGGATTAGATTGTTTCCTGGTTTAACCTATTTGCAGGGACCGGGGATATCAATCGTGGCACAACTTCCGGAGGGGCAGCTTCTCTCACTTACTTGAGGACCGGCTTGTTTTTCACGGGAAGATCCCCCTAAATTGACTTTAGAAAGAATGCGGGATATCTCCGGAGACTGACAGGCGGGGCAGACCGGTGCGACCAGGTCATTACTTTGAATGGCTATCAGTTCAAATGTCTTCTGACAATGATCACAACAAAATTCATAAATAGGCATATGCGAATACTCCACCTAAAGATCAACAGGTTGCTGAAAAAGACCTATCTACTGCGTTGCCCTCATCCCTCGTCATTGCAACGTACTTCTATGTACGTCTCATTCCTCGGAATTTCGGGCGCCTTGTATTTAAGCCTTTTTGAGCAACCTGCAAAAAAAAGTTTTTCTGCAAACTGCTAAAAAATCATTTATCAAAATCGGATTAAAAAGGCCCCCCAAGTAAAGCCGGCCCCAAAGGAAGTCGATAAGACCAAGTCTCCCCTTTGAATCTTCCCTTCCCGAACCGCTTCATCTAAGGCCGTGGGGATGGTCGCCGCAGAGGTATTGCCGTATTTATCGACGGTAATGATCACCTTTTCCATAGGAATGCCCAGTTGTTTAGCCACAGCGGCCATGATCCGGATATTGGCCTGATGAGGGATGAACCAGTCAACTTCCCGGACACTGACACCACTGGCTTCCAAAGTCTTGCGGACCGAGTCGGTCATAGCCCGCACCGCATGTTTGAAGACTTCATTACCCTGCATTTTGACATAATGCAGGCCGGCCTCAATCATGGGGATGGAGCAGGGATTAAGCGACCCCCCTCCGGGGACATGAAGTAATTCCCAGAGACTCCCATCGGAATGGATCGCTATGGAGAGTATTTCGCCTGTTTCCGTTCCATTGGAATGACCTAATACTACCGCCCCGGCCCCGTCTCCAAAAAGGACACAGGTGGCCCGGTCCTCATAATCGATCCGTTGAGAAACAATTTCACTGCCCACGACCAGAACATGCCGGTAAGACCCGTCCTGCATGAATTTTTGGGCCACAGCCAAGCCATAAATGAATCCCGGACAGGCGGCATTCACATCAAAGGCTACGGCCTTATGGGCCTCAAGTCGATACTGAATCATACAACCGGCTGATGGGGAAGGCATATCGGCTGTTGATGTTCCCACGATAATCATATCCAGATCCTGAGGAGAAAGACCGGCCATGTCCAGGGCCTGGACCGCCGCCGGGGTGGCGATTTGGGACAAGGCCTGATTAGGCAGGACCATTCGTCTTTCTTTAATACCCGTGCGGGAGAAAATCCATTCATCCGAGGTATCAACAATCGTTTCAAAATACGAATTGGGGACGATCCGTTCGGGTAAAAAGGATCCCGTTCCTTTTATACCTATTTTCTGCAAGTTAATCAGACCTTTCTACTTTTTTTCAGGCCCAGTTTTTCTCAAAATGACTTCTCAACCGTGCCAAGGGATTATTCTTCATGCCGAGTTGGCTGGACGATGGGAACTTCCTTTTGGGAAAAGGGAGGAAGGCGCTCACCATGCTTTTCCAAAAATAACAAGCCTATAGATAAACTTATAACATATTCGGATTTTTTATTCAAATGAAATTTCAAAAGAGGAAAATATTTGGATTAATACGGGGGATATGGTATAAATAGTATCAAAAGAATGACCTCCAAGCCGATAACCCCTTAAATAAAATGGACCAAAAGGATTTAATACCTAAACCCCCTAATTTGGCCGTCCTGAGTTCCCTTCCGGAAAAAGAAAACCCCTTACTGGAAATTATCCGTCTCCTTACTGAAGAGTTGGATGATATCGTCTATTTCCATGACGGAAAAGGGCATTATTCGTATCTCTCACCCGGCGTTTTCAATCTGACTGGATATACTGCCGAAGAATGGAAAACGAATGCGGCCTCCATGTATACTCCAAATCCTCTTAACAAGCAGGGGTTGGAATACACCCGAAAAGCCCTTCAAACCGGCCGGAAGCTCCCCTCCTTTCAACTGGAAATCTACCACAAGGACGGACATCCGATCCTTTTGGAAATCAATGAAATGCCGTTTATTCAGGATGGTCAGGTTACCGGAATGATCGGTATTGCCCGGGACATCTCCGAACGGAAAAAACTCCATAAGTTGGTCGAGAATTATCAGTCTTTTTTAAAGGCCAATCCGATCCCCGTGGTCATTTATAACCTCCAGAGAATGGTCTCCTATCTCAACCCGGCCTTTGAGAAAACCTTCGGCTGGAATCATGATGAACTCGTAGGCCAAAAAATTCCTTTTGTTCCGGAAGAAGAAATGCAAGCCACATTGGAGCATATTCAAAAGGCTATAGACGGGGAAGAGTCGACCAACTTTGAGACTAGAAGGCTGACCAAGGCCGGTGAAGTCTTGGAAGTCAATATAACCTCCTTCCGCTATAATGATGAACAGGGAAATCCGGCCGGTCTAGTGGCTATGTATCGAGATGTTACCAAACGAAGATCTCTGGAAAGGGAAATCAAACGTCGCCTGTCTTTTGAAGAAAATCTGATCGAAAGTACATTGGACGGCATTATTGCCGTGGATCGTCAGGGCTTGGTTGTCCTCTTTAATCAGGGGGCCGCCCGGATAACCGGTTATCCCCCCGAGGAAATTATTGGCAAGCGAAACGTCAACGATCTCTATCCCCCAGGTGTGGGCCGGGAAATAAAGAAAGCCTTTTGGAGTCCTTCATATGGAGGAGAAGGAAAACTCTTGGAATACGAAACCGAATTGCTCACTAAACAAAAGGAAAGAGTTCCCATGCGCCTTTCGGGAAGCATATTATTTGAGGGAAAAAAAGAAATAGGCAGTGTGGGATTTTTTCAGGATTGGGCGGAAAGGAAACGACTGGAGGAGGCCTTAAAACAGGAGTCGGTTATTCGGGAAGAAATCGTCGAAGCCAATCCCATTCCAACCCTGGTCCTGGATCGAAACCATCGCATCGTCTTCTGGAACCGCGCCTGTGTGGAATTAAGCGGGTACGCCCGGGAAGAAATGGTCGGCACCACGGAAGCCTGGAAACCCTTTCATGATGAACCGCGGCCCATTTTAGCCAACCTAATCATCAACGGGGACCTGACCCAATTGAGCCGGTATTATGGGGAAAAAAATCTTCGGGCCTCTTCCCTGATGAAAGGGGCCTTTGAGGCTGAAGACTATTATGAGAATCTCAAAGGGAAATCCCGCTACCTTTACCTTCTGGCCGCCCCCATCTATGACACCAACGGAGTACTCTGGGGAGCCATCGAATCCTTCCAAGATCTGACCGAACGCAAGGCCCTTGAAGCCAAATTGTCCGAACTGGCCACGATTGACGGTCTTACCGGGGTGTACAATCGAAGGTTTTTTGAAAGGAAGTTCGAGGAAGAAGCGGCCAAGGCTAAACGATATAACGAGTATTTAGCCTTGATTCTTTTGGATATCGATCGATTCAAGACGATCAACGACACCTATGGGCACGTGGTGGGAGATCAGGTCTTAAAACGAACGGCCGAGATCATTTCAAATTCCATGCGGACCATTGATATGGTGGCCCGTTATGGGGGGGACGAATTTGTCGTCCTCCTTCCCAGGACCGACCCGGATCAGCTGGTCCAGGTTGTTGAACGATTGGAGTTCGCCTTAGGGAATTTAAGTTTTTGGGACCAAGAAAAAAAGACCAATCCTCGCTTCAGTTTATCCTTCGGGGCCTATTCCAGTAATAAACAGTACGATCAAATATTGCGCCAAGCCGACAATATCATGTACCAGAACAAACAGAAGACCTTATGAACAGGCCTATTCGAAACGCTCAACCATTTGACCGAAGGTCTATACCCGGCTCCTCGATACCTTTTTATGTGGATTGATTCGCATGCCCATCTGGAAATGGCGGCCTTCGATTCGGATCGCCCCCGGGTGATTGAACGGGCCGTAAGGCAGGGCGTGACAACTATTATTACCATTGGAACCGACCTGACCAGCAGCCGTCAGGCCCTGGCTTTGGCCAAAACCTATTCACCCCTTCGAGCCACGGTCGGCTTTCACCCCCACGAAGCCCAAACCTTTGAACCCGATATTCTGCCTAAGTTGGCCGCCCTGGCCCGGGATCCTCTGGTCGTGGCTATCGGAGAAATCGGTCTGGATTTTTATCGCAATCTTTCCCCTCCTAAAAATCAAAAGGAAACCTTTCGGCAGATGATTCAACTGGCCCGAACCGTCTCTCTGCCCGTCATTATTCACGATCGGGAGGCCCACCAAGAAATCCTGACCATATTGAAAGAAGAAAAAGCCTGGGAAATGGGAGGGGTATTCCATTGCTTTTCCGGTGATTGGGAAATGGCCCGGCAGTGTATGGATCTGAATTTCTTTCTGTCTATTACCGGGGCGGTCACCTATAAGAAAGACTCCATCTTGGAAGAAGTGGTCCGCTGGACGCCGCTCAAATACCTGCTACTGGAAACCGATGCCCCGTATCTGGCCCCCCATCCCCATCGGAGCAAACGGAACGAACCGGCTTATGTCCTTCGGACCGCTGAGCATGTGGCCCAAATCAGGGAGATGAGCCTAGAGGAATTAAGCCCGGCCATTTTGCAGAATACCCGCCGGGCCTTCCCTAAACTGGATTTATCCTGAACGATAAGTAAGGGCCATAATCTATCCGGCCCTCCCTAACCGGTCCTTTCCCAATCCTCCCTGACCCATTTCAAGAGTTGCTTGGCCCGCTCAAAATAAATCTGGATCTCTTCCCAGTTGGGCCTGCCGATGATTTTTTGCATCAGCATTCCATCGGTGTCGAACCAGCGAGGAAGCAAGCCCCCTAAAAAATAATTCCTCGATTGAAGCACGGTAACGACCGAATTGATCCAGGGCCAGGCCAGATTCAACCAGATCTGGAACACCATTACCTTCTGATCCAAGAGTCTTTGTTCCTCACGATCTAAAAGGGCAAACAAATCCCTTCCCGCCTGGTTGACCGTTATCCGAGCCACCTGAGCGAAATCAAAAACCTGGGTCTGGACCTGACTGGGCAGATCCGGAAGATCTTCATGGACCGATGTTCGCCTTTGCCGTTCGTCATCCAGGGCAGCGTAAAGAAATTGAAAGATCTCCTCGTAATTCTTCGGGACATACACCAAGTGGGGCTTAGGGATCAAGGTCCGAAAATCCATCAAGGTGGACACCCTCCCCAGAGCGCTCTTTTCAGTGGTATAGGCCGCACCGGGCATAAGATCCACTTCCAGGGCCTGAGTGATCCAGCCTTCACTGGCCGTGGCTCTCTGGGCAAAAACATGATTGCAGACCGGCTCCCCGAACATGGCCACGATCCCAAATTGCGGAGCCACCGTTTTCTCCCCATGGACAGCCAAGCTCGTAAAGATCCCCGCTCCTCCTCGATAATGGGGATGGACCAGACCGGCCCCGGATTCATAAGTCTTCTTAAAAGGGGCGGAGCAAAAGATAGCATTATGACCGACGATATCCCCTTTGGGTGTTCGGGCCACACTGGAAATAGTCCGGCCGGCGGCATTCTCTTCGATCAAGCGTTTCGGGTTGATAAACGTACTGATGGGATAGCCTTCTCCATAGACGGTTTTGAACAGATGGACAACTCCTTCGGCGTCTTCCGGACGGAAAAGGTCAAAGGTATAACTTTGCCCCGGTTCGATGACATATGCCTTTGGAATAGAACCCATCAATTATCCTTTCTCTTTTTCAGCCAAGGGGTCAGGAAAAGACTAACTAGAATCAGCCCCCCGCAGAGGTAATATAAGGTTTGATAATCCCAATCATTTAGAATCCATCCTCCCAGAAGAGGCCCTAAAAAAAACCCTCCTTGGAACATGACCATGGCGAGATTGGTATTAATGGCCCGAAAACGTGGCGCCGATCGTTCAAAGATCAGGCCGTTCAGGAGAGGCATGGCCACCCCCCAGCATATCCCAAACCCTAAACCTAATCCATAAAACAGAATCGCTCCCGTTGTCTGAGCCAGAAGAATATAAGCGACCACCAGAGCGGACAACGAAACCATCAAAGACCGGGATTTGCTCCCTTTGTCCAGTAAATTTCCGCCAAAAAGTCGAACGGCAATCTCCGTAAAGGTAGACAGGGTAAAAAACCAACCTGGATTAGCCAGGCCGACTTTCAGGGCAAAGCCTTTCAAAAAGAAAAAAACCGGGGCAAAAGACGTATAGACCAGTAAAGAGATAAGCAGCAGGACCGCTATCTGTTTATCCTTCAGGTTCTCCAGCAAGGCCTGAACGGTCATCGGCTGCCGCAGGGCCTCGTCCTCTCTCCTGATCTCGGTTTTAATCACCCGGAGTAAGGGGAAAACCAGGACCATCAGAAAGGCCGTAAAATATAGGACCGGAATAAACCCCCCGAAAATCCGGATAAGCGGTTCCAGAAGAGGGGGCATAACCGCATAGGGTAACAGAGTGATGACGGTAATCAACCCGAAGGCTTGACCGCTCTTCTTCTCAGGAATGCTGTCCATAATCTTGGTCAGGGCCGCCGTGGCCAGTAAGACGTAAAGACCGCCGTGGAGGATCCGGACCAGGGCCAAACTATAGAACCCTCGGGCCGGATAATAGAAGAGCAGAGAAAGGATCACCCCTGCGGTGCTTAAACCGATCCATTTCCGGGCGTTGTCGGAATGGAGAAAGGGACTGATAATCGGACGGACCAATAAAGCGGTTAACGCAAAAACCCCGATCAGAAATCCCAGGCTCTGAGCAGGCAGGTGGAGCTCTTCCTGGAGATAGTTTTGGAACTGGAAAAAGACGGCCACATTACAAAAAACCAGGAAGATGATCCCGTTCAGGGCAAGAAATTCTTTGGTGAAGATTCTATCGGATGAAGACATTCCATTCCACTAAGAGTTTATCGTCCACAGGGAAATGTCCCCTTGGTCTTGGCCAGCCCCTTTCCCCACAGGGAGTCATGACAGCGGCTGAGGGACTGGAGCCAACAAACGCATCAGCAGGTTCCCGGCTACCTGCCTTCGATAGTCCGCACCGGCCCGGAGGTCATCTATGGGAGAAGCAGCTGATCGGACGCGGGCAGCGGCCCTTTCCAGGGTCTCCCGAGACAAGATGCGGCCCTCCAGGGCCGTTTCCGCTTCCCGGCAGGTGACCACAGTGGGACCCAGGCTACCCCAAGCCAAATGGGCTTCCCGGACGATTCCATTTTTGGAGATATCCAGGATGGCCGCCAGGCTGACCACGGCAATAGCCAGGGCCTTTCTCAGACCCACTTTTTCAAAGTGATGAATCATCCCTCCGGGTTGCTTTTTCAACCGTACGCCGGAGAGGATCTCTCCGGATTCCAGCACCGTCTGTCCAGGACCTCTTATGAAATCCGTTATCGGCAGGTAACGAAGGGAATCCCTCTTCCGAAGTTCCAGGTCAGCCTCAAGGACATATAAAGGGGGCAACGTATCTCCGGCCGGAGAAGCGGTGATCAGATTGCCGCCGATTGTGCCCATCCGTCGGACCAACGGCGATCCCAAAACCTGCAACCCTTTGACCAAGACCGGAAAATGTTTGCGAATAAGAGGTTCATTCAGTAAACTTTCATGGGTGCAAGCCGCACCGATGAAAATGGTCTCGCCTTGGTCTTCCACCTGTCTCAGGGCTTCGATCCGTTCCAAACCAATCAGGGTCAGGGGGCAAACCAGTCCGCTGCGCATTTTTACCAGCAGATCGGTCCCTCCGGCAAAAAGCTGAGCTTCGGGATGGTCGAACAAGGCTTGCCATAAGGCATCTAAATTAGAAGGCAGTACGACCTTTCGGCTCAAGGCTGACCCTCACCTATCTTTTTGGCGGCCTGGTTCACGGCATCGACTATTTTTTGATATCCGGTACAGCGACAGACATTCCCGCTGAGGCCTTCCCGGATTTCCGCTCTGGTCGGATGAGGATTATCTTTAAGAAAGCCGACTGTGGTCAGAATCATTCCCGGGGTACAAAAACCGCACTGCACGGCCCCCTGATCGATGAAGGCCTGCTGTATGGGGTGTAGCCTTCCGGCATCAGCCAGACCTTCTATAGTCGTTATATGCCTGCCTTCCACCTGAGCGGCCAGCATCAAACAGGACAGGCGTGGTTCCCCATCGACCAGAATCGTACAGGCCCCGCATTCCCCGCTGCCGCAGGCCTCCTTTGTCCCGGTGAGTCCCAGGTCTTCTCTGAGGAGATCCACCACCCTCCTATCCGCAGGACCGTCAAACCTGATTTTCTGATTATTTAAAAGAAAGTGTACCGCCAAACCGAGTCTCTCTTTCAGGATTAAAAAATGTTAGGGATACTTTTTCATGTAGAAGGGTCAAAAGTCAAGGGAACTTTTGAATCCATTAATCGTTCTCCAGGATAAACAGGTAATTGCTCCATCAATTACTTCCCTATTAAAAAACTCTACTTTTTTCCAATTTCAGCCGATATAATGATTAGGATTCTAGTCAATCTGGGAATCATCACTAGCTAATCCGCCATGCCCCGCCTTTGGGGGCGTGGCACCAGCCGGTTGGCTTTGCCAACCTTTTGGGCTTCCATCCGGAAGCCGGGATGAAAACAGGCACAGAAGACTCGAAAGCCTATTTTCGAACTAATTCCCATGCCCCGCCTTTTGGGGCGTGGCACCACCAAACATGAAAATAGGCTCAGAAGGCTCCGAAGCCTATTTTCGGATTAATCTGTCATGCCACGCCAGTGGCGTGACACCACCAAAGATGTAAATAGAGCACGTTTGACTCTGTACTCTATTTACGGATTAAATCCAAAAAAGTAACTTATTGAAAAAGTTTTAAGAAGTTTGAAAGAGCATCTTAGTCTAAACCGATTTGGAATACACCGATTGCAAAATAATTACCTAAAAAGAGATTAACTGTTTATGAAACCACCCCTTCGACAAAAAATACTCCAATATTTTAGTCCACCCATTTTTCCAGATGACGAAGAAAAAACCCGGGTTGCCCAAATCCTTAATCTAATAGTGTCCATTTATTTTGTCATGCTGGCCATTTGGGGAGGGATCATCATCCCTTTCCTGGTCATCAAGAAGGCCGTAGTGACTTTTTTCGCTTTTATCTTAATAGTTATCCTTTTCTTGGTCCGCCATCTTTTGCCTAAGGGACAAATCCACCAAGCCAGTCAGATACTCCTATCCACCTCCTGGATAATTAATATCTTGATCATCATCTTGGGGGACGGCTTGAAGGATATGACCATTGTATTTTTGCTCTCCACGACGGTCATGACCGGTTTACTGCTCGGGCAGCGTTTTGTTACAGGTATGGTAGTCATAAGCATTCTATTCACCTTGACCTTGGTCATCCTGGAGAAACAAGGTCTCTTACCTCTGCACTATTTTCCTAAACCCCCTTTGATAAGATGGTTGGAATTGTCCTTTTCATTGATTATTACGGCCATCGTCTTGCATCTGGCTTTACGCAGCCGGGTCAATGCCCTAGACTTAGCCCGGAACCAGCTCAGCGAGCGTAAATCTGCCGAAGAAGCCCTTAGCCGAAGCGAAATGATGTATCGTCTCATAGCCGAAAACATCAATGATGTGATCTGGACCATGAACCTCAACTTTGAATTCACCTATATCAGCCCTTCGATCACCAGAATGCGCGGCTTTACCGTTGAGGAAGCCATGGCCCAGTCCTTAGTAGACATTTTAACCCCCTCATCTCTGCAGGCCGCCCTGGAAGCCATGACCGAAGATCAGGAAATCAGGCAGCAGAATCCGGAAAGTTTTGATCGCCAACTGACCGTAGAACTGGAAGAATATCGGAAAGACGGATCCACTTTTTGGACGGAGAATGAAATCACTTACCTGCGTGGAGAAAATCAGGAGATCATCGGAATTGTCGGGGTCACCCGGGACATTTCCGAGCAAAAAAAAGCCGAAGCGGCCCTTCAGGAAAGTGAAGAGCGCTTCCGCTCACTGATTCAGAGTTCCTCGGATATTATTCTCATTGTCGATGAAAGAGGCCGGGTGACCTACGAATCCCCCTCCATGGAACAGCTTCTTGGATATCAAAAAGGTTTTTTTATCGGCCAATCCCCCTTACCGGTAATCCATCCCGAAGATCTAGAACAGGTCAGTCATGACCTGGATGAAGTTTTTCAAGACTTAAATACCGGGATACCGACGGTTTTCCGCTGCCGCAGGGCCGACGGATCCTGGATTGTCCTGGAAGCGGTCGGCAGCAATCAAATGCGGAACCCTTCTGTTAAGGGCATAGTCCTGAATGTCCGGGATATTTCCCAGCGTCAGGCAGCCGAACGGGCCTTAAGAGAAAGGGAGGCTCAATATCGAGCCCTGATCGAAACCACCAATACCGGCTTTGTCATTCTTGATACGAACGGCAGGGTTTTAGATGCCAATGACGAGTATATCCGTTTGACCGGACACCAGAAACTCGAGGATATCAAAAGCCGCAGTGTCCTGGAGTGGACGGCCGATTACGAAAAAGAGAAAAATTTTGAGGCCGTAACCGAATGTCTAGGAGAAGGCAAAATTAGAAACCTGGAAATGGATTACCAGGATCATCAGGGAAAGATCACCACCTTAGAAATTAACGCTACCGTTGTGGAACAGGAGGGAGAAAAAAGGATTCTGAGCATATGCCGGGACATCACCGAGCGAAAGCAGGTTGAGATGGATCGGCGCAAGTTGGAAGAGCGACTGCGTCGGGCTGAAAAAATGGAGAGTCTGGGCCGACTGGCCGGCGGGGTGGCCCATGATCTCAATAACGTCCTAGGGGTCCTGGTCGGCTACTCGGAACTCCTCCTGATGGATATTCCGGAAGATAGTCCCCTGAGGCCTCATGTGGCCAATATCCTGGAGGCCGGACAGCGCGGAGCGGCCATCATTCAAGACCTGCTGACCCTGGCCAGACGGGGCGTAGCGGTTTCCGAAGTGGTCAATCTCAATCAGATCATTACTGATTTATCTAAAACACCGGAATTCGAAAATGTGCGGCAGACCCATCCGCAAGTAACTTTCAATGTAAACCTGGAAAGGGATCTTTTATGGATTAAAGGTTCTCCTGTTCATTTAATTAAAACCATCATGAACCTGATCATCAACGCCGCAGAAGCGATCACCAACCAGGGCCGGGTCTGTATCCGGACGGAGAACCGCTATCTCGACCAGCCTGTGCAGGGCTATGATGCCATAGAAGAAGGGGATTATGTAGCTCTGACCATTTCCGATGACGGGAAAGGCATTCCCCCTAAAGATATGGGCAAGATCTTTGAGCCTTTTTACACCAAAAAAGTCATGGGCCGAAGCGGAACCGGCTTAGGCCTGGCCGTGGTCTGGGGAACGGTTAAAGATCATAAGGGCTATATAGATGTGCAGAGCAGGGAAGGTCAGGGGACGGTCTTTACCCTTTACTTGCCCATCACCCGGGAAGAATGGAGCGGAAAGGAGCAGGTTACCCCCTCGGAGGAATACCGCGGAAAGGGGGAGACCATCCTGGTGATCGATGATGTCCGGGAACAACGGGAGTTGGCCATGACCATGCTCAGTCGATTGGGGTACCGGGTCAATTCGGTTTCCGGTGGAGAAGAGGCCCTGGACTATCTTCGAAAAACTTCGGTGGATCTCCTGGTCCTGGATATGCTCATGGAGCCGGGCATGAACGGACTGGAGACGTACCAAAAGGTCTTGGAGATCAATCCCGGCCAGAAGGCCATTATCGTCAGCGGCTTTTCGGAAAATGTCCGGGTGAAGATGACCCAAGACCTGGGGGCCGGGGCGTATGTACGCAAGCCCTATGTTTCCGAAAAAATCGGTTTGGCCGTCAGGAGGGAGTTGGATAGGGGCAAGTGAATCTCATGGATAAGTTTCCCGATTGGTTCATCATCGTCCTGGGTGCTGTTCTGATTTTCGGCGGCTATCGATCGATCAAAAAGCGTCAGGCCGATACGGACGTGGGAAATTGGGAAGGCCCCACAGCCGTCAAGATCGGCTGGTTCTGGGTGGTTTTGGGAATTTTTTTTTGGTTAGCAATCCTTTTTGATATTGAAATGTTCCGAGCGGCTATTCAATTCTTTCTGGAAAACAAAGATTGAGGAATCCTTTTACCCTTCCTTCATGGCCTGCAAAACCCGCTCGGCAGTCAGGGGTGAACGAAAAATCCTTTTCCCCAAGGCATCGGCCACGGCGTTAGCCACTGCCGGTAACGGTCCGTCTATGGAGATCTCTCCGGCCCCTTTCAATCCGAATGGGCCGCTCGGTTCGGGAATTTCCACAGCCAGGGTCTCCATATCCGGAACATCCATTGCTGTGGGGATAATGTAGGTGGCCAGATCCGGAGTCAGCATCCTCCCCTGCTCCACTTTAACTTCTTCATACAGGGCATATCCCAGGCCTTGGGCTATTCCGCCTTGCATCTGCTGTGCATAGCTCTGGGGATTGACCACCCGACCGCAATCGGTGACCAAGAGATATTGTTTAACTTCCACCTGACCGGTCAGCTCATCCACCTCGACATAGACCAGATTGGCCCCATAAGAGAAGATGAAATGCGGAATGCCATGGAGCCTTAAATTCTGATCTTGAGTAGGGATTTCCTGAGATGTCGGGGCCTGGAATTCTGCGGAGATAATCCTTTGGGATTCATCCAGGGTTCGTGCCAGATCCGACAAAGCCATCTCCCTTGATGTGGGCCTATGAATAACCCGCCCGGGAAGCAGTTCCAGTTCATCCTCACGAGCAACCCTTAACCCTAAAACGGCCTGCTGCAAGATCGTTTCTTTTAGGGCCAGGGCCCCTTTTATTAAGGCCTGGCCAAAGGTATAGGTTGTCCGGCTGGCGGAAGCCGAACCGCTGGGTAAAGTCTGTTCCGTATCCGGCAGAACCAGCTCAAGACCGGCCGCTTCCTGATTCAATAAAGCCCCGGCCATTTGAAGATAGGTATTGGCATTTCCCTGCCCCATATCGACCACTCCGGCATAAAGGCGAAAGGTTCCCTCAAGGGTCAGTTCTATCTTGGCCCGGGCCACATCGGGGATCACCGGTCCATAGCCCATGCCGTGCATGGCCGAGGCGATCCCAATACCTCGCCGTTTAAATAGACCTGGATTGGACGTCCAAGCCTTTCTTTCTTTCCATAAGGGATGCCCCTTAATTTTTTGCAGGCACTCTTCCAACCCCGTCGAGGTGGTCAGGGTTACCCCAATCGGATTGCGGTCTCCCTCCTTAAGGGCATTTCGCAGACGAATCTCCAAGGGAGAGATCCCCAGCTTCTCGGCCATCATATCCACCACCTGCTCCATGGCGGCTGCAACCTGGGGAACGCCGAAGCCCCGAAAGGCCCCGCTAAGCGGATTATTGGTGTAGACAGCCCAGCCTCTTAAAGTAACCCAGGGGATACGGTAAGGACCGGCGGCATGCTCCAAACCCAAGGCCATAACGGCCCCTCCCAGATGATCGTAAGGGCCGGTATCGTAATAGAGTTTGGCCTCCAGGGCCTGAAAGGTCCCGTCTTGCTTGGATCCAAGGCGATAGGATAATCGAACCGGATGGCGTTTTGAACTGGCCAAAAAACTCTCTTCCCGCTCCCAGACCATCTTAATTAGGCGTCCGGGACAATGCAGGGCGGCCAGAGCCAGGAGGCTTTGGACCGTCAGACCGTCTTTCCCTCCGAAGGCCCCGCCGCAATAGGGGGCCATGAGGCGGATTTTTCCCGGATCGATACCCAGAGCTTCGGCTACCTCGGCCCGGTCGCGGAAAGGGGTTTGGGTGGAGACGGTCATCTCCAAACAACCGTCTTCCTTCAAAATGCCCCAGCCGGCCTCGGTCTCTAAATAAGCATGTTCCTGGAGGGGGAAGGCAAAATCGGCTTCGACTATCGCTTCACAGGCTTCCCAGGAAGGGCCTTCTTGACTTGTTAAAATTTCTCCTTTCAGCAAGATGTTCCCTCCCGGATAATCTTCATGGACCAGAGGGGCGCCTTCTTTGAGGGCCATATCCAGATCAAAAATCCCCGGTAGAGGCTCCCAATCCGCGACAATCATTTTCAAGGCTTTTTTCAAAATATCTTTATTTTCAGCCAGGACCAGGGCCACGGCATCTCCGCAATAACGGGCTTTTTTATCCACTAAAACGGGCTGATCCCTTTGGATAATCCCCTGCCTGTTTGAACCGGGGACATCCTGATGGGTCAACACGGCGACAATGCCGGGTAATCGCTGGGCGGCTTCTATATCAAGGCCTTTAAGTCGGGCATGAGGGATTTCCGCCCGCTTAACCCCGGCCCAGACCAGGTCTGAGCCATAGCCGTCAATGGCGAATTTCTCCTGGCCGGTTACTTTCCTGATCGCCTCCAGGCGGGGAAAGGATTGTCCGATGATCGGTCTGTGTATTTCTTTCTCTTCAGCTTGCACGAATTACCGGTCACTTTCTTTGATGATTCCGGCTAAGGCTTCGATAAAGGCCTCTAAGGCATTCATTTGGGATACGGTTATGCGGATAAAATTAGGGAAACGAAAGCCGGTCATGGTCCGGATCATGACCCCTTGGGTCATTAACTTCCTATAAGCCAGGGTGTCGCTGAAGGGAAGCTTGATCATCATAAAATTCCCTTCTCCATAGACATAAGACAAGCCCAGCAGATCCAGTTCACGGGTCAAAAAGTGTTTTCCGATCCTGACCATTTCTCGAGTCCGGAGAATATGCTCCTGGTTATTCAAAGCAGCCAGGGCCGCTTCCTGGGCTATTCCGTTAACCGAATAAACCACACAGGTGCGCCGGATCATCTCCACCACCGATAAATCCCCAACCAGATAGCCGATGCGCAGTCCGGCCAGGGCATACATCTTGGAAAAGGTCCGGAAGACTACCAGATTGGGATATTCCCGGATAAGGCTGATCCCATCGGGAAAATCTTCCTTTTCAACGAATTCGGCATAGGCTTCATCCAAGACCACGATCTGCCGGCCCTTAACCTCGTCCAGAAAATGAATCAATCGTTTCCGGTCCCAATAACTCCCCGTCGGGTTATTGGGATTACAGATAAAAAGGATCTTGGTCCGTTCATCAATTCTTTGCAGCATGCCTTCATCATCAAAATCAAAATTTTGCAAGGGGACCAGTCGAGCCTCATAGCCGGAGAATTCGGCCACCCACTCATAGACGGCAAAGGTTTTGTCCGCCGTGATGATATTATCTCCTTCCTGACAAAAGGCCTTGATGACAAAGGTGATGACTTCATTGGCCCCGTTCCCCACTAAAAACTGGTCGGGCTTTAAATCAAACGTTTCGGCCAATTTCTCCCTTAAATGAAAAGAATCTCCGCTGGGATAGATGGAGGCCCTTGGCGGGGGGAAGCGGCGGATGATCTCCTGGGCCTGGGGAGGCGGACCCAGCGGGTTTTCATTATTGTTCAGACGAAACAAATGGGAACACCCGTACATTTTTTTGAGAATGTCATCAGGCTTACTGGGAATATAGGCCTCGAAACGTTTAATATAGTCGGGAACGAGTCGTTCTAAAGAGAGGGGGTTCATTAATAGGTTTGTTTCATCTCCTGGTTATTTGGTCGAAGGCTACAACACGTACTACTGTAAGTCAGGATACGACCGGAGGGAGTACCTGACAATTTAAAAAGTTTCTTTGATAACCTGTCAGGGAGCCCTTCGGGCATCCTGACCTACAAATCTGTAATCTGAGAATTTATCCCAAACCGTTTAGGCAATCGAGTTTTGGGATGATCCCAAGAATTCAGGAGTCGGAATCCAGAATTTAGAATAAGGTGAATATTTTTATGAGTTGTCTCATTCTGAATTCTGGAAGGTCAAATATCTTTGGCTAGGTTTCAGCCTGAAAAATGACCATATCCCCCTGTCCGGCATAGGGCAATAAAACCCGGGGGGCAAACCGATTATTAAGCAGGGCCGGTGTAAATTCCACTTGCCAGGACTTGGCCAGGTCCATCCGAAAAGAAATATTTCGCCATCCTTCTTTACGAAGCAGGTGTAGATGATTGGACAGGTTTTCCTCTTGATCCGTGCCCGGTCTCATGGGTTCCAATGTCACCAAGGCCCGGTCCCGATCAAACTTGGTCGAAAGAACCGAATAAGGATTTTTCCTTTCACCAAAATCGGTCACCGGCCTTATTTCTCTGGGGAGAACCATTCGCTGATATTCCTTCCGCAAAAAAGGCTCCAATAAAGAATGGGACCAGACAACACTCCCATCGTCGGGCTGGAGATGTCGGAAATAGGCTGTGAAGGACAAAGGCGAACCGTCTTCAGGGAAAAAGAAAAAAGAGCCCAGAGGCTCAAAATATTTTAAAGGGAGATCCTCAGTGGGATACTGACTCAGTAATCCCAAGGCCGAGGTTCGGGCAATATCTTTCAGGACTGACTCAATCAGGGCATCGGCCAAGGGGGAATCCTTGGGCTGGTTAAAGAGATAGGGACCGGAACAGGCCATGGTTTTGAGACCCAGTTCATACCAGAGGATTCCTCCGCCGATATACCCCTGAGGATCGACCGCTACGACCGACTTAAATTCTCCTTCAGCGGCCATATCGACCACCTTGCCGGGATAACGGAAAAAGGGAGGCAGGACATAGGCTGAATAATAAGAATAACCCAGCTGAGCAAAACGCTTAAGTTCATCCTGATTAGGGGGGCGAATTTCCACGGTGGATAGGGGTTTAGCCGTTAGAGAGGAGAAGGGGTCTAAGGCCGGATACTTTTTTTCTTTAACCAGGCGGAGGACCAGTCCCTGCCCTTTCTCCTCCCAGATCTGAAAGCGGTCTACCGAGCGCGCGGCCAGAACCAGACCCAAATCTTCCAGGGAAGTTTCCTCTTCCGGCTTGATCGGCGTGGAAAAGTTAAAGGCCCTCAAGTTGAGATTCTCCGCCGGGATATTAAAGTCCGTTTGGACATAATATCCACGGCCGACACAATGAATCGCCACCTCTGTCTCGGCCGCTTCCTGGCATAAGTGCAGAAAAATCTCTTCCCCGGCCAGGGTTAACATGAGGGCCTCCTTCTCCTCCAATCCCAAGGTCTGGGCCGACTTTTCGATGAAGGCTGTGGCCACGGGCAAGAGGGACGGTGAAGCAGGGATGGTCAGTTTTATGCCTTTCCGGTTATCCTGTTCCAAAACCAAACTCCTCTTTTCAATGAATTATTTTTTGTATTTTTTCTTGACCCTTGGATCATCGCCCACTCTTTTGGAGATGTCCCCCGAAAAATATAGTCTAAACAATCGAAGCGGTCAACGACAAAAGACCATTGCATTTTTGGTCCCTTTGAGTTAATGATGAAAGAAAACTTTCTTATAAAGATAGGGCTGACCATGGACATTCATAAAAAAAAGGAAAAAGATTTTCTGGTGATTACCGTCAAGGGGAGGCTGGATGCCCTGACTGCCCCGGATTTGGAAAAAGACCTTTTAGAAACCATCGCCGGAGGCGAACTGAGACTTCTTCTGGACTTCTCTGACCTTCAATATATCAGCAGTGCCGGGTTAAGGAGCCTTTTGCTCCTGGCTAAAAAATTGAAATCCGCGCAGGGTGAGATCCTTTTTTCCAGCCTGCAAGGCCCGGTGGCCGAAGTCTTTAAGATCTCCGGTTTCTATTCCATTTTTAAAATTTTCGATTCACTGCAAGACGCCTATCAAAATTAACTCAATATGCCGATCCTAGCTGAGATCGTCTTGCCTGCTAAACTGGAACACCTGCCGGTATTCCTCAAGACACTCATTCAATGTGCCCGGGACCAGGGCTTTTCGGCCAAGAGAATCAATGACATTGAATTGGTCGTTGAAGAGGTCTTGGTCAATATTTCTAATTATGCCTACCCGGGAAAAGATGGCGAGGTCAAGGTGGTCTGCCGAATGGATCAGCCGGGGTGTCTGATCATAGAAATCCTCGATTCCGGATTTCCCTTTAATCCCTTAGATCAAGAAGACCCGGATGTGACCGCCGATATAGGCGAAAGAAAAATCGGCGGGCTGGGGGTTTTCCTGATGAAAACCTTAATGGACGAGGTTTATTATCAACGCCTAGAGAAAAAAAATATTCTAACCCTGGTTGTCCACAATAAATGAAAAAAACGGTTCTCCTTCTTCTCCTTTTCCTGCTTCTGCTCAATCCCGACCTCTTGACCGCCGAAAGCGGCCGCCTGAAAAAAGCCTCCTTTATCCCTCACTGGTCTCCCCAAGCCCAGTTCGCCGGTTATTATGTAGCCCTGGAAAAAGGGTTCTATAAAAAATACGGACTCGACCTAACCATCATCCCCGGGGGTCCTAACCGCTCACCGATTGACTATCTCCGCCAAAAGAAAGCGACCTTCGGAAGCCTCTGGCTTTGTTCGGCCATGGAGCAGCGTGATCAGGGCTTAAAACTGGTCAATCTCGCCCAGATGATGCAGCGGTCCGCCCTTATGCTGATTGCCAAAAAATCCAGCGGCATCAAAACCATTCAGGATCTGGAAGGGAAAAAGATCGGAATGTGGCGAAACGAATTCCAGATCCAACCCAAGGCCCTTTTTAAAAAATATAATTTACAGGTCAAAATCATCCCCCAATCCTTTTCCATCAACCTTTTCCTCAGAGACGGAGTGGATCTGGCCTCGGCCATGTGGTATAATGAATACCATACCATCCTTAATTCCGGCTTGAATCCTGAGGAATTAACCCCCATCTTCTTTTTTGAACACGGCTTGAATTTCCCGGAAGACGGCCTTTATTGCCTGGAAGAAACCTGGGAAACGGATCGACAATCGGCCCAGGCTTTTGCCCAAGCCAGTCTGGAAGGCTGGCTCTATGCCTTTTCCCATACAGAAGAATCCCTTAATATCGTCATGAAATTTATGTCCTTGGCTAATGTTCCAGCCAACCGGGTTCATCAGAAATGGATGCTGGCCCGGATGAAAGATCTGATGGTTGAAGAAAACCCAAAGGATGCTTTCGGAAAATTGAAACAGGATGATTATGACCTGGTCGCCCGGGAACTCAAAGCGGTCGGCTTAATCCGGAAGATCGATCATTTTCCTTCTTTTTATAAAGGCCGGAGTACCGATGTTCAGAAATAGAAGTCTGGCTCTGAAATTAATCCTTTTCTTTTCTTTCAGCAGCACCCTGATCTTTTCGGCCGTCTTTTTTTATAATTACCGGTACTCTCGAGCCATCATCCTCGAAAATCAGGAGAAGGATGCCCGCAATCTGGCCCTGGCCGCCGTAAACCGGACTGAATCCCTGCTCAATGCCGTCGAAAAAATTCCCGAAAATCTGGCCGTTTTTCTGGAGAACGCTTCTTACGAAAAAGCGGAACTCCTGAAACTCCAAAAAAACATGGTAGAGAAAAATCAGGAAGTCTTCGGGAGCGCCGTGGCCTTTGAACCTTTGGCTTTTAAACCCAACATCTCTTTCTTTGCTCCTTATTTTTTTCGGAAAAATTCCAAAATCGAATTTACCCAACTGAAACAGGAATCATATGACTACCTTCATGCGGATTGGTATCAAATCCCCAAGGAACTCAGTACCCCGCAATGGAGTGAACCCTACTTTGATGAAGGGGGCGGGAATATCCTCATGACGACCTATTCGGTCCCTTTTTTTCAAAAGAAGGGCGGGAAAAGGCTGGTGGCCGGTATTGTCACCGCCGATATCTCTCTAGAAGGGCTTCAGGAGATCGTTTCCTCCATAAAAATCCTTAAGACCGGTTATGGGTTTTTAATTTCCAAAAACGGAACTCTGGTCACCCATCCTTCTAAAGAATTAATCATGAATGCCACCATCTTCGGCTTGGCCGAGGCCTTGGGCGATAACCGGTTAAGGGAAATCGGCCGAAAAATGATCAAAGGAGAAAGCGGATCCGTTCCCTTCCGGGATCCTATTTTCTTTAAAGAATGCCGTCTCTATTTTTCGCCCATTCCTTCCACGGGATGGTCCCTGGCGGTCCTCTTTCCCCTGGATGAATTGATGGCCGATATTGAGCGTCTCAATCGCATCATGATTATCATGGCCGTTATCGGCTTGGCCGTTTTCTCCGTGGCGGTCGTTTTTATTTCCCGAACCATTACCGGGCCCTTAAGGTCCATGGCCAAGGCCACCGAAGCCATTTCTATCGGTAATCTGGATATGCAGCTTCCGGAGGTCAAGTCCCGGGATGAAGTGGGAAAAATGGCTTCGGCCTTTGTCGCCATGCAGCACTCCTTAAAAGAGTATATTCAAAAACTCACTGAAACCACGGCTGCTAAAGAGAGGATCGAGAGCGAACTGAATATTGCTCGAGAGATCCAGATGAGCATCCTGCCCAAAAATTTCCCCGCCTTTCCAGGGCATCCCGAATTTGACCTCTATGCTTTTATGCAGCCGGCCAAAGAAGTGGGGGGAGATTTTTATGACTTTTTTCTGATCGATCCGGATCATCTTTGTTTTATCATGGCCGACGTATCCGGCAAAGGGATGCCGGCCGCCCTCTTTATGGCCGTAACCAAAACCCTTATAAAGACTACGGCCAAGGCCGGAATGACGCCGGCCGAAATCCTCACCCGGGTCAATAATGAATTGGCCGAAGGAAATGAAGCAGCCATGTTTGTGACCGTATTTTGCGGCATCCTGGACATTCGGACCGGCCAGATTCATTACGCCAATGCCGGGCATAATCCCCCCTTGGTGACCACTCAGGCAGGGAGGATATCCTTTCTTCCAAAACAGGGGGGATTGGTCCTGGGTGTTATGGAAGAGGTCGATTACCAAACGGAAAGCCTACGCTTGGATGTAGGGGATAGCTTGTTTTTGTACACCGATGGGGTAACCGAGGCCATGAATACTCAAGAGGAACTTTTTTCCGAGGAACGGTTGGAAAAAGAGTTGGCCCTATTGACTCAAAAGCCCATCCAGGAAACGATTGGTGATCTGATGCAGCGGATAAAGGATTTTTCCGGAGAGGCCCTCCAATCCGATGACATTACCATGATGATCTTACAATACAAGGGGGGGAAAACAACCGGATAATGGCCGATCAAACACCTTTTTTACTTATTTTGGCTTCCGGTTCACCGCGGCGCAAGGCCTTGCTGGCCGATATAAACCTGTCCTTAAAGATTGTTTCCACCGAGGTTCCGGAAATCCCGGAACGGACTGAAACCGCCCTGTCTTTTTCTAAGCGGATGGCCCGGAGAAAGACCGAGTTAGTGGCCGCTTTCTATCCCGACCACTGGGTTTTAGGAGCCGACACCATCGTCGTGTTGGATAAACGCATTTTCGGTAAACCGTCACATTCCCGGGAGGCTAAAAAATTCCTTAAGGCCTTAAGCGGCAAAACCCATCGGGTGATAACCAGTTTTTGTTTAATACATCGGTCCAGAAAAACAACCGTCACCCGTAGCGTTTCCACCCGGGTAACTTTTAAATCCCTGTCCTCCCAAGAGATTGACTGGTATATCCGGACCGGAGAACCTCTGGACAAGGCCGGGGCCTATGCCATCCAGGGGAAAGGGGCCTTTTGTGTGGCTAAAATTCACGGTTCTTACACCAATGTGGTGGGTCTTCCGGTGACCGAAGTCTTGGAGACCCTGGGAAAATATGCCGGGTTTCGATTAGGTTAAGCTCAAAGGAAAGGCAATCATTTTTTATGGATTTATCCATATTGGGTCTAGAGAGAATAATGATTTTTATTACTTTAACCTTTGAACTTTCAGCTTTCAGCTTTGAGCTATGAGCTTTTATCTGAGAGGATAAATGGATGCTTTAGCCTTTTCAATACAGCAAGTTCGCCAAAGAATTAGCAACGCCTGTCTCCGTTCCGGCAGAAGGCCGGAAGAGATACTCTTGATCGCCGTGACCAAAACCGTCCGGACGGAACGCATTCAAATGGCCCTCAGGGAAGGCCTGACTCATTTCGGCGAAAATTATATCCAGGAGGCCCAAGGAAAAATTGAGGCCCTCGGCCAAGGCTTTTGGCACTTTATCGGCCATTTACAGAGAAACAAAGCCAAATATGCCGTCAGGCTTTTCTCCATGATCGAAACCGTCGACCACACCGCCTTGGCTGAAGAGTTGAATCGTCTGGCCCTCAAGGCCGAAAAGACTCTGGAGGTTTTAATCCAGGTCAACGAGGCCGGGGAAGGGACCAAATCGGGATTAAGCCCCCATCAAGTTCCTGCTCTCTTATCGGAAATCCCTAATTGGCCGGCCTTACGATTCTGCGGTTTAATGACCATGCCCCCTTATGATCCCGACCCGGAAAAATCACGCCCCTGGTATCGTTCTCTTTTTAGATGGCGGCAAAAATGGCAAAGCCAATTTCCTGCATTGGATTTCAAGCATCTTTCCATGGGCATGAGTCACGATTTTG
>Ga0233425_10000722_pt1 | contig 82129 bp, 86 predicted proteins | sample Watercolumn_Towu_2_FD_181712 | JGI IMG/M metagenome (GOLD analysis project Ga0233425, IMG submission 181712) | Freshwater microbial communities from Lake Towuti, South Sulawesi, Indonesia - Watercolumn_Towuti2014_140_MG | ecosystem: Environmental > Aquatic > Freshwater > Lake | place...
GGTGGGGTTCTCATCAGGCTGCGGGGGCTAAAGTCCTCATACGTTCTGTACCCACGTAGCGCAAAAACTTTTGTTAACCTTATCGAGTCGCATCTAACCCAGCGCTCGAGAGGGACGCGGTGAACGGCGTGGTTTTCTCTTCCTCGCTTTGCGCGCCGCGCCCCTCAGCTCCACGTTGGCCGTCATGAAAACACGCACCGCATTCCTCGCATTTGCCATATTGGCGGCTCCTGCCGCGCAAGCAGCAACGTCTGATACGTCCTGTTCCCCTCAGGATGTCGCAGCTCTTGAAGCCCGTGTAGCCCAAGGCGATTCTCGGGCACAGTTTTGGCGTGGTACGCAACTTGAAATGGGCGAGTGTGGAACGAAAGCCCCTGAGCGCGCCGATTCCCTGTTTCACCAATCGGCGGCTCAAGGCTTCCCGCCAGCGGTTCACGTTTTAGGTGTCATATTGCGGCGCGATGGCAAGGACGGTGAAGCAATCAAGTATTTCGAGCAGTCCGCCCAACTCGGGTTTCAGGCGGGGTTCGCCGATCTTGGTTTCACCTACGGCCTCCGTGACTCTCCCGTAAGAGATGCCGTGCTGTCTTATGCGTGGCTCACAGTGGCAATCGCTCGTGAAACCCAAGCGCCGTTGCGCGAGTATCTGGAGTCCTCGCGCACCAAAGTCGCCCGCGCTCTATCCGAAAGCGATCTTGCCAAAGCTAAAAATGTCGCCCAGAGCCTGCGCGAGAAGTTCTCATCCATCCCCGTATGGTCAGACACCCCATGACGGCCAACCCATCCATCGAGAGGGACCGCCTATCGGCGGCCCCTCATGTCAGACGTTAGCCCACATGACACACAAGACCTTTGCCTCTCTTCTGCTCTTGGCTGTTTGCAATAGTGTGCATGCAGAATCTTTACGGCAGTGGGATAGCCCAGATGTCGCCGCCTTTGCAGCTTACGCGAGCGAGTTGGCATTTAATAAAGGCAAAGGGGGGCTCGATGTTCGGATACATACTTTCCCGCTTACTCTCGGAGAGTGCTGGGGCAAAATAGATTCATGCCCAGACATTGAGCTTTCCATTTCAGTCAGTGCTGGCAATCTCTATGAAAGGCCCATCGTTCTACGCCTTCCTCCGTCGAAGGGTTGGGAGTTCATTCGATGGGTGGGTAACAAAAGTGCCAATGGAAAGGAATCACAAATTGGGTTCGCGCTACGCACCACTATTCCCGGAGCAAATATCGAGCAAACAGAACGTGATAAATTCAAGTCAAAATACTTCGAGGTATGGGTTTCTGAAACGGGAGGAAGTTATGAGTTCCGCTAGGGCTAACCCTACGGTCAAGTTCGCTCCCTCCGGTCGCTGGGACGCGCCTACGGCGCGCCCCTTACCTCTACGTTAGCCCGCACACCCTTTGCGAAGGTACATATGGCGAACTCTCGGCAAATCGCTGGCTTGCTCGGTCCAGCCCTCTCCGTAGTGCTCATCTCCGAGTTCCCACTCGTTCAGCCTCATTTGTATGACGCGCAAATTCCTCCCGTAGTCTACCTATCTGGGACGCTCTTTTTCGTTGCGGGTTTGGCCATCGTGCGTACTCATAACCTTTGGGTACGCTCATGGCCTGTCCTCATCACGGCAACAGGCTGGTTTTTCTTGGTGTTAGGCATCCTCCGAATGTTCGCTGCCGAGCAATATCGCCAAGCTTCGGCCCAGACCAGCTCAACCACTTTCATGGTACTCGAAGGCATTTTGTTGGTTGTCGCCTTGGTCATCACGTACTTCGGCTACCGCCGGGAGCCTCAGTAATATGACTCCCCACGCTCGAGTACGGGCTATTGGCACAAAGTCGCCATTCATTCCGGAGATTGCAGCATCCCATCATCTTGTAATGGAGATGCAGCCCCTCCCATGATGAGAGGAGCCACAAGCGTCAATCGGCGTGACGCGCGCCTCGTGCAGTACTTTTGTACTACTCACTACGGTGCCTCAATGGGCTATCAACGCATTTGGGGCTGTTCCTCACCCGCAGTTTAGGCAACTGCTGCCTTGCTCGTTGTTCAACCTTCCGACCAACGCTTTGTGACTGAGGGATTGTAACCCCCGACGAGACCGGTCAAGATCTCGCCGATAGGTGGCGCTGCCAACGCTCACCTACCACTTGCACCAACACTGCACACTCAGACTCCCGCCTAGGAGTCTTCCCTCTTGCCCTGCCTCAGATGAAGATTTTCGACTTCGCTGGCTTTCGCCACATCCGGTGATCGACCATATCAGTCAGCCAATCTCGTTATCGTCTAATCATCCTCGCTCCCTCGCTTGTGGTACCACGGCCTGCCAGGCCTCCAGTCAGCGATTCCCAAGTTAGACCATTGCCATGCCCGATGCTCCGGGTTTAAGCTTTCTCCTACTACGTTCGTTTAGCCGTCGCCTGATCATGTTGCGTCGCATACGCTTACCCGGTTGCCCGGTTTCGGTGGCTGGAGATTCCAAAGAAGCTCACCTACCAGCAACATGACCATAAGACCACTGATACCCCACGGCATCACGAACTCCACCATGCACCCACACTGGGTGCACTTACACGCTTGAGCTATACAGAGACCCTGCCTTTCGGCAGGTGCCAGACCGTCCAGATTTCTCCTCGGATCCCGATCGTCTTTCAACGAACTCATCAGCCTGCGTGGGTGGCAACCGTCTCGAACTTATCCCTTGCGGGCTTCGCATCGAGCCGGCGACCGGACTTTCAATACCGATTTTCAGAGTGGTCAGGTAAGCATCCATTGCTGGAGCTTCCGTGTCCTTGTCGCCCAATCTCTTGGCTAGGCCAAGCGAGTGGGTCGAAGGGGGGTGTAACCCCCAGCGCCCGTTGCAACTGGACGAACTCAATTACGAGTATCCAGCTGCGTCTGAGTAGCCCTGCGATTGGCGGCGCAGGGTTAGTGGGGGTACTCCCCCAGGCAAGAAGTTGAGCGGTGGCTTGGCAGGCCAGTCCACTCAGAGTATGTGGATTGGCCGGCTAGCCAACGATGCAACGTGTTGATAATAGGCTTGTCTTCTCTGAAATAGCAAGTTTTTTCGGAATCTCTTTACTTGTGGTTTCGCGGTGCTCAACTTTTCTTTTTATTCGGTTTCATCTGCAGATTCTGAGCTTCGATTTCCAAGATTGATCGTCAGCTCAAACTGCCAATCAAGAAACCTGATGAAACTATCACTATCTATTTGCTGGCCGGAGCAATAAAAATCTTCTCAACTGGTGCGAAGCATTTCTTGCGAGTCCGGTCCCTCGGAGCAGCGATGCTCGCCTCGGGACGGAGGGTGCGTCGCAAACACCCCCTCCTGACGAAAGTCAGGTTGAGTGGGTTGGGGGAGGCTTGCTCAGAAGTCATGCAACTGCATGATTTATAGAGAATTACACTTGCCAGAAAATTCCAGAACCATTTTACTTGTGCCATCTTAATGGTTTCATGGTGCCGCGATGTCTAGAAATACCCCATTCATCAACACCTTCGTGCATACGAAGAAGACACCCTTTATGCAAAGGGTTGCTGACTTGGTAAGGACAGGTCACACCCAATATGTCATCGGACAGGTTGCGCTCAAGAAAGCGGGTTACCTGGCTGGAAAGTTCTCCGGGACGCTCTCCATCAATGAGGACAAGGTACAGGCATTCCGCGCTCGAAAGAAGGGGCTGCCTACGGCACGTCTGCTGTTCTTGGAGGCGGCTGATCCTGATCTGCTGCACTGGATACTGTTGATGCAGTCAGGCGAACAACCTGACGTGTCTGGACAAAACTGGCGTGACGCGCTTGAAGACCGGATCGCGATCACTGGGTACGAACTGGTTCGCAAGACTCGGCCAGGAGCACAGGGGCCCGCATGGACCTGGCGCTACACCCAGGCCTCCCAAAATCGACTGCATGATGAGATCGTTGCTGCAATTCGTCACAAGGACGATGCCCAACTTCGACAATTGATTGACTCAATTCGCAGGTCGCCCGGCTTCGCAGCCGTCCGCGATCAGGTAAAGGAACTGAAGAATTTGATTGGTAAGGAGTGGAAGCGATCAAGGAGGTCATCGGAGCCACTGCCTGTGCTTCCCCGTCATGGCTATGTCCGGCGTATTGAGGATGTGGGCATGCGCCTCAACGAGCTTATCTCGTTGAGGCACAAGGCAGGGAGAGGGCTCAAGACTTCGCAGAGTACCGGCTCCGTTTTATCACAGGGCAATTGGTAGGCCAAGAGTGTGCGTTCACTTCTATGGATACTCAATCCACCTCTCCGGCGTTGGTATCCCTCAACTTAACTGAGGCCGCAGAGTTTTTGAAAATGCACCCAGAAGAACTGCGCCGACGAGCCAAGCTCGGCGAGATTCCTGGTGCCAAAGTTGGCAAGTCTTGGGTATTTATTCTGCAGGATCTTGCTGATCATATCCGTTCACTTTATCCTTCGAGGCGGCAGAAGGTGCGAGTGACGCTGAACCGAAAGGAGCAAGCATGTCACTCACAAAACGAGGAAACATCTGGTGGATCGTCTTCACCTCGCCGACTGGCGACCGTGTTAGATGTTCTTCTGGATCAACCGACAAATCCGAAGCGCAAGAGCTTCACGACAAAATGAAAGCCGAGGCGTGGCGAGTCGTGAAGCTTGGGGAAAAACCTAAGTATACTTGGGATGAAGCTGCCGCGAAGTTTCTGATGGAGTCAGAGCACAAGGCCAGTCACCGCGATGACAAGACCAAATTGCGCTGGTTGCAGCAGTTCCTTCGTAACAAGCTACTCTGCGAGATTGATCGTGAATTGATTGCCAAGATCGGAGGCTCGAAGGCGAAGCAAGCCTCACCGTCTACTGCAAACCGATTTCTGGCACTGATCCGCACGATCTTGAGGAGAGCTTGTTTTGAGTGGGAGTGGATCGAAAAGGTACCTCGAATTCGAGCGTATCCCGAACCGAAGCGCCGCATCCGTTGGCTCACCCCTGATCAGGTGGCCGTATTGTTGCTTGAGCTACCGCGTCATTTGAAGGACCCGGTGGTGTTCTCCCTTTCAACGGGACTTCGGCAAGGGAATGTGCTCAAACTCGAATGGAGCCAAGTAGATCTTGATCGGAAAACAGCATGGATTCATGCTGATGAAGCGAAGGCCGGTAAGGCCATCTCTGTTCCGCTCAACACGACCGCACTTGAAGCTTTAGTCAGACAAGTTGGGAAACACCCTGTCCGTGTGTTCACTTATCAAGGAAAACCCTTGGCAAATCTGAATACGCGGGCATGGAGAGATGCTTTAGTCCGTGCAGGCATCGAGAACTTTCGATGGCACGACCTGCGCCATACATGGGCTTCATGGCTTGCTCAAAGCGGAGTCCCGATGCATGTGCTGCAGGAGCTGGGAGGTTGGGCCTCTTACGAGATGGTTCGTAAGTATGCTCATCTATCTCAGGACCACTTGGGGACTCACGCCGAGAAGGTATCAGCGAGGTTTGCTGACACAATTTTGACACAGTCCACAAAATGAAAATGGCCTGCATATCTGCAAGCCATTGATTCTTGGTGGCGAATCCCCGATTCGAACGGGGGACCTGCGGATTATGATTCCGTCGCTCTAACCGGCTGAGCTAATTCGCCATAAGTGAGGGCGGCATTCTCCATATTTCAGCGGGGGCTGTCAACCGGCGAATTTCGATTGCTGCCCGCCCGCATCTTGTATTCGAACAGACGGCATTCCAGCGGGCCGTTGTAGAGCGGGGTGCGGCGGCTGGGGGAGAGGCGCATCAGCTTGGTGATGCGCAGGTCGGCGGTGAACAGGTAGGCGCTCCAGCCAGCGAATTTCTTTTTCAGTACGTCGCCCAGCTTGGGATACAGCTCGGCCATCTCGTCCAGCTCGCCCATGCGTTCGCCGTAGGGCAGGTTGGCAACCAGAATGCCCGGCTCCTTGGTTGGCGGGGAAACTTCCAGCACGTTGCACTGTTTGAGATCGACCGTTTCGCGCAGGCCGGATTCTTCCAGATTGCGGTGGGCGGCGCGCAAGGCGTCGCCATAGAGATCGCTGCCGTACAGGGGCAACTCGCTCACCGGCAGTTGCGCCGCCAGCGCGGCGTCACGCAGGCCATTCCACAATGCGGGATCGAAGTTCTTCAGCTTCTCGAAAGCAAAATTGCGGCCGATACCGGGCTGGATGTTGAGCGACATCATTGCCGCTTCAATCAGGAAAGTGCCGCTGCCGCACATCGGGTCGAGCAGGGGCACGCCCGGTCGCCAGCCTGCCAGTTTGAGGATGCCCGCCGCCAGATTTTCGCGGATCGGCGCGATGTTGGTGTGCAGGCGGATGCCGCGCTTGAACAGGGCGTCGCCGGAGGTGTCGAGGTAGAAGGTGACCTGCTCGCCTTCGATGAAGGCGTGGATGCGCATGTCCGGCTCCAGCTTATCCACACTGGGCCGCGCGTTCTTCGCCTCGCGGAACTTGTCGCAGATCGCGTCCTTGATGCGCAGGGTGACGAACTCCAGGCTCTTCAGCGCACACTTGATGGCAGTAACGTTGACGCGGATGGTGGCGCTGACATCGAACCAGCGCGGCCAGGGCAGCGCCAGCGCCAGCGCGTAGATGTCGTGTTCGTTGCGGTAAACGGTGGGTTCCTTCACTCGCCACAGGATGCGCGAGGCGAGGCGGCTTTGCAGATTGGCGCGATAGCACAAGGCCCAGTCGCCGGAAAAGCCGACGCCGCCGTCGGTAGTGGTGACTTCGGTGGCGCCGAACGAGGCCAGTTCGTCAGCCAGCAGTTTTTCCAGCCCGCGCGGGCAGGGAGCAAAGAAAGAGGGCATATCAGAACGGTTTGACGACGACGAGAATCACCACTGCCATCAGCAGCAGCACCGGGGCTTCATTGAACCAGCGATACCAGACGTGGCCACGCAGGTTCTCGCCCTCGCGGAACGCCTTCAGCAGCCGCCCGCAATACAGGTGGTAGCCCAGCAACAGCAGCACCAGCATCATCTTCACCTGCAACCACAAGCCTCCGATGCCATATCCCAGCCACAGCCACAGGCCGAAGCCCAGCGCTCCCAGCATCAACGGAAGCATGAAGCGATACAGCTTGCCTGCCATCAGCAACAGGCGCTGCTTTTCGGCTGGCTCGGTCGCCATCGCCAGATTGACGTAAATGCGCGGCAGGTAGAACAGCCCGGCGAACCAGCTGGTAACGAAAATGATGTGGAAAGCCTTGACCCAAAGCATGATGTGCAACCCGAAACGTATCAGGGGCGGATTATACGGGGAGCGCGCGGTCGGGCGCAGGAAACTGCACCCGACCGCTTACTTCCGCGTCGGCCAATAGCTCAACCAGTATTCGCCCCAGCGATGCAAACACAGGCCGAGCAGGATGCTGGCCGTGCCCAGCCACACCTGCGGCAGCACCGCTTCGTCGTTCAGCCCATGTCCCAGCAACAGCGCCAGCACCGGCGTGATCAACGTGATCAGGGCGATGCGGCCAGCTTCCATGTGCTTGATCAGGTAGTAATACAGCGCAAATCCCAGCACTGAGCCCGGCACGCCCAGATACAGAGTCGCGGCGACGGCGCGGTCGGGCAGTTCCGCAGGAAACTGGCCGTCGGCCAGCCACCAGTTCAGGCCGAAACAGGGCAGCCCGACCAGCAAACTGCCCAGCGTGGTCGCCAGCGGCGGGCTGTCGTCCGCAATCCGCTTGAGCCACACCAACCCCAGCGATTGCACCGCCACCGCGAGCAGCAATGCCGCGATGCCCAGCCCGGCCCCCGCGCCCAGATCCAGCCCGCCGCGAAATACCAGCATCAACCCCAGCAAACCGAGCAACATGCCCGCCAGCTTGCTGCGCGTGAGCGCCTCCTCCTTCAGCCAGATGGCGGCCCCCAGACTGGTGATGAGCGGCGAGAGTCCGAACAGCACCGAGATCATGCCGGAACTGACGAATTGTGCTGCCCAGTAAGAAAGCGCCATTGCGCCGAACATGCTCAGCCCGCTCACCGCATAGGCCAGCCAGGCGCGGCGATGCTGCGGGAAACGTACCCGCCACAAGGCCAGCAGCACCGCGCACAGCAAAACGCCGACGACCATCCGCGACAGCACCGCAAAGCTGGGGCCGATGCCCAGCGCGCTCCACTTGATCGCCAGCGGCGTGGTGGACCAGATCAAAATCACCGAAACAAAGGCAGCAGGCAGCGACATCTCCCTCTCCTAACAAACAGCCAAAAAACAAAAAGGCCACAGAACAATCTGTGGCCTTTGCGGGAAGCAGTAAAAAACCTAGCTCTCCAGACCACCTCGCGCAAAGCGCCACACCGCGCGCAGGCATGCGCTCGGGCGGACGTTGACGTGGTTCATGTGGAAGCTGGTTTTCATGGGCGCGGATTATGCGGAGGGGGATGGGCCGTGTCAAACGGATTTGATGAATGCCCTCAACGCCCTAACCGTCGCCGGAACAGCACCAGCGAAACGTAGTAGCCGCCCAGCGTGTAGGCCACCAGCATGGCAATGTGCAGGGCCGCCAAAGTAGGCGTTTGACCGTTGAGCAGCGGCCGGGCGAGGTCGATGGCATGCGACAGCGGCAGGGCGGCGGAGAGCCACTGTACCGTCTCCGGCAGTTGCGCCACCGGGAAGAACACCCCGCACAGCAGCATCATCGGCGTAATGACCAAGGTGAAGTAGTACAGGAAAAAGTCGTAGCTCGGTGCCAGCGCCGTCATGATCAGCCCGGTGGCGGCGAAGCACAGCCCCACCAGCAGCGCCAGCGGGATCACCCACAATGCCAGCCAGCTATGCGCCAGTCCGAACAGCCACACCACGCCCAGCACCGCCACGCCGGACATCAGACTCTTGGTCGCCGCCCACAGGATTTCGGACAGCACGATGTCGTCCAGCGTCACCGGCGTGTTGAGGATCGCCTCCCAGGTGCGCTGCTCGTGCATGCGCGCGAAACCGGAATACAGCGCCTCGAAGCTGGCGCTGTTCATGGTGCTGTAACACACCGTCCCGCCCGCCAGAAACAGCAGGTAGGACATCCCGCCCATCTCTGGCACCAGACTGCCGAGGCCGTAGCCCAGGCCGATCAGATAAATCATCGGGTCGGCGATGTGGCCGATGATGGACGCCGCCGCGATCTTGCGCCAGACCAGAAAATTGCGCTGCCAGATCGGGAAGAAGCGCCAGCTCAGGCGCGGCAAGGAAAAGTTCAATTGGATGGAGATGGAGTAAATACCATTTTCGCTTTAGCACCATACAACGGTGCAACGGCAGCAATAATCCGTTCCGCTTGCTCGGAGCTACCTGCAACCTCCTTAATCATTATCTGAATGGATGGCCATTGATCTTTGGCCGCCACCGCGCCGACAAAAGCAACAAACTTTAAATCATTATCAGATGGGTGAGGGCGCATAAATATTCCGCTTCGAGCTGCATGCCAAGCAGCAGTGTTCTGACGTGCATCAATGCTCAGTCTTGCGTAAAGAAGGTACAAATCAGAATCCAAAGGGGTACGATCCAGCAACTTGAGAATAAGAAGATATGCTCTCTTCGAGCCCTCGGCAATATCCAGCTCATGTTGGGCGAGGGACATGAGTAAAATGGACTTCAATATTTGAGTATTCTCGGAGGGGCGTGCAGCTTCATATTTTGCAGACCCTGTTTTCAATAGCTGCGCAAGGTCATGCGCATCACCTTGCTTCATGGACACATTAGCAAGCTCCCTGCGCTCCAATTCGGGAAAGGTTGTCAGCAATAAATTGGTGAATGCATCCAACTCTTCTCTTTCGCTCACGGTCGGCTTGGGGTGTCTGGGTTGCCATGCTCCTTGCCATTGTTCGTAGTACGCCCAAGCTCGCCGCAAAGTTGGTGAGTCAGGTAAGGCTAAAGATTCTGATGCAACCACAAGCTTAGCGCGAGTTTCCGGGAACGGATTCAACTTGGAGTCGTTTTGATGATTTGCCTCCTCAGCGACTGAAAATATCGGCGTGAGCAATATAAGCAGCAGTAGCATTCGTCTAACAAGCATGGCTATACCCCGATTTAGCCTTCTAGTTGATTATATTTCATTGCTCTCGCATTTCTCTACCGGTTAATTTGAGAAACACATCTTCCAGATTTGCCGGACGGTGCAGATAGCGCGGCGCTTCGTGGCCGCGCAGGTGGGCCAGCAGCGGGGCGGGGTCGGCGGCGTAGCAGAACACGGTTTCGCCGCTGGTTTCGATGCGGGCGGAGAAGTCCGCCGCGTGTTGCGCGGCCCAGTCTTCCACGCCTTCGCCGAACACCTCCACCACCTGCGGCTCGATGTTGTGTTCGATCAGTTCGCGCGGGCTGCCTTCAGTGATCAATCGGCCCGCGTCCATCACCGCCAGCCGGTGGCACAGCCGCTCGGCTTCGTCCATGAAGTGGGTGGTGAGCAGCAGCGTCTTGCCCTGCGCGGTAAGTTCGCGCAGGCGTTGCCAGATCAGGTGGCGGGCCTGTGGGTCGAGGCCGGTGGTCGGCTCGTCGAGGAAGATGATGTCCGGGTCGTTGACCAGCGCCCGCGCCAGCGTCAGCCGCCGCTTCATGCCGCCAGAAAGGGTGGGCACCTTGGCGTCGCGCTTGCTGGTGAGATTGGCGAATTCCAGCAATGCGGGGATGCGCGCCTCAATCTCGGCGTCGGTCATGCCGAAGTAACGTCCATACACCAGCAAGTTCTCGGCCACGGTGAAGTCCGGGTCGAGATTGTCCATCTGCGGCACCACGCCGACCTTGCTCCGCGCCTCGCGCGCCCGCTGCGGCACCGGCTCGCCCAGCAGCGACAGCTCGCCCGCATCCGGCGTGATCAGCCCGAGCAGCAGCCGCAACGTGGTGGTCTTGCCCGCGCCGTTGGGGCCGAGCAGGCCGTAGCACTCGCCGCGCCGGATGGCAAGGCTGAGGCCATCCACCACCGTTTGGCCGCCATACGCCTTGCGCAGGCCGTGTGCAGTGATGACATCGCTCACAGCGCCACCCCCTCAAAGTGTTGGCGCACCAGTTGTGCCAGCAGGGGCAGGCGCTTGTGAAAGAAGTGGCCGGTTTCCGGCACCACGACCACGGGCACGTGTTGCGGGCGCGCCCAAGCCAGCACGGCATCCAGCGCGATGATTTCGTCTTTTTCGCCGTGGATTACCAGCGTGTCCTGCGGCACTGGCGGCATTTCCGAGCTGAGTTGGTATTGCGCGGTGAAACGCTGAACCGCCGGGCCGACCAGCACCAGATGCTGCGGCGTGAGCTGCGCCGAGGCGCGGGCGGCGACGTAGCCGCCGAAGGAGAAGCCGGACAGGATCAGCGGCAGATCGCCGAACTGGTCGTGGGCGAAATGGGCGACCGCCAGCAAGTCGTCCAGCTCGCCATCGCCGCCCGTGAACGAGCCCTCACTTTCGCCCACTCCCCTGAAATTGAAACGGAAGGCGGCATAACCCAGATCGGCGAAGGTGTTTGCCAGGGTGGTGACGATCTTGTTTTCCATCGTGCCGCCATCGGTCGGCAGGGGGTGGGCCACCAGCGCCACGGCAATCGGCTCACCGTCTGGCAGATGAACCACGCCTTCCAGCTTGCCCGCCGGGCCGGGGAGGGTGAACTTGCGACGCTCCGCCATCAGACCTTCAGCCGCTCGACCACCTGACCGTTCTTCAGGTGGGAGTCGATGATCTCATCGATGTCGGATTCGTCGATGTAGGTGTACCAGACGGCTTCCGGATAAATCACGATCACCGGCCCCAAGTCGCAACGGCCCAGACAGCCCGCCGAATTGACGCGCACGCCGGGGATGCCCTGCGCCTTGACCTTGTCCTTGGCGTAATCGCGCATGGTCTGCGCACCCAAGTCGTTGCAGCAGCCCTCGCCGGGCTCGCGCTGGTTGGTGCAAAAAAATATATGTTTATCGTAGAAACTCATGTCGCCTCCTTCGGTTGCATGGCGATTATAGCCTGTGCGCAGATAGGCTTTCCCGCCGCCACAGATAGATGAAATACAGGTAGGGCAAGAGTTGCGACAGCGTGCGGGTCAGACCGTTGTAGTCGAGCAGGTGTGGCCGCCACTGGTAGAGCTTCATCGCAGACGAGGGCGAGGAAACATCCAGTAGCCAGTAGGTCAGCAGCAGGTAGGCAAGTCCGCTGGCCCAGGCGAGGAGGCGAATCCCACTTTGCGGCAGGGCGATCGCCGCTGCCAGGCAGAACAAACCGGCGGTGATGCCGAACATGGCTTCGCTATTCAGCCAGAGGAACAGCGCCCAGGATTTCAGCAGCGCCGCTGCCGCAATGAACTTGACCAGTGACACCGCGCACAGCAGCAGTAACAGGCCGCCGACCGCATGGCGACGTTCGCGCAGCAGCAGCAACAGCAGGCAGCCCAGCATCAGCAGGTTACAGGCGATCCCCCCGCTTTCCTGCCAGCTGAAGAGATCGGGCGGCGGCGGCACGAAGGGCTGGCGGGCGACCTCGGTGATGAAGACATTGCCGAGCATGGGCAACGAAGGGTTGACCTGCGCGAAGGCCCACAGTGCGATCAGGGTCAGGCCGAAATCGCTGTTACGCACGAACAGCGCCCGCTTGAAGACAAGAACCCTCAGCATCAGGCGGGTAGGCAGCAGAGTGATCGCCAACAAGCCTCCGGCCAGCGAACCGGCGACATTGGTCAGGATATCCAGATTGGAACTGGTGCGTGAGGGCAGGAACATCTGGGCGTATTCCATGCTGACGGACAGCAGCAATCCGCCAACCAGAGCGAGCATCAGACCGAGACTAGCGTTAAGCCGGGTTTGCAGGATAGAGCCGAGCAACAAGCCCAGAGGCAGGTAGGCCAGCACGTTCACTACAGCATCGAACCACAGGTAGGTTTGCAGCAGCGGGGCGGTCAGGACGTCCCTGAAAGACAGGCCGAGATCCTGCCAGCCGGAGAACGGGGATAGGCTGGCATAGGCGATGAACAGCACATAGCCAACCAGCAAATAGAGCCGCAGCCGTCCATGCCCTTCAACATGGGGGAGGAGGACGGAAGCCGGGGTCATTTCAGGGCTTGTTCAAGCTGTGCCGCCGGGAGGAAGCCGGGAACCACCTGGCCATCGGGGAAGATCAATGCTGGGGTGCCCTGCAAATGCAGTTTCCGCCCGAGTTCCAACACCTTCACGGTCGGGGTGACGCAATTCCCGGCGGGCGGAATGCGGCCATTCAGCATCAAATCGTCCCAGGCCTTGACCTTGTCTTTGCTGCACAACACGCCCTGAACCTTTTCCGCAGAACCTTCGAAGATCGGGTACAGGAACAGGTAGAGGGTGACATTGTCCACTTGCTGCAACTCGCGCTCCAGCTTTTTGCAGTAGCCACAATTCGGGTCGGTGAAATAGGCCAGCTTGCGGCTGCCGTTGCCCTTGACCTTCTTGATCGCCAGTTCGAACGGCAGGCTCTTGAAATCCACCGCGAACAGCGCTTTGGCGCGCTCCTCGGTGAGATTGCGCATCGATTTCAGCTCGTACAGACTACCCACGACCAGGTGGGTTACCCGCTCATCGGTATAGAACAACTGGGTTTCCGTCACCACTTCGTACAAGCCGGGAAGCGGCGAGCGGTTGACCTGCTTCACCTTGCCGACTTGCGGATAGTTTTTCTCCAGGTTGGCGCGGATTTCCGCTTCGCCAGCCCAGGCGGGGGATGCGATGAGCAGGGAGAGCAGAAGGGTAAGCGTTTTCAGCATGGCGCCCATCAAATCAGGGCGTGCTTGGCGAGCATGCGCTTGATGGGCGTCACGCGGTTGGTTGCGGCCAGACCGAGGTTGCGCGCCTTGCTCAGCCAGCGGTCGTCGTTGCAGAACAGATTCTTCAGCGTATTGGTGGTGGTCAGCATGGAGTAGATGTCTTCCTGCCGGGCGCGGTCGTAACGGCGCAGCAGGTGCGGATCGCCGCAATCCGGCTGCGGGCCGCGATTCAGCAGCACCTGAGCCAGTTCGCGGGCGTCACGGAAGCCGAGGTTGACGCCCTGTCCCGCCAGCGGATGGACGTTGTGCGCGGCGTCGCCGACCAGCGCCAGGCGCGCCTTGGCGATGTGGGGCAGACGCAGGATACGCAACGCGAAGGAAGCCGCAGGGGTTACCAGCTCCAGCCCGCCCAGCGTGTGATGCCCGGCCTCGGCGACCTGCGCGCACAGTGTTTCCGGCGACAGCTTGAGCAGTTCCGCCGATTTCTCCGGCAGCACCGACCACACCATGGACATCATGTTCTGCGGCAGGGGCAGATAGGCCAGGATGCTGTCCGGGCGGAACCACTGGTAGGCCACGCCGCGATGCGGTTTCTCGCAACGGAAGTTGGCCACCACACCGTGCTGCTGGTAAGGCGTCGGGGCAGCATCCATCCCGGCCTGCTTGCGCACCCAGGAGTCGCGGCCATCCGCGCCGACGATCAACTTGGCGCGCAGTTCGCGGCCATCGTCCAGCGTCAGCGTGGCGGCGTCGAACGCCAGATCGAGTTTGGCGCAGCGCGCCGGGTTGAACAGGGTCAGGTTGTCCTGGTCGCGGATGGTTTCCCACAGCGCTTCCTGCATCAGCCGGTTTTCCAGAATGAAGGTCAGCTCCGGCGCGCCAATCTCGTAGGCGCTGAATTCCAGCTCGGAATTGTCGTCGCCGAACACCCGCATCGCCTCCACCGGCTGGATGCGCGCCATGTCCTGACGCTGCCAGGAACCGCATTGCTTGAGGAATTCCACGTTGCCGGGGGTGATGGCATAAACGCGGGGATCCCAGCCCTCGTGCGAGAACGTCGCAGGCTGCCCCTCGACCAGCGCAAGCGACAGCCCGCTATTCTTGAGCGCAGCAGCCAGGCTCGCGCCTACCAGCCCTCCGCCAACGATGACGACATCGAATTCCATAGACCGAACCCCGCCGACCCAAAAACCAGATGGGCGGCATGATAGCACGCGCGCGAAATCCCTCGCAGGTCAGGGGGTCTGCTCCTCCGGCGTCCATGCGGCCTCTTCGGTGAAGAGCGGGAAGAGCAACGGCAGCAACAGCAGGGTGAACAATGTTGCCGACACGATGCCGCCCACGATCACCACGGCGAACGGGCGCTGGGTCTCCGAACCGATGCCGTGCGACAACGCTGCGGGCAGCAGGCCGATGCCCGCCATCAGCGCCGTCATCAGGATGGGGCGCAGTCGGGCGACGGCGCCATCCATCACGCTGTCGGTCAGCGATCTGCCGTTGCGCATGCCTTCGAGGAACTGTTCGACCATGATCACGCCGTTCTGGACGGAGATGCCTGCCACGGCGATGAAACCGACCGCAGCCGAGATGGACAGGTGCAAGCCCGCCAGAGCCAGCCCACCCAGGCCGCCGATGGCGGTGAACGGCACCATCATCAAGACCACGGAGGCTTTCCGCATGGAGCGGAAAGCCCAGAACAACAACACGAAGATCATCAGCACGGAGACCGGAATGATGAACTTCAGGCGTTTCAGCGCACGTTGCTGGTTCTCGAACTGGCCGCCCCACACCAGGTTGTAACCGGTCGGCAGCTTGACCTGCTCCTGCACCTTTTGCATTGCTTCGGCCACGAAGCTGCCTTGGTCGCGCCCCAGCAGATTGGCCTTGACCGCCACGACCCGTCCGCCCGCCTCGCGACCAATGCGCGCCGCGCCTTGGCGGACGCCGATGTCGGCGATGGAGCCCAGCAGGATGTTGCCGTTGCCGCCCGGCAGAGAGATCGGCAGTTGCGCCACGTCATCCACCGCATCACGATAGGACTTCGCCAGGCGCAGGGTGACATCGAAGCGGCGATCGCCCTCATAGAACACATTGGCGGTCACCCCGCCCAAGGCGGCCTGGATGGTGTTGCTGACGTCGGTGACGTTGAGGCCGTAGCGCGACATGCGCAGCCGGTCGATGGTGATGTTGAGTTCGGCCTGCCCGCCGATCTTGATGGCGGCCACATCGGCTGCGCCCTCGATGCCGCTGAGGATGTCGGCCACCTGTTCGGCCTTGGATTCCAGCACTTCCAGGTCGGGGCCGTAGATCTTGACGGAGATCTCGCCCTTCACCCCGGACAGCGCTTCCTCGATGTTGTCCTGGACGACCTAGGAAAAGTTGGTCGGCACGCCCGGCATCTGGCGGATCTGCCGCGTCATGTCGGCGATCAGCGCCTCCTTGTCCGCGAAGCGCCAGCTCTCGCGCGGTTTCAGATCGGCCATCACCTCCAGATTGTTGGTGCCTTTGGGATCGGTGCCATCGTCGGGGCGGCCAACCTGGGTGACGATATTGTTCACCTCGGGGTAGGCCTTCAGGATGGCGCGCACCTTCTGCTCGATTTCCTTGGTCTTGTCCAGCGCGGTGGCGGGCGGCAAGGTGATGGTAAGCCAGAGGTTGCCCTCGTCGAGCTCGGGCAGGAATTCGCTGCCCAGCAGCGGAGCGCCCAGTAGCGCGATGCCCAACACCCCGACGGAATAGGCCATCACCAACTTGCGGCGGGCCTGCGCCCACTCCAGCAACCGGCGATAGCGCAGTTGCAGGGTGTGCATCCACGCACTGTGGGTCTCGGCCAGGTCATACCGGCCGATGGCGAAACTCAACAGCGCCGGAATCAGCGTCAGCGTGAGCAGGATGGCACCGAGCAGGGCGAAACTGAGGGTGAAGGCCATGGGCGAGAAGATTTTTCCTTCCACGCGCTGGAAAGTGAAGATCGGCAGGAAAGCCAGGATGATGATGGCTTTGGCGAACAGCACCGGCGCACCGATCTCGATGCTGGTGTGTTTGAGGATGTGCAGCTTCCCGCTGTAGTTGTGGTGTTGCGCCACCGTATCAACCTTGGCCAGGGCGAGCCGCACCATCAACGCCTCCACCAGCACCACCGCACTGTCGATGATGATGCCGAAGTCCACCGCACCCAGCGAGATCAGGTTGGCCGACACGCCGCGCGCATCCATCAGGATGAACGCGAAGAGCAAAGCCAGCGGGATGATGACCGCCACGGTCAGTGCCGCCACCCAGTTGCGCAGGAAGACCAACAGGATGGCGACCACCAGCAGGGCGCCGACTATCAGGTTCTCGGTCACGGTGTGGACGGTATGGCGGACCAGGTCGGTGCGATCATAGTAGGGCGTGATCTTCACCCCCGGCGGCAGCTTGCCCTTGACCCACTCCAGGCGCTCCTTGAGCGCCCCGACCACCTTGCTGGCGTTCTGCCCCTTGGTCATCTGCACGATGCCCTGCACGACATGGTCTTCCTGGTTGAAGGCCACCAAACCGGATTTGGCGCGGTCGCCGACGACCACCTCGCCGAGATCGCCCACCAGCACAGTTTTTCCGTCGTGGGCATCCACCACTACGCGCGCGATGTCCTCCAGATTCTGGAACATCCCGATGGTGCGTAGCACCAGCCACTCTTCGCCACTCTTCATCGCGCCACCGCCACTGTTGCTGCTGTTGGCGCCGATCGCCTGGGCGACCTGGTCGATGGTGACGTTGAATTTTCGCAACAGGAAGGGATTGATCTGCACCTGGTATTCCTTCACCGTGCCGCCGAAACTTACCACGTCGGCGATGCCGGGGACTTGGCGGATGGCCGGGCGGATCACCCAGTCCTGGATGGCGCGGACCTCGTTCATCGGCATCCCGGCAGGCGCTTCCACCACATAGCGGTAGATCTCCCCGACGGCGTTGGTCAGGGGCGCCAGTTTGGGCTGAATGCCGGGCGGCAGGCTGGCATTGCTCAGCCGCTCCAGCGTCTGTTGGCGGGCGAAGTAGTCTTCCGTGCCGTCGGCAAAGGTCAGCGTCACCACGGACAGGCCGGAAATGGACACCGAGCGCAGCTGGGTCATGCCCGGCGCGCCATTCATTTCCAGCTCAATCGGCAAAGTGATGTTGCGCTCGACCTCCTGCGGGGCCAGGCCCGGCGCTTGCGTCACCACTTGTACCTGGACGTCCTGCACGTCGGGGAAGGCGACGATGGGCAAGTTTTGCACCGCATTCCAGCCGAACACCAGCAACACACAGGTCGCCACCAGCACGAAGACGCGCTGCTGCAGGGAAAAGGTGATCAGGCGCTCCAGCATCATTGGTTGCCCAGTTCCGCGTTGAGCAAGATCGCGCCGCTGGTGACCACCCGCTCGCCTTCCTTCAAGCCTTGCTTGACGTAGCTGAAGTCATGGCCGCGCATGGCAAGCGTCACCTGACGCTTTTGCAGCGTACCCGGTTGAATCTCGACATACACAAAGCTGTACAGCCCTTCAGTGACGAGCGCCGAATTGGGGATGCGCGGCAAACGGCTGCGTTCGTGGGCGATCGGCGTCAGGCGGGCGTACATCTCCGGCTTGAGGCGGGCAGAGGCATTGTCCAGCTCGCAACGCATTTGCACGCGGCGGGAAACCGGATCCAGCGCCCCGGCGATGACCGTGATGTGGGCGAGGAAGGCCTCGCCGGGGTAGGCGTCCACCTCGGCGATGGCGTCCTGACCAACCTCCACTTTACCCAGATCGTGCTCGGGCAGATCCACCAGCACCCACAGCCGGGCCGGATCGGTGATGACGAAGAGCGGCTTGGTGGTATCGGGCTGCACCTCGCTGCCCACGCTGATCTGGCGCTCGGTCACCACGCCATCCAGCGGCGCACGCAGGAGAAAGTGGCCGGAGCTGCCGCCCAGATTGGCCAGGCGCTCCTTGGCGCGTTTGTTCTCAGCCTCGGCCAGACGCCAGTCGGATTCCGCCAGTTCGACTTCCTTCTGCGCGATGCTCTTGGCTTCCAGCATCAGCTTGGCGCGCTCAAAGGCCTGTTGCTTGCGCAGCAGGTCGGCTTCGGCCTTCTGGCTGTCGGCCACGGCCTGGGCGAAATCGGGCGAATCAATCTCGGCCAGCGCATCGCCCTTGTGCACCTTGCTGCCCGGCTCCTTGTGGATGCGCAGCACCCGTCCCTGGATGGGCGAACTGACCCGCGCGGTGACGTTGTCATCGTAGGCGATGCGCGCGTTCAGCGGCTCGATCAGGGGCACCGGCTCGGACTCGACGGGACTGATGTTGAGGAAGGTGAGCTGCGTCGCATCGGGCGGATAGCTGATCGTATCGCGGGCGACGGCGGCGGCGCTCGGCTTGCTCGGCTCCTCGGCGGTCAGTTTGTGCCAAAGCCAGCCACCGGCCAGGAGCAACAGCAGGCCGCCAAGGAGGGGAAGGGCGCGATTCAGGTTCTTCATGAGGGATCGTTTCCTGGCGTCGTCCCGGTGTTGGCCGGGGGTGATGCAGAAGAGGGGGTGAACAGGGAGGAGGCGTCAGCCGAACGTTGCCACCAGCCGCCGCCCAGCGCCTGGTACAGCGCGGCGCAATCGCCCAGCCGGGTAGCCTGGGTCTGGATCAGGGTGAGTTCGGCCAGTAGATGGTTCTGCTCGACCACCAGCCGATCGACGTAACTGGTGTAGCCGGTCTCGTAGCCTTTGCGGGCCACGGCCAGCAATCTGGCATGGGCAGCCTCATTGTCTGCGGCGGCATGCAGCGCATCCGCGTCGGCCTGGATGACGTGTAAGGTATCGGCGACATTCTGCAAGGCGGCAATCACCGTGCCTTGGTACAGCGCGGCGGATTGCTCCAGCGCGGCTTGGGCGGCGCGCGAACGGGCGCGCAGGCTGCCGCCATCGAAGATGGTGTAGGCGATGTTGCCCGCTAGGCTGAAGAAGCCGCCGCCGTGGCGGAACATCCAGTCCGGCGAGCTGGCCATGCCACCGATGTTGGCCAGCAGGGCGAATTGCGGGAGGGTGGCGGCGATGGCGACGCCGGTCTGGGCGCTGGCGACATGCAGTTGCTCTTCCGCTGCACGCACGTCCGGGCGCTGCTCGACCAGTCTGGAAGGCAAGGTCAGCGGCAATTCATGCGGCAAGCGCAACGCGTCCAACGGCACCGATTTCACCGCCTCGTCCGGACGGGCGCCGACCAGCGCATTCAGTAGGTCGCGCGCTTGCCAGTGTTGCTTGTCCAGCGCGGCCAGCGACAGTTCCGCCGCCGACAGCACGGCCTGTTGGGCGGCCACATCGGCTTCCGAGGCATAGCCCAGTTGCTTCTGGCGTTCGCTCAATGCCAGCAATTCGCGGTTGAGCTTCACCACTTCCAGCACGGCCTCTTGCTGGGCGCGCAGCGCCGCCTCTTGGATCGCCGCGCCGACGACGTTGGCCGCCAGCGTGACATAGGTCGCTTCGAGCTGGAATCGCTGCAAGCGGGCCTGCGCCTCGGCGGATTCCACCAGACGGCGGTTCAGGCCGAACACATCCGGCTGGTAGCTGATGCCGAGTTGCGCCACGTGGAAGCTGTAGTAAGCGGGGCCGTTGAACACCGGGCCCGCCGGGTTGGAATAGGTCTGGATGATCTTGCCGTTGCCCTGCACGCCGGGCGAGCTGCCGCCGTTATTGCCCGCCAGCTTGTTGCGCGAGGGCGAGTAGCTGACGCCGACCGTCGGGAACAGGAAGCCGCGCTGGACGACGACGTTCTCTTGGGCCTGGCGCAACGCGGCCTGTGCTGCCACCAGATCCGGGTTGGCGCGAAAGGCGCGCGCCACCAGCGCATCCAGCGCCGGGGACTGAAACTCCTTCCACCACTCGAAAGGGATGTCGCGGGCGGGATCGAAGCGTTGTGCCTCGCCTTGTGGCAGCGCGGTTGCCCGCGTCTCGGCAGGCAAGGGTTGCGGGCTGTAAGTGCTGGCAGCGGGCGGTGCGGGGCGCTGGAAATCCGGCCCGACGGCGCAAGCGTTCAACAGAGTGGCGGTCGCCGCGAATAGCAGATTGCCCCGCAGGCGGGCGGGCGCGTATCTCAGGGGCAAGCTACAGCCTAACATTGTCAACGGAGGTCGTCAGACGGGCAGGTTCGGGACGCAACATTCTATGTGAAATCTAGCGCCAGAAAATGCGTAAAACCCCTGAAAAGCAAGGCCTCATTCCGTGCGCAAGGCCTCCACCGGATCGAGGCGGGCGGCGCGGCGCGCGGGGAGTACCCCGGCCAGCAGGCCTATCAGGATGGCGCTGGCCTCGGCCAGCAGCACGAAACCCAGCGGGGTCTGCACCGGCAAGGCGGGAAACAGCAGGTGGGCGGCCTGGGCAATGCCGATGCCGAGTAGCAATCCGGCCAGCCCCCCGGCTGCCGCCAACAGCATGGCCTCGCCGAGGAACAGCAGCATCACTTGCTGCTGGCGCGCGCCCAGCGCGCGCAACAGGCCGATCTCGCCGGTGCGCTCACTCACCGCCATGGTCATGATGGTGAGGATGCCGACGCCGCCCACCAGCAGCGAGATGCCGCCCAACGCGCCGACGGCGAAAGTCAGCACACCCAGCACCGAACTCAGCACCTCCAGCGCCTGCTCCTGGGTAATCAGGGTGAAATCCTCGCGGCCATGCAATTGGACGAGACGCTCGATGATCCGGCGCGACACCTCGGCCACGTCCGCCCCGGCATGGTAGCTGACGTTGATCTCCATCAGCCCCGCGCGGTTGAACAGCTCCAGCGCCCGCGCCGCCGGGATGAACACCGCATCGTCCATGTCCAGCCCGAGGATTTGCCCCTTCGGCTCCATCACGCCGACCACCCGGAAGCGCTGGCCGCCGACGCGCAGATACTGCCCCAGCGGATTCTGACCAGGGAACAATTCCTGCCGCACCCGGCTTCCCAGCACCACCTGCGCGCGCGCCTGCCCGGTGTCGTCGTCGGAAAAGAAGCTGCCGCTCTGCACCTTCAACGTAAAGGCGCTGGCGAAATCGTGCCCCTCGCCGAACACCGTCGCGCGCCGCACCCGCCCGTTCGCGCGCAAGTCCGCGTTGCCCATCAGCCCCGGGTTGACGTTCTCGACGAAAGGCAGGCGGCGCAGCGCCTCGGCGTCTTCCAGCGACAGCGGTCGCACCGAGCCCAGCACCCCGACGCTGCCGCCCTGCATCTGGGTCTTGCCCGGCTGCACGGTGACGATATGGGCGCCGAACTGCGAGAACTCGGCCAGCACGAATTGGTGCAAGCCCTCGCCGATCGAAGTCAGCAGAATCACTGCCGCGATGCCAATGGCGATGCCCAGCCCGGTCAAGAAGGAGCGCATCCGGTAAGCTGTGAAGCTGGACGTGGTCAGGCGGAGCAGGTCAGCGAGGTGCATGCTCACCTCCGCGCCAGCGCCATCACCGGGTCGAGCCGGGCGGCACGACGGGCGGGCATGACGCTGAACAGGATGCCGGTGCCGAGGGCGGTGCCGACGGCGGCGAACACCGCCCACCAGGGTGCGCCAACAGGCAGGCTGGGGTAGAGGCGACCGATGATGAAGCTGCCGAATTCGCCCAGCGCCCAGCCGCACAGGCTGGAGAGTAGCGAGAGCAGCGCGGCCTCGGCGAAGAACAGGCGGCGGATCTGGGCGGCGGGCGCGCCCAGCGCCTTGAGCAGACCGATTTCCTGGGTGCGCTGCGACACGGCGATCAGCATCACGTTCATGATGAGTACGCCCGCCACGGCCAGACTGATGGCGGCAATGCCGCCGACGGCCAGGGTGAGCGCACGCAGGATGCGATCGAAGGTGGCCAGCACGGCATCTTGGGTAATGACGGTCACGTCCTTCTCGCCGCCGTGGCGGGCGAACAGGATGCGCTCGGCGTCGTGTTTGGCCTGCTCAATGGCATCGCGGCTCCTCGCCTCGACCAGAAGACGAAACAGCCCGGAGGTATTGAACAACTGGTGCGCCGCTGCGACCGGGATGAACACCAGTTCGTCGGTGCGCAAGCCCATCGACTCGCCCTGCGGCGCCAGCACGCCGATCACCCGGTAGCGGCGATCGCCCAGCCGCACCCATTGTCCGATGGGCTCCTCGTTGCCGAACAGTTCGCGGCGCATCTGGTTGCCCAGCACGCATACCGGTGTCGCGTCACTCATATCCCCCGGCGGCAGGAAGCGGCCCAAGCCCAGGCTCATGTGGCGCACTTCCAGCAGCTCGGAGGTCGATCCGGCAACCGCGACCTCGCGGTTCAGTGCCCCGCGCGACAGGGTGGCTGCGCCGACTGTCAGCGGGGCGATGCGTTTGACCGCCGGGCTGCGCAACACGGCGGCTGCGTCGTCCAGCGTGATCTCGCGCGGAATCTGTCCGACCAGCATGCCGGGGCCGATGCCCGCCGTTTCGGTGCGGCCGGGCAGCACGATGACGAGGTTGGTGCCCAGCGAAGCGAACTGGTTGACGACGTAGCGGCGCGCCCCTTCGCCCAAGGCAGTGAGCACCACCACGGCGGCCACGCCGATGGACATGGCCAGCATCATCAGCAAGGTGCGGGTGCGCGCCCCGCGCAGGCTGCCTGAGACGAAGTGGAGGATGTCGGCCAGAGTCACCGGAGGGACTCCAATGGGTCAGGATAAATCCCCCCTCTCCCCCCTTTGATAAAGGGGGGAACCCGCCGCACAGCGCCAAATCGACACCCCCCTTTATCAAAGGGGGGCAGGGGGGATTTCAATGCCCCTCCCACCTCATTTCCTCCCCGAGTCCGACTCCAGCTGCCCGTCCACCATCACCAGTTGGCGGGTGGCGCGGTCGCCGATCTCGTGGTCGTGGGTGACCACCACCAGCGTGACGCCCTGCTGGGTTAGTCCCTCCAGCAGCGCCATGACCTCGCGGCCCGTGGCGCGATCGAGGTTGCCGGTGGGCTCGTCGGCCAGCAGCACGGAAGGCCGCATGATGGTGGCGCGGGCGATGGCGACGCGCTGGCGCTGGCCGCCGGAAAGCTGGTCGGGACGATGGTCGGCGCGATTGGCGAGGCCGTAGCTGTCGAGTAACTCGGCCACGCGCGGCTTGCGCTGTTCCGGCGGCACGCCCGCCAGAATCAGCGGCAACTCGATGTTCGTGGCGGCGGAAAGGCGCGGCACCAGATGGAAGAACTGGAACACGAAGCCGATCTTTTCGCGGCGCACCCGCGCTTGCGCCTCGTCGTCCAGCCCGGTGACGTCCTGACCGTCCAGCAGGTAAGTGCCGGTGCTGGGACGGTCGAGCAGGCCGATCAGGTTGAGCAGGGTGGATTTGCCGGAGCCCGAGGGCCCCATGATGGAGACATACTCCCCGGCGTGCAGGGTCAGGTTGATGCTGCGCAGCGCGGCGACCTCCTGTTCGCCGACCAGGAAGCGGCGCTGGATGTCGCGCAGCTCGATCATTTCGCCGCCGGGGCGGCCTCGGCCTGCGCCGCCACGCCCGCCTTCACCCCTTCGCGATCGAACGAAGTTACTACCTTGTCGCCCGCTTTCAGGCCGCCGGTAATCTCGGTATGGCTCCAGTTACCCAGCCCGACGGCGGGCGTGCGCTCGACCAGTTCGCTGTCTTCCAGCACCAGCACCCGTTTCCCGTCCATCAATGCCTGAGTGGGGATGCGCAGCACGTTGGAATGCGTCTGGTGGATGATCTCCACATCCGCGCTGTAGCCGACCAGCAGGGTCTGCGGCGGGGTGTCGAAGGCCACCTCGACCTCGACCGTGCGCGCCTGTTTTTCCAGATCGATCACGTAGGGGGCGATGCGGCGCACCATGCCGCTGAGGGACTGGCCTTTCAGTGCGTCCAGCGTGATGCGGGCGGATTGACCGACCTGGAGCAGACCCGCATCCACCTCGTCGATGGGCGCACTGACATAAACGCAGCTATCGTCGATCAGGTCGATGGCGGGCGGCGTGGGGATGCCGGGTGGCGAGGGCGTGGCGTACTCGCCCTGCTCGCCGCTGATGTCGGCCACGATGCCGTCGAACGGGGCGCGCAACTGCATCCGCGCCAAGGTGGCGTCGGCCAGCGCGATGCGGGATTGCGCCTGGGTCACGCCGTTCTTGGCTACCTCGCAGGCAGCGCTGCGGGTGCGCGCGTCGGCTTCGGCGCGATCCAGCAACTGCGGAGAATAGAAGCCCTGTTGCGCCAGCGCGCGGGCCCGCTCGACTTCACGCCGGGCGGTGTCGGCCAGCGCGCAGGCGTCATGGCGCTGGGTTTGTGCCGCCGCCAGTTGTTCCGTAGCTAAGGCGCGCTGCGCTTGCAGGTCGGCGTTCCACAGCTCCAGCAGCAGCTCGCCGGATTTGACCCGCTGGCCTTTCTTCACCTTCAGCTCGGCGATCTGCCCCCCGGCAGGCGGCGCCAGCTTGGCGCGGCGGCAGGCTTTCACCGTTCCGGCGCGGGTGTTGCTCACCGTGGCTTCTACTACTCCCTGTTCAATGGTGGCTATGGCGACTTTGACTGGCGCGGGGCGATTGAGGATGAATGCGGCTACTCCGACTCCGATCAGAAGCAGGGCGATCAGGTAGCGCAGGCGCAGCTTGAAAGGCAAGTTCATTCGTTCACCTTGGGGCAAAGCAGGATGCTGCTAGTTTACCCGTGTAGCCAGGGGAGTGGTCGGAAACCGGATCAGGCGGGGACGTGGCAACTACCCGCCCAGCCATGCATGGCAAAGGTGTAGCCAACCTTGACCAGGCCATAGATGCCGAAGGAAGCGACTACCAGTCCGGCGAAGCGGCGCACTTGCGGCGATTGCACCCAGTGGCGCAGCCGCTCCCAGAATAGGCCGATGGCGAGCAGGTTGGGTAGGGTACCCAGGCCGAAGGCGGCCATCACCGCCGCGCCCTGCGCTGCGTCGCCGCTGGCCAGCGCCGTCACCAGCACACTGTACACCAGGCCACAGGGCAGCCAGCCCCACAACGCGCCCAGCGCCAGGGCGCGCGGCACGGTGTTTACCGGCAGGAACCGGCCGGTGTAAGGTTTCAGCCGCTGCCACAACGCGCCGCCCAACCGTTCGATCTGGCGCACCGCCCCCGACAGTCCGGCCAGGTACAGACCCAGCGCCACCAGCATCAGGCTGGACAGGGCGAACAACAAGTGTTGCACCGGCACCTGATCGCGCAGCAGCATCCCGGCTTGGCCGATTGCGCCGACCAGCGCGCCCGCCACGGCATAACTGCCCACCCGCCCGAGGCTGTAGGCCAGGTGGTAGGGCCAGCGGCCGCCGGTCTGCGGCAGTTGCGCGGTAAAGATGCCGACGATGCTGCCGCACATGCCGAGGCAATGCACCCCGCTCAGCAGGCCGACGATCAACACCGCGTATAGGCTAAATTCGTTCATTTCATTCTTGGTCAGGTCAGGGCAGCGTCAAACAGCTTGCTGCCGCGTGGGCGTCCGGCTGTGCCTGATAGAGCACCACCCCCAGCAAGGGCGCGCTGATACGCTCTTGCAGGGCGGCGATATTCTCGCGCAGGAACGGCATGTCCGGCTCGACGCAGTTGGCCACCCAGCCCGCGCATTGTAATCCGCTGGCGGCGATGGCACGCACGGTGAGCAGGGCGTGGTTGAGGCATCCCAACCGCATGCCGACCACCAAGATCACCGGCAGGCCGAGTTTGCGCGCCAGGTCGGCGCTGTCCTGCTCCTCGTTGAGTGGCACCAGAAAGCCGCCCGCGCCCTCGACCACCACCATGTCCGCCAGCGCACTCAGCTCGCGGAAGGACGTCAGGATGCGGTTAAACTCGATGCGCACGCCGCAATGGCGCGCGGCCAGATGCGGCGCGATGGCGGGATAAAAACTGTAGGGGTTGATCTGCCCCGGCGTGGCCATCACCGTACTGGCGGCGCGCAGCGCGATCACATCTTCGTTGTGACCATCGTCGTCGCAGCCTGCCGCCACCGGCTTCATCCCGGCTACGCGCTTGCCTTGCGCGGCATAGGCATGCAACAGCGCGCAGGAGATTAGCGTCTTGCCGACGCCGGTGTCGGTGCCGGTGACGAAATAGCTCATAGCTTGAACGGGGTCTTGATGACCGCCCGACCATCGGCAGCCTGTTTTGGCTGCGCCTTCCAGGCGTGGCCGTAAATCACCTCGAAGGTGGCAGGCAGTTTGCCGTCGCGGCGGAAGCGCTCGTAGTTGTCGCTCACCTGCCGCCAGGCCGATTTGCCCATCAGACCCGTGCCGCGCCCAGCGGTGGCGTTGTGCGCGCCTATGCTCTTCAGATCCTGCATCACGGCGCGCATGTCGTTGTAGGTCAGGGTCAGCACTTCCATGTCCATCACCGGCTCGGCGAATCCCGCACCGACCAGCATGTCGCCGATGTCGTGCATGTCCAGAAAGCGGCTGACGTGGCTGTGGCCGTCCACCTCGTGGAAGGCGGCGCGCAATTCCTTGAGCGTGTCCGGGCCGAAAGTGGAGAACATCAGCAGGCCGTCCACCCGCAGCAGGCGGTGGAACTCGCGCAAGGCGGCGGGCAGGTCGTTGCACCATTGCACGGTGAGGTTGGACCACGCCAAGTCGATGCTGTTGGCGGCCAGCGGCAGCGCCTCGACGTCGGCGCAGACGTGGCTCTGCTGGCGGCTGCCGAACAGTTTCTGCCACCAGCCGGTGTCACCGCGCGCCATTTGCAGCATGCCGAGGGCGATGTCCAGCGCCACCACTTGAGCCTCGGGATAGCGCTGGGCCAGTTGCCGCGTGCCCCAGCCGGTGCCGCAACCGGCGTCGAGCAGGCGCGCCGGCTTCAGTCTGACAATATCCAGCCGCTCCAGCATCCGGTTGCACACTTCCCGTTGCAATACCGCCGCCGCGTCGTAATCGCGCGCGGCACGGCTGAAGGCGCGCCGCAGGGCGCGTTTGTCGATTGCGTATTCATCCATTTTTGAACCTTACCACAGCGCGGCTTGACCAGACTCCCGCTAGCGATCACTCAAGAACCGGATCATCGGCGCGATGACCTGACCGGCATGGGACAGAAAAGGCGCATGCGCCGCCCCTTGCACGTCTTCCAGACTCGCATCGGGCAATACTTGCGCCAGGTAATAGGACGCCTCGGGCGGCGTCAGTTTGTCGCGCTCGCCGGTGATCACCAGCGTCGGCTGGGTGACGGCGGGCAGCTCCTCGCGCAGATCGGCGTCACGCAGGATCGCCAGGCCGTTGCGCAAGGAAGCCACGTCCGGCTCGCCGTGGGCGAACAGGCGGGCGCGGAGCGCCGTCAGTAGCTCGCGCTCGTTCTCGCTGCCGCGCACCTGCAAAGACAGGAAGCGGCGCAGTGTGGCGGCGTAATTCTTCTCCAGCTCGTCGGCGAACTGCGCCAGGGTGGCGGCTTCCATGCCGAAGAACCAGTCCTCGCGCTCGGCAAAGCACGGCGTGCTGGCGATCAGCACCAGCTTGCGCACTTGCTGCGGGTGACTCGCCGCCCAGTGTAGGGCGACCTGTCCGCCCAGTGACCAGCCGCACACCGCCATCGGTTCGTCGAACTGCCCGGCCAACTGCGCCACCAGACCATCCAGCCCATCGGTCGCCGGGACTTCCCGGCTGCGACCGTGCCCGGGTAGGTCCACCACCCGGACTTCAAAATGCTCGGCCAGTTGTGGCACCAGGCCGTCCCACACGCCGCCGTGCATGCCCCAGCCATGGATCAGCAGCAACGGTTCACCGCGACCGTGAATTTCAACGTGCAAGCTCATGCAACCCTCCAATCAGCCGATCCACGTCGGCCTCGGTGTGCGCCGCCGACAGCGAGATGCGCAGTCGCGCCGTGCCTTGCGGCACGGTGGGCGGGCGGATGGCCGGCACCCAGATGCCGCGCTGACGCAAGCCCTCGCTCACCGCCAAAGCATCATCGTTGCTACCCAGCAGCAAAGGCTGGATTGGCGTGTCCGATGGCATCAGCGGCCAGGGCAGGTCGCGCATTCCCTGCTTCAGGCGGGCGATTAGGCGCTGTAACTGCGCCCGCCGCTCATCTTCCGCCGCGAGGATATCCAAGCTGGCGAGCAGCGCCGTCGCCAGTGCGGGCGGGCTGGCCGTGGTGTAGATGTAGGCGCGCGCCTGGTTCACCAGCATCTCGACCACCACCGGCTCGGCGGCCACGAACGCGCCGGATACGCCCGCCGCCTTGCCCAGCGTGGCCATGTAGATGATACGTGGGGAAGCCAGCCCGAAGTGGGTAAGCGAGCCGCGCCCCTGTTCGCCGAGCACGCCGAAACCGTGGGCGTCGTCCACCAGCAGCCAGGCGTCGTGCCGTTCGCATAGTGCCAGCAGTTCCGGCAGGGGCGCCAGGTCGCCGTCCATGCTGAACACGGCATCGGTGACGACCAGTTTGCGCTTGCGCTCGCTTTTTTCCAGCAGAACGGCCAGATGGGCGACATCGTTGTGACGATAGCGCTGTACCTCGGCGCGCGACAGCCGCATGGCGTCGTTCAGCGAGGCATGGTTGAGCTTGTCGGCGAACACTACATCGCCGCGCCCGACCAATCCCTGCACGACCCCAAGGTTGGCAAGGTAACCGGTCGAGAATAGCAGCGCCTGCGGTTTGCCGACGAACGCCGCCAGTGCCTCCTCGACCTGCTGATGCGGCACAAAATGGCCGCTCACCAGATGCGACGCGCCGGAACCCGCGCCCCAGGCTGTCGCGCCGTCGCGCAGGGCTGCCGCCAGGCGCGGATCATGGGCCAGGCCGAGATAGTCGTTGCTGCAAAAGGAAAGATAGGGCGCGCCATCCACCACGATGTGCGCGCCCGGCGGCGTTTCCAGCGTGCGGCGGCGGCGCAACAGGCCTTGGGCGGCGCGTTCGTCCAGCTCCCGTTGCAGCGCCGCGAACGGCATCAGTGCCCTTCTTGATAGGCGTACATGCCCAGCTTGTCGAGCAGGGCGCGGTCGCGCTCGATCTCGGGGTTGCCGGTGGTAAGCAGTTGTTCGCCGTAGAAGATCGAGTTCGCTCCGGCCAGGAAGCACAGCGTCTGCACGGCTTCCGACATTTGCTGCCGCCCGGCGGACAGCCGCACACGCGCTTTGGGCATGGTGATGCGGGCAACCGCGATGGTGCGAACGAAATCCAGCGGATCGAGTTCGGGGCTGTCCGACAGCGGCGTGCCTTCCACCTTGACCAGGTTGTTGATCGGCACGCTTTCCGGGTAGGGCTGCATATTGGCCAACTGCATGATGAGACCAGCGCGCTCGGCGATGCTCTCGCCCATACCGACGATGCCGCCGCTGCAAATGTGCATGCCCGCTTTGCGCACGCGCTCCAGCGTGTCGATCCTATCCTGGTAATCGCGGGTGCTGATAATGCTGCCGTAGAACTCGGGTGAGGTGTCCAGATTGTGGTTGTAGTAATCCAGTCCGGCGTCCTTCAGGCGCTGGGCCTGAGCCTCAGTCAGCATGCCGAGGGTGGCGCAGGTCTCCATGCCGAGTTCGCGCACCGCCTTGACCATGTCCACCACGCTGTCCAGGTCGGCCTCGGTCGGCTCACGCCACGCCGCGCCCATGCAGAAACGGTCTGCGCCGCAGGCTTGGGCCGCCTTGGCCGCCTTGACCACCTCCGCGACTTGCAGCATCTTCTGATTTGCCACACCTGCTTCGTGAAACGCCGACTGCGGACAATAGCCGCAGTCCTCGGAACAGCCGCCGGTTTTGATCGAGAGCAACGAGGAAAGCTGCACCGAGTTCGGATCGAAATGGGCGCGATGTACTTGCTGGGCGTGGTACATCAGTTCCATGAACGGCAAATTGAACAAGGCTTCCACTTCGGCCAATGTCCAGTGATGTTGGGTCTCTACGGCTTCGGTGCGACGGGCGAAATGCTTGGGGCTCATTGATTGTGCTGACGTGTAGAATCCTTGGGGGCGACCATCTTCCTAGAAAGGGTACTTGCTTGTCAATTTCGATCGCTGGCTGGCTGAACGATGGCGCAAAATCCGGGCTGCTGCCGCAACAGCCTTGCCTGCTGTGCGGCGCGCTGACCGCCCACGGAGCGTGCTGCGCCGGGTGCGACGCTGACCTGCCCCGCTTGCCTTCGGCGCGTTGCCCGCAATGCGCCCTGCCTACGCCACACGGCGCGCCATGCGGGCGTTGCCTGAAGAAGCCGCCGCACTTCGATCGCACCGTGGCAGTCTACGCTTACGCCTTCCCGCTGGACCGATTGATCCAGGCGCTCAAGTTCGACGAGCGCTTGTTGCTGGCGGACTTCCTGGCAGCTGCGCTGCAACCGGACGCCGGGCAGCTGCCCGATGCCCTGATCCCGATGCCGCTGCATTCGGCCCGCTTGCGCGAGCGCGGCCACAACCAGTCGTTGGAATTGGCGCGCGCATTGTCCCGGCGTCTGGGCATCCCGGTTTGGATGGAAGCGGCGCAACGCCTGCGCGACACGCCGCCGCAAGCCAGCCTGCCGTGGAAGGCGCGGCAGAAGAACCTGCGCGGGGCATTCGCCTGTGCGCCACACGTGGCGGGCAAGCGCATCGCCATCGTGGACGACGTGATGACCACCGGCGCTTCACTCAACGAGCTTGCCCGGGCGCTGAAGCGGGCAGGTGCGACCGAGGTCGAAGCCTGGGTGGTGGCGCGCACCCTGCCGCATTCACGGTAGAATCACGCCGTTCATCCCACGGCGAAGACCCATGCAACCCACCTCCAACCACTACCAGCGCATCGGCGGCGAAGCACCACTGCGCGCCCTGGTGCAACGCTTCTACCACCTGATGGACACGCTGCCGGAAGCCTATGGCATCCGCAAGCTGCACCCGCAAGACCTGAAAATTTCCGAGGACAAGCTATTCATGTTCTTGTCCGGCTGGATGGGCGGGCCGCAGTTATTCGTGCAGCAGTTTGGCCACCCCATGCTGCGCCGCCGCCATTTTCCCTTTCCCATAGGCGAGTCCGAGCGCAATCAGTGGCTGCTGTGCATGAAACTGGCGTTGGAAGAGGTCGTAGAAGAGGAGTCCTTGCGTGAAGAGTTGATGCGCGCCTTTGTCCAGGTGGCCGACCACATGCGCAACCAGGAAGCGGATTGACGGTGTTTCACGTCATCCTTTACCAGCCCGAAATCCCGCCCAACACCGGCAACGTCATCCGGCTGTGCGCCAACACCGGCGCGCAACTGCACCTGATCCGCCCGCTGGGTTTCAATCTGGACGACAAGCAACTCAAGCGCGCCGGGCTGGATTACCACGAATATGCCACGCTGAAAGTGCATGACAGCCTGGCCGATTGCCTGGCCAGCCTGCCCACCGGGACACGCACCTTCGCGCTCACCACCAAGGCCTCCCGGCCTTACCACGAAGTCGTCTACCTTCCCGGCGACGCCTTCCTGTTCGGCCCAGAAAGCCGGGGGCTGCCCGCCGAAGTGCGGGAATCGCTACCGGCGGACCAACGCCTACGCCTGCCCATGCTGCCCGACAACCGCAGCCTGAACCTTTCCAACACCGTGGCCATCACGATATACGAAGCCTGGCGGCAGAACGGTTACGTCGGGGCAAGCTGACCGATCACACGCGGCAACACGGCCAGGGTGTTGGCCTCGGTCGCATGGGCAATTTCTTCCGGAGAGAGTCCACGCAGTTCGGTCAGTGTTGCGGCGATGCGGGGCAGATATTCCGGTTTGTTGGGTTGTCCGCGTTCGAGAAAGACCGGCGGGATGTCGGGGGCATCGGTCTCCAGCACGAGAGCTTCCAGCGGCAGGGTGGCGGCCAGTTCGCGCAGGCGCAGGGCGCGCGGGTAAGTCATCGCTCCGCCGAAACCTAGCTTGAAACCTAGCTTGATGAACTCCTCTGCCTGCTGACGGCTGCCGTTGAAGGCGTGGGCGATGCCGCCGCGCACCGGGTGTTGGCGCAGGTGTTTCAGCATGATGTCCTGTGCCCGACGCAGATGCAGCAGCACCGGCAGGTCGAATTCCCGTGCCAGTTTCAGTTGCTCGACGAAGAAGAATTCCTGCCGTGCCCGGTCATAGTGGTTCACGAAGAAATCCAGCCCGATCTCGCCGACAGCGACGGTCTGCGGCAGAGCGAGATAGTTGCGCAAGATGGCTAGGTCGTCCGGCATGGCCTGCTCGACATACATCGGGTGGATGCCGAATGCGGGATGGCATCCGGTGTGGGTTGCGCACAGTTGTCGCACGATCTCGAAGTTGGCGCGCTCGACCGCAGGCACGACGATGGCCTGCACCCCGGTTGCTTGAGCAGCGGCGACCAGCTCGGCCTGACTATCGCCGAACTCGGCAGCGTCGAGATGACAGTGTGTGTCGATCAACATGGGGAAAAATCCCCCTCCGTCCCCCTTTGGCAAAGGGGGAGAGAATGGCGGCGTCATTCCGGATGACAGGCTCATATCTTGGCCAATGTCGAGCGTAGCAGTGGCAAGGCTTCCTGCTCGAACCAGGGATTGCGTTTCAGCCAGAGCTGGTTGCGCGGGCTGGGGTGCGGCAGGGGCAGGAATTCCGGCAGGTAATCGCGGGCGCAGCGCACGGTTTCGGTTAGGGTGCGCTTGCGGCGTGCACCGAGGTAATACGCCTGGGCGTAGCCGCCGATCAGCAAGGTGAGGCGGATCTCCGGCAGCGCCGCCCGCAGGCGGGGATGCCACAGCGGCGCGCATTCCGGGCGCGGCGGCAGGTCGCCGCCTTTCTTCGTGCCGGGATAGCACAGTCCGGCGGGAATGATGGCGATGCGTGACTCGTCATAGAAGGCGGTGCGGTCGAGTTGCAACCAATCGCGCAGACGGTCGCCGGAAGGATCGTTCCACGGAATGCCGGTCTCGTGCACCCGCCGCCCGGGCGCCTGGCCGACGATCAGCAATCGGGCGGTGGCCGAGGCGCGCAGCACCGGTCTGGGCGGATTGGGCAGATGGGCTGCGCACACTTGGCAGGCGCGCACTTCACGCAACAATTCGGGCAAGCGATCTAATTCAGTGGCGGACTTCGACACGCTCAGTCCGAACGGAGAATTGGGGCGTGGCTTATTCACCGCGCGCTCGCTCCACCGCCTCGATGCGTGCTAGGCGGATCAGTTCGGGGATACGCGCCGGGTCGCCGCAGTCGCGGGCAATGGCTCCGGCGTCCACAGCGCGGGCGACGGCCAGCAGCTTTTCCAGGTAGGCCGCCTGCGGGTAGGCGTCGTGTTTGTGGCCGGTGCGACCGCGCGCATCGCTCTGGCAGGCTTGCAATATCTGGGTGAAGCGCATCGGCTTGCGCCAGCCATCGCAACGGTCGAACAGGCGCACCACGGTGTCGGCGCGCAATTGCTTCGCCCGGTGGATGTCGCCGTGGAAACGCGCCACCAGCAAGGCCAGGTCGCGGCATTCGCCCGGTGCGCGCAGGCGCTCGCTCACCTTCTGCAGCAGCTTGACGCTGCGCTCCTCGTGACCGATATGGCGCGGCAGGATGTCGGACGGCGTATTGCCCTTGCCGAGGTCGTGGGTCAACGCGGCGTAGCGCACTTCCAGCGCATAGCCGTGGCGGGCGGCATCATCCAGCACCAGCAACGTGTGCACGCCGCAGTCGATCTCGGGATGATATTGCGGCGGCTGCGGCACACCGAACAGCGCGTCCACCTCGGGCAGGATTTTCTTCAGCGCACTGCAATCGCGCAGGGTGGCGATGAAGCGCGACGGCTGCTCGCCCATCAGCCCGCGCGCCAGTTCCTGCCAGACGCGCTCCGGCACCAGCGCGTCCACCTCGCCGTTCTCGACCATCTCGCGCATCAGCGCCAGCGTCTCGGGGGCAAAGGAAAAACCAAAGCGGGCGGCAAAACGTGCGCCGCGCAGGATGCGCACTGGGTCTTCGGCAAAGGCATCGCTGACGTGGCGCAGAATGCCTGCCGCAAGGTCGGCCTGTCCGCCGTAAGGGTCGATGAGCGTGCCGTCGGCGGCTTCGGCGATGGCATTGATAGTGAAGTCGCGGCGCAGCAGATCCTGCTCCAGTGTCACGTCCGGCGCGGCGTACACCGCGAAGCCCTTGTAACCGCGCGCGGTCTTGCGCTCGGTGCGCGCCAGCGCGTATTCCTCGTGGGTTTGGGGGTGCAGGAACACCGGGAAGTCCTTGCCCACTGGTCGATAGCCCTGCGCCGCCATGACTTCCGGCGTGCCGCCCACCACCACCCAGTCCCGGTCCTGCACCGGCAGGCCGAGCAGATGGTCGCGCACCGCGCCGCCGACGCAATAGACTCTGGGTGGCGGGAGGTTCACAGGTTGTCCCCCACCCCAACCCTCCCCCAAGGGGAGGGGGAGCAAACGTAAAAGAGCATTTTCAACTCAATGCTCATCGGGGATGGGCTGCTGGTTGACGGTGTTCCTGGCCGCGATGGTGCCCAGGCGCTGCTTGAGCGAGCGTTGCGGCTGGCCGAACTGCGCGGCGTAATAGACCGTGTTGCTCATCACCTTCTTCACATAGTCGCGCGTCTCGTTGTAGGGAATGGTCTCGGCGTAGATCGCGCCCTCCAGCGGGGCGTCGCCGCGCCAGCGCCGCGCGCGCGCCGGGCCGGCGTTGTAGGCGGCGGAGGCCAGCACCGGATTGCCGTCGAACCAGCCGAGCACGGTTTTCATGTAGTAGGTGCCCAGCTTGAGGTTGGTCTCCATCTGGTGGATGAGCGACTGCTTGTAGGATTTCAGGCCGAGCTTTTTCGCCACCCACTTCGCCGTGGCAGGCATGATCTGCATCAGCCCGGCCGCGCCGACATTGGACTTGGCCTGGGTCACGAAGCGGCTTTCCTGCCGCATCAGCCCGTACACCCAGGCTTCTTCCAGGCCATTGTCGCGCAGGTGGCTTTGCAATTCTTCGCGATAGGGTGCGAGGTAGCGCAGGTTGAAATCGTGCATCGCCACGGTGCGGTCGGCGGCGCTGATGGCCCGGTCGTACATTTCGTTGCGACGGGCCAGTTCGGCGGCGGTGATCAACTGGCGGTCGTCGAACTGGCGCAGCGCCCATGACCACTCCTTGCTGGCCTCCACCCGCATGTCCAGCCGGTACAGCGTCAACGCCCGGGCGATGCCGGGCAATTGTTCCATCGCCCTGAGATCGTCCTTGCCGGGCTGGAAGGCGCGTTTGCTGACCTCCGCCGTTGCCACCGTGCCCAGCTCGTCGTGGGCGAGCTGGCCGTAGAAATTGATGTCGCGCGACAGCTCGATCAGCAGCTTGTTGGCCTCGGTGGGCTTGCCCTGCAGTTTGAGGCAGCGCGCCAGCCAGTAACGCCAGACGCCTTCCTTCTGTTGCTGGGGCGACATTTGTTCGATGCTGAGCCGTAGCTCCCGCCAGTTCTGCAAACGCAAGGCCGTGCGCGCCCGCCATTCGCGTTGAACATCGTTCAAGGGAGCATCCCCGGCGGCCAGATACCATTCCATGGTGCGCGGATCGAGACGATAGGCTGACTCGAAAGCCAGCCAACCATAGAAATAGCGCTGTTCGGTCGGGGTGAACGAGGAGTGCAGGTGCAGCCACTGCTGATAGGCTAGGTCGGGAGATTGCTTGGCCAGCCGCAGCAGAGCAAACAGCGCCGACTGGCGCTCGGCTTCGCTGCCGAGGGCGAGATCCTTCTGGCTCAGGTAGCGCTCGGGATGGTTGGCGGCCGAGGTGAGTTCCGCCGGGGAGGGGGCGGTGCCTGCCGGAAGACGTCCGGTCAATTGTTTGGCCAGCGATACGTTACCGCTCTCCAGCGCCAGTCGCAGGCGCTGGCGGATGTCCTGTTCGTCCAGCAGATTACGTGCAAGCGCCTGCTCGAACACTGGCGCGCAACTGTCCGGCTGCTCCTTGCCGACCAACCACAGCGGCCGCACCTCTTCGGCCTGGAATTGGCCACGCGCCTGTAGCGCATAGCAGGTCAGTTCGACATCCGGGGTTTGTAGGCGCGGATATTCGCCAAGGAAGGTCGCCCATTGCTGTTTCTTGCCCAGTTGGCGCAACCACTCGCCACGCAGGCGGTCGATCATCGGCGAGTCGGCGGGGCGGGCGAGATAGGTCTGGATGGCAGACGGGTCGCTGGTTTCCAGACGCATGCGCAGGCGGTAATAGGTGACATAGGGCTCCATCGGCGAACGCGCCAGCCGTTCCGCGACCTGCTCCAGCTTGACGGCGTTACCCGACCGGAAGGCGTCGCGCGCCGCCAGGAAGTCGGCGTCTTCGTCGGCCAGTGCCAGGGCGGGCAAGACGAACAGAATGGGCAGGAGATGTTTCATGGACAGGGCATGCGAATAACCGCGCAGAGGATAGCACAGCGCATCACAGCCATTACAAGTAGACGAGCAGTACCTTCCACTATCATATGCGACTCGTTTCCCATGACGGAGTTGGCCATGTCCTGGTTTCTCACCAATCTGCTCAGCAGATTTTTGCTCCCCCCGCTCAGCTTCTTGCTACTCGGTCTGGTCGGCCTGGCGCTGGCAGGCAAACATCCACGTTCCGGAAAAATTCTGGTCTGTGCATCCCTGCTCATGATGTGGCTGGCGTCCACCCCCTATGTAGCAGAAGGTGCCATGCACTGGCTGGAAGGCACGCCGGTCGCGCTGGACACCCGCAAGCAGCCCGCAGAAGCCATCGTGGTGCTTGGGTGCGGCTTATACCATCACGCACCCGAGTTCAATGGTGAAAGCACCATCAGTCAATGCGCACTTGAGCGCTTGCGCTATGCCGCGCGGTTGCATCGGCAGACCGGTTTGCCCATCCTGGTTACCGGCGGCAGCCCGGAAGGCGACTATGTTTCCGAAGGGGTGAGGATGAAGGACGCTCTCGAACAGGACTTCACCGTACCTGTGCGCTGGGTCGAAGGTGAATCCGACAACACCCGTGAAAATGCCTATTTCAGCCGGACGATATTGCAGCAGGAAGGTATAGCGCGCATCTATCTGGTGACCCATGCCTGGCATATGCCGCGTTCGGAGGAAATTTTCCGTAAGGCCGGGTTTGAGGTCGTTCCTGCTCCCATGAGTTACACCACCCGGCTGGAAACGAATCTGCTGACCTTCCTTCCCAATGGGGAGGCCGCTTATCGCAGTTGGCTCTGTGCGCACGAGTCCATAGGCATCCTCTGGTATCGGGTAAAATCCGCCTCCTGAGATTTACAGAAGGAAACATCATGAAAGCACGGGTGAAATGGGTGGAGCAGGTCTCCTTTCTCGGTGAATCGGAAAGCGGTCATGCGGTACTGATGGACGGCGCCCCGGCGGCGGGCGGGCGCAACCTCGGCCCGCGTCCGATGGAGATGCTGTTGCTGGGCGCGGGCGGCTGCACCTCCTTCGACGTGATCGCCATCCTGAAGAAGTCGCGCCAGCAGGTGACCGACTGCGTGGTGGAGATCGAGGCCGAGCGCGCCGAGACCGATCCCAAGGTGTTCACCCGCATCCACATGCATTTCGTGGTGACCGGTCGCGCGCTCAAGCCGGAGGTGGTCGAGCGCGCCATCAAGCTGTCGGCGGAGAAATACTGCTCGGCCAGCATCATGCTGGGCGCGACCGCCAAGATGAGTCACGATTTCGAGATCGTCGAGGCGGCATGAGCGAGCAGTCCGAAACCCTGTTCGAGTTCCCCTGCGACTTCCCGCTCAAGGTGTTCGGCCTGGCCCAGCCCGGCTTCGCCCAGGCGGTGGCCGAGGTGGTGGTGCGCCATGTCCCCGATTTCGACGTCGCCACCATCGAGATGAAGCCTAGCAGCGGCGGGAAATATCTCAGCCTGACCTGCACCTTCCGCGCCAACTCGAAAGCGCAACTTGACGCGCTGTACCGCGAAGTGACCAGCCACCCAATGGTCAAGATGGTGCTGTGACGCCGCCCATTGTCCGCTTCCTCGGCCAGGTCGACTACGAGCCGACCTGGCGCGCCATGCAGCGTTACACCGCCGAACGCACGACGGAGACGCCGGACGAGCTGTGGCTGGTGCAGCATCCGCCCACCTTCACCCAGGGGCAGGCGGGCAAGCCGGAGCACCTGCTCAATCCCACCGCCATTCCGGTGGTGAAGATCGACCGGGGCGGGCAGATCACCTACCACGGCCCCGGCCAGATCGTGGCTTACCTGCTGCTCGACCTGCGCCGCTGGCGGCTCAACGTACGCGATCTGGTGCGGCTGATGGAAGACAGCGTCATCGCCGTGCTGGCCAAACACGGCGTGACGGCGGCGGGCCGCGACGATGCGCCGGGCGTGTACGTGAATGATGCCAAGATCGCCTCGCTGGGGCTGAAGATACGCAACGGCTGCTGCTACCACGGCTTGGCCTTCAATGTGGAGATGGATCTGACGCCGTTCAGCTACATCAATCCCTGCGGATACGCCGGACTGCGTGTGACGCAGGCGCGCGAACAGGGTGTCGCCGCACCGCTGGCGGAGCTGGAACAACACTTGGCACAACAATTGATTTCCCGGCTGCAACAGCACCGGGCTGAACACAACTGACACGGCGGCCTGCCGCCCGAACGACCATGAACGACGTACAACCCATCCACATCGAACACTCCACCAACTTCAACCGTCTCAAGGGGCGGCTGGAGCATCAGGTCGGCAAGGCCATCGCCGATTTCAACATGATCGAGGACGGCGACACCGTGATGGTGTGCCTATCCGGCGGCAAGGATTCCTACACCCTGCTGGACATCCTGCGCACGCTGCAGAAGCGTGCGCCGATCGACTTCAAGATCGTGGCGATGAATTTGGACCAAAAACAGCCCGGATTCCCCGAAGACGTGCTGCCGAACTATCTCAAAGACATCGGGGTGGATTTCCACATCGAGGCGCAGGACACCTATTCCATCGTCAAGGCCAAGATTCCCGAAGGTAAGACCACCTGCTCGCTGTGCTCGCGGCTGCGGCGCGGCATCATCTACAAGGTGGCGGGCGAACTGGGGGCGAACAAGATCGCGCTGGGGCACCACCGCGATGACATGGTGGAGACGCTGTTCCTCAACCTGTTCTTCGGCGGCCACCTGAAGGCGATGCCGCCCAAGCTGGTCACCGACAAGGGCGACCACATGGTGATCCGTCCGCTGGCCTATTGCGCCGAGAAGGACATTGCCCGCTACGCGCGCGGGATGGAGTTCCCCATCATCCCGTGCAACCTGTGCGGCTCGCAGGAAAATCTGCAACGGCAGAATATTAAGGAAATGCTGCAACAGTGGGAACGGCAGTATCCAGGCCGTACGCAAACGATATTCACCGCCATGCAGAACGTGCGGCCATCACATCTGCTGGACGGCGGGCTGTTCGACTTCAAGAGCCTGAAGCTGGGCGACACGGTCGCGGAAGGCGACGTGGCATTCGATCACGAGTGAGCGCACGCCCAGCCTAAGGGCTGGTGTCTCAGGCGTCGGCGTCGTCCAGCCCCAGTTCCTGCACCTTGCGCGTCAAGGTGTTGCGGCCCATGCCCAGCAGGGTGGCGGCCTCGATGCGGCGGCCACCGGTGTGGCGCAGCGCTTGGGTGATGAGGGTGCCCTCGAACTGGCGGCTCAGGGTATCGAGCAGATCGGCGTCGCCGCGCTGTAGCGCTGCCGTCACTTCCTGCGCCAGCGCAGCGCGCCAGTCGCCCCCGGCGGAGGCCGGTTCGGCGGCATGCCCGCGCCACTCCGGCGGCAGATCGACGACTTCCACGGTCTGCGACGGCGTCATCACCGTGATCCAGTGGCAGAGATTCTCCAGTTGCCGCACGTTGCCGGGAAATTCCTGCGCGGCGAGGTGCTGCATGGCGGCCTCGCTGAGCTGTTTCTGTTCCACTCCGAGTTCCCGCGCGCTCTTTTGCAGGAAATATTTCGCCAGCAACGGGATGTCCTCGCGGCGCTCGCGCAGCGGCGGCAGGCGCAGGCGGATGACGTTGAGGCGGTGGAACAAATCCTCGCGGAACAGACCCTGGCGCACCCGCTCTTCCAGATTCTGGTGGGTGGCGGCGATGATGCGCACATGGGTCTTGATCGGCTGGTGGCCGCCGACGCGGTAATAGTTGCCATCGGACAGCACGCGCAGCAACCGGGTCTGCAACTCGGCGGGCATGTCGCCGATCTCGTCCAGAAACAGGGTGCCGCCCGCCGCTTCCTCGAAGCGGCCACGCCGGGTGGCGGTGGCGCCGGTGAAAGCGCCGCGCTCGTGGCCGAACAACTCGGATTCCAGCAGATCCTTGGGAATAGCGGCGGTATTGAGGGCGACGAAGGGCGCGTCGCGGCGCGGGCTGTGGCGGTGCAGAGCGCGGGCGACCAGTTCCTTGCCGCTGCCGGATTCGCCGTTGATGAGCACGGTGGCGTGCGACTGGCTGAGGCGCCCGATGGCGCGGAACACGTCCTGCATCGCCGGGGCCTGGCCCAGCATGTCCGGCGTGGCGGGCGCTTCCTCCACCACGGTGTCGCGGCGCTGGCCTTGCTCCAGCGCGCGGCGGATCAGCTCCACGGCATGATTGATGTCGAATGGCTTGGGCAGGTACTCGAAGGCACCGCCCTGAAAAGCTGAGACAGCGCTTTCCAGATCGGAATAGGCAGTCATGATGATGACCGGCAGATGCGGATGGCGTTCGCGCAGGATTTGCAGCAAGTCCAGCCCGGAACGGCCCGGCATGCGGATGTCGCTCACCACCACCTGCGGCGTTTCGTCGGCCAACGCCTGCAAGGCTTCGTTGGCCGAGGTAAAGCTGCGGTGGGCGATGTCTTCGCGCGCCAGCGCCTTTTCCAGCACCCAGCGGATGCTGCGGTCGTCGTCGATGATCCAAACCGGTTTCATGTTTACTCCTGTTGCAAGGGCAGCAGCACGGTGAAGCAGGTGCGGCCGGGTTCGCTTTCCACTTCGATGCTGCCCTGGTGCTGGCTGACGAAATCCTGCGCCAGCGTCAGTCCCAGCCCGTGGCCGTCGGGGCGACCCGAGACCAGCGGGTAGAAAATCTTGTCGAGCATGTCGTCCGGGATGCCGGGGCCGTTGTCGATGACTTGAACCATGACCGCCAGCGGGTGGCGGCGGCGCAGCAGCGTCATCTGGCGGGCGATACGGGTGCGCAGCACGATCAGCCCGCGCCCCTGCATGGCCTGCGCCGCGTTGCGCACGATGTTGAGCACCACCTGGATCAACTGCTCCTGGTCGCCGCGCAAGGGCGGCAGGCTGATGTCGTAGTCGCGCTGGATGGCGAGCCCCTCGGGAATCTCGGCCAGCACCAGGCTGCGCACCCGCTCCAACACCTCGTGGATGTTCAATGCACCAAAACGGGGCGCGGATTGCGGCGTGAGCAGCTTCTCCAGCAGCGAACGCAGCCGGTCGGCCTCCTGCACGATGACTTGGGTGTATTCGCGCAGGCCGGGGCGATCCAGCTCCTGCTCCAGCAACTGCGCCGCACCGCGGATGCCGCCCAGCGGATTCTTGATTTCGTGGGCCAGGTTGCGTAGCAGCAGGCGGTTAGCCTGGGTCTGATCCAGCATCTGCTCTTCCCGCGCCAACCGCAGTGGTCGGGCGATGGGGTGAAGTTCCAGCAACAAGCGAAGTACACCACCGGTTTGCAGCGGGGTGATGACGGCGTGGAGCTGGAGCTTGGCGTGGTTGGGCGCGGCGAGCGTGAGTTCGTGCTCGATGTAGCTGGCGTGGTTGGCCAGCCCCTGCCGCATCGCCGTCTCGAATTGCTCGGTCTGGCCGAAGGCCTGCTGGAACGGCAGACCCAGCAGGTGCTTGCGGCTGACGTCGAACAGGTGCTCCGCCGCCGGGTTGAGGTAGCGGATGCGGGCATCTTCATCCAGCGCCAGCACGGCGGTGCTGAGTTGTTCCAGGGCAGGGGCGAAGTCGGTGGTCATGTGCTGTATTTAGCAGGAAGCATGCCACCCTCGGCGTCAGCGCACCCGCGCCAACTCGGCGCGCAACGCCTCAATGTTCTTTTCATGCAGCGGAATGTCGGCGCTGGCCGACTTGCTGCGCGCTTCGGCCAGCAAATTCGTTTCGTTGGCCAGTTCCGCTTCGAGGATGCGCCGCCGCCCGTCATCCCGGCTGCGCTGGATGGCGCCGTCCACCTTGGGGAAATCGGCGGGACTGGTGACCTGGCTGGATCGTTTGGCGCGGGGTGGGCTGAGGTTCAGCCGAACTGCGCCGGGTGAGGCGGAGCTCGAATAGGTGATGTGCCCGCTCTTGTCCACCGACTTGTAGATGTCGGCCTGCGTCGGCAACGCCAGGGCAAGGAGCGGGATCAACAGGAGCGGCTTCATGGTGTGGGCGAAAACGGGACGGGCGAAGTATAGGGGAGAACCCGATGTGCTAAAACAAAAACGGGGCCGAAGCCCCGTTTTGTTTGCTGCCAACCCTCGATTACAGGCTGTAGTACATGTCGAATTCCACCGGGTGGGTGGTCATGCGCATGCGGTTCAGTTCGCCCATCTTCAGCTCGATGTAGGCATCGATGAAGTCGTTGGAGAACACGCCGCCACGGGTCAGGAACTCGCGATCTTTGTCCAGTGCGGCCAGAGCCTCGTCCAGACCGGCACATACGGTCGGGATCAGTGCGTCCTCTTCCGGCGGCAGGTCGTACAGGTTCTTGTCGGCGGGGTCGCCGGGGTGGATCTTGTTCTGGATGCCGTCCAGACCGGCCATCATCAGCGCAGCGAAGCACAGGTAGGGGTTGGCCGACGGATCCGGGAAGCGGGTCTCGATGCGGCGCGCCTTGTCGCTGGCAACGTGCGGGATGCGGATGGAAGCGGAACGGTTCTTGGCGGAGTAGGCCAGCTTCACCGGGGCTTCGTAATGCGGCACCAGACGTTTGTAGGAGTTGGTGCCGGGGTTGCAGATCGCGTTCAGGGCCTTGGCGTGCTTGATAATGCCGCCGATGTAGTACAGCGCGGTCTCGGACAGGCCGGCGTAGCCGTTGCCCGCAAAGGTGTTCTTGCCGTCCTTCCAGATGGACTGGTGCACGTGCATGCCGGAACCGTTGTCGCCAACGATGGGCTTGGGCATGAAGGTGGCGGTCTTGCCGTACTGGTGGGCGACGTTGAAGATCACGTACTTCTGGGCCTGGGTCTGGTCGGCGCGACGCACCAGCGTGCTGAACTTGGTGCCGATCTCGCACTGGCCGGCGGTAGCCACTTCGTGGTGGTGCACTTCCACTTCGATGCCGATGTCTTCCAGCGCCAGGCACATGGCGGCGCGGATGTCGTTCAGGCTGTCAACGGGGGGAACCGGGAAGTAGCCGCCCTTCACTGCGGGACGGTGACCGGTGTTGCCGTGTTCCATTTTCTCGCCGCTGGCCCAGGGAGACTCTTCGGAGTCGATCTTGACGAAGCAGCCGGACATGTCCACATTCCAGCGGACGGAGTCAAAAATGAAGAATTCGGGTTCCGGGCCGAAGAAGGCGGTGTCGCCGATGCCGGTGGACTTCAGGTAGGCTTCGGCGCGCTTGGCGATGGAGCGCGGGTCGCGGTCATAGCCCTTGCCATCGGCGGGTTCGATCACGTCACAGGTCAGCACCAGAGTGGCTTCGTCCATGAACGGGTCGATGTAGGCGGTGTCAGGATCCGGCATCAGCAGCATGTCAGATGCCTGGATGCCTTTCCAGCCGGCGATGGAGGAGCCGTCGAAAGCATGCCCATCTTCAAACTTGTCTGCGCCGAAATACTTGGCGGGAACGCCCACGTGCTGTTCCTTGCCACGGGTGTCAGTAAAACGCAGGTCAACGAACTTGACCTCGTTATCCTTGATTAACTGCATTACGTCTGCTGCCGACTTGGCCATTACTCTCTCCCAAATTTTAGAAACAATCAAACAAACCGCTTCTTCCTTAGCAGGATGCGTGCCATGCTGCACTCCCAGGAAAGCGGCATTTTGCCATATTCATCAGGCAGAAGTGGGGAAATTGTGCGCACCATTTGGGGGCGGGCCATGCGGCTCGCGCCCTATTGTTGTGCGCGCTCGCAATGGAATTGGATAGAGCGGAAGCGGTGATCGTTTCTTATCAGCTCTTCCGAGCTGAGTTTGAGTTGTTCGAGCGGGCTTTTATGGGTTTGTTGTTCGGAAAGGAATAACTCCACGTCGATTTTGCCATCCAGATAATGAAGTACGACCCGGCTTTCGAGCGGCAAAGGGCTGGCTAACTGTTCGACCAGTAACGCCAGCAGTTTTGTACGATCCGGCAGGTGGACGTTCGGTTTGGAACGGGAATCGTCTTCTGGATCGATATGCACCATGACGTCCATCACATGGTGGTTGCGCAGCACGCGCTGGCGGGCGCTTTCCGCAATGTAATGGCCTTCGGAAACGCTGATGCGCGGTTCGACCAGCACGTGGGCGTCCACCAGCGCATGGTCGGCCATCTTGCGGGTGCGCAGTTCGTGCAGGCTGCGCACCCCCGGGGTGTCCAGCAGGGTTTGACGAATAGCTTCAACCTCTTGCTCGTCCAGTCCGGTGTCGATCAACTCGGCCAAGGCTTCCCGCGCCAGTTTGCCTCCCATGTGCGCGATCATCACGCCGACTACGGCGGCGGCCAGCAGGTCGAAGAAAGTATAGCCCAGCAGGTTACCGATGATGCCGACCAGCACCACCAGCGACGAGGCGGCATCGGAGCGGGCATGCCAGGCATTGGCCACCAGCATCTGCGAGCGGACTTTCTGGGCGACGGCGAGCATATAGCGGAACATGCCTTCCTTGGCGGCCAGTGCGGCGAGAGCCACCCAGAAGGTCAGTGGGTGGACTGGCTGTACTTGCTCGGGGTGCTGCAAGCGCATGGCTGCGGCGATCAGCAATGCGATCCCCAGCGCGGCTAGGAAGGCACCGAGAATCAGCGTGACGGCGGTTTCGATGCGGGCGTGGCCATAAGGGTGATTGGCATCAGCATGGCGGTTGCTCTGGCGGTTGGCGAACAGCACGAGGATGTCGGACAGCAGGTCGGACAGAGAGTGCAGGCCGTCCGCCATCAGCGACTGGGATCGGCCAAAATATCCGGCCAAAACCTGAAGCAGCGTAAGTAGCAGGTTGATGATGATGCTTACCCAGGTGCTTTTGCGCGCAGCGGCATACCGTTCCGGATTCATCGGCTCGGCGTTCGCACTAGGCGGGTGGGTATGATTTTTCATGCGGGATGGGTTAGTATTCAGCGGGGTGCAGGATACCATCTGCACCGAAAACAATGAATATGCACGGGGAATGGTCATGGGAAGGATCAGCGAGATACTTGAAGCTGCCAGGCAGCGAGGACAGGAGTTGGGGCTGCCCTATCAGGGTGCGGTGACGCCGCAGGAGGCCTACGAGCTCATGCAGTCTGCCCCCGGGGTCAAGCTGGTCGATGTGCGCACCAAGGCCGAGATGGACTGGGTCGGGCGTATGCCGGATGCGCTTGAGGTCGAGTGGATTCTTTACCCCGCGATGAAAATGAACCCTTATTTCATGGCGCAGCTGGAGCAGGAAGTTTCCAGAGAAGCCATGGTGCTGTTCGTATGCCGTAGCGGACAGCGTTCGCATCATGCCGCAGTCGCTGCCATGCAGGCTGGGTACACGTCCTGTTTCAACATGCTCGAAGGGTTTGAGGGCGATCGGGATGACGATGGGCATCGCGGGCGGGTCAATGGCTGGTGCGCGGCAGGCTTGCCTTGGGAGCAAACCTGACGAAGGCTCTGCCCCTTAGAGGATTCCTTTATTTTTCGTTATCTTCTGGACAAGAGCCTCTAATTTGCGGCAAACTGCGCGCATGAAAAACCTTCTTGTCCTCCATGGGCCCAACCTGAATCTGCTCGGAACCCGCGAGCCGGGAGTTTATGGCCGCACCACGTTGGCGGAAATTAACTGTAATTTGGCGGAAATGGCGGCAAATGCTGGGAGTAAGCTGGTTTCATTCCAAAGCAATGCCGAAGCGGAGCTGATTGGCCGTATCCATCAGGCCCGACAAGAGGGCGTCGATTTCATCATCATCAATCCGGCAGCCTATACCCATACCAGCGTGGCTCTACGCGACGCACTGGCGGGGGTTGCCATCCCCTTTATCGAGGTGCACCTGTCCAATGTATTTTCCCGCGAGGCGTTCCGACGCGAGTCGTATTTTTCGGATATCGCGGTGGGAGTAATCAGTGGGCTGGGAGCGACCGGTTATGAACTCGCGGTGCGCTATGCACTGCAAACGCAAGCAAGGAGTTAGTCATGGATCTACGCAAACTGAAAGCACTGGTTGACCTGGTCGAGGGCTCCGGCATCGCCGAGCTGGAAATTTCCGAAGGTGAGGAACGCGTACGCATCACGCGCAGCGTGGCTGCTCCTGTGGCGTATGCCGCTCCCCTGCCAGTAGCGGCAGCTCCGGTTGCTGTAGCTGCTCAGACATCTCCGGCGGCAGTGGTGGAGCCAGCCAAAGCCGCCGAGCCGGAAGGTCATGTAGTCAAGTCGCCTATGGTTGGCACGTTCTACCGTTCACCTTCGCCGGGCGCCAAGTCGTTTGTGGATGTCGGCCAGAGCGTTAGCGCTGGCGACACCTTGTGCATCATCGAGGCGATGAAGCTGCTCAACGAGATCGATGCCGACAAGAGTGGCGTGATCAAGGCGATTCTGGTCGAGAACGGCCAGCCGGTCGAATATGGCCAACCCCTGTTCGTGATTGGCTGATCATGTACGAAAAATCTCCGGTACCTCAGGCTGCCGATGACGGTTCGCAAGGCAGCGTCCTGAAGCGCACATTGTTGCGGGCGACCTCCAAGCCCGAGCCCGTCCAGATGTTCGACAAGATCCTGATCGCGAATCGCGGTGAGATCGCCCTGCGCATCCAGCGCGCTTGCCGCGAGATGGGCATCAAGACTGTCGCCGTGCATTCCGAGGCCGACGCCGATGCCAAGTACGTCAAGCTGGCCGACGAGTCCGTCTGCATCGGCCCGGCGCCGTCCGGCCAGAGCTATCTCAGCATCCCGGCGATCATCAGCGCCGCCGAGGTGACCGACGCCCAGGCCATCCATCCCGGCTATGGCTTCCTGTCTGAGAATGCGGACTTTTCCGAGCGTTGCGAGAAGAGTGGCTTCGTGTTCATCGGCCCGCGCGCCGAGACTATCCGCCTGATGGGTGACAAGGTCTCCGCCAAGAACGCGATGAAGAAGGCCGGTGTGCCTTGTGTGCCCGGTGTCGATGGCGCCTTGCCGGACGATCCTGCCGAAATCATCAAAATCGCCCGCAGCATCGGCTACCCGGTCATCATCAAGGCGGCGGGCGGCGGTGGCGGGCGCGGCATGCGCGTGGTGCATACCGAAGCCGCGCTGTTGAATGCCGTGACCATGACCCGTACCGAGGCGCAGGCAGCGTTCAACAACCCCATGGTCTACATGGAGAAGTTCCTGGAGAACCCGCGCCACATTGAGATCCAGGTGCTGGCCGACCAGCACGGCAACGCCGTCTATCTCGGCGAGCGCGATTGCTCTATGCAGCGTCGCCACCAGAAAATCATCGAGGAAGCTCCGGCCCCGCTGCTGAACCCCAAGCTGCGCAACAAGATCGGCGAGCGCTGTGCCGAAGCCTGCCGCAAGATCGGTTATCGTGGTGCGGGCACCTTCGAGTTTCTGTATGAGAACGGCGAGTTCTATTTCATCGAGATGAACACCCGCGTTCAGGTCGAGCATCCGGTGTCCGAGATGATCACCGGCATCGATATCGTGCAGCAGCAGATCCGCATCGCGGCGGGTGAGAAGCTGGCCTATCGCCAGAAGGACATCGAGTTTCGCGGCCATGCCATCGAGTGCCGGATCAATGCCGAACACCCGTACAAGTTCATCCCCTCGCCGGGGCGGATCACTACGTGGCATGTACCGGGCGGACCGGGCATCCGGGTTGACTCCCATGTTTATTCCAACTACTTCGTTCCGCCCAACTACGATTCGATGATCGGCAAGCTGATCGCCTATGGCGACACCCGCGAGCAGGCGCTGGCGCGGATGCGCACTGCCCTGTCCGAGATGGTAGTCGAAGGCATCGACACCAACATCGCCCTGCATCAGGAATTGTTGCGGGATGCCGCCTTCATCAATGGCGGCACCAACATCCATTACCTTGAGCACAAGCTGGCCGACAAGGCCAAAAGCAAGTAATGGCCGCATGGCGCACGTTGACCGTCTTGGCTGACGCCAGTCACGCCGAGGCGTTGAGCGAGGCACTGCTGGAACATGGGGCGCTGTCGGTGGACATGCTGGACGCCGATGCCGAGACCCCGGATGAGCAAGCCATCTTCGGGGAGCCGGGCGAGCCGACTTCCGCAGTGTGGCAGCACAACCGCATTTCTGCCCTGTTTGACGAATCCGCCGATCCGCTGGCCGCCTTCGAGGTGGCTTGCCGGGCGGTCGGTCTCCAGCAGCTTCCGCAATTCAGCCTGGATTCCCTGCCGGACAATGACTGGGTGCGGCTCACCCAGTCCCAGTTCGATCCCATCCGCATCTCGGAGCGGCTGTGGATCGTGCCCACCTGGCATGAAGCTGCGGATCCCGCCGCGATCAACATTGCCCTCGATCCCGGCCTGGCGTTCGGCACCGGCAGCCATCCGACTACCCGGCTGTGCCTGCGCTGGCTGGATGCCAACATTCGGGGCGGCGAGCGCGTGCTCGATTACGGCTGCGGCTCGGGCATTCTGGCTATCGCGGCGCTCAAGCTCGGCGCGGCCAGTGCGATGGGCGTGGATGTCGACCCTCAGGCGGTGCGCGCGAGCGGCGACAATGCCGTCGCCAATGGCGTGCAGGCCGGCTTTTTTCTGCCGGAAGACGCACCCGGCGGAGCCTACGATATCGTGGTGGCCAATATCCTGACCAATCCCCTGCGCATGCTGGCCCCCCTGCTGGCGGCGGCGGTTCGCCCCGGCGGGCGGTTGGTGCTATCCGGCATTCTGGCCGAACAGGCGAACGAGATCATCGAACGCTACCAACCCTGGCTGGAGTTCGAGCCCCCCGAATTCGAGGATGGTTGGACCCGCCTGACAGGACAAAAACGCTGAGCCATGAGCAACATCACCCAGTGCCCGCATTGCAAGACCCGCTTTCGCATCCAGCCAGAGCAACTGGAGGCGCGGCGCGGTCTGGTGTGTTGTGGTCGATGTCAGCATGCATTCAATGCCCGCTCAAACCTCATGGGTCAACCGGAAGCGCTGGCGGTGGCGCCGACGCCTGTACCGGAATCGAGCGAGCAGATCCCTCTTGGCGTATCGACCGAGGCGACGGTCGTGGAGCCGGAGGCTCTTGCGGCGGAATTGATGCCTGCAGTGGAAACTGCGTCCCCGGCGGCTACGCCGGACAAGACACTTTCCCCGGAGCCGTCTTCTCCGGCGGCAGGTTTGGAGCAAACGGCCCCGGTGGAGGCAATGGCCGAGAGCGAGTCTCAAACCGTCGAGCCGCTGATCGAGGAAGCGTCGATCGAGAGGGTGGTTGAGCCGCCATCGAGCGAAACGATTGAAAACCGAGTCGGGGTGGTGTCGATTTCCGGCGAATTTTTGCAGCCGACTTCTCCTGCTCGCCGCGAGTGGCTCATCATCGCCGCCGTGGTCATCTTGGCGTTGTTGTTGCTGGCGCAGTTGGTGTATGCCTTCCGAGTCGAGCTGGCGGCGCGCATGCCCGGCGTTCGTCCTGCGCTCGAAGGATATTGTCGGCTGCTCAAGTGCGAAATTCCCTTGCCGCGCCAGGCGGAACTGTTGAGTCTGGAGTCATCGGGATTGGAGGCTTCACCCGAAGGCGATAAATGGGTAGTGCTGACGGCGGTGGTGCGCAATCGTGCGGCTTATGTGCAGGCCTGCCCGGAATTGCTGCTGACCCTGACCGATCAGAGTGACACCCCGCTGGTTCGCAAGACCTTCCGACCGGAAGAGTATCTGCCAGCGGAGCGTCGTGCTGGCGCCCGGCTGGAGTCGGGAGAGGATCTGGATATCCGGCTGGAGCTCGAATTGCAGGACGTGAAGCCGGTGGGATACCGGCTTCTGCTTTACTATCCGTGACGTCTGGCAGGCTGCTGAATAACTACTGCGGTGGTCATCTGTGACGTTGCGCGGTGCTCGACCCCTCGCCTGTCTAATTGATTTGTTACGGCGGCTGCGCCCCGTGCGCCTTGCATCCGACCATCCTCGCTACGTTTTTCAGCAGCCTGCTAGCCCAGAAGGGATGCGACCTGCCGGGTCTGTTCGGCCTGCTCCAGAATGGCGGCGGTGATTTCCTCTGCCCGGGCGGGGTCGATGCCGAAAGATTGCCACTCTTCATCAGGGATGTCGGACGCGACATGTTCGGCGATCCCGAAGGTGGATAGGAGTTTCTCGGCGATATTGACCAGGCCGACCAAGGGCTGACCAAGGGCAGCGCCTTCTTCGTCGGGCTGGTGGTGATAGCGCAACACGGCGACCACACTTTCCGGCAGTTCCCAGTGTGTGGCAAGCAATGCCCCCAATTCGTTGTGGCCGATGCCCAGCAATTCTTTTTCCAGTGTTTCGACGGGAGTCTCGGGCTGGGCGGCCATGCGATCGACCAGTTCGTCGCTGAGCGTCGGATCCACGAAATTCATCACCAGGTAACCGATGTCGTGCAACAGTCCGGCCAGGAAGATTTCGTCGTCCAGCGGGCGGGTGCGCAAGGGCATGGCTCTGGCCAAGATGCGTATGGCCAGGGCGACCCCCATGCTGTGCAACCATAAGTCTTGAACCTTGAGTTTGCCCTGGGGTTGGCGGGTTAGGGTGGACATCACGGCGATGCCGACAGCGACCGATTTGACGCGGGTCAGACCCAGCAACATGGATGCGTCGGTGATCGATGTGACTTTTTTTGAGGCGCCGAACAGAGGAGTGTTGGCTAATCCGATAATCTTGGCCGAAATCTGTGGATCTTTGCCGATCAGTTTCAGCAACTCGTGTTCTCCCTCGTCCGTATCCAATGGCAGGGCGAGTATCTTCTGCACCACGACCGGCATGGCGGGCAGGGCGTCGAGCTTGGCGATGGCGGCTTTCAGTTGGCTGGGTGTTTGAGACATATTATTTCCTCCGGTGAGCGGGGTGTTTTAGTTATATTTCACGAACTTGGCACATTCTAGCGAAGCCGGACAGTGTTGTCTCAGCTGCGTAGCAAATAATCCAGCGCGATACCGATGAATATCACTGCACCGAACCAGTTGTTGTGCAGGAAGGCGCGGAAGCAGGCTTCGCGCTGGCGGTGGCGGATGAGGGAGTGGTGGTGGAAGGCGATGGCGACAGCGGCCAGCAGTCCGAGTTGATAGGGCCAGCCCAAGTGTAATTGGATACCGGCCAGGAACAGCAGGGCCAGCGCCAGCGCATAGCACAGCATCACCGCCAGCACGTCGTGGCGGCCAAAGAGCAGCGCCGAGGAATGGATGCCGAGATGGATGTCGTCGTCGCGGTCCACCATGGCGTATTCGGTGTCGTAGGCCACGCACCAGAACAGGTTGGCCAGCAGCAGCAGCCAGGCCACGGCCGGAATCTCTCCGGTCTGTGCGGCGAACGCCATCGGGATGCCGAAGCCGAAGGCGATGCCGAGATAGGCCTGCGGGATGGGCAGGAAGCGCTTGGTGTAGGGGTAGCTTCCGGCCAGAAATACCGCAGGCAGCGATAGCAGCAGCGCCAACCGATTGAGCTGGGTGGCCAGTAGCAGCGCCAGCATGGCTAGCAGGGCGGCCAGCCACAGAGCTTCCGACGGTCGCACCCGACCGCTGGTGATGGGGCGCTCGCAGGTGCGTTTGACGTGTTTGTCGAAGTGGCGGTCGGCGTAATCGTTGATGACGCAGCCCGCCGAGCGCATCAGCACCGTGCCCAGCACGAAGATGGCGACGATGCGCCAGTCGGGGTGGCCGTTTCCGGCGATCCACAGCCCCCACAGCGTGGGCCACAGCAACAGCAGGATGCCGATGGGGCGATCCAGCCGGGCCAGCCGGTAGTATAGGGTGAGGCGGGAAGCGGTCATTTCGGCAAATTCAGGATGTCGGGCAGGAATACTTCGGTGACCAGCAACGGCGCGCCATGCAGGCGGAATTCCGAGCGGCGCGCCCACAGCCGGGCGGGCGGCTGGAACAGGGCGTCGGCGGCGCGGCGATACAACTCGCTGCGGCGGTCCAGCGCACGGAAGCGCAGCGGGGCGCGTTGCACCAGCGGGTGGGCGAACAGCAGCGCACCCAGCGGCCGCGATCCGAGGTGTTGCACCGGCTGCCAGGCGCCGCGCAGGTGATGCGACGCGACCACGCTGTGGGCGAACACCACCGGGCGGTCGTCGGCCAGCAGGAAAACTTCTCGGGTGTAGGCGCGGGTGGCGCCGAGCAGGACACGTTCGTCCTGCTCGACCGGGGCGATTTCGCTGCGGATGGGATTGACGCCGAAGCGGCTGCAACGCTTCTGGATGCGGCGGGTGAGCGAGCCGTGGTCGCGCAGCCAGGGCGTATGAGCGCCCGCGCCGAGCAGGAGGGATTGCCAGTAAAGATCAGACATGGAGGTAATCATGCCTGCTCCCCAGCCATCGTTGCAAGTGCATCTGAGCGGCCTCGGGGTGATGGGCCAGCAATTCGTCGGCGGCGGAGCGCGCCGCGTCCAGCAGATCGGCGTCGCGTTCCAGATCGGCATAGCGCAGCATGGGCACGCCGCTCTGGCGCGCGCCCAGCAGTTCGCCCGGGCCGCGCAGCAGCAAATCCTGACGGGCGACCTCGAAGCCGTCGCTGTGTTCGTAGATGATTTTCAGTCGTGCCTTGGCCAGCTCGGACAGCGGCGGCTGGAACAGCAGGATGCAACTGCTCTGGGCCGCGCCGCGTCCTACCCGGCCGCGCAACTGGTGTAACTGCGCCAGCCCCATGCGCTCGGCGTGCTCGATCACCATCAGGCTGGCCTGCGGCACGTCCACGCCGACCTCGATCACCGTGGTGGCCACCAGCAACTGGATCGCGCCCGCCTTGAACTCGGCCATCACCAGCGCCTTGTCGGCGCTCTTCATGCGGCCATGCACCAGCCCGACGCGCAGATCGGGCAAGGCAGTAGCGAGGAGAGCATAAGTGTCCTCGGCGGTCTGTAATTGCAGCGCCTCCGACTCTTCGATCAATGGGCACACCCAATACGCCTGCTGGCCGGAGGCGCAGGCCAGGCGGACGCGTTCCAGCACCTCGTCGCGGCGGGATTCGTTGACCAGCCGGGTGGCGACCGGGCTGCGGCCGGGCGGCAGCTCGCCGATGACCGAAACGTCCAGGTCGGCGTAGAAGCTCATCGCCAGGGTGCGCGGGATGGGCGTGGCGCTCATCATCAACTGGTGCGGTTCGCCGCGCCCCTTGCCGTGCAGCGCCAGCCGTTGCTTGACGCCGAACTTGTGCTGTTCGTCCACGATCACCAGGCCGAGGTCGGCAAATTCGACCGCCTCCTGGAACAGCGCATGGGTGCCGATGGCGAGCGGGGTCTGGCCGTTGGCGATGCGTGCGCAGGCGGCCAGTTTTTCGTCGCGCTTCAGGCTGCCGGACAGCCATACCGGCACGATGCCGAGCGGGGTCAGCCATTCGCTCAGCTTGAGATAATGCTGTTCGGCCAAGATCTCGGTGGGCGACATCAGCGCCACCTGGCGACCGCTGGCGATGGCTTGCAGCGCGGCCAGCGCGGCCACCACGGTCTTGCCGCTGCCGACATCGCCCTGCAACAGACGTTGCATCGGGTGCGGCCGGGCCAGATCGCGGCTGATTTCGCCGTAGGCGTGCCGCTGTGCGGGAGTGAGCGCAAACGGCAGCCGGGCCAGCAGCGCCTGCTCCAGCCCACTGTCGGGCGGCAGGGCGGGGGCACTGCGCGCCTGGCGCTTGCGGTAGTGGCTGCGCATGGAGAGTTGCTGCGCCAGCAATTCGTCAAAAATCAGCCGCCGCCAGGCGGGATGGCGGCGCGCCTGCAAATCGACCTCGGCCACGTCGGCGGGCGGATGGTGCAGGATGTGCAGGCTGGCGGCGAAATCCGGCAGGGTCAGGCGTTGCCGCAACTCAGTAGGCAAACTGTCGGTCAGTTCCAGTTGCGCCAGAGCATCGCGGATCAGCTTGCTCAGGGTGCGGTTGGGCAGTCCCGCGACCAGCGGATACACTGGCGTCAGCGTGGTGTTTAGCGGCGTATCCTCGCCAACGCTGCGGCATTTGGGATGCACCATCTCCAGCCCGAAATAGCCTTGGCGCACCTCGCCCAGGGCGCGAATGCGCTTGCCGACTTCAAGCTGCTTGATCTGGCTGGGATAGAAATTCAGGAAGCGCAGGTAGAGGATGCCGCCGCCATCGGCCAGTTGAGCGACCAGGGTGCGGCGCGGACGGAACAGCACCTCGCAGTAGATGACCTCGGCCTCGACCTGGGCGCTGGCTCCGGGCGTCAGCGCGGCGAGGGGCTGGAGCGCGGTTTCGTCGTCATAGCGCAACGGCAGGTGCAGCGCCAGATCGTCGGCGGTGTGCAGGCCCAGCTTGTGCAGCTTGGCCAGGGTGGCTTTTGGCAGTTTGCTCAGCGTCACCGCATCAGGCGGACAGAACCATCACGCCGTCGGCCTCGATCAGCGCGCCGCGCGGCAGTTGCGACACGCCGACTGCGGCGCGGGCGGGGAAGGGTTGGGCGAAGAAGGTCGCCATAATCTCGTTGACGCGGGCGAAGTTGGCCAGGTCGGTGAGGTAGATGTTCAGCTTCACCACGTCGTTCAGGCTGCCGCCGGCGGCCTCGGTGACGGCCTTCAGGTTGCTGAACACTTGCTGGATCTGGGCGTCGATACCGTCCACCATGGTCATGGTGTGCGGATCCAGACCGATCTGACCGGACAGGTAAACGGTGTTCCCGGCGCGCACCGCCTGGGAATAAGTGCCGATGGCGGCGGGGGCGGACGGGGTCTGGATGATGGTCTTGCTCATGACGGCTTCCAAAGGGTTGGGATGGCGCATTCTACACCGCGCCCGGTCGGATTTTGCGCGTTGAAAAACAGACAGTTCAGCACAAATTGCTTGACATCAGGGGCGTCAGGCATTGTAATTGCGCGCTTTTTACAATTAGCCAGAGGAGTCTCCAAATGAAGCGCACCTATCAACCTTCCGTCACCAAGAGAAAACGTACCCACGGTTTCCTGGTTCGCATGAAGACCAAGGGCGGTCGCGCCGTGATCCGCGCCCGTCGCGCCAAGGGTCGTACCCGTATTGCCCTGTAAGGAAAAGCGGGGTTTTCCGGCCGCTCGCCGCCTGCTGCGGCGCGTCGAATTCGACGCGTTGATGGCAGGGCAGGGGCAGCCGAACAAGTGGTTTGTGATTTACCAGCGGTCGAACGGAATGGATGTTTCCCGTCTCGGCATCGTGGCCAGCAAGCGCGTGATGCCAACGGCGGTGGCGCGCAACCTGGCCAAGCGGGTGGTGCGGGAAATGTTCAGATTGCATTTTCCGCCAGAACTCGGACTGGATCTGGTGGTGCGGGTGCGACGTCCCGTGCAGCGCGAGGTGCTGACGGAGTGCCGCGTAGCGTTGATGAAGTCGTTTCTTGCGGTGCAGGAGCAAAACGGATGCGCTGGCTGCTGCTCAAACTGATACGCGGTTACCAGCTTGCGATCAGCCCGCTGTTCCCGCCCTCGTGCCGGTTCTCTCCCACCTGCTCCTGCTACGCCTGTGAGGCGGTGGAGAAGCATGGCGCGTTGCGCGGCGGCTGGCTGAGCATCAAACGGGTGTTGCGCTGCAACCCTTGGAATGACGGGGGCTACGATCCCGTCCCTTGAAATTGGGCATAGGTCACCATGGATTTTCAACGGCTGTTTCTGTTTCTGATTTTTTCCCTGTCTTCCCTGATGTTGTGGGAAACCTGGCAGCGCGCCCAGCATCCGGCCCAGCCTGAGGCGGCTGCCGCTGCGGCGGCGTCCGGCGTACCTGCGGCGACCGCCAGCCTGAGCGCCGCTCCGGCTGGCAGTGTGGCGGTGGCGACGGAAGCCAAGCGTGCCAGCGGCCAGAAGATCACCGTCAAGACTGACATCTTCAGCGCCGAGATCAACACCGTCGGCGGCGACCTGCGTCGTCTGGAGCTGGCCCAGCATCGTGATGCCAGCGACAAGAGCAAACCGGTGGTGCTGATGCAGGAGCAGGGTGCGCACAACTACCTGGCGCAGACTGGGTTGCTGGGCGGCGGTTTGCCTACCCACAATGCCGTATTCTCCGGCGCGGCGACGGAGTACACGCTGGCCGACGGACAGAACGCCCTGGAAGTCCGCCTGACTGCGACCGATGCCGCCGGTGCGGCGGTGACCAAGGTGTACACCTTCCATCGCGGCAGCTATGTGGTAGACGTGGGCTATGAGATTCAGAACACCGGCGAAGCCCCAATCTCGGCCAACGCCTATTTCCAGCTGGTGCGTGACAACTCCGCGCCAGAGGGTGACTCCAAGTTCGTGCCGACCTACACTGGCCCGGCGGTCTACACCGAGCAGGAGAAATTCCTCAAGGTCGAGTTCGACAGCATCGCCAAGGGTAAGACCGAATACCCCAAGACCGCCGACAATGGCTGGGTGGGCATGCTGCAGCACTATTTCGTTTCGGCCTGGCTGCCCAAGGACAAGACCCAGCGCGAGTACTACACCAAGGCCTTGGGCGGTGACCTGTTCGCTGCGGGCGTGATTGTGCCGATGGCCGCCATCGCACCGGGGCAGACCGGCAAGCTGACCGTGCCGTTGTATGCCGGTCCGGCCCAGTCCTCGCTGGACGATATTGCGCCCGGCCTCGGCCTGACAGTGGATTACGGCTGGGTGACCATCTTCGCCACGCCGATTTTCTGGCTGCTGACCCAGATCCAGAGCTTTGTGTCCAACTGGGGTGTCGCCATCATCCTGCTGACCGTGCTGATCAAGCTGGCCTTCTTCCCGCTGTCGGCTGCCAGCTACCGTTCCATGGCCAAGATGCGCGTGGTCGCGCCCAAACTGGAACGCATCAAGCAGCAGTATGGCGACGACCGCGAGCGCCTGCATCAGGCGATGATGGACTTGTACAAGACCGAGAAAATCAACCCGCTGGGCGGCTGCTTGCCGATGCTGATCCAGATCCCGGTGTTTATCGCGCTGTATTGGTCCATCCTGGCCAGCGTCGAGATGCGCGACGCACCGTTCTTCGGCTGGATCACCGACTTATCCTCGGCCGACCCCTACTACGTGCTGCCCATCATCATGGCCGTCAGCATGTACGTGCAGACCAAGCTGAACCCGACGCCCACCGACCCGATCCAGGCCAAGGTCATGCAGCTCATGCCGATGGTCTTCGCCGTGATGTTCCTGTTTTTCCCGGCCGGGTTGGTGCTGTACTCGGTGGTGAACAACCTGCTGTCCATCGCCCAGCAGTGGTACATCACCCGTGACCTGGAGGCTGCGACCCAAGGTGCGGGCAAGGCCCGATAACATCGCCGCCATCGCCACCGCGCCTGGTCGCGGTGGCATCGGCGTGGTGCGCATCTCCGGCGGCAACCTGGCGGATGTGGCCCGCAACCTCACCGGCAAGACGCCTGAGCCGCGTCGCGCCACCTACGCTTCCTTTCTCGATGCTGACGGCAGCGTGCTCGATCAGGGCATCGCGCTCTATTTCCCCGCCCCGCATTCCTACACCGGCGAAGACGTGCTGGAGTTGCAAGGTCACGGCGGCCCGGCGGTGCTACAAGCCGTGCTGCAACGCTGCCTCGACCTCGGCGCGCGGCTGGCCCGCCCCGGCGAATTCACCGAACGCGCCTACCTCAACGACAAGCTCGATCTGGCCCAGGCCGAAAGCGTCGCCGACCTGATCGACGCCACCACCGCGCAGGCCGCACGTAGCGCCATGCGCTCGTTGCAGGGCGATTTCTCCCGTGCCATCCACGCGCTGGTGGACGAGCTGATCCGCCTGCGCATGCTGGTCGAAGCCATGCTGGATTTCCCCGAGGAACAGGTGGACGAGCTTGATCTCGACCGCCGCAACCGCCAGCTTGCCGCCGTGCGCGCGGAACTGGAACAGGTAATCAGCCTCGCCCGTCAGGGCAGTTTGCTGCGCGAAGGCGCGCACATCGTGCTGGTCGGCCAGCCCAACGTCGGCAAATCCAGCCTGCTCAACCGCCTTTCCGGTGAAGAGGTCGCGCTGGTGAGCGACATTCCCGGCACCACCCGCGACGTCATCCGCCAGGCCATCCAGCTCGAAGGCGTGCCGCTGCATATCCACGACACCGCCGGGCTGCGCGAATCCAGCGACGTGGTCGAACAAATGGGCATCGCCCGCACCCGCAGCATCGCCGAAAAGGCCGACCTCATCCTCGTCCTGCTCGACGCCCGCCACGGCGTCACCCCGGCAGACGAAGCTATCCTCGCCCAACTTCCGGTCGGGATTCCACGTTTGTTCGTATTCAACAAGTGCGATCTGTTGGCAGAGTCACAGACATCCGTTCGCGGTGAGCTAGTCGAATCGCAAGCGCCGTCCGACCACCTCTACCTTTCCGCAAAAACCGGCGCCGGGCTGGACGAACTGCGTCAGCGCCTGCTCACCCTCATCGGCTGGCATCAGGAATCCGGCGTATTCATGGCCCGTGAACGCCACCTGCGCGCCCTGTCCGATGCCCGCAACCACCTCGCAAACGCCGCCGCCGAACTCGCCCGCGCCGAGCTTTTCGCCGAAGAACTCCGTTTAGCCCAAGAAGACCTCAACACTATCACCGGCGAATTCACCGCCGACGACCTGCTCGGCGAAATCTTCAGCCGGTTCTGCATCGGAAAGTAACGCAGGATGCTCCAAGAGTATTGTTCCTGCGAAAGCGGGAATCAGGTGGGTTGGCTTTCTGGCGGCAATGCGCCCAATAACGAGAATCGGAATAGAACCAGTTGCTGTCTTTGGTTTATATCTATGGGGTTTGGGTATAGATAATTCGGCCTATTCCAAAACGGAGGATGTTGTGTTCCAATTCTCAGCGTCATCATGGGGAGGTTGATTATGAGAAGTCGGATTGTCGCAATTGCTTTTTCGATTATTTGTACAGCGTGTTCGTCAATGAAAGTTGCTGAAGTCGATAAAGCGACCGGCTATTTCCCAGCATCTACAAAGGCTACGGTAGTAGCCCAAAAATCCATCGATCTTGATACCCGTAGGGGGATGGTCGTTGTTGGAAATTCCGAATTTATTCTTGGCCAGTTGCGTAATATTAACTACTTCGGTGAAGTAATTACAGTTGAAGAACTTGAGAGCCGCATCATCAAGGCAGGTCTCACTGACAAAATTCCATCTCTGCGCGACAAGATCGGAGTGAATAATGCGGCAAAACACTATAGGCCGTTTCTGTGGCTTCGTTTTGATACAAGGGGTAGCGGGACGTCAGAATACGCAAGGTTCATTCTTGTTGACCCACTAACCCTAGAAGAGTATTTCGTAACGGAGACGCATCTTGATCGACTCTGGAAGGGGGTGAACGATCAAAACAACTGGTATCCGATGTTTAATGCGCTCATTGACTACATCAAACAGAACTCTAAAACATACAGAAGTCAATCGAATTGAACCGCATCTCATTGACTCTGGACGAAAACACCATACTCCGTCATTTCTAGCTTGACCCGGAATTCAGCAAGGCCGAATGACGGCTTGCTTTGAGCGTCATTGGGCTTTCGCCTTCGCGGGATCGACAAAATAGATTATTCGTCGTTTACAAGGCTTGAGTCGGCTGACTCAAGCCGGCGACTTCGACCCAAGTCCGCTTTGGTGTATCATCGCCGCCCTTGGCGAATCGGCGTTTCCAAATCTCAACCCAATGAATTTCCCCAAACAATTCGATGTGATCGTGGTCGGTGGCGGCCATGCCGGGACGGAGGCTGCATTGGCGTCTGCCCGCATGGGGCGCGCCACGCTGCTGCTCACCCACAACATCGAGACGCTGGGCGTGATGTCGTGCAACCCGTCCATCGGCGGCATCGGCAAGGGGCATCTGGTCAAGGAGGTGGATGCGCTGGGCGGGGCGATGGCGGCGGCGACTGACGAGGGCGGCATCCAGTTTCGTATCCTGAACGGCTCCAAGGGCCCGGCGGTGCGTGCGACCCGCGCCCAGGCCGACCGTGCGCTGTACCGGCAGGCGATCCGCTCGCGGCTGGAGAATCAGCCCAATTTGTGGCTGTTCCAGCAGGCGGTGGACGATCTGCTGGTGGAGCACGATGCCGTGCGCGGCGTGGTCACCCAGCTCGGGCTGAAGTTTTTGGCCAAGACGGTAGTGCTCACTACCGGCACCTTCCTTTCCGGGCTGATCCACGTCGGCCAATCGCACTATCCCGCCGGGCGCATGGGCGATGTGCCGTCCGTCAGTCTGGCGCACCGCTTGCGCGAACTGAAGCTGCCGCAGGGACGGCTGAAGACCGGCACGCCGCCGCGCATCGACGCCCGCAGCATCGATTTTTCGGTGATGACCGAACAGCCGGGCGATACGCCGGTGCCGGTGTTCTCCTTCCTCGGCAACGCCGCCCAGCACCCGCAGCAACTGCCGTGCTGGATCACCGACACCAACGAGCGCACCCACGACATCATCCGGGGCGGGCTGGATCGTTCGCCGCTGTTCACCGGCGTGATCGAGGGCATCGGCCCGCGCTATTGCCCGTCCATCGAGGACAAGATCACCCGCTTCGCCGACAAGACTTCGCACCAGATTTTTCTGGAGCCGGAGGGATTGAGTACCCACGAGGTGTATCCCAACGGCATTTCCACCAGTCTGCCGTTCGACGTGCAACTGGCGCTGGTGCATTCCATCAAAGGGCTGGAGAACGCGCACCTGACGCGTCCCGGCTACGCCATCGAATATGACTATTACGATCCACGCGGGCTGAAATCCACGCTGGAAACCAAGGCCATCGCCGGGCTGTTCTTTGCCGGGCAGATCAATGGCACCACCGGCTACGAAGAGGCGGCGGCGCAGGGCTTGCTGGCCGGGATCAATGCGGCGTTGCAGGCGCGTGACGAGGCGGGCTGGTGTCCGCGCCGTGACGAGGCTTACCTCGGCGTGATGGTGGACGACCTCATCACGCGCGGCGTGACCGAGCCCTACCGCATGTTCACCAGCCGCGCCGAATACCGGCTGCAACTGCGCGAGGACAACGCCGACCTGCGTTTGACCGAGACCGGTCGCCGTCTGGGCGTGGTGGACGATGTGCGCTGGGCGGCGTTCGAGGCCAAGCGCGAAGCCATTGCCCGCGAACAGGAACGACTGAAATCCACCTGGATGAACCCGAAAGTGCTGGAGGCTGCCGAGGCCGAGCGCGTGCTGGGCAAGGCGATTGAGCGCGAGTACAACCTCTACGAGCTGCTGCGCCGCCCGGATGTGACCTATCAGACCTTGCTGACCCTGCCCGGTGCGGGCGAGCCGGTGGCCGACGCGCAAGTAGCGGAGCAGGTCGAAATCCAGGCTAAATATCAGGGCTACATCGACCGCCAGCGCGAGGAAATCGCCCGTCAGCAGGGGCAGGAGGAAACCGTGCTGCCCGCCGATCTGGACTATCGCACCGTGCGCGGCCTGTCCATCGAGGTGCAGCAGAAGCTCAACCAGCATCGGCCCGAGACCGTCGGCCAGGCCTCGCGCATTTCCGGCGTCACTCCGGCGGCGATCTCGCTGCTGTTGGTGCACCTGAAGCGTGGTTTCCGCGACAAGGCGGTGCAGGCATGAGCCGGGCGGACGAACTGGCGCGCGGCATCGCGCAGCTTGACCTGAACCTCGCGCCGGAGGTGCAGGAGAAGCTGCTGACTTACCTCGCATTGCTGCAAAAATGGAACAAGGTTTACAACCTGACCGCTATCCGCGACCCGCAGCAGATGGTCAGCCATCATCTGCTGGATAGTCTGGCGGTGTTGCCGCATTTGTGGCCGAGGCGCTGGCTGGACGTGGGCTGCGGCGCGGGTCTGCCGGGGCTGGTGCTGGCGGCGGCGCGGCCGGACTGGTCGTTTGCCATGCTGGACAGCAATAGCAAGAAGACCAGCTTCGTGCAGCAGGCGGCGATTGAGATGGGCTTGAAGAACGTGAGCGTACACTGCGCGCGGGTGGAAGAATTCTCGCCAGCGCAGCCGTTCGATGGCATCATCTCGCGGGCCTTCGCCGAGGCCGCCGATTTCGTCGCGCTGACCCGCCACTTGCTGGCACCGGGCGCACGCTGGGCGGCGATGAAGGGCGCGCCGGAGCCGGAACTGGCGCGGTTGCCCTCCGGCGTGGCGGTCGAATCGAATATTCCCTTGCGCGTACCGGGATTGGACGCGGCGCGCAGTCTGGTGATCTTGAGGGCGGAGTGATGGCGAAGATACTGGCGATAGCCAACCAAAAGGGCGGGGTCGGCAAGACCACCACCGCGGTCAATCTGGCGGCGAGTCTGGCGGCGCACGGCCAGCGCGTGCTGCTGGTGGACCTGGATCCGCAGGGCAACGCGACCATGGGCAGCGGCGTGGACAAGCATAAGCTGGAAGCGTCGGTCTATCACGTGCTGCTCGGCATCCGCACCCTGCCTGCGGCGCGGGTGCGCTCGGAAGCGGGCAAGTTCGACGTGCTGCCGTCCAACCGCGATCTGGCCGGAGCCGAGGTCGAGCTGGTGGACATGGAGAACCGCGAGGCGCGGTTGCGCTTCCAGTTGCACACCGTGGCCGAGGAGTACGATTACATTCTGATCGACTGCCCGCCGACGCTGAATCTGCTGACGCTGAACGGCCTGTGCGCCGCGCGCGGGGTGATGATCCCGATGCAGTGCGAATACTATGCGCTGGAAGGGCTGAGCGACCTGGTGAACACCATCCGCCGCGTGCGTTCCAGCCTGAACGGGGAGCTGGAAATCCTCGGTCTGCTGCGCACCATGTTCGACCCGCGCAGCACGCTGGCGCAGCAGGTGTCGGCGCAGTTGCAGCAGCATTTCGGCAACAAGGTGTACCAGACGGTGATACCGCGCAACGTGCGGCTGGCGGAGGCGCCCAGCTACGGTGTGCCGGTGTTGCTGCACGACAAGCATTCCAAGGGGGCGCAAGCTTATTTGACACTGGCAGCCGAGCTGCTGGGCAAGTTGGCACAAGGGGACGAGGATGGCAAAACCGAATAAGGGTTTGGGGCGCGGGCTGGATGCGCTGTTGATGGGGGCGGAGCCCGCCGCATCTGTCGAAGATGAGTTGCGCGAACTGGCCGTCGGCCTGCTCCAGCCGGGCAAATACCAGCCGCGCACGCGCATGGACGAGGCTTCGCTGAACGAACTGGCGGCCTCGATCAAGGCGCAGGGTGTGATGCAGCCCATTCTGGTGCGCGAACTGGTGGCGGGCGGTTACGAGATCATTGCCGGTGAGCGACGCTGGCGCGCCTCGCAGCTGGCCGGGCTGAGCCACGTGCCGGTGCTGGTGCGCAAGGTGGCTGACAACGTGGCGCTGGCGATGGCGCTGATCGAGAATATCCAGCGCGAGAACCTCAACCCGCTGGAAGAGGCGATCGGCATCCAGCGGCTGGTGGACGAATTCAGTCTGACGCACCAGGAGGCGGCGGACGCTGTCGGACGTTCTCGCAGTGCGGCGTCCAACCTGCTCCGGTTGCTCAACTTGCATGCGGCAGTGCAGGAAATGCTGATGGAAGGGCGTCTGGACATGGGACACGCCCGAGCACTGCTGTCGCTGGAAGCCAGCGAGCAGGTGCTGGCGGCGAACAAGATCGCGCTGGAAGGTTTGTCGGTGCGCGAGGCGGAAAAGATTGTGCAGCGCGCGAGTACGTCCGACAGGCCGAAAGCCAGGAAAGCAAGTGTCCGTGATCGTGACGTGGTGCGGCTGGAAGAAGAAATGAGCGCGCTTCTGGGCACGCGCGTGGAGATCCGTGGCGGCGCCAAAGGCAGTGGCAAATTGGTCATTGATTACATGAGCCTGGATCATCTGGACAGTCTGCTGGGCGCGCTGAAAAGAGCTGATAATTGAGCGATTTACTCAATATTGGACGGAGTCAAGGTTTGACACCCCCGCAAAACGCCGCTATGATTGCGGCGCTTATTGATGCCGAATTCAAAGAAAAACAAGTGGCATGGCGGGTCGTCGGAGTCCAGGCGCTAGGAATTTTGGTGCTGATGATGGTGGTCTGGCTGGTAGTTAGGCAGCCGCAAGTTGTCGTCGCGGTTGGGAGTGGAGGGGCTGTTTCCGTTCTCAATGGGATTCTACTGGCGTGGCGCATGTCACGGTCAGTGCGACTCTCGATCCCTGATGTGCATCTTCAGTTACGGCTTATGTATTACTACGCCGCCGAGAGGTTTTTGGTGGCCATGTTGCTCCTCGCGGTTTGCTTGGTGGCGTTGAAATTGCCGCCGCTGGCGATGATGGGCGGCTTTGTGGTGGGTCAGGTGTTGTTTTTGGTGGCCCGATTGTTTTATCGAATCAGACTGAATTAGCGACTAAAAAATGTCTAGCGAAGCGCATACCTCAGCAGAATATATCAAGCACCACCTCCAGAACCTGACTTACGGCCAATTGCCTGATGGCACCTGGGGGATCGCGCACAGCGCGGAAGAAGCCAAGGCGATGGGTTTCTGGGCGCTCAATCTCGATACTTTCTTCATGTCTCTGCTGCTGGGCGCGGTCTTCATGTTTATGTTCTGGCGTGCGGCCAAGGCATCTTCTGTCGGTGTGCCGAATTGTCTGCAAAACTTCTGCGAGTGGGCGCTGGAATTCATCGATAGCAGCGTGCGCGGCTCTTTCTCCGCCAAGAATGCAATGATTGGTCCGCTGGCGTTGACCATCTTCTTCTGGGTGTTTTCCATGAATCTGATGGACTTGCTGCCCATCGACTACGTTCCGCTGCTGATGCATGAGTTGGGCTTGCCATTCTTCAAGGTGGTGCCGTCGACTGATCCCAATGCAACCTTTGGCATGGCCATTGGTGTGTTCGCGCTGGTGCTTTACTACAGCGTCAAGATGAAGGGCTTGGGCGGCTTCATGGGCGAGTTGACTCTGCAGCCGTTCGGCAAGTGGGGTATGCCTGTCAACCTGCTGCTGGAGGGCGTGAACCTGATTGCCAAGCCAATCTCTCTGGCGCTGCGTCTGTTCGGCAATATGTATGCCGGCGAAATGATTTTCATCCTGATCGCCTTGATGGGCGGTGCATGGGCGGGCTTCTCGATGGGCGGCCTGACGCTCTACGGTTCGCAGATCCTGCTCTCTCTGGGCTGGGCTATCTTCCATATTCTGATCGTCACGCTGCAGGCGTTCATCTTTATGACCCTGACTGTGGTGTATCTGGATATGGCTCACCAAGAGCATCATTAATCAACTGGTTTCTTTAACTTCACTTTTATAACTTAGGAGAAATAGAAAATGGAAATGGCAAACGCACTGCTGTACATCGCTGGCGCACTGATGATGGGTCTGGGTGCTCTCGGCGCAGCCGTTGGCATCGGTATTCTGGGTGGTCGCTTCCTGGAAGGCGCCGCTCGTCAGCCTGAGCTGATCCCGATGCTGCGTACCCAGTTCTTCGTTGTGATGGGTCTGGTTGACGCCGTTCCGATGATTGCTGTTGGTATCGCTATGTACGTTCTGTTCGCTGTGGTGGGTTAATTCTCGAAAACCGACGAATAGGCAACAACGCATTACTCAAGAAAGGTAGCTTGCATGAATATCAATGCAACTCTTCTGGCGCAGACGATCATGTTCGCAATCTTCGTGTGGTTCTGCATGAAGTTTGTGTGGACGCCGATCGTGGGCGCCCTGGATGCGCGCAAGAAGCAGATCGCCGACGGCCTGGCTGATGCCGAGCGTGCCAAGCACGACTTGGAGCTGGCAACCAAGCGCGCGGCAGAAATTCTGCGTGAAGCCAAGGAAAAGGCGGGTGAAATCGTTGCGGGCGGCGAAAAGCGCATGTCTGAGATGATCGAAGAAGCCAAGGCGCAAGCCAAGGTGGAAGGCGATCGCATCATTGCAGGCGCCAAGGCTGAAATCGATCAGGAAGTGTTCCGCGCCAAGGAGCAGTTGCGCACTCAGGTGTCTGCAATTGCGTTGGCTGGTGCTGGCAAGATCCTGGCTCGCGAGATTGATGCCAAGGCTCATAACGAGCTGCTCGATAAACTTGTTGCGGAAATCTAAACGCCATGTCTGAAGCTCTAACCACTGCAAGGCCCTACGCCCAGGCGGCGTTTGAGGAGGCTCAGGCGCTGGGCAACCTGAAGGGTTGGTCGGAAATGCTGACGTCTCTGGCCGAGGCGCTCGGCAATGATGAAGTTCGCGCAGTTGTGACTAGTCCGCGTCTTTCCAAAGCGCAGGTCGCCAGCGTCATGGAGGGCTTGTTGGGTGAATCGCTTGTCGCCAAGCAGCGCACTTTCATTCGCGTACTCGCCGACAATCAGCGTCTCTTGGTGCTGCCGGAAATCGCTGGCATGTATGAGGTGCTGCGCGCCGAAGCGGAAAAAACCGTCAATGTGGTGGTGGACTCGGCATTCGAGTTGTCTGCGGAGCAGCAGGGCAAGATCTCCGCATCGCTGAAGCGCCGTCTGGGTCGCGACATCAAGCTGGAGTGCAATATCAACAAGGATCTGTTGGGTGGCGTGGTGATCCGCGCCGGCGACAAGGTGATTGATGGTTCTGCACGCACGCGTCTGAGCGAAATGGCAACTGCCCTGGCCTGATAAAGAATTATCAAATAAGGAAATCAAGATGAAGCTCAATCCTTCTGAAATTAGCAATCTGATCCGCAGCCGAATCGAGAACTTCGAAGCGCTGACGCAAGCCCGCACCGAAGGCACGGTGGTTTCCGTGACCGACGGTATCGTTCGTGTCCACGGTCTGTCCGATGTGATGCAGGGCGAAATGCTGGAATTCCCGGGCAATACCTTCGGTCTGGCGCTGAACCTGGAGCGCGACTCTGTGGGCGCCGTCGTGCTGGGTGAATACGAGCACATCGGCGAAGGCGACACCGTCAAGTGCACCGGCAAGATTCTGGAAGTGCCGGTGGGTCCCGAACTGCGTGGTCGCGTGGTGAACTCTCTGGGCCAGCCCATCGACGGCAAGGGTCCGATCAATGCCAAGCTGACCGACAAGATCGAAAAGGTTGCGCCGGGTGTGATCGCTCGTAAGTCCGTGGATCAGCCAGTGCAGACCGGTCTGAAGTCCATCGACTCCATGGTGCCGATCGGTCGCGGTCAGCGCGAACTGATCATTGGCGACCGTCAGACCGGCAAGACTGCCGTGGCCGTGGACGCCATCATCAATCAGAAGGGTCAGGACATGACCTGTATCTACGTGGCGATCGGCCAGAAGGCTTCCACCATCGCCAACGTGGTGCGCAAGCTGGAAGAGCACGGCGCGCTGGAGTACACCATCGTGGTGGCGGCCTCCGCTTCCGAATCCGCTGCGATGCAGTTCCTGGCTCCGTACGCCGGTTGCACCATGGGTGAATACTTCCGCGATCGCGGCGAGGACGCACTGATTGTTTATGATGACTTGACCAAGCAAGCCTGGGCGTATCGTCAGATTTCCCTGTTGCTGCGCCGTCCGCCGGGCCGTGAAGCGTATCCTGGCGACGTGTTCTACATCCACTCCCGTCTGCTGGAGCGCGCTGCTCGCGTCAATGCCGACTACGTGGAAGCCTTCACCAAGGGTGAAATCAAGGGCAAGACCGGTTCGCTGACCGCGCTGCCTGTGATCGAAACCGCCGCTGGTGACGTGTCCGCCTTCGTTCCGACCAACGTGATTTCCATTACCGACGGCCAGATCTTCCTGGAAACCGACCTGTTCAACGCCGGTATCCGTCCCGCGATCAACGCCGGTATCTCGGTGTCCCGCGTGGGTGGTGCAGCGCAGACCAAGGTCATCAAGAAGCTGGGCGGCGGTGTGCGTCTGGCACTGGCTCAATACCGTGAACTGGCTGCGTTTGCGCAGTTCGCTTCCGACCTGGACGAGGCGACCCGCAAGCAGCTGGAGCGCGGCAAGCTGGTGACCGAGCTGATGAAGCAGTTGCAGTACTCTCCGCTTCCCGTTTCCAAGATGGCAGCCACGCTGTTCGCCGTGAACAAGGGCTACTTCGACGACGTTGCCGTGAACAAGGCGCTGGCGTTTGAAGCAGCAATGCACTCTCATCTGGCTTCCAAGAACAAGGATCTGATGGATGCGATCGAAGCCAGCAAAGATCTTTCTGGCGACAACGAGAAGCTGCTGGCTGCTGCAATCGAAGCATTCAAGGCAACGGCAGTCTACTAAGTCGAGGTGAGCTATGCCGGGCAGTAAAGAAATCCGCACCAAGATCAAGAGCGTAGAAAATACGCGCAAGATCACCCGTGCGATGGAAATGGTGGCGGCAGCCAAGATGCGCAAGGCGCAGGAGCGCATGCGCGCTGCCCGTCCCTATGCCGAGAAGATCCGCAATGTCGCCGCGCACTTGTCCCGCGCCAACCCGGAATACAAGCATGCATTCCTGGTCAAGCGTGAGGAGGCCAAGAACGTTGGTGTCATCGTGGTCACTTCGGATAAGGGCTTGTGCGGCGGCTTGAACACCAACTTGCTGCGCCAGGTTGTCAATCGGATGAAGTCCTGGGAAGAGTCTGGCCAAGGTATCGTGGTTTGCCCGATCGGCAACAAGGGGTTGAGCTTCATGAACCGCATTGGCGGGAACGTCAAATCCAGCCTGACCGGATTGGGTGATGCGCCTCATGTCGAGAAGCTGATCGGCGCGGTGAAGGCCATGCTGGACGCCTACATGGCGGGTGAGATCGATGCGATCTACCTGGGCTACAACCACTTCATCAATACGATGAAGCAGGAGCCGCGCGTAGAGCAGTTGCTGCCCCTGGCCGGCGAAAAGCTGGGCAGTGCAGAAGGTAGCTGGGACTACATCTACGAGCCCGATGCCAAGAAGGCGATCGACGAGTTGCTGCTGCGCTACATCGAGTCTTTGGTCTACCAGGCGGTGGTCGAGAACATGGCGTGTGAGCAAAGCTCGCGGATGGTGGCGATGAAGGCCGCTTCCGACAATGCCAAGAACGTTATCGGTGAGCTCAAGCTGGTCTATAACAAGGCGCGTCAGGCTGCGATTACCAAGGAAATCTCCGAGATCGTCGGTGGTGCGGCTGCGGTTTAAAGATTAATTTAGACGGGGAATCATAAAATGAGTCAAGGTAAGATTGTTCAGTGTATCGGCGCGGTGGTTGACATCGAATTCCCGCGTGACAAGATGCCCAAGGTTTATGAGGCATTGAAATTGGCTGACACCAGCTCCACCGCAGAAGTCGGCCTGACTTTCGAGGTTGAGCAGCAGCTGGGTGATGGCGTGGTGCGTACCATTGCGCTGGGCTCCACCGACGGCCTGCGTCGCGGCATGGCCGTTGACGCTACCGGAGGCGCGATTGCCGTGCCGGTCGGTGCGGGCACGCTGGGTCGCATCATGGACGTGCTGGGTCGCCCGATCGACGACGCTGGCGACATTCAGTGCGACGAGCGCCGTTCCATTCACCAGAAGGCACCCAAGTTTGACGAACTGTCGCCTTCCGTTGACTTGCTGGAAACCGGCATCAAGGTGATCGACCTGGTTTGCCCGTTCGCCAAGGGTGGTAAGGTCGGCCTGTTCGGCGGCGCTGGCGTGGGCAAGACCGTGAACATGATGGAGCTGATCAACAACATCGCCAAGCAGCACTCTGGTCTGTCTGTGTTCGCAGGCGTGGGTGAGCGTACCCGTGAAGGTAACGACTTCTACCACGAAATGAAGGATTCCAACGTGCTGGACAAGGTTGCAATGGTGTTCGGTCAGATGAACGAGCCGCCCGGCAACCGTCTGCGCGTTGCGCTGACCGGCCTGACCATGGCTGAGCGTTTCCGTGACGAAGGCCGCGACATCCTGTTCTTCGTGGATAACATCTACCGTTACACCCTGGCCGGTACCGAAGTGTCCGCGCTGCTGGGTCGTATGCCTTCCGCCGTGGGTTATCAGCCCACTCTGGCTGAAGAAATGGGCCGTTTGCAAGAGCGTATTACCTCGACCAAGGTGGGTTCCATTACCTCCATCCAGGCCGTGTACGTTCCTGCGGATGACTTGACCGACCCGTCTCCGGCAACCACCTTCCTGCACCTCGACTCCACCGTGGTGTTGAGCCGCGACATCGCTTCACTGGGTATCTACCCGGCTGTGGATCCGCTGGACTCCACCTCCCGCCAGCTCGATCCGCTGGTGGTGGGCGAAGAGCATTACGGCGTGGCCCGCAAGGTTCAGGCAACGCTGCAGCGCTACAAGGAACTGCGTGACATCATCGCGATTCTGGGTATGGACGAACTGTCTCCGGAAGACAAGCTGGCTGTGGCGCGCGCCCGCAAGATCCAGCGCTTCCTGTCGCAGCCCTTCCACGTTGCCGAAGTGTTCACCGGCAGCCCCGGCAAGTACGTGACCCTGAAGGACACCATCAAGGGCTTCAAAGGCATCGTCGAAGGAGAATTCGACCACCTGCCCGAGCAGGCATTCTACATGGTCGGCGGCATCGAAGAAGCAGTCGAGAAGGCCAAGACCCTCCAATAATTGATGGGAGCAACCATGGCAATGACCGTACATGTGGATGTGGTAAGCGCGGAAGAGTTGATTTTCTCCGGTTTGGCCGAGTTCATCGCAGTCCCGGGTGAAATGGGTGAGCTGGGCATCTATCCGCGTCACACTGCGCTGCTGACTCGCATCAAGCCTGGCTCCGTTCGCATCAAGGTGCCGGATCAGGAGCATGAGGAGTTGGTCTATGTTTCCGGCGGCATGCTGGAGATCCAGCCCAATATGGTGACCGTTCTGGCCGATACGGCCATTCGCGGCGCTGATCTTGACGAGGCTCGCGCTCTGCAAGCCAAGCAAGCGGCGGAGGAGTCGATGAAGAATCGCAGTGCGGATGTGGATTACGCTGCGGCGCAAGCCGAGCTGGCCGAGGCGCTGGCTCAGTTGGCAGCCATCCAGAAGCTGCGCAAGCGGGTTCACTAAGCGTAGTTGGTTCATAATAAAGGCAGCCTGCGGGCTGCCTTTATTTTTTCAAGTCGACGAGGACACATGCAAACACTTAACATCGTTATCCTGGCGGCCGGAAAAGGCACTCGCATGTATTCGGACAGGCCCAAGGTGTTGCACGCCTTGGCGGGTCGTGCGCTGGTTCAGCATGTGATCGAAACCGCGCAAACCTTTAATCCCGGAAAGATATGCGTGATCTATGGGCATGGCGGCGACCAGGTTCCGCAGGCGCTGGGTGGCTATGACGCCAGTTTTGTGCTGCAGGAGCCGCAGTTGGGCACGGGTCACGCAGTTCAGCAGGCATTGCCGTTGTTGGGCGACGACAGTACAACTTTGGTGCTGTATGGCGATGTGCCGCTGATCCGGGCTGAAACCTTGCGGCAACTCCTGCTGCACGCTTCGGCGCTCAATCTGTTGACCCAGCATCTCGACCATCCAGCCGGATACGGTCGGATTGTGCGAGATGCGAATGGCGAGGTCACCGCCATAGTCGAAGAGAAGGACGCCACCCAGGATCAGCGCGCCATCAAGGAGGTCAACACTGGCATCCTGGCGGCGCCAACCAAGATGTTGCGACAGTGGTTGGAAGCGCTGCGTAACGATAACGCTCAAGGCGAATATTACCTTACGGACATCGTTGCCATGGCCGTGCGCGATGGAGTCCAGGTGCGGACGGCGCATCCGGCGCATGACTGGGAAGTGCTCGGAGTGAACAGCAAGCTGCAACTGGCCGATTTGGAACGCCAGTGGCAAAGGGTTCAGGCGCACCATCTGCTGGCTCAAGGGGTGACGTTGGCCGATCCGGCGCGGATCGATGTGCGTGGCAAGCTGACTTGCGGGCGCGACGTCGAGATCGACGTGGGGTGCATCTTCGAAGGTGAGGTGCACCTCGGCAATCAGGTGCGCGTCGGCGCTTATAGCATCCTCCGCGATGCTGACATCGGCAATGGGGTGCATATCGCACCTTATACTGTGATCGACGATGCCACGGTCGGCAGCCGTTGCCTGATCGGCCCTTATGCCCGTCTGCGTCCCGGCACCAAGCTGCACGACGACGTGCACATCGGCAACTTCGTCGAGGTGAAGAACAGCGAGATCGCCGCCCACAGCAAGGCCAACCATCTGAGCTACATCGGCGACAGTACCGTCGGCAGCCGCGTCAACATCGGCGCTGGCACCATCACCTGCAATTACGATGGGGCCAACAAGCATCGCACCGTCATCGGCGACGACGCCTTCATCGGTTCGGACACCCAACTGGTCGCGCCAGTCACGGTCGGCAAGGGTGCTACGATTGGTGCGGGTTCCACCATCACACGGGATACGCCGGATGGGGAGCTGACCCTGTCGCGCAGCAAACAGGTTTCCATCTCCGGTTGGCAGCGTCCCCAGAAGAAACCTCGCCCGGGCTAAAAGCGGAAATCGCGGCGGAATTCCCGTTTGTTCGGCAGACGGGGCGGTGCAAGTCACGGGCATAGTGCCATCCGTACAGAAGGCTGGCACAGGCTGGCCATACGGGAGACTCACCCATGGCGACGATCGCCATCTTCAACCAGAAGGGGGGCGTTGGGAAAACCACCACCTGCCTCAATCTGACCGCCGGACTCACCCGCTCCCAGCGCGGGCCGGTGGTCATTGATCTCGATCCACAAGCGCATATGACCCTGGCCTCCGGCATCCGCGAGGTCAAACCGGACGAAAGCGTGGTCGCTTTCTTCAAGAACGGGACGCCTCTGGACAGGCTGGTGAAGCCGACCGCAGCGGGCTGGGACATCGTGCCGGCCACGCTGGAACTGGCCAAGATCGATGTGATGCTGGGCAACGACGCCAAGGCGGGATCGCTACTCAAGAACGGCCTGGCGCAAGAATTGGCGCTCACCGGTGCGCCCATCTTGATTGACTGCTGCCCGATGCTGGGCGTGCTGACGCTGAACGCGCTCCTGGCCGCCGACCGCGTGCTGATCCCGGTGTCGGCAGACTTCCTGTCCCTGCAGGGCGTCCATCGCCTGGAGGTCGCCCTCAATGTGCTGGAAGGCAAGCTGAAGCGCAAGATCGAGCGCCGGGTGGTGGTGACCCGATTTGACGCCCGCCGCAAACTGGCGTTCGAGATCTTCGACAAGGTGCGCGACCGTTACGGCGATCTGGTCTGCAATACCCGCATCAGCGAGAACGTGGCGCTGGCCACCAGCCCCATGCACGGCCAGGACATCTTCACCTTCGCGCCCTCCAGCCCCGGGGCCGCCGACTACAAAGCTCTCACGCTTGAACTGTTGAGAACCGGCTTCTTCGACTGAAAGCCGCCGGGCAGGCTTCCGCAGTAGTAAAATGCCGACCATTCAAAATCAACCGGAATGGTGGCGTCATGCTGCTAATGATCGACAACTACGACTCCTTCACCTATAACTTGGTGCAGTATTTTGCTGAGCTGGGTGCGGACGTGGTGGTGCGGCGCAACGACGAGGTCACCATCGAACAGATTGCGGAGATGAACCCGCAGTATTTGGTCATTTCACCCGGCCCCTGTACGCCGAACGAGGCGGGAGTGTCGGTGGCGGCGATCAAGGCATTCGCAGGCAAGATTCCGCTGCTGGGCGTCTGTCTCGGCCACCAGAGCATCGGCCAGGCCTTCGGCGGCAAGATTATTCATGCCAAGACATTGATGCACGGCAAGACTTCGCCGATCTATCACCATAACAACAGCGTGTTCACCGGCCTGCCCAACCCGTTTACGGCCACGCGCTATCACTCGCTGGTGATTGAGCGCGAAACCCTGCCGGATTGTCTGGAAGTGGCGGCCTGGACTGACGACGGCGAAATCATGGGCGTGCGCCACAAGACGCTGGCGGTGCACGGCGTGCAGTTCCATCCGGAATCCATTCTCACCGAACACGGCCACGACATGCTGAAGAACTTTCTGGAGGGGAAGCCATGACCCCGCAAGACGCGCTCAAACGCATCATCGAACATCGCGAGATCTTCCACGACGAGATGGTGTCGCTGATGCGGCAGATCATGGGCGGCGAGGTGTCGCCGGTGATGATTGCGGCCATTATTACCGGGCTGCGGGTAAAAAAGGAAACCATAGGCGAGATCGCCGGGGCGGCGACGGTGATGCGCGAGTTGTCCACCAAGGTTGAGCTGGCCGATGATGCACGGCTGGTGGACACCTGCGGAACTGGCGGTGATGGTGCGCACACGTTCAACATTTCCACGGCGGCGGCCTTTGTGGCGGCGGCGGCGGGCGCGAAGATCGCCAAGCACGGTGGCCGTTCGGTGTCGTCCCAGTCCGGCAGCGCCGATGTGCTGGAAGCGCTGGGCATTAATATCAACCTGACGCCGGAGCAGACCGCCCGCTGTATCGAGGAGGTCGGTTTCGGTTTCATGTTCGCGCCCAACTATCACAGCGCGATGAAGCATGCCGCGCCGGTGCGCCGTGAGCTCGGCATTCGCACCCTGTTCAATATCCTTGGCCCGCTCACCAATCCGGCGGGCGCGAAGCAACAGTTGATGGGCGTGTTCCATCCCGATCTGGTTGGCATTCAGGCACGGGTGTTGCAGCGCCTGGGCAGCCGCCGCGTGATGGTGGTGCACGGCTCGGACGGCCTCGACGAGATCACGCTGAGCGGCAAAACTTCGGTGGCCGAGCTGAAGGGTGGCGAGGTGCTGGAATACACCCTTCATCCGGAGCAGTTCGGACTCGCCACGGCTGCGCTGGAAGACCTCCGCGCGGAAACGGTGCAGGCTTCGCGCGACATGATCCTCGACGTGCTCGACAACCAGCCCGGCCCGGCGCGCGACATCGTGCAACTCAACGCCGGGGCGGCAATCTACCTGGCCGGGTTGGCGGACAGCCTGTTGGCGGGTGTGGTTCGCGCCGGAGAGGTCATTGCCAGCGGCGAGGCCAGGGCCAAGCTGTCAGCGCTGGTGAGGCTTACCCACGGCTGAAGCACAGGCCGGGAAAATTGTGCCCGGCGCGCCATGCGATTAGAATGCGCGTCATGTCGAATTTCAATCTCAGCAACCATTTCCTGATCGCCATGCCCGCGATGCAGGATCCCTACTTCGCCAAATCGCTTACCTATATCTGCGAGCACAACGACCAGGGGGCGATGGGCCTGGTGGTGAACCGTCCGATCAGCCTGACCGTGGGCGAGCTGTTCGAGCAGATCGACCTGCCCTTGCATGACGAACAGCGGCGCGGCGAACTGGTGCACTTCGGTGGCCCGGTGCAGACCGATCGTGGTTTTGTGCTGCACGAGCCGAAGGGGTGCTGGCAATCCACGCTGGCGATCAACGAGCAGGTCGGTTTGACCACTTCCAAGGACATCCTCAAAGCTGTCGGTGAAGGCAATGGTCCCGAGCACGTGCTGGTGACTCTGGGCTACGCGGGCTGGGAACAGGGGCAACTGGAGAACGAGCTGGCGCAGAATGCCTGGCTGACGGTGCCAGCCGACGCCCACATCCTGTTCGATATGCCCGCCGAAGAGCGTTATGCCGCTGCTTTGGCTCTGCTGGGGGTGGATTACGCCACCCTGTCGGAAGATGTCGGTCATGCCTGAGGGCATGTCCGCCCCCGCCATCACCGGAACCCTGCTGGCATTTGATTTTGGCGAAAAGCGCATCGGCGTGGCCACCGGCAACAGCCTGACTTGCACTGCCCAGCCGCTGACTACCCTGCATGGCGAAAAGACCGAAGAGCGTTTCGCCGCCATCGGCAAACTGCTGACCGAATGGCAACCCGCCGCGCTGGTGGTGGGGTTGCCCTGCCATGAAGATGGTGCGCCGCACGCACTGACCGCGCTGTGCCGCCGCTTCGCCAACCGTCTGAAAGGGCGCTACAAACTGCCGGTGATTCTGGTGGATGAGCGGTATACTTCCGCCGCCGCCAGCGCGGAACTGAACGCGCGCGGCATTCGCGGTCTGAAGCAGAAACCGTTGCTGGATCAGGTCGCTGCACAGCAGATACTGCAAGCGTATTTTGACGAACCAAGCACAGGGATACTGGCGTGAACAATCCTCAACTCAACAAGCACGGCGAGCTCCAGCACCTGCTGTCCATCGAGGGGCTGCCCGCGCGCATCCTGCGCGAAATCCTTGACCGCGCGGCCGGCTTCCTCGACAGCGCCGAAGGCAACGAGATCAAGAAGGTGCCGCTGCTTTCCGGCAAGTCGGTGTTCAACATCTTCTTCGAGAACAGCACCCGCACCCGCACCACCTTCGAGATCGCGGCCAAGCGGCTGTCCGCCGACGTGGTCAACCTCAACATCGGCTCATCCTCCACCAGCAAGGGCGAGACCCTGCTGGATACGGTGGACAACCTGTGCGCCATGCACGCCGACATGTTCGTGGTGCGCCATTCCTCCAGCGGTGCGGCCCACCTGATCGCCAAGCACGTCGCGCCCAGCATCCATGTCATCAACGCGGGCGACGGCCGCCATGCCCACCCTACCCAGGGGCTGCTGGACATGTACACCATCCGCCACTACAAGCAGGAGTTCCATAATCTGCGCGTCGCCATCGTCGGCGACATTCTGCACTCGCGGGTGGCACGCTCCGAGATCCATGCCCTGACCACGCTGGGCGTGCCGGAAGTGCGGGTGATTGCACCCAAGACCCTGTTGCCGACCGCGGTGGAGAACCTCGGTGTACAGGTCTATCACGACATGGAGCAGGGCTTGAAGGACGTGGACGTGGTGATGATGCTGCGGCTGCAGAACGAGCGCATGCAGGGTGCGGCGCTGCCCTCGGCGCAGGAATATTTCAAACACTTCGGCCTGACTCAGGAGCGGCTGGCGCTGGCCAAGCCGGACGCCATCGTCATGCACCCCGGCCCGATGAACCGGGGCGTGGAGATCGATTCCAGCGTGGCCGATGGCGCGCAATCCGTCATCTTGCCGCAGGTGACGTTCGGCATCGCGGTGCGCATGGCGGTGATGAGTATCCTCGCGGGGGGGCGGCTATGAACATCCATATCAAGAACGGTCGCTTGATCGACCCGAGGAATCAACTCGATGCCCAGCAGGACGTGTACATCGCCGAGCGGCGCATCGCGGGCATCGGCGCAGCGCCTGCCGGTTTCGTCTCTGACCAAGTGATCGATGCCGCCGGGCTGGTGGTGATGCCGGGACTGGTGGATCTGGCGGCGCGGCTGCGCGAGCCGGGTTACGAATACAAGGCCACGCTGGAATCCGAGATGGCCGCAGCGGTCACGGGCGGCGTGACTTCGCTTTCCTGCCCGCCCGATACCGATCCTCCGCTGGACGAGCCCGGTCTGGTCGAGATGCTCAAGCGTCGCGCTCGCGTGCTCAACCAATGTCGCGTGTTTCCGGTAGGCGCGCTCACTTATGGCCTGAAGGGCGCGGAACTGACCGAGATGATCGAGCTGACTGATGCTGGCTGCATGGCGTTCAGCCAGGCCGACGCCGCGTTGACCGACACCCGGGTGCTGCTGCGCGCCATGCAGTACGCCGCCACCTTTGGCTACCGCGTCTGGCTGCGCCCGCAGGACAGCTTCCTGGCCAAGAACGGCGTGGCGCATGACGGCGTGGTGGCCACCCGCCTCGGCCTGCCTGCCATTCCGGTGGTAGCCGAGACCATCGCCCTGTCCACCATGCTGCAACTGGCGCGCGAGACCGGCGTGGCGCTGCACATCTGCCGCATTTCCAGCGCGGCGGGCGTGGAGATGGTGCGCGCTGCCAAGCGGGAAGGCTTGAACGTGACTTGCGACGTGTCGATGAACCACGTCCACCTCACCGACATGGACATCGGCTTCTTCGACGCCAACTGCCACCTGATGCCGCCGCTGCGCAGCCAGCGCGACCGTGCCGGACTGCGTGCCGGTCTGGCCGACGGCACCATTGACGCGATCTGCTCCAACCACTCGCCGGTGGACGATGACGCCAAACTGCAACCCTTCGCCGACGCGGAAGCCGGAGCAACCGGAGTCGAGCTGCTGCTGCCGTTGGTGCTGAAATGGGCGGCGCAGGAGAACGTCCCGCTGGTCGATGCGCTGCTCAAGATCACCGGCCTTCCGGCGCAGGTGCTGGGCGTGAAGATGGGCCACCTGTCCATTGGCGCACACGCCGACGTGTGCATCTTCGACCCGCAACAGCGCTGGGTGGTGGAGCCCCCGGCGCTGCGCAGCCAGGGCAAGAACACCCCGTTCCTCGGCTACGAATTACAGGGGCGGGTGCGCTACACCCTGCTGGACGGGCAACTTGTTTTTCAGGGTTGAAATGATCTGGTCATGAAACCAAACGCTTTCGACAGGAGCGAGCATGTATACAAGAATGACGCCTTCACCGAGCTAGTCAAGGATGCCGTCAGGTTCTTCAACGGCACGCCCGTGCATACTCTCCCGCCACCCGAGACTTTTCTCGGCGCCGGGGTCTATGCTATCTACTATACGGGCAAGCACTCCGCCTACAAAAAATATTCCGAGTTAAATCGCCTGTCCTACAGCTACCCGATCTATGTCGGCAAGGCCGTCCCCAAAGGGTGGCGGCAAGCGCGCACATCAGGCACCCAAGACAGCCAATCCAAGGAACTGTACAGCCGCCTGCGCGAGCATGGCCGGAGTATCCATGCCGTTCAGGAATTGGGGCTCGAAGACTTCAGTTGCCGCTTCGTCATTTTCGAGGACGCGAGCTCGGACATGATCGGCACCGTCGAGGCGGCGCTCATCAAATTGAATAAGCCGCTCTGGAATACCGCCGTGGATGGATTCGGCAACCACGATCCCGGCAGCGGACGCTACGAGCAGGCGAAATCGGATTGGGATGTCATACACCCCGGTCGCACATGGGCGGAAAAATGCACTGGGGTGCACACCGAAAAGACCGACGTCCTCACAGGCATCAAAGTCCATCTCAAGAATATCGGGCGCGCGCCATGAAATCGCTCGAAATATTCTCCGGGGCGGGCGGACTGGCGAAAGGGTTGGAGCTGGCGGGGTTCCAGCACTCCGCCTTCGTGGAGTTCAACAAACATGCTTGCGCATCGCTGTGCGAAAACTTCGATGCGGAAAAAGTTTTCTTCGGCGACATCAGGGATTTCGATCTCGACACTCTGGACGGCGTGGACATCGTGGCGGGTGGGCCACCCTGCCAGCCTTTCTCGCTGGGCGGCAAACACCGCGCGCACCAGGATAGCCGCGACATGTTCCCCTATGCGATCCGCGCAATCGAGCGGCTCGCCCCCAAGGCCTTCGTGTTCGAGAACGTGAAAGGGTTGCTCAGGCAATCGTTCGCGGATTATTTCGAATACATCATCCTGCGGCTCACCTACCCGGGCTTCACCGTCAAACCCGGAGCGGTCTGGAAAGAACACCTGCGCGAACTGCGCAGCATCGGCGCGCTACCCTATGCCGGAACCCGCTACGACGTTTCGTTCAAGCTGGTCAACGCCGCCGATTACGGCGTCCCGCAAATGCGCGAGCGGGTCGTCATTGTCGGCATCCGCGCCGATCTCGGCGTGTCGTGGTCGTTTCCCGAGGAAACGCATTCTGAAGACAGCCTGCTCTGGGACATGTACGTCACGGGCGAATACTGGAGACGGCACGGCATTCCCGCCGTCGAACGCCCATCCATGACAGATACCTTGAATGAAAAGATCGGGCGGCTGAAAGAAAAATACGGGATGTTCGCGCCTGAGCAACTACCGTGGCGCACCGTCAGGGACGCGCTGCACGGCATCCCCGACCCACGCACCCGGCACGGCATCGCAGACCACATCTTCCGCGACGGCGCGCGCACCTACCCCGGCCACACCGGCAGCGACATAGACTGGCCCGCCAAGACCATCAAGGCCGGGGGGCACGGCGTCCCCGGCGGCGAAAACATGATCCGCTACCCGGATGGCAGCGTCCGCTACTTCACCGTCTGTGAGGCGAAGCGGATACAGACCTTCCCCGACGATTTCATCATCAAGGGCGCATGGGGCGAAGCGATGCGGCAGATAGGCAATGCGGTTCCGGTGCTGCTGGGGGGGGCGATAGGGCGGGAGCTGGCGAACAGGTTGGGGGTAGGAATACCCAACTCAAAGCTGCATCAGCGAGCTGTTTGACTTGACCGAAGTTGCTTGTATTGATTACCGGGTGTCATACTTGGGCCATTTTTTTGTGGCCCCAAAAATGAACGATTGAAAATGTCGCAGAACGAAAACTATCAGACAGTTCCACGTCTTACTTTCGCGGATGTATTCGCCGGCTGCGGCGGAATTTCGCTCGGCCTGATTAATGCAGGCTGGCAAGGCCGTTTTGCCATAGAAAAAAATGCCAACGCTTTCGAGACGCTGAAAACCAATTTGGTTAGCGGTAAAACGGGTAATTTTGACTGGCCGGAATGGCTCCCCCCTCGGGCGATCACCACCACCTCCCTTTTAAAGAACCATAGCCATGAGTTAGAAAAGCTAAAGGGGGGCATCACCCTTCTTGCTGGTGGCCCACCATGTCAGGGTTTCTCCATGGCGGGACGGCGAACACATTCCGATCCCCGCAATAAACTAATAGAGGATTACATCAAGCTGGTGGAACAACTTCAGCCACGCATACTCCTTATAGAGAACGTGCGCGGATTCACGCTGCCCTTCAAGAAAAATGGCGATGGCGACAGCAAAGATATTCCATACTCAACCAGAGTAGCCGAGCGGCTGAAGGAAACAGGCTATGTCGTCTTTTCAAAGCTGATAGATTTAAGTGCCTATGGAGTGCCCCAGGCACGCAAACGTTTCATCATTATCGGCATCCGCAAAAACGATCCGGCACTCAAGAAGCTAGGCGGCAAAACACCTTTTGAAATTCTGGAGGGAAACCGCAAAACATTTCTTTCGGAAAAAGGGCTTCCCACCGACAAACCGGTGACCGTAAAACAGGCAATCGGCGATCTGGAAACGACAGGCAAAGAGCTGATTCACAGCACAGACTACGACTTGTCCGGTTACCAGCAAATTGCTTACGGGACACGCGGCAAACAGTCCAGCTTTGTAAAGCTGATGCGCAGCGGTGCAGAGGGAACACCGGATAGTCTGCGCTTGCCTAAACATAAACAAAGCACTGTTGACCAGTTTGATCGGATCATCACCACATGCAGCAAAGGCAAGACACTCAGCAAGGAAGATCGTGCCCGCCTCGGCATCAAGAAACACGCCCTGACTCCACTGCATCCAGATGCGCCATCGGCGACTATCACGACTTTGCCAGACGATATGCTGCATTACTCCGAGCCGCGCATCCTGACGGTCCGCGAAAACGCCCGCATACAAACCTTCCCAGATTGGTTCAGGTTCACGGGGAAATACACCACTGGTGGCAAGGATCGTAAGAACGAATGTCCCCGCTACACCCAGGTTGGCAATGCTGTTCCGCCATTGTTTTCCGAGGCCATCGGACAAGTGCTCAGGGACGAGGGTGTCCCGAATTTTGTGTAAACGGGGTTTCTTTACTGCTGAGGCATTCTGTCCTCGAACTGGATGGTAAACCTGTTTAGCGCCGACTTCCAATCCCGAATGGGCATTGTCCATTTCTTGCTGATGTTGTTCAGCGCCAGGTAGAACAGTTTCATCAGCGCTTCGTCGTTCGGGAACGAGCCCCGGTTCTTGGTGATCTTGCGCAGGACCATGTTCACCGACTCAATGGCGTTGGTGGTGTAGATGATCTTCCTGATCTCCGGCGGAT
>Ga0233425_10000723_pt1 | contig 82119 bp, 70 predicted proteins | sample Watercolumn_Towu_2_FD_181712 | JGI IMG/M metagenome (GOLD analysis project Ga0233425, IMG submission 181712) | Freshwater microbial communities from Lake Towuti, South Sulawesi, Indonesia - Watercolumn_Towuti2014_140_MG | ecosystem: Environmental > Aquatic > Freshwater > Lake | place...
ATATCATGAATTACATCACCAACCATAATTGCTATCCATCCACGAAGGAAAAAGTCATCACCTAAATCGGAAAATGCGACCTCATCATTTAACGTTAAGACACCAACATTTTCAAGTTTAAGATTACAGATAATATCTTTTAACGAAATAAAATATTGCCCCTGCCGGCAGGGCCCATAACCGTGCGGCATAAAGAAAAGATATTTCTTTTTATTATCAAACGAATTTTTCAGTTTTTCAATTAAAGACCCTGTAGTTAGTATGAATGGGAGACATTCTTTACAGGTAGTAAGTCCACGTCCATATTTCAATGTTTCGACTGTCGGAACCGGTAAAGGATTTGATTTAATTCCATACGACCTGAACACAGCAGAAAAAGCATCGGAACTAAATTTACCCATTGAAGGAATAAGCACTTCAATATCAGGTGAAGTAATAGGAAAAACGTTATTTTTCGAATCAATTACATTAATCATTTTTCCGTCCGTTTCAGTTTTCAAGCCATAACTTCTGACATTCTCATCCGGATAAGAATTAAACTTGTTAAGTTCACGGTAATTGTTAATTATATCCAAAGCTGCATCTATCCGGGTATCAATTCCTACATCAGCAGAATGACTATCCAATTCAAGTGTGAGAGATGGTTTCTTACCCATAATTTTTCTGAAATAAGAAATAATAAATGAATCAGGACCGCAGGAAAAATTAGTAATAAATACACCAAATAAATTCTTATGTGTTTTTATAAATCTTGCCGAACTTAAAATCTGCTGTCCGCTGAACCAATACATATTTTCATAATGTTCATCATAATGCGAAGGTATGAAATCGTGAGGAATAATTGTAATTCCCTTAGAAGCAATTTTTTGCGGAATTTTCAGATTTGCTTCAGTTGCAAAAGAATTATATGACCTTCCAAACAGAACAAGCACAATTGAGTCATCATCTTTGGACATATCATTAATAATTTTTTTCCCGATTTCTTTAAATTCTCTTAACATTTTTTTCCATATGTCATAAGCGAAATCAAAAGCTGTATTAGTTTCAGAAGTTGATTTTCCAAGTTTTTTCCCGATTTTTACAAAAACTTTACTAATGTCATATACGGGTAACGAAAAATCTATAACAGGAGAAATAATTTCGGGTAAATTATCATCGCCAAATGCCGATTTCAGATAATATGATTCGCCCTGAACAAAAACACATGTTCTTTTATATTTATCTTCATTAGATATTCCCATTTGTGTAATATGAGGCAGAAAAATATAATTGGGTTTTTTAATTAATAAATCCTGAAATAATCCATGGGAAATTTCAACAGGATAACAATACGACGAACGAATTTTATCAATTCCTTTTTCATTTATTTTATCCGACAGGATTATTTTAAAACCAAGTTTTGTAAAAAAATTATAATACAGAGGAAACAGATTATTGGTCAGAAAACTGCGTGAGATCCCAATTGATTTTCCAACTTTTATTTCAGGCAGAACTTTATATTTATTAAATACCAAATCCTGTCTGACTTTTACAAAATCCCTCTCAAAATTCAAATCTTTCTTATTAACATTAAGATTATAATATTTACTGCAAGCACCTCCAAAAGGATATTTTTTCCCTTCTATTTCAATTAAATTAATACTGCATTTAAGGTCACATTTTTCCCTTCCCCCGGCACAAATAAATTGATTTTTATAAATGAATTTACGATTAATAAGGTCATCAAGTTTAAAATCATCTTTTTCAAGAAAATTCAGATTGATTCTGTTTTTAATTTCAAGAGCAACACCAAATGCACCCATTAATCCTGGTTCCGGGGGAACAATAATTTTCTTATTTAAAAGATTAGCCATAGCATAAGGCACTGCTTTATTATAACAGACTCCTCCCTGCATAAAGATTTTTTTCCCAACCTGTCTATTGCCCATAACACGATTTATATAATTCATGCATATTGAATAGACCAAACCTGCTACAATATCTTCCTGAGGTATACTCTCATGACTCGCATTTTTTATATCACTTGAAATAAATGCAGAACATTGGTCATTAAAATTCAATGGTTTCCCGGAATTGAAAGCTATCCCTGCAATATCTTTATAATAAATGTTTAAAGTTTCTTTTGCAGATTCTTCAAGGAAAGAACCTGTTCCTGCAGAACAGGCTTCATTCATTGCATAATCACTTGCAACTCCATTAGTAAGATAAGTATATTTTGCATCCTGTCCGCCTATTTCGAAAATTGTATCTACTTCTTTGTCAAAATATGCAGCAGCAACAGCGTGTGCTATAATTTCGTTTACAACACCTTTAGACAATGCGTGTAATGCAGAAATATGCCGCCCTGACCCTGTAGTGCCAAGACCAATAATATTTACAGGTACTTTAATCTGTAACTTTAAAGAATTGTAACAATCAATTGACGCCTGAACAGGATTTCCGTTAGTTCTTAAATAAACAGAAGCAAGCAATGCATTATCCGAGTTTCTGATGATTACCGCTTTTGTAGTTGTAGAGCCAACATCCAGGCCTAATATACATTCATCACCTTCAACCGGTACGGATTTTACAATTGATTTAAAAATTACTTTCTCATCATTTTCATTCAGTTTGGGCAGGACAGGGTAACTCGATAAATTCGTCTTGAAAATATTATTAAAGTCTAAAGCAGAATTTTTCCCAAGACCGTAAATAGCAGCTCCCAATGCTTCAAAATATGTTGCTTCTTCAGGAATTAACAAATCAGGAAAGGAATCGGAAATAAATTTTACAACGCTTTTATTCTGCGACACACCGCCTATTACAATTATTTTCCCGGATTTTTGTTTAGCAAGAAGTTCAATTGTTTTATCAGCAATCATTTTTGAAAGTCCCGAAACAACTTCAGATTTTGGAATTCCTTTATTTAAAGCGTGTGTGCAATCGCTTTTACAAAATACACTACACCTGCCGGATACAACATAAGGATTGTCTGTTTCAGATAGTTTTACTGCATCATTAATATCAAGATTCATTCTGCCGATTTGTTGAAGAAAAAACTCACCTGTCCCTGAGGCACATTTATTTCCAGAAATTACTTTCTGAAGTGATTTGTTTTTATCAAAACAATAAACAATAAAATTTTCACCTCCGAGACTTGCAATTACATCAAAATTATTCAGATAACTTAAATTCTTATACGCAAGTTCAACTGCTTCCGGTTCCGAAATATTTTCAGCATTAACAAGATACCTGAATTTTTTTCCAGTAATTATTACAGCAGAATTTTTTAAATCGAATTTGGCAAAAAATTTCGATAAAATCTTTTTAGGATTTCCCATATGCGGGATATATCCCTTATTAAGAATATTTATATTTCCATCTTTTTTCGATATTTTGACATAGGATACTGTTGATGCTCCTACACAAATTCCAACGGAATATTCAGACATAAATAAATAAAGTTAATAAATTTCTAAAAGAAATTAATTTTTATTATTAAATAAATACAGGATAAAATCAATATAAAAATATAAAAAAAGCCGGTATTTGCCGGCTTAAATTTTTAAAATTCCCCGATTTTAAATTACCATCATTGAATCACCGTAATTATAAAATCTGAATTTCTCTTTAATTGCTTTTTTATAAGCTTTCATAACAAAATCTCTTTCTGCCAGAGAACAGACAAGCATCAGGTGAGTGCTTTGAGGCATATGAAGATTGGTTATTAGTTTATTTACAACGCTCAATCCCTGCGGAGGATGAATAAATTTATCTGTCCAGCCTTTTCCGGGTCTAACGTATTTACCTGTAATTACACTTGATTCCATTGCCCTGACAACAGAAGTACCAACGGCAATTACTTTCTTTTTTCTGCTTATTGAATGATTAATAATTTCTGCATTTTCACGTGTAATACTATAGTATTCCGAATCCATCCTGTGTTTCGACAAATCTTCAACTTCCACAAGTCTGAATGTTCCCAATCCGATATGTAAAGTTACATAAGCAATTTTTACTTTCTTTTTCTCAATCTTTTTAATTAATTCCTTTGTAAAGTGCAATCCTGCAGCCGGTGCGGCAACAGAACCAATTTCTGAAGCATAAACTGTCTGATAATATTCCTTATCTTTATCGTTCGATTCCCTTCTGATATACGGGGGTAAAGGAGTTTTACCAAGTTTATCAATATATTTTCGGAAATCGGTTTTAATATTGAATCTTACAATTCTTCCTCTTGATGTTGTATTGTCTATAACCTCACAATAAAGGAATTTAGTAAAAAATATTCTGTTTCCAATTCTTACTTTTCTTGCCGGGTCAACCACTACATCCCATATATTTTCAGTTTCGGATAGCTGTCGCAGGAGAAATACTTCAATTCTTGCTCTTGTTTTTTCTTTTGTTCCGAACAAGCGTGCAGAAAAAACTTTTGAATCATTTAACACAAGAACATCCCCTTCGTTCATATAATCGATAACATTTTTGAACTTTTTTGTTTTCATATCCCCGTTCTGATGATCCAGAACAAGAAGTTTACAAGAATCGCGTGGAACTTTCGGATGTTTTCCGATTAGATTTTTCGGTAATGTGAATTTAAACTGAGATAATTTCATTTATATAAATTGATTAAAAAAATTATAGATTTTTAAAAGCAGATTTGCCGGCATAAACAGCTGAGATTCCAAGTTCCTCTTCAATTCTGAGAAGCTGATTATATTTAGCAACTCTGTCTGTTCTTGAAGCAGAGCCAGTTTTAATCTGTCCTGCATTAACCGCAACAGAAAGGTCAGCAATCGTAACATCTTCGGTTTCGCCGCTTCTGTGACTTATCACTGTGGTATAATTATTATCTTTTGCAAGTTTAATGGCAGCAAGTGTTTCGGTTAACGAACCAATCTGATTTACTTTTACAAGAATAGAATTTGCAATTCCTTTTGAAATTCCTTTTGCAAAAATTTCCGGATTGGTTACAAAAATATCATCTCCTACTATCTGAATTTTATTTCCAAGACTATCGGTTAAATTTTTCCATCCTTCCCAATCGTTTTCAGAAAGACCATCTTCTATACTAATAATAGGATATTGTTTGACAAGAGATTCATAGAGCTTTATCATTTCATCAGATGTCTTTGAACGTATATGTGATTTATAAAATTCATACAGATTTTTTTTGCCTGTGGTGATATACATTTCACTTGCCGCAACATCGAGCGCCAGAAAAACTTCTTTTCCTTTTTTATATCCGGCATTTTCAATTGCCGTCAGGATTACTTCAATTGCTTCTTCATTTGATTTTAAATCAGGAGCAAATCCGCCTTCATCACCCACTGATGTATTATACTTTTTATCCTTCAGAACTTTTTTCAAATTATGAAAAATTTCTGCACCGCATCTGAGAGCATCTGTAAATGAATTTAATCCTGCAGGAATAATCATAAACTCCTGGAAGTCGACATTATTATCAGCGTGTTTACCGCCGTTCAGTATGTTCATCATTGGGACCGGCAATGTATTTGCATTCATTCCTCCGATATATCTATAAAACGGCAATCCATAATATCTTGCAGATGCATACGCACAGGCTAAAGAAACACCAAGAATTGCATTTGCACCGAGTTTTGATTTATTATGAGTCCCGTCAAGCTGAATCATTAAATTATCAATATCGTACTGCATAAAACTGTTAAATCCGACTAACTTTTTCGCAATAATATTATTTACGTTATCAACTGCTTTTCTAACACCTTTTCCAAGAAATCTTTTTTTATCACCGTCTCTGAGTTCGACAGCTTCCCTTTCTCCGGTCGATGCACCGGAAGGAATTGCTGCTCTTCCGACAATACCGGAATCGAGTACAACGTCGACTTCAATAGTCGGATTTCCGCGAGAATCAATTATCTCACGGGCATGAATTTTAGAGATAACAGGGGGCATTTATTTTATAAGAATTAAAATTTTGAAAAGAGAGTAAATTAACTTATAATTTAAGGTTTTTCAATGATATAATTATTACATATCAATTTTTTTTCTGACTTATTAATGACTATAAAAAATATGTAAACTTTATTATATCAATAACTTATAATAGCCAAATATAAAATAATTTAAAAATATTATACTTTTATCTTACATTGAAATTGGCATAAAAAATGATAATATTAAAGGTTTTAAAATTTGAAAATAATAGGATATAATTTTTACTGTAAATGATAGTAGCAATAGACGGTCCTTCCGGGACCGGGAAAAGTACAACTGCAAGGTTATTGTCACAGAAACTGGATTTTCAGTATATAGACAGCGGTGCCTTATACAGAGGTATTACATTACTTTTAATAAAAAATAAAATTAATCCAAAGGATAAAGAAAAAATAGAAAATATAGTTAAAAATACTAATTTTGAATTCAAAGATGAGACAGTGATAATGAACGGAAATGATGTAACAAATGACATTCGCACAATTGAAGTCAATAACAGCGTAAGTTCCGTAAGTAAAATAAAGGAGATAAGAGAACTAATATGTGAAAAACAGCGGACATTTGTTAAAGGCCGGAATACTGTAATTGAAGGAAGAGATATAGGAACAGTTGTTTTTCCGGAAGCTGAATTCAAATTTTATTTAAACTGTGACATAAACACGCGGGCGGCGAGAAGACAGCAGGATTTTTTAGATTCTGGAATAAAGGTACCAATCGAAAAGATTATGAAAGAACTTGAAATGAGAGACGAAATTGATAAAACAAGAAAAATCAGCCCTCTAAAAAAAGCAGAAGATGCAATCGAGGTGGATACCACAAATATGATAATTGAAGAACAGGTAGATTTTTTATTAAAAAAAATAATTAATTCAGAGAAATACCAGATAATTTTTAATTAACCCTCTTTTTTAAAGAAGAGATTTTATAAACTAAATCTTTTGATAACAGTCCGGAAAAAATCAAAAGAAAACAAAGTCCGGAAGGACTACCGGAGGAAATTAATGACTGAAGAAATAAAACAAATGCAAAACGATGATCAAACAGTTGAAAACGAAAAAGTGCAAAGTGTACAACAGATTTCAAGTAAATTCGTAAATACTGATTATGATGATGAAGAATTTCAGACAATGCTTAAATTGTATGAAAAGACTTTCAATGTAATTAAGGAAAATGAAGTAGTAAAAGGTAAAATAGTTGCAATTCACGGGGAAGATGTATTAATAGATATTGGTTCAAAATCTGACGGGAGAGTGTCCGTAAATGATTTTACCAATACTGACGAACTTGTTGTCGGTAAAGACATCGATGTCTTCTTAGAGAAGATTGAGGATAAAGAAGGTCAGCTTGTATTATCCAAAAAGAAGGCAGATTCAATAAAGATGTGGGACAATATTGTTGAAGCCCAGAAAAACGGAACTATTGTTTACGGTAAATGTATAAGGAGAATCAAAGGCGGATTTGTAGTTGATTTAAACGGGTTAACTGCATTTTTACCGGGATCTCAAATTGATACTAAGCCCATCAGAGATTATGATGAATATGTAGGAAAACTTATGGAATTCAAAGTTATAAAGATAAACAATCAGATTGAGAATATAATTGTTTCCCACAAAGTCCTGATTGAAGAATCAATGGCAGGTCAGAGAGAAGAACTCTTAAAGACTATTAAGAAGGGAATGATACTGAAAGCAACAGTAAAAGCGATAACAGATTTCGGAGTATTTGTAGATTTAGGCGGACTTGACGGATTAATACACATTACGGATTTATCGTGGGGAAGAATCAACCATCCAAGCGATATTGTAAAACTTGACCAGGAAATTGATGTTTATGTAATTGAATTCGATGATGAAAAAAAGAGAGTGTATCTTGGATTAAAACAGCTACAGGCACATCCCTGGGATAATATTCAGAATAAATTTAAAGTCGGCGACAGAGTATCGGGCAAAGTGGTTTCATTGACTGAGTATGGCGCATTCATTGAAATTGAAAAAGGCATTGAGGGATTAATTCATATAAGCGAGATGTCCTGGACGCAGCATATTACCAATCCAAATCAGATGGTAACGATGGGTCAATTAGTAGAAGCACAAATTCTAAATATAGATTATGAAAACCGAAAACTCTCACTTGGAATGAAACAACTCACTCCAAATCCATGGCAGAGTTTACTCGAAAAATTCCCTGTTGGAACTAAACAAAAAGGCAGAATCTGCAATATTACGAATTTCGGAGTATTTGTTGAACTTGAAGACGGTGTTGACGGATTAGTACATATTTCCGATTTATCATGGACAAAGAAAATTCTTGATGTAAATGATTTCGTGAAATTAGGCGAACAGATGGAAGTGGTTATTCTCGGCGTAGATGTAGCCAATCAAAGAATTTCACTCGGTCATAAACAACTGTTAGATAACCCGTGGGACACTATGGAAGATAAATACAAAGCAGGAACAGAAACCACTTGTAAAGTTGTAAAGCCGATTGAAAAAGGTATTATAGTTGAATTACCTGAAGTTGTTGATGCTTTCATTCCCGCATCACAATTATCCACAGCCCCTGTAAAGAATTTTACAGATTTATTTAAGGTGGGTGATGAATTGAATGCAAGAATAATTGAATTTGATAAGACAAACAAAAAAATTGTTCTTTCGGTGATTGAATTTCTGAAGGACAAAACACAAAATGATATTGATGCTTATATAAGCAAATACAAGCTTCCGAAGAAATTTACAATAAAAGATATTCTTGAAAAGACAAAGACAACAGAAAGCGAAACAATAGATTTCAGGATTGAAGACTTAATCGGAGAAGAAGAAGGCAGTAATCCGCCGGTAATAGTGGACATGAGTTCGAGTATAACTCCACCGCCTCCTCCTGATGTAATTCCTGAAGAAGAGCCGAAAGAAACAACCGAACCAAAAGAATAAAATAATTATACCCCCTGTTTTCAGCAGGGGGTTTTTTAATTACATACCACATATATTTTGATTAATTTGTATATGAATTATTCATTTATCAGGAGACAGAATGTGATTTTCCGTAATTTTCAGTTTAAATTATTAATGGCAGGGTAATAATTTGATAACGAGGTACGGTAAAAATAATGTAATGTCTATTTTTATTATCTGTACGATAATTCTAATTACCACATATTTTCTTGAGGTTGAGGTAATACGGATTATTAACACAATAATAGTTTCTTTAATTATTTTATTCACATTATATTTTTTCAGAGACCCAATCAGGTTTACAGATGATACACTTAATTCAAATATTATTATATCACCTGCAGACGGAAAGATTATTAATATTGAGAAATTTAAAAATGAAAAATATGAAATATTTCCAATTAAATCGGAGTTAGTGAATATAAGTATTTTTATGTCACCATTTAATGTTCACGTAAACAGAATACCAATTTCAGGAAAAATATTTTCACTAAATTATATTAAAGGCAAATATCTTGTTGCATTTGATGAAAAATCTTCTGAAAATAATGAAAGAACCGAGATTGGAATCAAAACTGAAGATGGAAAATCAATGTTGTTTAAACAAATTGCGGGTTTCGTTGCAAGAAGAATAGTATGTGAACTTGCAATTAACAATGATGTTAGAAGAGGAGAAAAATTCGGAATGATAAAATTCGGGTCGAGAGTTGATATAATTATTGATTCGGGTTCAGAAATACTTATTGAGAAGGGACAGAAAGTAAAAGCGGGTATAACAAACATAGCAAAAATAAAATAAATGCTGATTTCAAAAAAATTCATTCCAAGTTTATTTACGATATTAAATTCTTTTTGCGGATTTATGTCTATAATTTATTCTTCGCAGGGTGAAATAGAATTGGCATCATATTTCATAATTTATGCAGCATTTTTTGATTTATTCGACGGAGCGGTTGCACGTATTTTGCATTCATCCAGTGATTTCGGAGTAGAGCTTGATTCCTTATCGGATGTGATTTCTTTCGGTGCAGCACCTTCATTTTTATTATACAATGTTTACTTTAAAAACATAAACAGCCTTGGAATACTTTTATCTTCCCTTTTCTTAATATTTTCTTCGATAAGACTTGCGAGATTCAATGTTGAACTAACCGGACATGATAAAGATAGATTTTCAGGATTACCAACACCAATTGCTACCTTAACTTTAGTATCATATTTACTTTTTTATCACAACAAAATATTCGATATAGAATTAAGCATTAAATTTATCACAGTAATATCAATTGTTATACCTTTATTAATGGTAAGCAAATTCCCCTATCCTGCAAGCCCGAAAATTGATAAGCAGATTTTCAGAAGACATTATCTTTGGGTGATAATAATCGGAACTGGAATTGTTTCGTTAATTATCAGTAAAGGTTACTCATTATTTATTATATTTCTTCTTTATATTTTTTCAGGAATTATCCGTTCGATAATTTCATTATTTATAAAAAGAGAAAGAATAAAGAAAAAATTTATGGATTAAATATTCAAGATTTCATATAATACATTAATCAAGTAATCCACTTCTTCAATTTTATTATATCTTCCGAATGAAATTCTGAGAGAGCAAAGTGCGGTTTTTTCGTCCCTGCCGATTTCAAGTAATATTTTAGATGGTTTTAAAGAGCCGGAACTGCAAGCAGAACCTATTGACAGAGCAACTCCCTTCAAATCAAAATTCATAAAAAATGTTTCAGGGTCAATTGAAAAGGATTCGGGTTTAAAAGAAACATTAACAATATTAGGTAATCCATTTTCCAAACCGGAATTAAAAATAATTTTATTTTCGTGGATTTTTTTTAATTTATTTAGCAAATGACTTCTCAAATTTTTGTAATGTTCAATATCAATGTCAAAATTTTTTCTTAATAAATTAATTGCTTCATTCATTCCGATTATCGCAGGAATATTTTCAGTTCCTCCTCTTATGTTTCTTTCCTGAGAGCCGCCTGAGGAGAATTTTTCTATTAATGTTCCTTCCTTGATATATAATATTCCGATTCCTTTGGACCCGTAAAATTTATGTGCGGAGAATGATGCAAAGTTGGCATTTAAGTTTTTTAAATTCAATTTCACTTTTCCGATACTTTGAACTGTGTCAGAATGAAGGAAAATATTTTTTTCAGAAGTTATTTCAGATATTTTTTTTATGTCATTAATTGTCCCAAGTTCATTATTTGAATGCATTACCGATACCAATAAAGTTGCATTACTTATTTTTTCCGAAATTTTATCTAAAGAAATTTCTCCATTTTTCCCGGGAGATATATAATCAACTTCAAAGCCAAGGTTTCTTTTAAGAAAATCAATACTTTCCAGCACTGACGGATGTTCTATTGTAGATGTGATAATATGTTTTCTTTTTTTACCGATTTCAGAAAAGGCAAGACCTTTGATTGCGGTATTGTTCGATTCAGTTCCGCCGCTTGTAAAAAAAATTTCCTTAGGTTTTACTCCGAGAAAATCTGCAATGTTTTCTCTTGCATCTTCGAGTTTTACTTTCACCGAATTACCAAATGAATGCACAGATGAAGCATTCCCGAATTGTATACAATAGTAAGGTATCATTGCATCAATTACTTCAGGTGCAGTAATTGTTGTTGCGGCATTATCAAAATATATTTTTTCCAAATTTTATGATTTTATTTTTTTAGTTGTAATATAGTTTTTTTAATTATTAATTTTTATATATTTATTTAAATGGATATAAAAGAATTAATATTACTGCCAAATATATTATCAATCTTAAGACTTATTTTATCAATACCTACAGCATATTTGCTGTACACGGATTTTCTAACTTACAAAAATATCATAATATTATTATTTATTATTTTATATTTAACTGATTTATTAGACGGTTATATTGCGCGTAAATTCAATATGATATCCGAAACAGGAAAAATAATTGACCCGTTAGCAGATAAATTTACTGTCATAATTTTATCAATAGTTATTTTTATAAAAAAATTCATTCCATTATGGTATTTTACAATTATTGTAATCAGAGATTTAATAATACTTATTTTCGGAATAATTCTCCGTAAAAAAGTTAATATGACATTGATGTCTAACTTTCCGGGGAAAATAGCAGTATTCAGTATTGCACTAATTTTATTAATATCAATCATTAATCGTGAACTTTTAAATAATGATTTATGGTTCTTATATATTATGTCAGTTTTATTAATTATATATTCTTTAATAACTTATTTAAATAGATTTTTAAAAACTATAGGAGAAAAACAGTATGCCAAATAGTGAAAAAACAAATAATATAGACAGGGTGAAAACGCTTACCAGGAAAGACGTTGAAGAGAAGATGGAAACCAAATTAACAGGCAAGCGAATAACAAAAAAGCTCATAGTAGATTCTTTATTTGAATCTTTAAGAGAACTGATTATGTCAGCGAACCCGATAATCCGGATTGAAATCAGGGATTTCGGTGTGTTTGAAGTGAAAAAGACAAAACCGAAACCAAAGGCAAGAAACCTTAAGACGGGCGAATTTGTATTTGTACCCGGCAGAAGGAAAATGCATTTTAAACCAGGTAAAATTCTGAAAAATTTTCTTAAAGAAAAAATAGAATCATAGATTCAGAAATTAAGAGCCTGTTATGTCTAAATTACTGGGCATTGATTACGGCTCAAAGAGGATAGGTCTTGCGGTAAGCGATGAAAACAAGACAATTGCATTTTCACGAATTGCAATTATTAATAATGAATATGCGTTTGAAAATATTCTTAAAATAATTATTGAAGAAAATATTTCAAAAATTATTTTAGGTTATCCTTTAAGCCTTAAATCAGAAAAAACCAATCAGACAATTTCAATCGAGGAATTCAGGAATCAACTTGAATTATTTCTTTTAAAATACAAACAGAATCCACAGATTGAATTCTTTGATGAAAGACTTACAAGTAAATTAGCGGAGAGTTATATACAAAACAGTGTAAAAAGAAAAAGCAAACGCAGAGAAAAGGGTTTGACCGACAGTATTTCAGCACAGATTATTTTACAGGATTATCTGGACAAATCACAAAAAAATAAATCCGATTGAGAAAATGAAAATCAATGAGCTTGAAAATATTATTATAGAAGGAGAAAACCTGAATATTGAATTCAAGCGTAAAGTGTCGAGTCCGGAAAAAATTGCAAAAGAGATGATTGCATTTGCAAATACAAAGGGCGGGATTATTTTTTTCGGAATCGATGATGATAAAACAATAGTGGGTGTCAATAGTGAAAAAGAGGAACTTGAATTAATCAGCACATCGGCAAATTTTTTCTGCGACCCTCCTGTAAAATTCGAACAGAAAATTATATATTACAAACATAAAGATATTATTCTAATCAGTGTTCCCGAAAGCAGGAAAAAACCGCATTATTTATTCGCTGAAAATAAAAACAACCGTAAAGCATTTATCAGGCAAAATGATGAGAGTCTGATAGCATCGAAGGTTATGATAAACATTATGAAAAGTTCAAATTTGGATTCACATCCTGTAACAATCAATTTCGGAGAGACAGAAAAAACACTATTAAAATATCTCTCAGAGAACAAAACCATCGACGTAAAAATTCTGAGAAAAATTGCAAACATATCCGAAAGAAGAGCAAGCAGAACTCTTGTAAACCTTGTAAGAGCAAATGTTATTCTGCACAACAACTTAAATGACAAAGAATATTTTACATTAGCAAATTAAAAAAAAAATGAGAATAAATAAACAAAGAATATTATTAATACTGATTATTACATTCTGTTTTAACTTAATAATCAGCTGTGACTCAAAACCCCAGCAAGACATAAATAAGAAACAGCCAAAGAAGGATACTTTAACTGTTATTCATCTTTCATTCACCGGGGACCTGATGTGTCATCAGCCTCAATTCGAAGCGGCAAGTACAGGAGACGGACATTACAATTTTTTACCTTTTTTCAGTGAAGTAAAAAAATATCTTGAAAAACCTGATATAATGTTCGGGAATTTCGAAACCGTTACGGCGGGAAAAGAGGAAAAATTTACGGGATATCCTGCATTTAATTCTCCCGATGAATACATAAAAGATTTGAAGAACGCCGGATTCAAATTTTTATTCACTGCAAATAATCACTGCTTCGACAGGAATGAAAAGGGAGTATTAAAAACAATAAAAAATATTGAGGACAACGGTTTGCTGCATTCCGGGACAAGTAAATCACAGGAAGACAGGGATTCGGTAAAAATTTTTATGGTTAAAGGAATTAAAATTTCCGTACTTGCATATACTTACGGTATAAACGGAAAAAGTATTCCGTCAAATAAAAAATATCTTGTAAATTTTATTGATGCAGAAACGATAAAAAAAGATATTTCAAATGCAAGAAATGCAGGAGCGGAAATTATAATAGTATATTTTCATTACGGTGAAGAATATCAGAGAGAACCAAACAGTTATGAAAAAAACATTGTAGATAAAACAGTTGAGTATGGTGCTGATATAGTTATCGGAGGACATCCGCATGTTTTACAGCCGGCAGATTTTTTTACTTCATCGACATCAAAAATTGACACAGTATTTGTTGCATATTCGACAGGAAATTTTATTACGAATCAAAAGGGACGATATAAAGATGCAGGTGTAATTATTAATGTGGAAATATCAAAAAATCTTAATACGGGTAAAATTAATCTTGGAAAAACTTCGTTTATACCTGTTTGGATATTTAAGGGTACATCCAAAAATCAGAAATATATTATCTTTCCCTCTGAGATAGCTTACGGTAAAAATCTTCCGGGATTTTTAAGTAACAGAGATATATCAGATATGAAACAGAGTTACGATGATACGGAATCAATAATGACAAAATATTCCGACAGGATAAAGGTTGAAAGTATACTTGTAAATGAAAAATAATATTATATTTTGTTAAGATTAAATTTCATAAAATTTTTCACATCAATTTTTTTTCTTTTTTGCAGTTCCTTGTATGCTGAAAGTAATACAAATATGAATTTAACCGACAGTATAAAGAAGAAAGAAAACTTTAAAGTTCCAAAACACAGTTACATCGGGAATTATAACGGAATAAATAATTTTTATAAAAAAATTGAGAAGGTAAATAACTCAAAACCCGATACGGTAAGGATATTTCATTTTGGAGATTCGCATATAAAAGGCGGATATATGACAGGGGTAATTAAAGAAAGATTCAGAGAAGATTTCGGAGGTAAAGTTGTTTACAATTCACTTGGAATTAACGGAGCAAGTTTTGAAACATTCAACAAAAAAGAAGATTTTGAAAAGATACTTAAATCCGAGAAACCGGATTTGATAATAATTTCGCTCGGAACAAATGACGCATCGGGAGAAAATTTCGATGAAAATTATTTTTTAAAAACAGTTGCAAAGCTTGTGCAGACGATATTCGATGTATTGCCGGATATTGATATTCTAATGACCACAGCACCGGATTATCAAAAGAACAATGAGCCGAATAAGTTTGTACCTATTGCAAATTATTTAATTATAAGATTCTGCGAAGAAAATAATTTTGCTTATTGGGACATATTCGAGACAATGGGAGGATTGGGTTCAAGCCAGAACTGGTTTGAACAAGGGTATATGGCGAAGGATAAGATTCATTTTACAGTAAAGGGTTATGAACTTATAGGAGAAATATTCTATCAGGATTTGATGGAGTAAAGATTTTTGCCTCGCCCGCCCGCCGCGTTCAGGGATTTGCACTGATATAAAACTGAATTTCACGGAATATAAGATATTGATTTTAGACAAGGATATTTACAGAAAAAACGGATTTTCACGGAAATTTTTTCAGGTAAAAATTAAAATAATTTATTTCTTAATGTATAGAAAAAAAATATCCCAAAATGTATAAATTGAAATAATTAAAAAAGTTTATTAATTTCGATATAATTAATTTATATTATTGAATAATTATTTGCTCTATATAAGTTGATGAGGAAATTAATCTTACAACTTTCAGGTATATTTATATTCACGTTTGGCATTATTGCACTCTATTCCTTTTCGGAATTACAAATCGAAATATACGGGATTGAAATCAAGAAGGCGGAAATAAAGGAAGCAATAATTGATACCGGGGATAAAAATAATCTCACAGAAGAAAATCCAAAGAAAGATAATAACACCTTTCAGTCAGATAAAATTGCAAGTAAGTTAGACAGTTCAAAGCAGAAAATTCTGATAATCGGAGATTCGATGACGGAAGGAATAATGCGTGCGATGAATGATTATTGTGCATTTAATAATCATAAACTTTATTCAGTGATATGGTCAAGTTCGAGCATTCAGGGCTGGAGCAAATCAAGCAGATTAAAAAGTTATGTTTCAAATTTTAAACCTACATATATAATAGTAGTTCTTGGCTCGAATGAATTGCTTGTTCCCAATTCAACAAGAAGAGAGGAATCCGTAAGGAGCATATTAAAGCAGGCAGAAGGTGTCGATTTGGTATGGGTAGGTCCACCGAATTGGAGAGAAGACGCAGGAATAAACAAACAACTTACCGAAATTCTCGGACAGGACAGATTTTTCTTATCAAAAGATCTTAAATTCGATAGACAGAGGGATGGATGTCATCCTACAATGAAATCGGGGAAAATGTGGACAGATGAAATTGCAAAATGGATTATGGAAAAAGCAAAGCACAGGATATTATTAAACAGACCTGAAGCTGCTGCTGATGTAAAACCTGATGTGGTTTATTTTAATAACAATTAATCAAATAAATTTGAAAATCACCCCCCTTTATCCCCCCTTATTAAGGGGGGATAATGATATAATATATTTTATCAATTCTGTACTATTATTTTTATAATATGATTAACTGGCAGAACATATTGAAATTGTTTTCATACGACAGGAATAATCCTATACTTTTTAACAGCGGATTATTTCTTTTACTTTTTACAATATTTCTTCTTATATATACATTCACTTTTAACAGGAAAACGCTCAGAACAATTTATGTCATATGCTTCAGTTTATATTTTTATTATAAGACAAGCGGTGAATATGCAATAATTTTAATTTTATCAATTTTAATTAATTTTTTCCTGGCACTCGCGATAACAGGAGCAGGAAAGAAATATCAGAAAAATCTATTATTCATTTTTTCAATATTAGTAAATGTTTCTGTACTCGGATATTTCAAATACGCAAATTTTATACTGGAAAATATCGGATACATTACTAAAGGTGAAATCGGAAAATTAGAAATATTTTTACCGATTGGAATTTCTTTCTACACTTTTCAGACTTTAAGTTATCTTATTGATGTAAAAAGGGATACAATTAAACCAACGAAAAATATACTCGATTATTCATTTTACATTTCATTTTTTCCAACGATTGTTGCAGGACCGATTGTAAGAACAAAAGATTTACTATCACAGATAGCCGAGAACGTATCAGTAAATAAGGAAGAAATAAGTTCCGGATTGTATCTGATAACAAGGGGGCTAATAAAAAAAGCAATATTTGCAACATATATCAGTCAGTACTGCGATTTAATCTACGGTATGCCGGGTAATTATTCCGGATTTGAAAACCTGATAGCGATGTACGGGTACACAATGCAGATTTATCTTGATTTTTCAGGATATTCGGATATGGCAATAGGGATTGCAAAAATAATGGGATTTAAGATTAAAGATAATTTCAATTCACCGTACTCAGCATTAAACATTATTGATTTCTGGAAAAGGTGGCATATATCATTATCGACATGGCTTAGAGATTATTTATTTTTGCCAATTTCATATTCATATTTAAGAAGGACAAAAAATACAAAAATTTCATTAGTCAATTCGTACATTTTAGCGAGTCTTATTACAATGTTCATTGCGGGACTCTGGCATGGAGCATCCTGGAAATTTATATTCTGGGGGACAGCACACGGTGCAGGATTAATTATTAATAAACTGTATCAACTTACAATCGGGAAGAAAAGAAGAATGAAAAAATATTTTCCGAACTGGCTGAGTTGGTTTATTACATTTCATTTTGTTGCATTCCTATGGATATTTTTCAGAGCCGGAACATTTGATGAAGCATTAGTTTCAATTACAACAATTTTTGGTCAGTTTGACCCTGCATACATATTACCATTCATTCAGGCGAGAACAATATTCTCAATATTACTTGTTACAGGTATGATATTTACGTTTATCCCATTCCAATACAAAGAAAATATAAAATTATTTTTCTTCAGGGCGCCGCTGATTGTCAAAGCGGTTGTATTCATATTGATAATACAGTTGATAATTCAGTTTCAATCAGAGAGCGTTCAGCCGTTTATATATTTTCAGTTTTGAACAAAAAAAAAGCCCTGCGGAATCCACAGGGCTTGTGTTCATTTTAACTATACAATTTATTCTAAACCTATCTTAACTAATTTAGAATTATAATTCAACTTTTTAAGTTTCATTAAATCTTTAGTTGCAGATTTTTCGTTCTGGAACAAACCCACAAGTACCTTATATGTTGTAACCTGCTTATCCAGACCTGCATCGTTTGAGATTATTTCTTCGAGATAAATTTTAGAGAATCCATCCCTTTCCAGACGTCCGATAAATCTGTCAGCAAACTGTTTATCATCGAAAGAACTTACTTCAATCATATATCCTTTAACAACGGCAAACTGATTAGACGGATCATAAAATCTAATCAGATAATCTATATTATCGATTTTCTGATATAGATTTTTATCAAGGTTATTTTCACCTGATTTCGGAGTAATAATTTTGACTTTGAGGTTACCTGTTTTATTCAGGTTTTGATTTAAGTCGGAATTATTATTCGAGCCATCATCGCCATTTTTTTCCAAAAATAATTTAGAATCTGTGTTTACCTGATTATCAAGTAAATTATACGTTGAATTATCTGATGTATTACTTTCAGATTCTACGATATTTTCGAACGGGTCAATACCACTTCTAAGCAATTCGGCTTCTTCTTCAGTGATTTCAATTATTCTGACCTTAGCCACACCATCCATTCCTATTGCCGTTTTTGAAGCTTTCGATAAATCGATGATTCGATTTTTGCTGTAAGGACCCCTGTCATTAACTCTGACCACAGTGGACAGATTATTAGATAAATTTGTAACTTTAAGGAGAGTGCCAAATGGAAGATACTTATGCGCTGCCGTAAATTCGTAAGTATCAAAGATTTCTCCGCTTGCCGTTTTTCTACCGTGAAATCCAGGTCCATACCATGAAGCTTCGCCTGTTTCGGTAAATCTCTCTTTAATATCTAAACTTCCGTTACCATTTAAATCAGAACTAAATGCATTTGGGGTCTGATAGGTTATTAAGATTTGTATAGTTAAAAAAAAGATTAACGACAAGATTCTTGTTTTAAACAATTTCTATCCTTTCGTTTAATTATTAAATCCCATCCTCTAAGTTAAACATATATTTAATCATTAAATAAATTCAAACAGAGGACAGCCAAGTTTATGCATCCAAATTAAAACAATAATTGGAGCGTCATCTTTTTTTATAAGAATACAAGGTCCCAATACCCTGTATTATTTTAAAGAACTGCTTATTTTTTGAAATAAGAATTACAATATAAAAAATGTATATAAAAAATCAAAGCCCTTTTTAAAATTTTTTATTTTCCTTCCTAAAGTACTAATATAACAATATATAATTAAAAACCTGCGTTTTGAATATCAACATATGCAGTCTTTCCAAACTTCGTAATAGAAATATACGAATCACAAACCCCACCGTATGGACTAAAGTCAGTAATAAATCTATTCCCGCTTAAATCCAGATATACCTTTCCTGTTAATGGATACCTGCAGTTGGTAGTTATATATACGGGATTATTATTATCAATTGAGTAATAATAATTTCCTGTTTTCATAATTGTTCCACTACCTGCAATATAAAAATCGTCATCAGTTAATATAAGAGGGTCATATAGATTTGCCACTATATCAAGATTAAGGAAAATCGAAATCGAACTTCCGCTATTTGTATATAACGTATTATTAATAATAAATTTTGTCTGGAATTGAGTCGAAATACCTTTTTTAAAACCGATTGTGTCAGAACCTGATACACTGACATAATTTAAATCGGAACTGTTACCGGGGACTTTGTAAATTTTAAAGTTATTGTAAGTAATTACTCCAGCCATTGTATCATTTGAACCTCCGATAAAATAACTTATATTATAACTTCCACTTCTTCGAATAGAGTCCAGACCTGAAATACAGGGATTTATTCCGTAATTTACATTTATCCACTGCTGTGATGTATTTACGGTTACCTGTGGGCAATTCCCGATCGAAATAGAACCCTGACTTGCCAGCATATTTATCAATCCCTGTGAAAATTGGCAAATTCTCTGAACTTCTACAGAACTTTTTGTACACCCGGCTTCTGAAGTTACATCAAGGTCAGAAGGGCTTAAAATATCAACCTTGTCACAACCATAAAATTCAAAAAAATAGATGAAAGAAATCAGAGAAAATATTAAGAAAACAATGGTTATTTTGTTATAATTCTTAAATTTGTTTTTATACTTCATTTTTGTTTTTAATTTTCAATTCTCTTTGACAAAATACTTTCTGTCTTTTTTAGATTTAACTTTGAGTTTACAATAATAGTTTCGCATTCATTAAGTACAGTTTTCTTATATTCTTCATCTTTGATTTGTGGGAGATTAATTAATACATTTTTATGAGCTCCCCAAATTCCTGTCTCAAGACTTTTTGCTCCGACCTCAAGGTCGCTTTTTGAATTCATATTACCATATTTTGCTAATTGTAAAATCCATTCCCAGCAGGAATCGGCAATTTTCATAACCTTTAAAGGAACATTAATTGCTTTTTTCAATCCTTCCTGCATTTTTTCATTTCTGTAATTAATCTCCGATTCGGTATTTTTCGGTAATCGTGATGCATTCATATAATCATTAAATGCATTTGTATCTGCATCAATCATACTTATCAATTCTTTCATATTAAAATGCAATGGCGGAATAAATTTTCTCATTTTCGAATCAAGGTGTTCGAATTTTTTACTTCCATAACTCATCCATCCCATCATAGCTCCGAGTGCTGCTCCGAGTGAAGCTACTAAAGCAGAAACACTTCCGCCGCCGGGAGCAGAAGTCCGTGCACCAACAAGTTCAACAAAGTTCCTGACACTCAAATTCGCAAGCGGCTCATTACTGTCTTCCTGTATCATATATTCTATAATTCTTTTTTCGGGAAAAAACTGTGATATTGAAGATAATCCAAGACGTTCAACAGCAAGTTTGACTTTTTGTTTTTCATCGATGACAAAAAGATTTTCTTTTTGAATATAATATTCTGCAGCCATCAGTATTGCTTCGAGTGGAATAAGCCCGACAAGTTCTGACCCACATACAGCGAGATTCAGTTCCTTCGCATCTTTTACACACTCTTCAAATGCAATATGCGGTGGAGTGATTTTATAATTATCAAGATTAATTGATACCTGTGCCATATTATATTCATCAACATACCATCCAATTGCTTTAACAGCTTTCAATTTTCCATTTTCTCCGTTACCTCTACCCTGCTCTCTGATATTCAAAGCAATACGGTGAGCTTGTTCTTTTGTTCCAATTATATTGACATTATATGCTATTAAAAAGAACCTAACACCTGTTACAGTAGCACCTGATTTTGGGACGAATTCCTGTGGTCCGAAATCGGGTTTCCATTGAGGTTTGTATATCTTATCTTTTATTCCCTCATATTCCCCGCTTCTAATCTGTTTAAGTGATTTTCTTTCAGGATTGTTTGAAGCTTCCTCATACAGATAAACAGGTACTTCAAGTTCCTTCCCTACTCTCTCTCCATATTTCTTAGCACACTCGACACACTCTTCAATAGTAACATTTGCAACCGGGACAAAAGGACATACATCAACAGCTCCCATCCGAGGATGTTCACCTTTATGAACTGACATATCAATTAATTCAAACGCAACCTTTGCAAATTGAAATGCAGCTTCAACAACAGATTCCGGGTCACCCACAAAAGTAAAAACAGTTCTGTTGGTGGATTTTCCCGGGTCAACATCAAGTAATCTTGCTCCGGGAACTTTTCTGACGGCTTCAGCACAAGCGTCAATAATATCCTTATTTCTACCTTCGGATATATTCGGAACACATTCAACTATTTTTCTCATTATACAATTTATTTTTGATAATTTTTATATTTAATTTATAATTATTTCGTAAAATTCTTTTAAAAACAAACCTGCACCATCTTCATCATTTGTATAATCGGAAACATAATCTGCCATTTCCTTCAATTCCCTAACTCCATTTTTTAAAGTAACATTAAACCCGCCAATTCTGAAAAGTTCAACATCGTTATACCAATCCCCTATTACGAGAATTTCCTTTCTATTAATTCCATAATGTTTCATAAGTAAATTAATAGCTTTACGTTTGGAACTTCCTGACGGTATTATATCAAGCCTGTGAAGATTTTTTTGCGATTGTGAACGATAAAAATTTGTTTTTATAGACCACCTGAAAGGGAATGTTATTTTCTTTTTCAGTTTTTTCAGAACATCTTTATTTTCACATAAAATATTCATCTGTAATACTTCATTATAATTATTAACATAATCATTCACCTTTACATATTCCGCATCCGGAACAGGAAAATAATCCTTAAATATGGAATTACTGTCCGTATAAATAATTTTATCCAGTTTACACAGACAGATTTTCATAAAATTTTTCTCTGCATATTCAACTGCTTCATTAACATATTTTTTATTAATCGAAGCACAATATAGTTTATCATTTCCATTTATATCCTGAACCAGTGCACCATTTAAAGAGATAACAGGTATGTTTATATCAAACCGAATTGCCAAAGGAACTATAGAGGAATGAATTCTCTGTGAGGCAAGAGTAAAATATATTCCGTGATTAATAATAAGTTTAGAATATTTCAATGCGGTATTATCAATCTGAAGATTCATATCAAGTAATGTTCCGTCAATATCGGAAACAATCATTTTAATTTTCTTCAAATCTTCTTTATATTCCTTTAAACTCATTGGGATATTTCTTTAATTCAGTCCGCACATTCCACCCATACAACCACCTCTGTACTGCGGCGGTAAATCACAATTTCCTTTGTCACATCCGGATGATATATCATTTGATTTTGTTCCTGCAGCAATAAACGGAGAAATGAGTTTTTTACAATCCTGTGAATTACAGGCAGGACAGAAAACTCCATCATTAATGTGTGAAGATTTATGTAGAATTTCAAACATATTATTACATTTATTGCATTTATATTCATAAATTGGCATTCGATACTCCTGAATAAATTTAAGTAAACTTTAAAAATAGAAAAGTAAACTTACAATTTAAATGTATTTATATTTATGTCAATTCTTAATATTTTTCATAACAGTTTTTAATATAAACTTAATATTATACTAACAAAATATTAATCTATTAAGTCAATTTTTGTAATACATTTAAAAAATTAAAAAAAGAAAAGGTATGAAAAAAATTTTTTTAACTGTTTTAATTTTATTTTGTATTTCATCGTTTATCAAGGCACAGGTATCCGGATATGTATTCGGTGATTATTTTTACAAAGTTGCCGGTGACACAATAAACGGAAAGAATACACTTGGAAGCACGCAATACAATAAAGTCCTGAAAGATTACCAGGCATTTGAAATCAGGCGAATCTATATTACTTTTGACCATAAGATTAGCGATGATTTTTCTGTAAGAGCACAATTGGAAGGTAACAATACAAGTACTCTTCCAAACAATAAATTTTCGGTTTGGTTAAAATCAGCATATTTAAGCTGGAAAAATCTGATTCCAAATGCATCAATCAATGTCGGATTAACTCCGACTCCAACATGGGATATAGAAGAAACAATATGGAATTTCAGGTGTTTAGAAAAAACTTTTCTTGATATGAGAAGTTTTGGAAATGGAGTTGATTTGGGAATTGCATTAAACGGAAGCTTTGATGACAAAAATAAATTCGGTTATAATTTTATGATTGGCAACGGTACCGGTCAGACAAGTGAAAATAATAAATTTAAAAAATATTATTTATCATTATATTCAAAACATATCGATAACTTTACAATTCAAGGTTATGGAGATTATGAACCGAACGGATTAAATGATAATAATAAAATTACTGCAAAAGGATTTGCAGCGTACCAGAGTAAAGACTTAACAATTGGTGTTTCCGTAAATCATCAATTCATTCAGAATGCTTTCGGCGGCGGGGTAAACAGAAGAGTATTTGGTCTTTCAACTTTTGCATGGGTACCTTTATACAAGGTAAAAGATAAATCTTTAATAAATGCAGTTGCGAGATTTGATATGTATGACCCGGATTTAGGAAATACAACATATGGTTATAAAGAAAACTTCATATTAATTGGGCTTGATTTAATGCCTGTAGAGAATGTTCATTTTATTCCAAATGTTTGGATACAGTCATATTCTAATAAAGAATCAGGAGTTACAAACTCAGCAAACACTGATATAACAGCAAGACTGACATTCTATTACAGATATAAATAATTTTTTTATTGTTTTTTTCATAAAAAGAGAGGTCTCTTTTAAATAAGAGACATCTCTTTTTTTTTGTACCAATTATATGATTTAAATTTGGGGTTATAATTTTTATTTTGAATACCATTATTTTGTAAACTAAAACGTAATATATGCTTAAAAAAATAAAATCATCAATATTCATATTTCTATTTGTTTTAAATACATTAGATATATATGCATGTACAAATTTTTTAATTACAAAAAGTGCTTCGCTTGACGGTTCGGTTATGATTACATATACTGCAGATTCACATACATTGTACGGAGAATTGTATTACTGGCCTGCGACGGATTATCCTGAGGGAACCTATTTAGATGTTTACGATTGGGATACAGGGAAGTATCTTGGAAGAATTAAGCAAATGAAACATACTTATTCAGTGGTAGGCAACATTAATGAATACCAGGTTACATTGGGAGAAACAACTTTTGGCGGCAGAGAAGAATTAAGAGATACAACTGCATTAGTAGATTACGGTTCATTAATATATATATCTTTACAGAGGGCGAAAACAGCAAAAGAAGTTATAGAAGTAATGACGAAATTAGTGGAAGAATACGGTTATTACAGCGAAGGAGAATCATTTTCCATATCAGATGTGAATGAATGCTGGATACTTGAAATGATCGGGAAAGGTGTCGGTAATAAAGGTGCAGTATGGGTCGCAAGAAGAATTCCGGATGGATACATTGCTGGTCATGCGAATCAATCGAGAATTTCTACCTTTCCTTTAAATGACCCTGAAAATTGTTTATATGCAAAAGATGTGATTTCATTTGCAAAACAGAAAGGATATTTCAAAGGTGAAGATAAAGATTTTTCATTTTGTGATGCGTATAATCCGCTGGATTTCACAAGTGCAAGATTCTGCGAAGCAAGAGTTTGGTCCGGATTCAACAGAGTAAATAAGGATATGAAAAAATATCTCGATTATGCTATGGGAGAAAATTTAAAAAACAGATTTCCTCTCTGGATTAAACCGGACAAGAAAATATCATTAAATGATGTAATTGAAATGATGAGGGACCACTTTGAAGGTACGGAAATGGATATGACTAAAGACCCCGGAGCAGGTCCTTACAGTTGTCCTTATAGATGGAGACCTTTGACGTGGAAAGTTGGAGATAAAACCTATTTCAATGAAAGGGCAATATCTACACAGCAGACAGGATTTTCATTCGTGTCACAATCGCGTTCGTGGTTACCTAATCCAATAGGCGGAATATTATGGTTCGGAGTGGATGATTCTTACAGTACAGTATATACTCCAATGTACTGCGGGATGACAAAAATTCCGGGTAACTTTGCAGTAGGAAACGGTTCAATGATGGAATTCAGCGACAGTTCGGCATTCTGGATATTCAACCAGGTTTCCAATTATGCATACACACGTTACAAAGATATGATACCTGAAATCCGTAAATTACAAAAAGAGCTTGAAATGACATATATGGAGAATGTAAAAAATATTGATATTGAAGCATCAGAACTATTTAATACAGATAAAGAAGCTGCAATTAATTTATTGACAAATTTTTCTGTTGCAAAAGGAGGGATGACTTTTGAATCGTGGAAAAAATTATATGCATATTTATTCACAAAATATATGGACGGAAATATCAAAACCGTAGTTCCGAACCAAAAAATTCCGAAATTTGTTCAGCCCGGTTATAGCGAAGAGTTTTATAAGATAATAGTTAAGGAAACCGGAAATAAGTTTAAAGTGTTGGGTGAGAGTTCACATTAGACATTGATTAATGAGTAATGAACAATGATTAATAATAAGTATAGGTTTATAAAGTATAATGTTGATTCTAAAATTATTTAGAACAATAATTTTATTTCAATATTTAAGATTTAGAATTCTTCAAAAAACTATCGATAACTTTTCGAAATGATTTTATATATTCGGGTGTAGTGCCGCAGCAGCCGCCGATTATATTTACATTTATATCAATCAGAGATTTTATTTTTTCTGCCATATAATCGGGTGTTTCAGAATACTTGAGAATATTATTTTCATAGTGAGGCAGTCCTGCATTAGATTTAATTATAAGAGGATGTTTTGTAAATTTTCTGAATTCTTCAGCAATGGAAATCATACTTAATATCCCGTATCCGCAATTTGAACCGATCATGTCCGCTCCATTTTTAATCAAAGAACTTAATGAATCTACAATTGAATTACCCATTATTGTAAAATAACCGTTTTCGGATTTTTCAAATACCATTGAAGCGATAACAGGAATTTTGTCCGAAATGGTTTTGGATACTTCAAGAACAATCAAAGCTTCATTAAAATCCGTCATTGTTTCGATGCAAATAATATCTGCACCTTCCTGTATCAGAATTTCAATTTGTTTTCTATAATTTTCCTTCATCTGAGAAGCAGAAATATCTCCGTATGGTTCGAGAATTTTCCCGCAAGGTCCGACTGAAGCAGAAATAAATGCAGAATTGCCAATTACCTCTTTTGCAATTCTTACCCCTGAAGAATTTATTCCAATATATTTATCATCAAGATTATAATCAGCAAGTTTCAACGGAGATGCACCAAATGTATTTGTCTGAATTATATCTGCTCCGGCTTCTAAATATGATTCAGTAATTTCTTTTATAATTTCAGGATGAATAAGATTAAATTCTTCGGGACAATCGCCATATTTCAGTCCTTTACGGAAAAGTTCAGTCCCCATTGCACCATCTGCCAGAAGTATTTTATTTGACTGAATTAATTCTGAAAAATTTTTTTTCATTTAATTTAAATTCAATAAATTTTTTACTAACTGAACTGCATTGGCGGCATCATAGCCATAACCGTCTGCACCAATTTCAAGAGCATAATTTTTAGTGACAGGTGCTCCCCCTATGATTACTTTAATGTCATTTATGTTTTTTTCTGAAAGTATATTAATTACCTCTTTCATTCCTGACATTGTTGTAGTCAGAAGTGCAGAAAGCCCGATTATTGAAGCACCTTCAGATATTGCCGTCTCTACAAATTTTTCAGAAGAAACATTATTACCCAAATCAATAACTTTGAAACCTGCACCGTTCAGCATAATACCAATAAGGTTTTTACCAATATCGTGAAGGTCTCCTTTAACTGTTCCAATTACAATTTTAGCTTTATAAGTAAAATTTTCTTCTGCAAGATATGGTTTTAATATTTCAATACATTTTTTCATAATTTTTGCAGACATAAGCACATCGGGAAGAAATATTATTCTTTTTGCAAATAATTCTCCGACAATATTCATACCGCAGATTAATCCATCATTCAGAATTACAGCAGCAGGTATACCATCACTAATTGCCTTATTGACAAAACTCAGGGCAGAAATTTCATCAGCGGTTTTAATACTTTCGGAAATATTTTCAAAAATTTTCATAAATTAGAGAATTCTAAAGTTCGATAATTTTATTAAAACGACAAATAAAAAAATTTGTTTTTTGTCTGGATTCCCTGCCTGCGGCAGGCAGGCAGCTTTCGCTGGAATGACAATTTGTGGTTTTATTGCTTTTCAAATTTCTTGAATTATTAATAATCTTCATAATTTACAGGTAAATTCTTCATGCCAAATTTAGATGATTCCGCAGTCATTAATTTAAATAATTCTTTCTTTTTTTCTTTTTCCAGGATGTATGAATCTTTTTTTTCTAATATTCTTTCAATTTCATTTTTCGCAAGTGAATTAACATCCGGACTGTTATTTTCGACCCATCTTTCTCTGTTGGAGCGGTTGATTACATATGAAGGATTATGAATTTCGGTTTTTATGTGCTTTAAAGTATGAGAAGAAATTAATAAATGTGAATCATTTAATAATTCCTGAAATATTGGAATCGAAGGAAAATCGTCTTTAGGTTCAATACCTTTAATAAGTCTGAGAGCCATTCCACAAATTTCATTATCAAAGACAAGCTTTTCCAGGCTGAAACAATTTTCAAAATCCATCATACCGGGACCGGAAATATTATTGATTCCGGAAAGTGCCGCTAAAGTTGCTCCCATAGATGATTCCATCCCAGCCTGTGCATCAAATAATTTGGCATCACTTAAACTTATATACGCCTGTGAAGGAAATCCTAAATATTTAGCAATTTCATTATATGCACAATCAATCATCATTGTTTCAACGGCTCCCATTGGTGTTGTTTCGTTTCTAACATCAAAAACAGCAGGAGAACCACCATAAAGGAAGGGGGTTCCGGGATTTACCAACTGACTAATTACAATCCCGCAAAGTGTTTCGGCAGTATGTTGTATTAAAGTACCGACAATTGTAACAGGAGCAAGAAATCCGGAGAGCGGCATTGAAATAAATTCAACCGGAATCGAATATTTCGCACAATCCATTAAATTTTGAGTTGTAATATCACCCCATTTTAAAGGAGAGGTAGGGCATACAGAGAATATTGTCAATGGTTTATGTTTTAATTCATTTTCATTACCACGAATTACTAATTGAAAATTTTTCATTATTTCGAAAGATTCTTTTTTAAAACAACCAGTAACAATTGGTTTTGAACAGTACAACAAACTTAGAAATAATCTGTAACTATCAGAGATATTTTCAGTTACGTCGGATGGAATAAATGCAGTAGACTGGGATGCAATATTCTTTAGATTATCAATAATTTTTGAATATTTAATATAGTCATTTGTATCCGGGCTCCTCACGGAATTTATCTCCGGGTCAAGAAATAATAATGCAGCAGAACCCGGAGTAAAATAAACATTATAATCTTTAAAATGATGAGTCTGATTTCCAAATACATCAAAAAGTTTAAATTCGCTTGATGCATTACTTAAAGCGTTATCAATTAAGTCCCTTGTAAATTTAACAATTAAGTTTGATTTATCAACATCAGCTTTATGTTCATACAAGATGTTCTTCGCTTGTGAATTACAAATTTCAATTCCTAAGTTTATTAATAGCTCGTAAGCTTCAGAAATTATATTTTCAATTAGATTTTTATCAAGAAGATTTAATTTGGGTCTCAAAGAAATAATTTTGATTTTTAATTTTCCGAAAAATATTTAACATTTTTAGGTGGAATAAAAAAATCATCTCCCACCATTAATAAAGGATTAAATTCTTTTGCAATTATTTGCTGATTATACGGGTTTGTGATTTTCAAAATTACCTTATTTTTATAAAAATAGATTGTTGTTTCATCTTTTTTCTTGAAAATATTGCATGAATAATCCATAACTTTACCGGTTCCAATCGAATCAAAATTTTTAATTTCTTTTTCGAGTGATAAAATATTTAATTCATCTTTTCCCGTTTCCATTTTTGGCATTCTGAAACCTTTTTTATTTTCACCTTCAGTCTTTATAACAAAAACTGAATCTGTAGTAAAATATGAAGTTGTATTTAAAATCCTGTTAAATGCAACAGCTTCCATTTCAATTTTTGCCAAATCCCCTTTCTGATAAAGTTTCATCGTTCCCGTTTCATTTGGAGATGATACTTCATATTTTACAAAAAAAGCAATATTATCATTTATTTCAGGTTGATTTGACTGAGTAGTTCTTTCATCAGCGAATAATTTTTCCTGATAATTTTCCGTTCTTCGGCACCCATAAAAAAAAGAAAAAAAATACAATATTAGAAAAATCAATAAAAATTTTTCTTTTTGATTAAACATACTATTTCTTTTTCATTTTTTTCAAAAAGACATATAAAGGAAATCCTGCCAATAATACAAGAGTACTCATAATACCCGCAAAATAATCTTTCATAAATGCATTAAAAGAAACCAATAATAAAAATAATATAAAAATAGCGGGAAGAATATTTTTAACCGGAACAATAAAACCATCATATTCAACCGAATCTTTTCTTTTTCTGAAAACAAAGATAGTCGAGGCAACAACTGCTATTGTCAGTGCATCATTGAACATAATAAGATTTATTGCTTTATCAAATCTGCCTTCGAGAAAAATAAAAATAATTCCCAATATCGATAAAAATATCAATGTGAATTCCTGTGCCTGAGTTTTAGGATTGACCTTTTTAAAAAACTCAGGTAGGATTTTATCTTCAGTCATTGCATAGAATGTGCGCGGTGTATGCATAAGCATAACATTCAAAAACCCAATCGCTGAAAGTGAAATTGCTATTGAAATAATTTTTTTCCCTGCACTTCCAAAAATAACATCCGCCATATCCGCTGCTATTAACGGGGAGTTTTTAATTTCTTCAAAACCAAGCAGTCGATAATATCCATAATTAATTGAGATATATATAAAAATTACGATTATATTTGCAACCAGAATTCCCCATTTCAAATTGAATTTTGGATTTTTAATATCCCCGGCAAGATTCATTGTAAGCTGGTATCCGCCATAAGTAAAAAAAACTGATATCAAGCCAAGAGAAAAAGGAAAAAACCATGATGATTCGGGCAATGAATTTATCCCGATTTTATTTACAGGAGTTTCAGGAGTAACAAAGGCAAAAATAACAAATAAAAATACAAGTGAAGTTTTTAAAATCGTTATTAAATTTAATACAACTGCTCCCGATTTAATTCCGATATAATTTACGATAAACAAAAATAAAGTAATTACGAGTGCCAATAATTTAATTGCGAGCGATTGTTCTATAAATCCCAAAGGAAGGAGTGGAAATAAATATTCAGCAGATAGAATAGCCACGGCAGCAAAAGTCGCACCACTTGAAATAATCAGACCAAGCCAGTTAAGCATAAACGCTAAAGAAGGATGATATGCATCGGAAATGAGTTTATAAAATCCTCCTGCATATGGTTTTCTGGAACCTAACTCGGCAAATGTCATTCCCCCGCAAAGACTGATGAGTCCTCCTGTTATCCACGCTGTAAAAAACAAAATAATATTTCCAGTTTCTGAAGCAACGATTTGGGGTGTCCGGAATATTCCGATTCCTACTACAAGACTTACTGCTACCATTATTGTATCAAATAATCCGAGCTTAGGTTTAATATTATCGCTGTATTCTTTTTTCATTATTTGATTTTTACAAACCGTAATTATCTATTATATACACAACAGAAGCAATTGCAGCACTGCAAAGCTGCAATTCCCGTCTATTTACATTTTCAAAAATATCATTTGGAGAATGGTGATAATCGAAATATCTTTGTGAATCAACAATCAGTCCAAGCATTGGAATATTCAAATTTCTTAAAAATGAAACATCAACTCCACTACCTCCTTTATAAAAAGAATATAGTTCATATGGCAGTAAAAGATTTCTCCATTTTAGAAAATTATTGTAAACTGAATCATTTGTTTCGAACGAAAACCCAAAAGGAGTAAATGCTCCGGCATCGGATTCAATTGCAACAAGATGTTTTTCATTTTTCAGTTTTACCCATTCGGCATATTTTCTGGCACCTCTCTGAGCAATCTCTTCGTCCATAAATGCTACAAATCTGATTGTATGTTTTGGTCTGATATTCATTTTTTTAAAAAGTCTGAGAACTTCCAAACATTGAATTACTCCGGCACCATCATCATGTGCTCCTTCACCAATATCCCATGAATCAAGATGTCCGCCTATTAGAATAATTTCTTCAGGTTTTTCAGAACCTTTTATTTCACCAATTACATTATATGATTTAACATCCGGATTTTCTGTGCAGGATATTTTTAAATACAATTGCAAATCCGGTTCAAGTTTCAAAAGACCACTTAAAAAATCTGCATCTTTTGTAGAAATTGCAATTGCAGGAATTTTTTTAATAGTATCCACATATCTCATAATTCCTGTATGCGGGAAATAATCATTTGATAGGGTTAATGAGCGGATTACCACTCCAATTGCACCAAGTTTTGCGGCTTCAATTGCACCATATACTCTTTGGTCTGCAGCACTTCCATATGCAGGTCCAGTAATAATAAATTTCTGGTCTGCAGGACGATTAAAAAAGACAATTTTACCTTCAACTTTTTCTTTACCAAGTTTTTTTAATTCATCAAAATTTTGTACTTCAATAACACCTGAAGAAATACCGCTAATTCCTGTTCCAATTGAACCTCCAAGTGCACAACAATTCAACGTGTGCATTCCGAAATAGGAGGATTTCACAAAAGAATATTCTTTTTCACCCCTTAACCATTGCTTCACCATAATCTCCTGCAAATACACTGAATCAAGTTCCATAGTTTGAAGAAGGTTATACACCCATTGCACAGCTAATTCAGCCTGATTAGTTCCGCAAATTCTTCCCCCGATATTTTTGCATAGATACCTGAGATTTTCGTAAGATATATTGGAAGTTAAAGCTTCAGAAAATAAATTTCTGATTATGAGAGAATCATTCTGTTGTGCAAAAACATTTGTAAGGAACGAAGCACAAATAAAAAATAGAAATATTTTTTTAATCATTTCAAATTTTTAGATGAACAAATAAAAATTATTTATATATTATTTTTTAATTGCATTTTTCAATTCATCAATCTGTGATTTCTTTAAACCTTCAAATTTCTGGTTTGAGCTTTTGCAAAGAAAATATAATTTTGCTGTCTTTGCAATTATATCTATATAGTCAAAAGCTTCCGATAAATTTTTTCCTATTGAAACAACACCGTGCATTTCCCAAATACATAACTTATATTTATCAAATTTTACGGCTGTATTCCGTGCAAGTTTCATTGAACCCGTCAATAAATATTTTAAATACGCAACACCTTCGGGGAATGAGAATAAAATTTCCGGGTGAATAGTTTTAATTAAATTATTAAAAGATTTTTCACTTTTATATTTTGTAATACAGGTTAAAGCTATAATCTCAGAGGGATGAGTGTGGAGGACAACTTTGCATTTTGATTTATTTTTTCTCAGTTGATTTTGTATTTCAAGATGAGTTTTAATTTCTGAGGTCGGCTGCAGCACATTCCCTGACAAATTATATAATTTATATGAAGTGCCTTTCGAATCAATTATTATCAGGCAAAGATAATCAAGTGGATTTTTTCTTATGTCTCTCATTCTGCTGCCGGAAGAAGTAATCAGTAATAATTCATTTGCAAGATAATTATAAGATTTCTGAAGCGGTATTTTTTCTGAAAATAATTTTTTATTTAATAAATATAACCTGCTTTCCAGAATTACCGAAATATTTCCTGCATTAGCTTCCGCCCAGTTTTTATTCCACAAATATCCTGCTACATCAGATATCTCATTAATAATTGATTTAAAATTTTTATTGTTTAATAAACTTTTTACAGACATCTTTATTTAAAATAACTATAAAAAAGCAAATACAAACTGATTATTCAAGAGAATTAATTATAATACTAAATTTTGTCTTTTATGATTAAAAATTTTTACATTAAATTTGAATAAAATTAAATACAATTATATGGGAATTAAAATAATATTTTTATTTTTATCTATTCTGGTACTAAATTCCTGCACAAAAAAACAGGAACAAACTTTAACAACAAAACAAGAAACTGAACCAAAAAAAGAAACAACAAATATGACATTAAAAATTACAAGTACAGCATTTCAAAATGAAGGTATGATTCCGGAAAAATATACATGTGATGGAGAAGATTTATCACCTGCTTTGAAATTCGAGGCAATTCCTGCGGGGACGAAAAGCACTCTGCTAATCTGCGATGACCCTGACGCTCCGTCAGGCAACTGGAATCACTGGATTCTTTATAATATCCCGCCAAATATCACCGAACTTGATGAAGGTATTTCAATTGAAAAACTAAAAAGCAAAGGAATATTATCGGGTACTAATGATTTTAAAAAGAAAGAATACGGGGGTCCCTGTCCGCCAGGCGGAACTCACAGATATTTCTTCAAATTTTATGCACTCGATGAAATGTTAAATCCGGAAAAGCTTTTATCACGGAATGAAATATTAAAAGAAATTGCCGGGCACATCCTTGCACAGGCAGAGTTAATGGGAAAATATAAGAGGAAATAAATTATTTTAATTTATTATTTTCCGGGTTTAAATCGGGAACATACTGACTTCCAAGTTCAATTGATAAAATTTCTTTTGTTATAGGTAAAGTTATTGCTATTTCTGAAAAACCGTATTTCCAGATTTCTGCAGATTTATGAATAATCTGAGTATCACCTTCAACAGTTTTAATTGTTAAATAAACAGGCAACGGCAATTCACCAATATTTGTAACTGTTATAATCAACTCATTATTTTCTTTTTTAAAATTTTTCAAAGCCAAATCAGGTGAAGCATAATCCATAAACCATTTCTGCCAGAACCAATTCATATTTTTTCCCGAAGCGTCATTAAAAGTAAAAAAGAAATCATATGGTGTCGGATGTTTTCCATTCCATCTATTCATATATTCTTTAAGTGCTTTCTTAAACAAATCATCACCAAGCATATCTCTTAATATATCATATACAACAGCTGCTTTAGCATACGAATTATGTCTATACGAAGGAGTTTTCAAAACATTTGATGGAACTAATAACGGAGCATCATAGAATGTTCCTGCCATTCTTAAATATGCCTTAACATTTCTTGCTCTTATATCTTGTTCTGAATTTTCATCTTTCTTAACATCAGGGTTTTTCACAGCCATATCATTCTGGAATAACACAGGTAAAAAAACAGCCCACCCTTCATCCATCCACGCATATTTCCTTTCATTTGTTCCCATATAAAACGGAAAATACGAATGAGAAATTTCATGGGAAGTTAGATATACAGTGGAATTCCAGGAATCAGTCACTCCATCATTAACCATCATTGGATATTCCATTCCTCCCCTGCCATTGAATACTGTCATAGAAGGAAAAGGAAATGATATTCCGGGTAAATCATTTGAAAAATAATTCAAAATTTCTTTGGAAATATCAATTACGTATTTACTCCAATAAGAATCTCTTCTGTAGACAGAATTTAAAATAACATTTTTCCCATTTGTAACATTAACAATTTTTTTGTCCCATAAAAAATGGTCACTTAATGAAAATGCAAAATCCGTTACATTATCCGCTTTATATATCCATTTGGTTTCTTTACCATTAATTAAGATTCTCGAATTCATAACAATATCTTCCTCAGTAATTATTTTTGAATCATTTAAATTATAACGTTTAAGATATTCTGAATTGAAGATTTTTTCCGGTTCTGATAGAACACCTGTTGCCCAAACACAAATATTTTCTTTATCCGTATTTAATATTACATCATAGTCGTTAAAGTCATTATAAAATTCAACCATTCCATTATAATCTATTTTATCCCACCCGTCAATATCATCATAAACAGAAATCTGAGGATACCAGTACGCAATCATAAATGATGTGGAATCATAACATCCCATTCTCGGGAAATTTTCCCCCGGGATTTTGAACGACCATACGACTTCTATTTGAGTTTCAGAATCCGGAAAAATCAACGGATTTAATTTAATGAATAAATTAGTACCTGTTCTTGTTGAAATTTTCTGATTATTCAAATCAATTTCTGTACCATTAATTTTCAAACTATTAATCAGCACTCCGTCAGAAAAATCATTTCTTCCCGTTTCCCAGTCCCGTGATTTTGTAGGAATATTAAAATCCTGATACAGTCTGAAAACAATCAGTTTCAAAGAATCCGGACTATTATTTTTATATAAGACAATTTCCTTTCCGGAAAGTGATTTATCTTTTGTATTAATAAAAGCGGAGATTTTATAAGATGATTTATTCTGCCAGTATTTACTTCCGGGATAGCCGTTTAAAGTTCTCGTTTGTTTGTTAACGGCACTTAAATATTCCTGCGGAATAAATAATCTTTCCTGCGAAAAAGATTGTTGATTTACAAAAAGGAAGATAATAAATATTAATAGTTTTTTCATTTTAAAATTTTTTTAAACAAACTAATAAAAAATTAAATTATTTGTAATAATGAATGAATGGACTTTTAAATGTCTTAAGATGTAAAATGTAACAATGGGATGATTTATTTCCTCTTTGATTTTTTATTTATGTTTAATGAATCCGTTTTTTTATCATACCCTTTAACTCCGTCCAAATCAATATCTATGTCAATATCATTTTCATCTATTTTTTCTTCAATCTCCTTATCGAGATTTTCCAGGTCAAGAATGTTACCTTCTCTTGAAATATTAATTTTCATTTTTTTCAGTTTTTCAAAATCAAAATCTTTTTTAACCGAATCATAAATTTTTCCAATATCAGGAATATCTATTTTAATGTTCAGTTCTTTTCCGATTTTGCTCAATACGGAATCCTGTAATATTTTTAATTTTGCGTTTAGTTTTTTTAATTTCTGATTATCAATTTTTGTAATAATGGAATCGACAATTACATTAAATTCATTCACATCCTGAGGATAACTCATTTTCTTCAAGGTTTTATTATCAAAATTAATAACTATTTTTTTAATTACTGAGTCTGCAGCATTTAATGCAATATTATATTTATCAAGTGACTTCTTAATATTTAATACAGCTTTACCCGAATAAAATTCCTTAACAATATCATTATGGATTTTTAGTCTTAAAGAATCAGAGGATAATTTAGGACTTATCATAATGTCATTATATTTATCAGGATTAAAATTAATTTCTATATCATCATCAACGCCCGATTTTGCAAGTTGTAAGTTAACATTATTAATTATATCATCAGTATTAATTTCAATTTTTGTTAAATCAATATTAAACAATTTAAACAATGCCGCTGAGTAAACAGGGCGTTTAACTGGCTCGAATACCGGAACTATTTTCAAATCTTTAAGATAATTCAAAACAGCAAGTTCATTTTTATATGATTCAATCTCAGATTTGTCAAATTCAGGAGGGAAAATCATAGTATAATACAACATTTCCCTATTATCAATCATAGTATCTTTTACAATAAGATTTGCCCTGTTTATCCAATTAAATTCATCAATTTTTCCAACATCATCTTTGGACTCTTTATCCACCGCCCATACCAATAAATTTCCGATACTTTTATTTTGTGAAACAGGAATCTTCCCTGCAAAAAACAATATCAATAAAGAAGCAAATACCACAGCATATTTTAGCTTATTTTCCTTTAGAGTTTTTATTAATACAGATTTATTTCGTTCTTTTTCGAAAGAATTTTCAACTGACTCCTTTCGAATCCAGTTTTCCATTTCGTATACAGATGATGAATAATCTTCAGAGCTTATTTCCGATAAATATTTATTGATTTTATCATTTTCCATATTTAATATCAGATTTTATTCCTGAAATTGCTTTTAATGTTTCATTTTCCACACTATCAGTATATTTTTCTGCAAGAGCAAAATTTCTCCTTTTCGACGATATTTCGAGTTCATTAATAATATTTTTTAATTTCTGTCTTGTACGGCTTAACCTTGATTTAACGGCAGAAATACTTCTTTCATTCTGAATAACAACAATTTCTTCAATTGAAAATCCTGCAATTTCAAACAATAATAAAGTTATTTTTTCTTTTTCAGAAATATAGGAAAGAGCCTGAGATAACAATAATCTATTCTCGTTAGTTTTTGCAGAATCATATATTTCCGGAAGACGATTTACAGATTTCACTTTTTCAAGCGGCTGGAATTTATGCCAGAAACTTTTTCTAAAATAATCGTAATAACATCTGGTAATAATTTTAAAGTACCAATTTTTGAATTTCCCATCATCTTTTAAAGTATGGAAACTTTCCATTGCCTGAAGTAAAGATTGTTGAAGTACATCATAAGATTCTGCATAAGATTTCCCGGAACAAATTGCCCGACAATATCTTAAGGACTCATTATAAACAGGTTTTAATAATGTAATAAATTTATTGATTTCCAATTTCCAGTTTAATATAAAAGACGTTATTATTGTGAAAAAAGTTGCACAAATATTTTTTTTCAATACTAAAATAATTATTTTATAAATATTTATTAATAGAAAAGTATTTATAAAATAATAAAATGTATTCACAATAATTATACATTTTCTTAAATATAACCAAAATAATATTTTTTTTTATTAATATTATATATAAATTACATGTTTTAATAAGTTAACCTTATATTCAATGAAGCAATTCTATAAACTTTTCTCAATTTTTTTAATCTTATTAATTTTTTCAAGTTATTCATCTGCACAAATAAGTGTTGATATTAAACCATTAAGTAATTTTTACACATTGAATGTTAACATTCCAACAGAAGAAATGCCTGCTGTAAATGTCAGTGCACTTTTGAAAGAAGATGAATTCGAAGCACAATTTAAAGATATTCCTCCAAGATTCGGAAATGGAATTGATGTTAATTTCGGATATCCAATTTCTGGAAAGATACAAATCCTGCCAGATGGTTCAAAAATCTGGAGAATGGGGATAAAATCAAATGGTGCAATCGCAATTAATTTGATATTTAATAAATTTTATATGCCAAAAGGAACGACATTATTTGTATATAACAAAGATAAGAGTTCAATACTTGGTGCATTTACTGACTTAAATAATAATCAAGAACGTGTATTTTCAACTGCCCCTGTTCCGGGAGAAGAAATTATTCTCGAATATAATTCACCCGGTTATATAATCGAACAACCTGAAATTAACGTCAGCAGAGTGATTCACGTTTATAAAAACATTTTCAATTTTCTAAAATTAAAAGGATACGGACAATCAGGCACATGTAATAGAAACGTAATTTGTCCTGAAGGCGACCCATATAGAGACCAGATAAGAGGTGCAGTAATGATGCTTACTTCAGGCGGTACAAGATTTTGCTCCGGTTCATTACTAAATAATACAAGGAATGACGGTACTCCTTTTGTGTTGACAGCAAATCATTGCTGGGATGCAAGTTCAAATACATGGATAGTAATGTTTAACTATCAAGCACCAACCTGTCCAAATCCGGGAGGAGATGGTCCCACTAATATGACCATATCAGGTACAACATTGTGTGCAAGAAATTCACCTTCGGATTTTTGTTTAGTTCGATTATCAAGCAAACCACCTGCAGGCTGGAATGTTTATTATGAAGGTTGGAACAGATCAAACGTTCCGGCAACCGGAGGATTTTGTGTTCATTTTCCGGCAAGTGACGTAAAGAAAATTTCATTTTCTACAACTGCTTATACTCCGACTTCGTATAATAATCCAAGTGTTCCCGGTGATAGTTCACACTGGCACGTAGTTTGGTCTTCAATACCCAGCACGGGTCTGACACCAATTACGGAACCAGGTTCATCCGGTTCACCGGTTTTTGACCAAAATAAAAGAGTAGTAGGACAATTACACGGAGGACCTTCTTCATGTACTGCAACCGACAAATCAGATTACTATGGAAAATTTGACAGGTCATGGACAGGGGGAGGAACTTCATCAACAAGACTAAAAGACTGGCTTGACTCTGCAAATACCGGCGTCACATTCATAAATGGATATGACCCAAATTCCGGTCCGTTAAATGCATTTAACTTACAGACCCCGGCAGCCGGAACTGTAATTACATCAATTGCAGGTTCATCTACACCAATTACATTTTCATGGGATACTTCGACTGCATCTGCATCTTATAAATGGATTTTCGGTACATCACTTCCCACAAGGCTTTTGACAATCCCTAACACTACAAAAGACCTTACAATGACACTCGGTCAGCTTGATGTTTATCTTGCCGGATTAGGACTCGCACAAGGTGACTCCATAAACGGAAGCTGGGATGTTTGGGCATTCAGGAACAACCCACCAAATTATGATTCATTAAAAGCTGTAAATGGTCCCAGAACAATTAAATTCAAGAGATTGAAACCTACACTCGCAGCATTCAATTTGATAACACCAGCAACAGGAACAAGAATTGAAACTCAACCGGGAGTTACAACTCCAGTAAATTTTGTATGGAATAAAAGTGTATCCGGAGCAACATACAAGTGGTTTTATGCCTCACCAAATTTCAGTTCACAAAGCAACATTAAATTCAGATTTCCGTCAAATAATGGGGGTGGAGATACATCCTATTCTAATACAATCGGTGGTTTAGATGCTTTATTGCAAGGATTGGGACTTAATCAAGGAGATTCTTCTGTAGGACAATGGCGAGTATATGCATACAGCGGAAGCGATTCAATGGCGTCAAGTCAAACCTGGAATGTCACATTTAAAAGATTAGTTATTACAAGTGTAATAATTGGGACTGGAACAATTTCCTGCAATTTTCCATATGCAACTTACTGGATGGACGCAAGAACAGATATTTTATACACTGCAACTGAACTTACTGCGGCAGGAGCTACTGCAGGAAATATTCTGAAAGTCGGATTTAACGTAATTACTGCAGATCCTGCTCCTATGAATGGATTCAACGTTAAGATACAACATACAACACAAACATCTTTAACAGGATTTACTACTACCGGTTGGACTATCTGTTATAACGGAGTTTATACGGTTCCCGGTACAGGCTGGCAGGATATTACACTTACTACCCCTTTTGCCTGGAATGGAACAAGCAACCTGCTGATTGAAGTATGTTACAACAACTCAGCATACACTCAATATTCCCCTGTAAATGCATCAACCGCAGCAAATATGTATTGGGGAAGATACGGGGATTTATCAACGGGAGATGGATGCGCAACAACATCATGGTCAAGTACAACTGCACCAACAGGAAGACCGAATACAAAACTGACATTTGGAGCATTAACAGGAATAACAGGTAATCAAGGCATTATTCCTGCAACATATTCTTTATCACAAAATTATCCAAATCCTTTTAATCCAACAACCCGTATTAATTTTGCAATACCTAAACAAAGTTACGTAACAATAAAAATATTTGATGTTACAGGAAGGGAAATTCAGTCATTAGTAAATGATATGAAATTACCCGGAAACTATATGGTAGATTTTGACGGAAGTAATTTAGCAAGCGGGATATATTTCTATAAACTGCAGGCAGAAGGGTTCGTCGATACCAAAAAAATGGTTCTTATAAAATAAAACTAATTTATTAATTAAAGAAATAACAGCATCTTGAATTTCTATTATTTTTTAGATGCTGTTATTTCCGGATTTTTTATCAATTAACCTATAAAAAGTTATGAAAAAGTTATTTACTTTTCTTCTGATTGTCATTTCAATCGTATCATTCAGTTATCTTATACATTCCCAAAGTTTCAGAAACGGAATTGACTTATTAGGAAGAATTACTGCAGTAATACCTGATACAGGAAGTCAGGGATTAACATTCCCAATAACAATATCCGGTACAGGAACAAATTGGTCTTCTTCACCATATATGTTACTGTATTTTGACAGTGTCGGAGTAACAACAAATACAGTTGTAATTGTAAATGATACTACACTCACAGCAAACCTTGTGATAAGTAATATCGCTTCACTGGGTTACCATAAGTTAACCGCAACAGATTCTGTAACTTTACTTACAAAAGACAGTGCAGTATTTATCAGGATTTCTGCTCCAAAACTGAGTTCACCGGTAAACCATAGTACAGCAATTGCAATCAATCCATTATTCCGCTGGGACACTAATTATTATGCAAATTCGTACAGGCTGCAAATTGCTACTGATTCTTTATTCACTCAAATTGTAACTGACACAACAGGATTTACATCGATCGGATTTCAACTTGGAAACATTTTAGAATTTAATACAAAATATTATTGGAGAGCGAAATCATTTTTCCCTCTGGGGCAAAGTGCCTGGTCCGAGAAATGGGATTTTGTTACTATTAATCCCCCTGCTGCACCTGTATTAATTACACCAACAAATAATTCTTATGTATCAAATGTTACTCCAACAATTTCTTGGAATTCTTCTTCCGGTGCATTATCATACAGATTACAAGTTTGCCTTGATTCACTATTTAGTACAAATATTGTATATGACACATCAGGATTTACTGGCACTTCTATACCCGTTCCATCCGGAAGATTACTTGATAATAACAAATATTACTGGCGGGTAAATGCTACAAATGCTCAGGGAACAGGTTACTGGTCATCAATATGGAGTTTTACGGTAAAAATTCCGCCTTCCGCTCCTACTCTAATTTCTCCATTTAATGGAGCGACAAATGTTTCACTAACACCAACATTAAGTTGGAATTCTGTGTATTTAAATATGGCACCTGCGACAAGTTACCAAGTAAATATTTCAACAGACAGTTTGTTTTCAACAGTTTTATATGATACAACAATTACTCCAACTTCATTTACTTTAAGGACAGGGGTATTAAGTAATATCACTTCTTATTACTGGAAAATAAGAGGTATTAACCAGGGAGGCAATGGTTCATGGTCATTAATCTGGAAGTTTACAACCATTGTTCCAATTCCATCAGCACCGACATTAGTATCTCCAGCAAACGGGACAATTGATCTACCTGTAACACCTGCTTTAGACTGGAGCGATGTTACTTATGCAACTACTTACAGGGTTCAGGTTTCAATGGACAGTTTATTTGGAACAACTTCATTTGATTCGAGTGGTGTTTCCGCTTCACAAATAAATGTACCATCAGGAAAACTAACAACTAATAAAAAATATTATTGGCGTGTAAATGCCAATAATGTTGCAGGGACAGGAAATTGGTCTTTAGTTTGGAATTTTACAACAATTCCAAATGTTCCAAATTCTCCTATTTTATCTCAACCAGCAAACGGTGCGATTAATCAACCTTTAACAATAATATTCAAATGGTTTAAATCGGTTGAAACATTATTTACTTTAAATAAAGGAAAATTATTTAATGAAAAAGAAAAAATATTTGAACCACTTACAATCAGCAAATATTCTTTTCAATATTCCACTGATTCGACTTTTACAAGCGGTGTAATTACTGATTCGACATTAACAGATACTACGAAAACATTATCCGGACTACCGAATGCAACAAAATATTTCTGGAGAGTAAGAGCGAAGAATCAGACAGGATGGGGAACTTATAGCTCAGTGTGGAATTTCACGACAATTCCTCCAATACCTTCAGCACCTGTATTAACTTCGCCTTCTAACGGTTCGACAGGAGTATCACTTACTCCGGCATTGACATGGAATACAGTAACATATGCTGAAACTTACAGAGTGCAGGTATCAATTGACAGTTTATTCGGTACTCCTCTTTGGGATACTACCGGAGTTGCAATTACATCAGCAACAGTTCCTGCAGGTAAACTCACAGGATTGACAAAATACTACTGGAGAGTGAATGCAACAAATGTGACAGGTACAAGCGGATGGTCTACCATCTGGAATTTCAGGACACTTCAAAACCTTGTTTTGAATCTAAAATTTTATCTTGAAGGATTCTGGGACGGGTCAACAACAGTAACAGATACAGCGAGAATTTACCTTGCATTAGGTTCAGCCCCATATACATTATCAGATAGTGCTACTGTAGTATTTTCATCAACCGGTACTTCAAATCCGACATTCACAAAAACAATAAACGGAAATTATTACATTGCAATCAAACACCGCAATCACCTTGAAACCTGGAGCAAACTTCCGCAATCATTTGTTACGGGTACACCTGTTAATTATGATTTCACTACTGCCGCAAATAAAGCATACGGAGATAATATGAAACAGGTTGGAAGTGTATGGGTATTCTACGGCGGCGACCCGAATCAGGATGGGTCAATTGATGCTAATGATATTCCAATATTCGTATCACAATTCGGACAACAGGGATATTTAAGCTGTGACTTTAATGGTGACCAGGATGTGAACGCAGTAGATGTACAGATAATTTCCGCCAATTTTGGATTGACGAAGTCAGTACCTGCTTTACTTGATGAAGGGATTCTGAACAAAAAAAGAACTGATGATAAATTATTAAAGAATGTAAATAAATAAAAAGTTAAAACTAACCCTTGTTGCCTCTCCATTAAAAGAGGGAATTGCGGGTAAATAATTATTAACTATAAAATACAAACAATATGAAAAAAACTATAATAACAATTTTATTTCTTTTAACTGTAACAAGTTATTTGTACTCACAGAAAATGAATTTCAATATGGCAAATCCGAGAGATAGTGCAGGATATTTTATGTATGACCTGAGAGTTACAGTACTTACCGGACAGGTATGGCGCGTAGGTGCTTCGAATATCAGATTAAATGATTCTATTCAAGGTACTGGTACGTTAATGCCAAAAGGAGATGCTCCGGCAATAAATGCAAATCCAAACATTAGCAATACAGGCATATATCAACAAATGACTACAACACCGATTAATTCAAATACTGGAATAGGATGTAACATACTTACATTTTCCACAAGCGGATTTTACACATTTCAACCGGGAACATACCGATTAGCAACATTGAGATGGACAAAAACTCCTCCGATATCATTCATAATATTGAAATTCAGACTTCCTCCATCCTCCGCGGCAACCGTTGTATATGACAGTACAGTCCAATTGACATATAACACAAATTTTACAATTACAGACCCGGTAATTGTTTCAATTAACAATCTGGGAAATGAATTGCCAAAGGAATACAATCTTTATCAAAATTATCCGAATCCATTTAATCCAAAGACAAGTTTAAAATTTGATTTACCGAAATCGTCACATGTTACATTAAAAATATATGATATTATGGGAAAAGAAATAGATGAGATACTAAATCAAACAATGGAGGGCGGCTCATATACGGCGAATTGGGATGCATCGCATCTTGCAAGCGGTGTTTATTTCTGCAGGATTACTGCGGGTGATTATAAGAATACAATGAGAATGGTGCTCATCAAATAACAATTGATAATTGATATGATAATTGATAATTTTTAAAAATCAAAAAAAGCCGTATGAAATTTCATACGGCTTTTTTTGTTATTTTATATCTGTGATTATCTTTTAAATCTGCGTCATCAGTGTGATATTTTTCAATTAATTTCCGGTGTTCTGGATTTCGGATTCATTTTCTCTTTGTTTTTTCTGTGAATTTTTCTGTGACTTTGTACTTCCATTTTCACCGAAATTAAATGTAAGAGTTAAGAAAGCAGTTCTTGAAGTGGGTTTTTGATATAATTTCTGTGAAAAGTTATTATCTAGTACATCAATTTTAAATCTTTGTTGGTCGAGTAAATCCTGAATTCTGAATCCAAGAACAAGTTTCTTTTCAAAGAAACTTTTCTGTATTGCAATGTTCAGCATTTGTCCCGGTGCAATTGTACCTTGTGCAGTCATTTGTTTGCCGAAATAAAAATAATTTAATTGTATATCGAAAATGTTTGGAATTGCAGCATTTGTTGAAAATCTTCCCGTCCATGCGTTATATTTCTTATCAAATCCATTTACTGTGGAATTATCAAAGATATTCGAATTAAAGTAACTAACACTCCCATTATATGTCCACCATTTTGCAAAACCACCCTGTAGAATAAATTCCGTTCCAAAAGTATTTGATTTTCCCCTGTTTTCAGGTTTCATTAATACAGTCCCGTTTGTATCAATTACATTACTAATAAAATTGACAGGGTCTTTTGAATTTCTGAAGAATCCAGATAAAGTCATCGTAATAAAACTAAACGACCTTGTATATCCGAGTTCAACTGAATTGATGTATTCCGGATTTAAATAAGGATTTCCACTTCTTTTTGTATAATCGTCAAACTGTTCGACAAACGGATTCAACAGACCAAGAAATGGTCTGTTAATCCGCCTGCTGTAAGTTAATTGAAATTGATTTTCCACTCCGATTTTTTGTGAAATACTGAAACTCGGAAAAACATCAAAATATGACCTGTTGTATTTCTCTGTTCCATTTAAAATCGAGAAATCGAGATATGTATGTTCACTTCTTAATCCAGCCTGATAACTAAAGTCTTTATATGCTCCTGAATAATTTGCATAAAATGCAGAAATAATGTCTTTATATTTTGCATCATTATCCCTGCCGGGTACAGGCAACCAATTACCAGATACATCATCAAAATATCTGAAGGTATAATCACCATCAATAAATCTTGCATTTGATTTCAGCCCTGTTTCTAACTTTGCAGTTTCACCAAAGGGATGAATGTAATCAGCCTGTACATTAAAAAAATTGAAATCATATCTTGCATCTTTTTTCTGTTGAAAAACCGAAGATGGAAGAAAACTTTTATACAAAGTAGGACTTTTTTCATTTCTTCCCGAATAGTTGATAAAAGTTGTAAAATCCCTTCCTTTTTCTTCAAACTTTTTTGTGTAAGTAAGTGTTGCATCGAAATTCCAACCATTTCTGCCGTCTTCATTAAGATATTTCATTGAAGAATTAAGAACATTATTTACATCGAAAATATTCATAGAATTATTAAAGGTCAGATTTCTATTGTAATTAAAATATGTCATTGCAAGGGATAAAGTATTTAATTTATCAAAATCATAATCAATCCCGAATGAGCCATAGTGAGACTGACCTTTATATTTCCAATTTATAACCTGTTCAATTGATCTGGAAACCGTACTTGTATAATTATTCCTGTAAAAATTAGTTACACCCGGGACTGAATAATCCCAATAACTATAATTTCCATTCAGGCTAAATTTTCCGCTTTTTAAGGAACTTCCAGTAGATAAATTATATTTATCACCCGTTCCGCCATTCACTTTTATATTTCCATTCAGCCCCACATTTTGACTTTGCTTCATTACAATATTGATTATACCGGAAATTCCTTCTGCATCGTATTTTGAAGAGGGATTATTAATTATTTCAACTTTTTCAATCAGATTTGCAGGAATATTCTGCAAAATCTGAGTCCCGTTACTTAAGAGTGCAGATGGTTTTCCGTCAATAAGAATTTTAACATTCCCACCACCTCTTAAACTGACATTACCGTCGTTATCGACATCAACAGAAGGTATATTTTTCAATACATCAAGAGCATTACCGTTCTGGACGGTTAAATCTTTTTTAACATCATAGATTTTTTTACCCTGTTCAAATGTCAACAACGGCGCATCGTCTACAACTTCTATTTCCTGAGTGAATTCGGAACTGACATCCAGTTTTACTATTCCAAGATTTATTTCTTTTTTATTTTTAACTGCTTTTACATTTTTTGCAACAGCAGTTCCGTATCCAATGTAACTTACTTTTACAGTATAAATTCCTTCTATAATATCAGAAATAATAAAATTACCGCTTTTATCTGTTAATGAACCATTAACCAGAGATGAATCTGATATTTTAAATACCTGAATAGTCGCCGATTCAAGCGGTTTCCCTGTAGATTTTTCCACTACCTGACCTTTTATAACTATGCCGGTATTATTTTGTGCGAATACATTTGATGAAAATATGAATAAAATAAATACTGTAGAGACTATAAAAATTTTTTGTTTTTTCATTATTCAAAGATTTAATTTACTATTCAATCAGATATACGAATTTTCAAGTTGCAAGTTGCAGATTAATAAAAAGATAAATAAAAATAAAAGTGGTCAATAAATTTTTCATATTAAATAGATTAATAAATTATTAATTTGGATAAGTTCATCAAGTTATATAAATTAAATATATTACATTATGTTTTCCAAATCCTGTATCTACGGAATTCAAGCAGTTTTATATATTGCTCAGCATACTGCTGAAAATAAAAACATAGGTTTAAAGGAAATAGCAGAGTCTGAACATATTCCATCACACTTTTTAAGTAAAATATTACAAATTTTAGTTAAGAAAAAAATATTGACTTCGACACGCGGTTTACACGGTGGATTTCTTTTGAAAAAAGATGCGAATGAACTTAATCTGATGGAGGTAATAGAAGCGATTGATGGAATGGATATATTCGACACTTGTGTAATTGGTATAAAAGAATGTACATCTGAAAGTTCCTGTCCAATTCACGAACAATATAAAGCTTTTCAGGAAGAATTTATGCGGGTTTTTGCTGATAAAACAGTTAAGAATCTTGTTGACGGCATTATTGCATGTAAATTAAAAGACATACAAAATTAGATTCTGATTGACAGTTGAATATATTGAAAAAAATTAATAAATAAGAAAATTTCGACCATTCCGAGCACACGCAGAAATTCGTCAGGTGTAATCCACTGATGATTTTTTACTACTTCATTTTCGATTAACGGAAGGAGTGAATGTGCTCCTCCGAACGAAAATGAACCTATTTTCAGAAATGAAAGAAATAAATTAAAAATGTCAGTCATATAATTCTGAAAATTTTATATGTATATAATTCCTATTCTTTTCACAATGTTTTAAAAATATCATTTGAAACAATTAAAAACTATGATAATTAAAGGAAAGGAAAATTTTTAAGAATTATCTTTAGCTTATAAATTCAAGTTAAACCTTAAAAACTATAATGTCACAACAAACAATATGCCATGTAATACTGGAATTAAATAGAAAATTCATATTTTTGTGGGTAATTCAAATTTCAAATTAATTGATTTTACAGTTTTAATGCTAAGAAAAATCCCTGTCAACTTTCATTGACAGGGACTATGAAAAAACTAACAATTAATTCGAATAATTACCTGACAAGCATCATCTTCTTTGAAGACATAAAGTTTCCTGAAATCATTCTATAGAAATACACTCCGCTTGATACATCATCGCCATTATTATCAATTCCATTCCACATTATAGAATAAGTACCTGCATTTAATTTCTGTTCGAACAATTTATAAATCTCACGACCTGTAATATCATAAACTCTGATTGAAACGTATTCATTTTTTATCAAAGAAAACTTTATTTGGGTTGAAGGATTGAAAGGATTTGGATAATTCTGATGTAATTCAAAATTTTCCGGGATTTCATTTGTAAGGTTTTGAATACCGACAGTCCAGTTTTGCCTGTTGAACCATCTGTTCAAAGTATCTGCAAGCAGGGAATCTGTCCTTTCCCTCCAGTTCGTTATGGTTGAATCATAACCGACTCCAAGATTCGGAACATTACTTGTACCCCCGGCTGTGCTTGGATTTCTGTGACAGGATACTGCACAAGTATTAAGCATCCCAAGAGTTGGTGTTGTTATTCCCAGTTTTTGTAATGTTTTTATTGGTCTTACAATTTTAAAATTATGTGATGCAATATCATATGCAATCGCTGTGACTGCGACTTTCGTTAAATGACATTTCACACAGTTTGATGTACCACCGGAGTTGTTTGTATTTGTCGGGTCATAAGAATGTTTTGAATGCGAAGTGATTTTCGGAATATTAGGATTTCCCACAGTTCCGAATGTTGTGTGACATTGCAAACAAATATCATTATTTGCAGCATTTTGTCTCAATTGGTGAGGATAAGCTGTAGTTGTATGGGCATCATGACATTGTGTATAACAATTTAATAAATTATTATGATTCGAATAACTCAAGTCCTGCCACTGCTGGTGATGTTGTCTTGCAGTCATTGTATCCGGCCAGGTTCCAGGACCACCTGTCGTATTGAAATTTGATTGCCAGGGAGCAATATAATTTGTTAATACAGAACCAGGTCTGTAAATACTATCAACTGATTCTTTCCAGGGATATTCATAAGTCTTATTAGTGCTTGAACCTCTCATATGACACTGTCCACAAACTTCCTGCTGTCTTTGTAATCCTGCTGAGGTCATATTTTGCGGACCGAATATATTATTTTTACTCGGTGAAGAAATGTGATTGCTGCCAGCTCCATGGCAATTCTCGCAACCCACTTTATTACTAAGTGTATCGTTGCTATTTGCCCATCCTGATAACCAGGTAGTATCACTTCCTGTAACAGTTAATACAGGTTTATATCCAACCATATGACAACCAATACAATTCTTTTCATACGATTTTAATCTGAATGCATTATTGATTGCTTTTAAAGTTCCGTCGGCATTGAACCAGTTTCCGGGATTATATGATGCCCAGGTACCCGATGAATTATCCAGGTATTTTTTTAGATTCCATTGTATTGGAAGCATAAAGTAATTATTAGCAATTTTTACAAGCCACCTTTGTTTATAACCTCCACCATATGTATAGGAGATGTCATAAGTGGCAGCTGCACCGGAGGAAGGATTTAAAGTAGCTTTATATACTCCACCTACGATAGTCAAAGATACTGTAGCATTACCATAAGAAGAACCCATTGATACGTTGCCACTCCAAGCAGGTCTTATATTAGTTGCAACAGGATTCATATGAATCTGTGAATGCAGAGTTCCTTTCCATTCATTAAAAGTTGTTGAATGGCAGGTTCTGCACGCATTAGTTCCGACATAATTCTGCGAAAAACAAACATGTGCCGTTAAAAAAACAATTAAAATAAATAAGAAATTTTTCATACAGTATTATTAAGTTTAAGAAAATAAATTAATTTAGTACTAATAAGTATTATTATGCAATATCCATACCACAGTTATTTTAAAAAAATATTTAAAATTTTAAATAATTCTTGTGTTTTTTTGAGGGGATTAGAAGAATACTGCGATTTTTCGCCAATAAGTACGAAATTTCGTATAATTATTAGGTTTTTTAAAAAAGTAGGTTTGTATTAATATAATTGCTTAAATATGTTTTATCATATGGAAAGGGATTACAAAAAATATTTATCCATTTTCGAACGGAGTGTTGATAAAGGGAGTTTTAAAATTTCAGCAGCTCTTGTTTTATTTCCACCTGATTGAACTAATGCAAATTTTATTGCGTTAATTTCCACTTTTGTTAAAATTTCTTCAAGGGATTCGCCTTTTTTTATATCCTGATTTGATAAATAATAGGCGTTATTAATTTCAGTTGGAATTTTAGAAATATTAACATTTCCGTTCTCAGAAATTAGAATTAAGCGTTCAATCAAGTTCTTAAGTTCTCTGACATTTCCCGGCCAATTATAATCACATAAGATGTTTATAACATCTTTATCAATATTTATTTCATATAGATTACTTAAATCCTGAGAAAAATATTTTATTAATTCAGGGATATCTTCTTTCCTCTCTCTAAGCGGATTTATATGAATTGGAAAGACATTCAATCTGTAATATAAATCTTCTCTAAATTTTCCTTCATTTACAAGTTTACGTAAATCAACTTTTGTAGACGCAATAACTCTGACATCAATATTAACCGGTTCACTACTACCGACTTTCTCAAATTCCTGCAGTTCAAGAACTCTTAAAAGTTTTACTTGCAAATCAAACGGAATATCATCAACATCGTCGAGATAAATCGTACCGGTATCAGCAAGTTCAAATCTTCCCTGTTTTTCCTTGTGAGCACCTGTAAATGCTCCTTTCTCATGTCCGAATAATTCGCTTTCAAATATTTCACGGGATAGAATTGCACAACTTACTTTAATCATTGGTTTATTACTTCTGTCACTGTTAAAATGTATGATATTTGCTAAAAGTTCTTTGCCGGTTCCTGTTTCCCCTGAAATCAGAATAGTTGTATTCGAAAAAAGAACTTTTTTGACAGTATTAAAAATATTTTTTACAATTTCGCTCTTCCCAACAAAAGTGGAAAAATCATATTTTGTACGCAGTTCGGAATTAAACTGAAATAATCTTGTATTAAGCAAACGATACTCCTTAATTCGCTCAATAATTAATATAATTTCATCGTTATTGAATGGTTTAGTAATGTAATCATACGCTCCAAGTTTCATTGCTTCTACGGCAGATTCTACCGAGCCATAGGAAGTCATCAAAACGATAATAATGTTTGCATCTCTTTTTTTCAGTTCAGAGAGAAATTGAATTCCATTCATTTCAGGCATTTTGATATCGGAAAATATAATATCAGGTTTTATATTTTCAAAATCATTCAAGGCAGACAGTGCATCAGGATAATCATATACTTTAAATCCAGCATCGCGAAGGTCATCTGTTATTGCAATTCTCAGAATATCCTCGTCATCAACAATGAATATTTTTAAAGGTTTCATCTTATGTTTGTCTTATAGGTAATGAAATAATAAATTTAGTACCCTTTCCATAATCACTTTCAGCAATAATAGTACCATTATGCAATTCAATAATATTATAACTAACAGAAAGTCCAAGACCAGTTCCTTTTCCAGTACTTTTAGATGTATAGAAAGGGTCAAATATTTTTTTAATTTCTTCCTTCTCCATTCCTTTCCCGGTGTCATTGACGATTATCTGCAAATATGAATCAACAGGCTTGTTTATTTCAATAGAAATCTCAGAAGTTTTATTAATATTATTACTAACAGATTCATTAATAGCATCAATGGAATTCAACAACAGATTTACTATTACTTGTTCTATATGTATAGGACTTGCTTCAATATCAGGAATAAAATCATACTTCTTTTTAATAGAAATTTTCGAATTTTCAAGTTTATGCCTTACAAGTAGAAGTGAATTCTCAATGACAGTTGCCAGATTTACCTTTTCAAATTTCATTTCCTGTTGTCTTGAATAATTCAACAAATTATGAATAACATGTTCAATTCTTTCTGAAGCTTCCATAATTAAATTAAGATATTTTCTATTCTGGTGTAGATTTTCGGGATCTTTAGATATTCTGCGGATACAATTCCGGATACCAGAAACAGGATTATTCATCTCGTGTGCAATACCTGCTGCAAGAGTTCCAATAGATGCGAGTTTTTCCGATTGAATTAGGGAAGATTGAGCAGAACGCAATTTTTCATACGTATTTTTCAGACGTTCAAGCATACCATTAAATTTATCTACAAGTAAATCAAGTTCATCGTCAGTATGAATACTATATTTCCATTTTTTGAATGTCTTTTTGTTATTATTTATTTTGTTTTGATAAACAGAATTCAAAGAATTAAGGTCAATTTTTTCAGAAATATCACTGATTAATTTAATACGACCTGTTAATATATAAGAAAAAAACAATGCACCAATAATTCCTGCGGAAAGGAAGACAGCAACCATGATTAACAAAGTTTTAATAATATCAAGGACGGCACTATTTATCCCCTCTTCCTCAATTCCAATTCTTACAGTTCCAATGCTTCCATCAAGAATCGGGTATGCAATATCTTTAATAAATTTTTCCTTAGCATTTTTTGGAGCAATAAGAACACTATTCATATTTTTACCATCCTGCAGTGAATTTGCTTTAATTAATTCAACAGGTGTAAATTCAGGGAATGTGTGAGCAACAACTAAATTTTCGTGATTTAAAACAAAAGCATAAACAATATTAGTATCATTTTTGTTAATATCGTCAACCAATTTCTGCAGATTAACATAATCATCATAAAGAATCGGAGTAACAGACTGAGCAGCCAGACTGGAAGCAATATACGAACCACGTTTTTCCAGTTCCTGTTCAAGGGAGCCGTAAACATTTTTCCAAATTAGAAAAACATTCATACCTCCGAATAGTGCAACGACCGAGATAATTGCAATAGTGAATTTCCAGAAAAGCGGAATATAAATTTTTTTCATTATTTTGCGAATTTTTGTAAATCTCTCACACTGTTATAATCAGAATCTTTTCCTTCGACGTATTTCTCGATAAAGAGTTTTTCAAGAATTTTTTTCCCTTCTTCGTCATTAGCAATATTTAAGAAAATATTCTTTAGTTTATTTTTCATTTCTGTATTTAAAGTCCTTGGAACTACCACAGGAGGAATACCATAAAATTCCGATTTCTCTATAATCTTAATATTTTCGACTTTTTCAGGTTCGGTTTTTACAAGGTAATCAAAAACTAAACTATTGACCGAAGCTCCGTCAATCGTGTTTTTATTGACTAACTGCAAAGAATAATCGTGTGCATAAGTAAAAATCCATTTTCTAAAAAAGATATTCATATCACTGCCCAAATTTGCCAGTCTTTTCATCACATAGAATCTTCCTGTATTTGAAATCGGATCTGTAAAAGCAAATGACTTTCCTTTAAGATCCTCGAACTTATTTATGTCAGAATTCTTATTTGCGATAATATATGCCTGATATAAAGTCTTACCGTTTGAGACAGGAACAACAAGAATATCCACAAGTGAATTTTCAGATTCCTTAGCATAAGCACCCGAACATATAAAAGCGAAATCTACCTGTCCGGTTTCAAGCATAAGATTCACTTCTTCGTAAGTTTTTCGCTGCTTAAGTTCAATTGGAATATTTATTTTTCCGGAGATATAATTAATAAGTTCTTTGTAAAATTTCATAGTTTCTCCAGGAGAAATTATTGAGCCTATAGCTACATATAAAATCTGATTATTTTTATTTCCTTCATTTAATAAATCATTTTTCACCGAAAAATCAACATCAGTATATTGTTTATTTATCTTATGATACAAATTACAGGAAAACCCGAAAATCAAGATAGAAATGTAAATAATTAAAAAAAAATAACGATGCATAATAATTAAAGGAGAGAAATTAATAAATAATGAAAATAAAAACTATTCTTTTTAACAGTGCGGAATTAATTTGAAAAATTAAAAAATTATCTGAAAAGTAAAATATTTAATGTAAATCCATTTTAAACAACATTGAGAATAAAAAATTTTAAATTTATATTGATAAAAACAAATTATGCACGAGCTATCAATTTCACAGAACATAATAGAGATTATCAAAGAAAATGTAACTGAAAATGAATTGTCTAAGGTAAATAAAGTGATAATTGAAATCGGGGAAGTTTCAGGGATACTTCCGGATTCTCTAATATTCTGCTTTGATATAATGAAACTTGATACTCCTTTCAGCAGTGCAAAAATGGAAATAAAAAACATCCCGTTCGTAGTACTATGTAATAAATGCAAAACAGAAACCAAAAATACCACAGGGATAAGGATTTGCGAAAAGTGCGGAAATACGGATACAGAAATAATTTCGGGCACTGAGATGAAAATAACAGAAATTGAATTAAATTAAAAATAAATATGAGTGTAATAACAATTGAAAGAAAAATTCTAGAGAAAAACTACGAAATTGCTAATGAAAACAGAAAGTTTTTCAAAAGTAAAAAATTGAAAGTAATTAACATATTAAGTTCTCCGGGTTCGGGTAAAACGAGTATACTTGAGAAATTGATAGAAGAATTAAAAGGCAAAATTAAAATAGCCGTAATCGAAGGTGATGTTCAGACAGATTTTGATGCACAAAGAATTGAAAAATGCAAAGTGCCTGTAGTACAAATTGTAACTAACGGCGGTTGCCATCTTGATGCAGGGTTAGTGAGAGATGCATTAAAGAATTTAAATCTTGACGGAATTGATTTATTAATAATTGAAAATGTCGGAAACCTTGTTTGTCCTGCAGGATATGACCTTGGAGAAGATTTTAAAATTGTAATTCACAGCACAACCGAAGGTGATGATAAACCGCTTAAATATCCAAAGATGTTTATTAATTCACAAATACTCATTATAAATAAAATCGATTTGCTTGAATATGTCAACTGTAATATCGAAGAATTAAAGAAAAATGCACTTGCAATTAATCCAAAACTCAGAATATTTGAGACATCGTGTTTTACAGGGCAAGGGATGTCACAGTTGTGTGAATGGTTAATTCAATTAGTAATTAATAATTAGAGACTTCTGAATAAAGATGATTTTATTAAAACGACAACAGAAAACTGTGTTTTTCTTCTGGATTCCAGCTTTCGCTGGAATGACAAGTTTGGTTTTATTGTTTTTCAGATGTCTCTTATTAGTAATGATTAACTAACATTTAGGAATGATAATTCAGGTAAATAAGAATTAATAATGATGGAAGGTGTAAGGATAAGTATCAGGGGGGCGGTGCAGGGGGTTGGATTCAGACCTTTTATTTATAAATTAGCAAAAACACTCAACATAAAAGGATATGTTCTGAATACACCTCAGGGTGTAATAATAGAAGCACAGGCAGAGGAAAGTTTATTAAAAGAATTTATTGAAAGAATACAAAAAGAAAAACCCCCGATTTCACTAATACAGAAATTTATTATTGAAAACATTTCGATATCAGAGAAGTTTAATAATTTTGAAATTAAGAAAAGCGATTTATCCGGTTCACCAAATGCCATAGTATTACCTGACATTGCAACGTGCAAGGACTGTTATAATGAAATTTTTGACTCGAAAAACAGGCGGTATTTGTATCCATTTACTAATTGTACAAATTGCGGTCCGAGATTTTCAATAATAGAATCACTTCCTTATGACAGGGGAAGGACGACTATGAAAAATTTTGTGATGTGTGATGAATGCAAAAAAGAATATGAAAATCCTGAAGACAGGAGATTTCATGCGCAACCGAATGCATGTCCGAAATGTGGTCCCCAAATTGAATTGTGGAATCCAAATGGTGAAATTATTACGAAATATAATGATGCAATCCTGCAAACTGTTCAGGAAATCAGAAACGGGAAAATAATTGCGATAAAAGGCCTGGGAGGATTCCATCTTGTTGTTGATGCGATGAATGATGACGCTATTAAACGGTTAAGAAATAATAAGAATCGTGAAGAAAAACCTTTTGCATTAATGTATCCGGATGTCAACTCTGTAAAATATGATTGTGAAGTTTCGGAACAGGAAGAAAATCTTTTATTTTCGGCACAATCCCCTATTGTACTCTTAAAAAGGAAAAAGAATTGTAAAATATCAGTTGAAGCCGCACCATTGAATCCAAATCTCGGAATAATGCTACCATATACACCGTTACATCATATATTGATGTTTTATCTAAAATCCCCAATAATTGCCACAAGCGGTAACTATTCCGAAGAACCGATATGTATTGATGAATCCGAAGCACTGACAAGATTAAAGGGAATTGCAGATTTATTTCTTGTTCACAACAGACCGATTTACAGGTATGTTGATGATTCTATTGCAAGAATTGTTTTAAATGATAAATTTATTTTAAGAAGAGCAAGAGGTTATGCACCTATGCCTGTAATAATCAATAATGAAAATAAAGAGCAACTTCTTTCTGTCGGAGGTCATTTGAAGAATACGATAGCAGTATCAAAAGGAAATGAAGTATTTTTAAGTCAGCATATTGGAGACCTCGAAACAGTTGAATCAAATAAGAGTTTTACAAACACAATAGATAAATTCAGGGAAATTTACAGAATTGAACCTGAAAAAGTGATTTGTGATTTACATCCTGATTATATTTCGACAAAATATGCAAGAGAAAAATATAAAAATGTAATACCGGTTCAGCACCATTTATCACATATTCTTTCTGTGATTGCCGAAAATGAAATTAATGGAAGTCTGCTTGGAATTTCGTGGGACGGAACGGGATATGGAACTGACGGAACAATATGGGGTGGAGAATTTTTCATTATAAATAATGACGGATATAAAAGGGCAGCACATTTAAAAAGTTTTCATTTGCCCGGGGGAGAAAGTTCATTAAAAGATATTCATAAAATTTCGTTCGGATTATTATATGAAATTTTCGGAAAAGATATTAATAAATATCTCGCTGAAGATTTGAAACAAGATAACGATGAAATTTTGTTAAAGATGCTTATTAAAAATATAAATTCCCCTGTTTGTTCGAGTGCAGGACGGTTATTTGACGCAGTAGCATCAATACTCGATATAAGGCAAAAGGTAAATTTTGAAGGGCAGGCTGCAATGGAATTAGAATTCCTGACAGATGGAATTATCTCTGAATTAAGTTATAATTTTGAAATTTATAAAGATGAAAATGAAATTTATGTGATTGACTGGACAAAAATGATAATACAATTATTAGATGATAAACTTAATCGTATTAAATCAAATTTGATTTCTGTGAAATTTCACAATACTCTTGTGAATATGATTGTTGAAATAGCAAAACTTTTCAATGAAAAGATAATAGCTCTAAGCGGGGGGTGTTTCCAGAATAAATATCTTCTGGAAAATTCGGTAAAAAAGTTACAGGAACTTGGATTTAAGGTATACTGGAATAAGGAAGTTCCTGCAAATGACGGAGGAATATCTTTAGGGCAAATTGCATATTATTCTTATTTTAAAAAAACAAATTCATAATATTTTAGTCATTTAAATTATTTATTTTGAAAATAGCGAGATTAAGAAATATTGAATGGATTCCAGTCCACGCCAAGTCGGGATGCAAAAACCGCACCTTCGCTGGAATGACAAATTTTGACGGAGGAATTTCTTTAGGGCAAATTGCATATTATTCTTATTTTAAAAACCTTAGTTTTGAATAATTATGTGTCTTGCAATACCAGGAAAAATTGTCGAAATAATTGAAACGGATGACTCTTCCAGAACTGCAAAAGTGAGTTTCGGCGGGGCACTTAAAAATATTGATTTATCACTCGTACCTGAAGCAAAAAAGGGTGATTATGTTTTAGTGCATGTTGGTTTTGCTTTAAATATCATCGATGAAGAAGAAGCGAAAAATACACTCGATTACCTGAATCAAATAGGTGATACAGAATGAAACTACTCGATGAATACAGGGACCCCGAAAAAGTGGTTGAATATCTGGATGCAATAAAAAAGATTGTAAACAGAAGACATAATATAATGGAAATTTGCGGAGGGCAGACACACACAATAGTAAAGTATGGAATAGATGAAATAATTCCTGATAAAATTAATTTAATACATGGACCGGGTTGCCCTGTTTGTGTTACTCCTCTTGAAAAAATTGACAAAGCTATAGAAATTGCATCTACGCAAAATGTAATTTTTTGTTCATTCGGAGATATGTTGAGGGTTCCGGGTTCAAAGTCCGACTTATTAAGAGAAAAAGCCAAAGGAAATGATGTAAGGATTGTATACTCTCCAATGGATGCAGTAAGAATTGCAAAAGAAAATCCAAAAAAAGAAATTGTTTTTTTTGCAGTCGGATTTGAAACTACAGCTCCTCCGAATGCAATGGCAGTTTATACAGCAAATAATAAGAACATAAACAATTTTTCAGTGCTTGTTTCGCATGTACTTGTTCCTCCGGCAATAAAAGTAATTCTTGATTCTAAAGAAGCTCAGGTTAATGGATTTCTTGCTGCGGGACACGTCTGTACGGTTATGGGTTATAAAGAATATGAAAATATTTCAGAAGAATATAAAGTTCCTATTGTTGTAACCGGCTTTGAACCAATGGATATCCTTCAGGGATTATTTATGTGCATAAAACTACTTGAGAACGGTGAAAATAAAGTTGAAAACCAGTATTCAAGGGCAGTGACAAGAGAAGGAAATTCAAAAGCCAAAGAAATTATTAATGAAATATTTAGTGTATGCGACAGAAAATGGAGAGGCATTGGAGAGATTAAACAAAGCGGATATAAACTTAACAGTAAATATGAAAAGTACGATGCGGAAATAAAATTTGGAGTAATAGATTATTCCGTAGAAGAGCCTTCTGAATGCATTTGCGGTCTTATTTTACAGGGTTTAAAAAAGCCATCTGATTGCAGTTTATTCGGAACAAAATGCACACCTGAACATCCTTATGGAGCAACTATGGTTTCAACTGAAGGAGCATGTTCGGCATATTATCTTTATAAAGAAAAAAAGTTGAAATAAAAAATGAATGATGATGATGTGAATATTGGAAATTTCAGTTGTCCACTGCCGATGGGTGAATATGATTTCATTACAATGGCACATGGAGGGGGTGGAAAAATAATGAATAATTTAATTGATAAAATGTTTATGAAAACATTTTCAAATAATATTATTCAGCAGAAGCATGACGGTGCAATTTTTGAAATCGGAAAACAAAAGTTTGCATTCACTACCGATTCATATGTAGTGAATCCAATATTTTTCCCGGGCGGTGATATTGGAGAACTTGCAGTTTACGGAACAGTAAATGACCTGTCAATGTGCGGAGCAATACCTTTATTTTTAAGTCTCGCAATAATTATGGAGGAAGGATTCCCCGTAAAAGATTTAGAAAAAATTGTAAATTCAATCAGAAAAGCAACAGATACAGCAAATGTAAAAATAATAACAGGAGACACAAAGGTTGTAGAAAAAGGGAAGGGAGACGGAATATTTATAAATACATCCGGTATAGGAATTATTAATGAAAAAATAAGAATATTCCCGCAGAATATTAAAAAGGGAGATTTGATACTGTTGAATGGTGATATTGGAAGACACGGCACAGCAATAATGACATCGAGAGAAAATCTTGATATTGAAAGTAATATAAAAAGTGATTGTGCACCTCTCAACGGGATAGTAAAAAGATTAATTGATGAAGATATTGAAATTCACTGTCTAAGAGATTTAACCCGCGGAGGACTTGGAAGCGCACTTAATGAAATTGCAACTCAAACTGAATTGGAAATTGAAATAGATGGAAAAGAGATAAATGTAATTGAAGAAGTGAAAGGTATTTGCGAAATACTGGGTATAGACCCGATTCATATAGCAAATGAAGGAAGGTTTATTGCATTTGTAGCAAAGGATGATGCAGAAAAAGCATTAAAAATTTTACGAAAAGAAAAAGTAACAGGAAAATATGCTTCTATTATAGGGATAGTAAAAGACAGATATGAAAAAGGTATAGTAACACTGAAAAGTATAACAGGTGCAAAAAGAATTCTTGATATGTTAAGCGGAGAACAACTACCGAGAATTTGCTAATTCATTTTTATTTGTTATTTTTGAATAAAAATAATAACAGAATCATAGAATAATTTTACACAAATGAAGAGAATGCCAAAGATTGTAACAGCCAAAAGTATACATTCACAGTTAATAATTTATTTCACTGTAGCAGTACTAAGTCCTGCAATTATATTGAGTGTGATAGGGATAAAATTTATTTACAATCAGATAATTAAACAGGCAGAAGCAAAGTCAATTGCAGATTTGAATTCAGCTGCAGAAATTTACAGAAATAAAATTTCAAAACTTGAAAGTATAACAAAACTGACTGCGGCAAGAGGGTTTATTATATCGTCTGTTGCTGAAAGAAATGCAGATACCCTTATATCCGAGACAAAGCATACAATGACAAGCGAAGGAATTGATATATTTACAATAGTTGACAGCAAGGGAATTGTAATATGCAGAGCAAGGAATCCATTAAACCGTGGAGATACGATTTTAAATGACAATTTTATAAATAAAGTTTTAGAAACCAAGCAGCCTGTTTCGGGAACAGATATAGTTTCATCGCAGTTATTATTCAATGAATCAAACGAATTATTGAATAATGCAAATATAAAAATTATTCCTACAGAAAAAGCAAAACCGAGAAAAGACACAATTGAAACGAAAGGAATGGTGCTGAAAAGTGCGGTTCCAATATTTGACAGGAATAAAAACATTATCGGAATTCTTGTTGCAGGAATACTAATCAATAAAAACTATGAAATTGTAAAGAAAATAAATGATATTGTTCACGAGAAAGAAATTTACGAAGGTGAAGAAATTGGAACAGCAACTATATTCCAGAATGATGTAAGAATTGCAACAAATGTAAAAAACAAAGATGGTTCTTATGCAGTCGGGACACAGGTTTCGGAAGAGGTTAATAATAATGTACTTATACAAGGGCAAAGATTTGTAGGGGAAGCATTTGTAGTGAAATCATGGTATATTAGTGCCTATCAGCCAATAAAAAATATAGAAGGGCAAACAATCGGAATATTATATGTTGGATTGTTAAAAAAACCGTATGATGATTTATTAAGAAATACAATACTTATATTTTGTTTATTGGCAATAGCAGTAATAATAATTATATATATAGTAGCACTTTTTTCAGCAAGAAAAATATCTACTCCATTAAAAAAACTTGAAGAAGTTGCAAGAGCAATAGCAGATGGAGATTACAGAAAAGAATTTACAATGAAAAATGTACAGATGGAAGTTGAAAGTCTTTCGATATCTTTAAATAATATGGCAAAAGAACTGGAGAAAGAAAAGAAAGAACTCGAAGAGTGGGGTGATAAGATGGAACACAAGGTAGAGGAAAGGACACAGGAAATCAGGAAAATCAACTCACAACTTTTCAGGTCAGAAAAACTGGCATCACTTGGAAAACTTGCTGCGGGAGTTGCTCATGAAATAAATAATCCTCTTACAGGAGTTCTGACAAACGCAAGTTTGTTGCTGGAAGACCTGTCAGTTGATGATCCAAAAAGAGAAGACCTTGAAGTAATAGTAAGCGAGACAATAAGGTGCAGGGAAATTGTCAAGAGACTGCTTGATTTTGCCAGACAGACAAAACCGATGAAAAAACTGACTGATGTAAATTCTCTTTTAGAAAATATTATCTTATTAATAAGAAATCAAACATCATTCAGAAATATAAATATTGAAAAAGTTTTTGATTTTTCAATACCGGGAGTTCTTGCAGACCCTGACCAGATACAGCAGGTTTTCATAAATCTAATATTAAATGCCGCAGATTCGATGCAAAAAGGTGGAAATTTAAAAATTACTACTACATTGTTAAAAAATAATGATTTTATCGAAGTTCGTTTTTCGGATACGGGAGGCGGAATACCGGATGAATTAAAAGATAGAATTTTTGACCCGTTTTTTACCACTAAAGAAAACGGTACGGGATTGGGATTATCAATAAGTTATGGAATACTTGAACAACACGGTGGGAATATTAATGTCGAAAGCGAGATAGGAAAAGGAACAACATTCATAATTCACATTCCTGCAGTAACCAATGAAAGCGAGGAATAAATGCAGGCAAGAATTTTTGTAATAGACGATGAACCGATAATATGTCAAAGTTGTGAGAAAATATTTCTCAGAGCCGGACATCTTGTTGAATTCACTACATCTGGGAAGCATGCTTTAAAAATCCTTGAACAGGAAACATTCGATGTAATTTTTACTGATTTAAAAATGCCTGATGTAAGCGGGCTCGAGATTATAAGAGAAGTAAAAAACAGATATCCCGATTCAGTTATTGTGGTAATTACCGGGTTTGCTACAATTTCTTCAGCAGTTGAGACTATGCGATATGGGGCATTCGATTATTTACCGAAACCATTTACTCCCAATGAATTACTTGCAGTGCTTAACAAAGCATTAGACAGAAAAAAACTTATTGATATGTCTAAAGATAAACCTGAACATATAATCACAGACGGATATGAAGGAATCATCGGGAAAAGTGCAAAAATGCTTGAAGTTTATGATTTGATAGAAAAAGTTGCTCCAACTGACAGTACAGTATTGATTACAGGTGAAAGCGGAACAGGTAAGGATATAACTGCAAGAGCAATTCATAAAAGAAGTGCAAGAAAAGAAAAGAAATACTTTGCAGTTGACATATCAACTTTATCGGGCAGCCTGATAGAAAGTGAATTATTCGGATATGTAAAAGGTTCATTTACAGGAGCAAATACTGATAAAGAAGGTATCTTTGATGCTGCAGATATGGGAACTATTTTCCTTGATGAAATCGGGAATCTGTCACTTGAAGTTCAGGCAAGACTTTTAAGAGTGATACAGGAAAAAGAATATCTTCCTGTCGGAAGCACAATTATTAAAAAATCAGATGTACGACTTATATGTGCAACAAATCAGGATTTAAAAAAATCATCAGAGGAAGGTACATTCAGAGAAGACTTATATTACAGACTAAATGTATTTCCAATAAAACTTCCTGCATTAAGAGAAAGGAGAGATGACATTCCCGAACTTGCTATGTTCTTCCTGAAGCAATATAGTAAAATGGTAAATAAAGAAATTAACACTATAGATATTGAAGCGATGGAAATGCTGAAGAATTATTACTGGCCCGGAAATATCAGAGAATTGCAGCACACAATTGAAAGAATAGTAATACTTGCTGAAACAAATGTAATTAAACCTGTAGAAATATCAACAGCATTATTTCAATCGGAAGGGAAAGTCATTTCCAATATTCCAAAGAATATATATGAACTGAATTCATTTAAAAAACAGGTCAGAGACACATCAATACAAGAAATAGAGAAATTGTTTTTACTTGAAGCGCTTAACAGGAATGACTGGAATATAACAAAAGCATCAAGAGACGTTAGTATGCAAAGGTCGAACTTTCAGATGTTAATGAGAAAATACGGGATAAGAAAAGATAACGAAAGTAAAGAAAATCAATAGATTTCACTGCATATATAATTATACACTTGTATAAATTATTATACACACCAAAATTATAAAATTTCCATTTTTAAAGCATTTAAACATCAAAAATAAAAAAAAGCTTTTTAAAGATGCATAGGTAATTATACATCTTTTAAAAAAATACCTTTTTAACAGTTCCAAATCAAATATTTTTTTTGGCATACAATTTGAAGGATTAAAAGCAATTACAAAATAAAAAATAAACTGAAAGGATAAATAAAATGATTACGGAAAAAATATTAGTAGTTGACGACGAATCAACAATTTGCAACAGCGTAAAAAAAATATTATCAAGAAAAGGTTATATAGTTGAAAATTCATTAAATGCAGATGAAGCAATTCAAATGATGAAAAATAATAATTATGATTTAGTAATAACAGATTTAATGATGCCAAAGACAAGCGGATTGGAATTACTTGAATTAATAAAGAAACATTATCCTGAAATTGATGTATTAGTAATTACAGGATATGCATCTATAGAATCAGCAGTACAGGCAACAAAACTCGGAGCACTTGATTATATTCCAAAACCATTCACACCTAATGAATTAGCAGAAAGAGTTGAAAAAGCTGTTGAATTAAGAAAGAATAAAAATGATGCAGCAAAAAAAACCGGAGTTACTCAGATAGAAGAAAAAGCTCCTAAGAAAGACGATAAGATTGATGTTGATATGCCCTTCAGTGAGAAGGAAGTAACCCAAGCTACAAGTAAAGATTTTGTTGATAAACTTACACGTTCTGATATTGCAACACCGGCAAAGAAATCAAAGACAGCATATTGCAATACCGGAGCAAGGGAATGCCGCAGATTAGTATTAACAGGAATGGAATGTAAAGGTGAATGCCCGATTGTTAAGAAAGAAAATGAAAGAGCGCAAAATAAAAGAACAGTTACATACACAGCTGACCTGATGGATGTTGATATGCCTTTCAACCTGACAGAACTTGAAGCGGCAGTCGGAACCGAATATCTTGATTGCCTTGACAGGTCTGATTTTCCGAGGGCTGCACTCTACGGCAAGAACACATATATAAAACATAAAGCACTTGTGGTAGATGATGAACCGGTTGTATGCCAGAGCTTAAGAAAAATATTATCCAAACAAAGCATAGCAGTTGAAGAAGCATTTACAGCCAATGCAGCCGAGCAGAAACTCAATGAACAAGAATACGACATTATTTTCTTAGACCTTAAGATGCCCGATAAAGATGGTATGGATATATTATTATCAATCAAAGCAAAACACCCTGAAACCCCGGTAGTAATGATAACAGGATATGCAACTATTGAAACTGCTGTAGAAGCCACAAAATTAGGTGCTTCACAATTTCTTCCCAAACCGTTTACACCTGAAGAATTGAAAGAAATTGTAAAAGAAGTAGTAGAAGCATAAGGAAAAAATAAATTTTAAGATAAAAAGTAAGTTCCTGAAAAGGGACTTGCTTTTTTATTTAAAATCCCTCCTAAAATAACTTTTCAATAATCACTTATATACACACTATATAATTATTGGACAAATGCATAAAGATATGTGCATATGAAAAATATTATATTTTTAATAAAAAATACATTTTACATTTAATAAATTTTATATATTTTTGTTACAACTTATTGATCTTTAAACAACAATTTTCAAAAACTTTTTTATAGTATTTTAAAAACAAAATTGATTTTCAAATTCCCCGAATAAAAAACAAGATTATTTTCTTATAAGTTTGCATATATTCTGGAATACAATTATGAAAACACTTATATTAGGAATGGGTAATTTACTTTTATGTGATGATGGGATAGGTATAATTATTAAACGTTATTTAGAAAGCATATTACATAATAACAATAGTTTATTCTTTTCAGAGACATCCTGGGGTGGATTCAGAATTATTGATATTTTACAAAACTTTGATTATGTTATAGTAATTGATTCAATAAAAACAGGGAAAAAGAATCCAGGAGAAATACATTATTTAAAAACTGATGAATTACTGCACACTTTAAGGTTAAATTCTTATCACGATATTAATTTTATGACAGCAATAAAACTTGCTGAAAAAATGAACATAAACATGCCAAATGAAATTGATATATTTGCAGTTGAAATTTCTGACAACAGTACAATAAAAGAATCTATAAGCACCGAAATACAACAAAGCATTAAATTCTGCTCATTAGAAATTATTCAAAAATTAAAAGAAAAAAAATTAATACAACAAGATTTCATAATTGATAAAATTACCGGAATAGAAAATGAGGAGAATTTAAAAAAATATTATTATGAGAATTCAGAAACAATACAATTATAAAATCAATAAAAAAAATATTATATGAAAATTGTAGATATACAAGCTCCAGGGAGATTATCAAGGACTGAAGAAGATTTACGTCTATCTTTTTTTAAACAACTTGAAATAATCCCAAACAGCGAAAAAATCAAATCGTGTATTCAATGCGGAACATGCACGGGCTCATGTCCGGTTTCATATGCAATGGATTTATCACCCCGTGAAGTGATTGCCTTGTTCAGAGCAGGAGATATTGAAACAATACTTAAAAGCAGAACTATCTGGGTGTGTGCGTCCTGCTACGCATGTCAGACAAGATGTCCATCGTTGATTAAAGTTACAGAAATTATGTACGCTTTAAAAAGACTTGCAATGGAGAAAAATTTATATCCTCCACATTTCCCGATTCATTCTTTGCAGGAATCATTTGTAAAAATAATGAATTCTTACGGGAGGCTGCATGAAGCAAGATTGTTAGTATACTATTTTATAAAGACAAACCCTTTCAAATTATTCAGTTTCCTACCTCTTGGTTTGAGAATGGCAAAGAAAAAAAGAATCGGCTATTTCCCCGAAAAAATAAAAGACCTTAAAGGATTCAGAAAAATTATCAAAAAAGCAGAAGAATTTGATATGCCGTTAATCCAAGAAGAGACACAATATCTTAAAGGTGCTGTTGGATATGGAGCGGTAAGTAAAGAAACAGTTTTAGAACCTAAAATAAAATAAAATATATGGATTATACATATTATCCCGGTTGCAGTTTAGAATCAGCACACAGCAGTTACAGTGATTCCGTGAAAAGTGTTTTTAAACATCTCGGTTGCAATTTAATTGAATTAGAAGACTGGAACTGCTGCGGAGCGACAGCCTATATGTCGGTAAAAGAGACAATGGGATTTGCAATTTCTGCCAGAAACCTGGCTTTAGCAGAAAAATATCACAGAGATATAGTTGCACCTTGCAGTTCGTGTTTTACTATTCTTTCAAAAACGAACAGATATTTAAAGCAACTTCCGGATCTCAATGATAAGATAAACCAGTGCCTTAAAGAAGGAGGGTTAGAGTATAAATTATCTCTGAGAGTAAGGCATCCGCTCGATGTACTTGTAAATGATATTGGAATAAAAGCTATAAAAGCAAAAGCAAAATACAGTCTGGAAGGATTAAAAATTGCAAATTATTACGGATGCCAGATTGTCCGACCCGAGAAAGATTTCGATGACAGAGAAGAACCTGTCACAATGGATAATTTATTTTCTGCTCTTGGAGCGGAGAATGTTTATTATCCAATGAAAGTAAAATGCTGCGGCGGAATGTTAATGACAACTTATGAAGATGTTGCATTAAAGTTATCAATGGAAAATATTGAAAGTGCTGTCAATAACAAAGCAAATTGCATAGTTACAACGTGCCCATTATGCCAGATGAATCTTGAAGCATATCAGGATTTAATTAACAAAACATTTAAAAAAGATTATAATATTCCGGTATTATTTTTCACACAAGTGCTTGGACACGCATTAGGAATCGATAAAAAAGAGCTTGGAATTGATAAGAATCTTACGGACGATATAAAAATAAACGGGAAGTTATTACATCAATTAGTTTAATATAAACAGAATTCAAAACAAGATAAAAAATAAATTATGAACCAGGAAGAACAAAAAAAAGATGATATAAGAATAGGTTTTTTTATTTGTCATTGCGGTGTAAATATATCATCCACAGTTAATGTTGCCGGAGTAAGAGATTATGTTGCTAAATTACCTAATGTAGTTGTTTCGCAAGATTATAAATTTATGTGTTCAGATCCCGGACAGGATATGATAAAAAACGCAATAAAGACAAATAAACTCAACAGGATAGTAGTTTCAGCATGTTCACCATTAATGCACGAGCTAACATTCAGGAACGCTTGCGAAAAAGCAGGGTTAAACAGATTTTTATTCCAGATGGCAAATATCAGAGAACATTGTGCTTGGGTTCATGATGATAAAGTCAAGGCGTCAGTAAAAGCAAAAGCACATTCTCATGCAGCGATATCCAGAGTAGCACTTCAAACTCCGCTTGAAGTAAAAAGAACTAAAATCAATAAAGATACTTTAATAATAGGCGCAGGGATAGCCGGAATACAGGCAGCACTTGAAATAGCCGATTCAGGTAACAATGTATTTCTTGTAGAAAAAGAACCGTCAGTAGGCGGGAAAATGGCTTTGTTTGATAAAACATTTCCAACACTCGACTGTTCAGCATGTATTTTGACGCCAAAAATGGTTTCGGTTGGTCACAGGGAAAGTATTAAATTGATGACCTGGTCAGAGGTTGTATCGGTTTCCGGATATCTCGGGAATTTCAAAGTTAAAGTAAGAAAAAAAGCAAGGTATGTTGATTCAGAAAAATGTACAGGATGCGGGCAATGCTGGAGTAACTGTCCCGCTTTAAAATTCCCGTCAAGAAGGCAGATTGTCATTGGGAAAGATACACTCATAAATGAAAAAAGATAATGATACTTAAAAAAATAAAAGAATTACTTGATTGCAAAAATCATACAAATGATGAGTTGCTTAACAGAGATATAAAATATATTTATGCAGCTGATATGATGAGTGATGTATTGAAATCGTGTAAAATAAGTTCTTTATTAGTAACAGGATTAGTAAATATTCAGGTGGTTCAGGTTGCTGAAATACTTGACCTTAATGGAATTATATTTATAAACGGAAAAGAACCCGGCAACGATGTAATAGAAAAAGCAAACTCAATAAAAATCCCTTTACTCTCAACCGTCAAAAATTTTTTTGAAACGTGTGGAATTCTTTATTCATCGGGCTTGAAATGCGAAATAAGCAATAACAAACAGGAAAATGGATCAAGAGACTCTATACATACAAAAATTTCAGATTAATGGCAGGGATTTCGTTAATGCCGGGACAGTTTCTGTTCAGATTAAGAAAATTCTAAAAGAAATAGGTATTAAACCTGAAATAATTTACAGAGTTTCAATATGCTGCTATGAAGCAGAGATGAATGTTATAATGTATGCAGATAAAGCTGAACTGATATTTACAATAACCAACGAAAATGTAATAATTGAACTTAATGATGAAGGTCCAGGAATTAAAGATATCGAACTTGCTATGAAAGAAGGATATTCAACAGCAACAATGGAAATGAGAGAGATGGGATTTGGTGCAGGATTAGGTTTACCGAATATAAAAAAGAATTCAGATGAGTTTTTTATTAAATCAGAAATTTCGAAAGGAACAAGTTTAAACTTTAAAATTAATTTGAACTGATATTGAAGAGTGAGATAACATATAATCATTCAATATATTTCGACCAGACAAGATGTTCTGGAGATATGGCATGCATGAAAGTATGCCCAGTCGGTGCTATCAGGATGAAAGATGGAAAAGCAATAATGCTTGATGATAAATGCATTGACTGCGGAGAATGCGTTAAAGTCTGTAAAGTTAACGCGATAGTACCGCTGACAAATACCTTTAAAGATTTTTCAAATTTCAAATATACTGTTGCAATACCGTCTCTCGCTCTCTATAGTCAGTTTGACAGGCAGATAAAACCAAAAACTATCTTATATTCACTCGAATATATCGGCTTCGATGAAGTCTTTGATATAACAAGAGCCTGCAATGCTGTTTTGAAAGTCCTTTCAAAATATATTAAAGAATACACAGGGCGAAAACCTTTATTATCATCATTTTGTCCTACCTGTGTAAAAATAATTCAAATAAAATATCCTGAATTAATAAGCCGACTTGTCCCTATAATTTCTCCGATAGAATTATCAGCAATTTATGCCAGAAAAGAGATTTCAAAGAGAATGAAAATTGACCCCGGCGAAATTGGTGTTATTTACATTACCCCCTGTCCCTCAAAAATGATATTAATATCTCAAAAGACAGATAAACAATATTCTGTTTTTGACGGTGCAATTCCAATATCAGAAATATATAATCCATTATATACTGCAATTCAACATGTATTAAAAGAAAAATCAGATGAAGCAGGATACTATGACATCAGCGGATATGGATTAAATTTTGCTAAAGCCGACGGATTAAGATATATGATGGATAGTGAAAACAATATTACCGTATCAGGAATAAATAATGTATTACATATATTGGATGAAATTGAAAAAGGGAAACTTCACAATGTTGATTTCATCGAAATGCACTCCTGTCCTGAAGGATGTCTTGGAGGACCGATGGTTATTGAAAATGCATACATTGCAAGAACAAATCTTAAGAATCTGATAAATTATTACGGAGAGACAAAAATCCCAATAGGTAAAAAAGATATTTTTGAAAATTATGATATGAAGAATGAAAATATGTTTCACAATGGAACAAATAATGATATACATATTGATATAAAACTTGCTTTGCAGAAGCTATCAGATAAAAAAAGGTATCTGGCAAAATTACCAAAGATTGACTGCGGTGCCTGCGGTTCACCAAATTGCGACGCCTTTGCAGAGGATGTTGCAAATAATAAAGCAGGAATTCTTGAATGCCTGATATTAGAAAATAAAAAATTAAAAAAAATGCTTGAGAATCTGAATTCTGAAGATTCTCAAGAATGAAAAATAAATGTAAGATGAAATTAAGTGAGTTAATAAATATTACGGGACTAAATTCAGTAACAGATGTATTTGAACCTGATAAGGAAATAACAGGTGCATATACAAGTGATTTATTAAGCGATGTAATTGCAAATTCAAAAAAAGACCAAATCTGGATTACATTGCAAACACACCAAAATATAGTTGCAGTTGCATCACTGAAAGAAATTGCAGCTATTGTAATAGTAATGGATAAAGATATTGGTGCTGATACATTGGAAAAAGCAAACTCAGAAAAAATTACAATATTAAGAACCGGATTAACCGCATTTCAAATAAGCGGAATGATTTATGAATCCGGGATAAAATGAGTAGTGAAAAACGCTTAATAAAAGCAGATGTTCATTTACATACGTGTTTATCTCCTTGTGCTGAGGTTACTCAGTCTCCAAAGAGAGTAGTTGAAAAAGCGGCAGAAATTGGATTGGATTTGATATTTATTACGGACCATAATTCGGTTGCTAATGCAGAAGCAGCGATTAATGCAGGAAAAAAATACGAAAATTTAAAAATATACCCAGGAATGGAGATAACAACACGGGAAGAAATACATATATTATCGCTCTTTGAAAATTTAGAAGATGCAAAAAAAACTCAAAAAAATATTGATGAATATTTACCCGATGTTTTTTATGAGAAAGAAAAAAATGAACAGATATTAGCAAACGAAAATGATGAAGTTGAAGGATTTTATGGGAAGTCATTGTTCAGTTCTGTTGATTTAGGTATAAATGAAGTAATTGAGCTTGTTCATTTAAATAACGGACTTGCAGTTGCAGCTCATATAGACAGACCAAGTTTTTCTGTGATTAGCCAGTTAGGATTTATTCCATTAGATTGCAGGCTTGATGCAATTGAAATTTCACCCAATATGAGTTTTGGTGAGGCAAATAAGGTTTTTGAGAATTATTTGGACAGATTTAAAATTGTAAAAGGTTCGGATGCACATTCACTTGAAGCAATAGGTAACGCAAAAACAGAGTTCTTTGGAATAGAAAATTCTTTCGACAGTTTTATTAATTTTATCAAAAGTTGACAGATTTATCATTACATATTCTCGATATAGCAGAAAACAGTATTAATGCAGGAGCAAAATGTATTGAGATTAATATAATAGAAGATGAAATTGCAAATAAAATATCAATTGAGATAAAAGACGACGGACATGGTATGGAAAAAGAAATTCTTGATAAAATTACAGATCCGTTCGTAACAACACGAACTACGAGAAGAGTCGGTCTTGGAATACCGCTTTTAAAACAAGCTGTGGAATTATGTAATGGTGGTTTGAAGATTGAATCAGAAAAAGGAATTGGAACTAAATTAATAATATGGATGGAACTATTTCACATTGACAGACAACCTCTTGGAAATGTAATGGAAACAATATTGACACTTGCTATATCAGAAAAGATTTTTAATTTAATATTCTCTCATAATAAAAATGGGAATGAATTCAGAATAGATTTAGATGAATTTAAAGAGTTGACATCACAAATTGGAATCGGAACAAATGAGTTTTTAATTTTCTTAAAAAAATATTTAGAAAAAGAATATAATAATTTCAAAACAAAATAAAAAAATATGTCAGTTGAAACATTAACAAAAGTAAAAGAAATAGCAGTTAAATGGGACAACAAACCTGAGAACATCATTGAAATGATGCATGAAGTACAAAATGAATTCAATTATTTACCTAAGAATATAATCAATGTACTTTCAAAGGAAACACAGGTACCAGTCGCAAAGATCTATAACATTGCTACATTCTACAATGCATTCAGTTTAAAACCAAAAGGTAAACATAAAATATGTGTTTGTATGGGAACACCTTGTCATACACTTGGTGCTACAAGAGTTTCGGAAGCTTTTGAAAGGGAATTAAAAATAAAAAGCGGAGAAACAACCCCAGATTTAAAATTTAGTCTTGAAGCTACTCGATGTTTAAGCGCATGTGGATTAGCCCCGGTGATAGTAATAGATGATGATATATACGGACCTGTAACAGTTCCGTCAGTTTCTAAATTAATTAAAAAATACGAAAAGAAATAAGGAGAATAATAAATGCCAAAACTTAAAATTGAAGATTTAGAGAAGATTACTGAAGATTATAAAAGAAAGATGACATTGAGAGATGGGGGTGGCAAAGTCAAAATCAATGTTCACCTGGGTACTTGTGGTATAGCCGCCGGTGCTAGAAAAATTATAAGTACTTTTATGGATGAGATGGAAAAAAGTAAAGTTACAGACGTAATCTTGATAACATCCGGATGTGCAGGTTTATGCAGCCGTGAACCTATGGCGACAATCGAAGTATTGGGTAATGCTCCTATCAAATATGTCGACCTGACACCAGAAAAAGCTAAAATAATTTTTGAAAAACACGTCCTGAATGGAGAATTTGTTCAGGAATATGCACTTTCAGTTGGAAGTGAAAAAATACAATAAAATTTGGAGACATTGATGAAACAATATACAATAAATTTAATGGTATGTGCCGGAACTGGTTGTGTATCTAATCAGTCATTTGAAATAAAAGAGGCACTTGAAAAAGAAATATTAAAACATAACTTACAGAATGAAGCACAGGTTGTAACTACAGGCTGTAACGGCTTTTGTGGGGCAGGTCCAATTGTTGTTGTTCATCCTGAAGGAATATTTTATCAGTTTTTAAAAGTTTCTGATATTCCTTATCTGGTTGAAGAACATTTACTCAAAGGAAGGCCTGTAAAGAAATTTATGTATGTTCCCCCAAAAGAGGAAATACCAATCCCCAGGATGAATCAAATTCCGTTTTTTTCCGGTCAAACATTAGTTGCACTTCGAAACCGGGGTATGATAGATCCCGAATTTATAGAGGATTACATCGCACGTGGAGGATACCGAGCATTGGCAAAAGTATTGACAACAATGTCACCAGATGAAGTATTAAATGAAATAAAAAAATCTGGCTTACGTGGAAGAGGAGGCGGAGGGTTCCCGACCGGTGTAAAATGGGAAACATGCAAAAAAATTCAAAGTGACAGAAAATTTGTAATTTGTAATGCTGATGAAGGTGACCCGGGAGCTTTTATGGACAGAAGTATTATTGAAGGAGACCCGCATTCCGTAATTGAAGGTATGATAATTGGAGCTTATGCGATTGAAAATATAAAAGAAGGATATATATACGTACGAATGGAATATCCACTTGCAATTAAAAGATTTAATATTGCAGTTCAGCAAGCAAAAGATAACGGTTTGCTAGGAAATAATATATTCGATACAAATTTCAGTTTTGATATTCAAGTACGGAGAGGTGCGGGTGCTTTTGTATGTGGTGAATCAACTGCACTTATGGCTTCAATTGAAGGTAATCCAGGTGAACCGAGAGCAAAATACGTTCATACTGTTGAACGAGGATTATATGATTGCCCCACATGTTTGAATAATGTTGAAACCTGGGCAAATGTACCACAAATAATACTAAAGGGAGCTGATTGGTTTACAAGCATTGGAACCGGCGATGTTTCAATTGACCCATGGGGAGGCAGCAAAGGCACAAAAGTATTTTCACTTGCAGGTAAAGTAAATAATACCGGTCTTGTTGAAGTACCTATGGGAATTACACTGCGTGAAATAGTTTTTCATGTAGGTGGTGGAATAAGGGACGGGAAAAAATTTAAAGCAGTTCAAACAGGAGGACCATCAGGTGGATTTATACCGGAAAGTTTGATAGACCTACCTGTTGATTATGATGAACTCACAAAAATAGGCTCGATGATGGGATCTGGTGGTATGGTGGTAGTTGATGAAAATAACTGTATTGTTGATATGGCAAAATTCTTTTTGAGATTCACCCAAGATGAATCCTGCGGGAAATGTATTCCTTGCCGTGAAGGAACTAAAAGAATGTATGATATTCTCGAAAGAATTACTAATGGTGAAGGGAAAGAGGAAGACCTTGATTTACTTGATGAACTCTCAAACATGGTTGTTGAATCTTCATTATGTGCATTAGGAGGCTCTGCACCAAATCCTGTTATAACATCGTTAAAGTATTTTCGAGATGAATACATAGCACATGTAAAAGATAAAAAATGCCCTGCACACATATGCCGTCCTTTACTAACATTTACTATTGATGAGAAAATATGTTTAGATGCCGGTCATGGGTGTGGTGTATGTAAAAAGAATTGTCCTGATGATGCTATTATTGGTGAACGTAAAAAAGCACATAAAATTGATCCTGTAAAATGTGGGAAATGTGGTGTCTGTTTTGATGTTTGCAATTTCAACGCAATTAAGATAGACTAATATTGAATAAAAAAGAAAAATTTTAATAAATTATAATATCAAATAAAAATGATTAATGTAAATATAGACGGTAAAGAAGTCCAGATAGTTGAAGAAACCACAGTATTAAAGGCTGCTGAACTCGCCGGGGTATGGATACCTACTATGTGTCATTCAGACCTGATTGAACCTTATGGAGTCTGCAGATTATGCAGCGTAGAGATGATTAGAGGAAAACGTTCCCGTATTGTTACTGCCTGTAATTACCCGTTAAGAAACAGCGGTATTACAATATTGACCAATACTCCGAAAATTCAAGGAATCAGAAAGATAATAATGGAATTTATGTTGTCCCGATGGCCAAATGTTCCAGTAGTCAAGGACATGGCAAAATCACTTGGAGTAACAGCTTCGAGATTTCTTTCACATGAGGTAGATGAAGCAGTGGATGCCTGTATCTTGTGCGGAGCATGCGTAAATATTTGCAAAGATGTTGTGAAAGCAAATGTATTGGGATTTGCAAACAGAGGTATAAAACGTGAAGTAATTCTACCATACGATGAAAAAAACGAAAAATGTATAGTATGTGGAGCTTGTGCTTATGTATGTCCAACAGGCCATATCAAGGTAAAGACACTTGAACATGAAAGAGGTGCAAAACAGGATTGGTATCTTGGTCCAAAAACTGCAATAAACATTCCCACATTGCAGGCTGTTCCAAGAGTTCCGAAAATCGAAGAGGTATCCTGTATTAAAATGCAAACGGGCGGATGCGGAATTTGCTCGACAGTTTGTGAACCCGGTGCAATTAATTATGAGTTAAAGGATGAAGAGATTGAATTTGAAGTTGGGCAGATTCTTGTTACAACAGGTTATAAACTCTTCGATGTGGCAAAAGCTCCTCAATTCGGTTATGGAAGACTCGATAATGTTTATACATCTTTAGAATTTGAACATATGTTAAATTCAACCGGACCAACAGGAGGAACAGTTGCCTGTAAAGACGGTTCAGAACCCAGAGCTGTAGCTATTTTACACTGTATTGGTTCAAGGGACGAAAACTTCCATAAATATTGTTCAAGAGTTTGCTGTATGTATGCATTAAAATTCGCACACCTTGTAAAAGACAGAACAAAAGCCGAAGTATATCAGTTTTATATTGATATGAGAGCATTCGGGAAAGGATATGAAGAATTTTATAAAAGACTACTTGATGAAGGTGTCAATATGATAAGAGGAAAGGTTGCAGAAGTAACTGAAGGTCCGAGACGAAATGGAGAAAAGCCCTATTTATTGGTAAACTGCGAAGATACACTTATCGGAAAATTCAGAAATATTGCTGTGGATATGGTGATATTATGCCCTGCTTTTGAACCACAAACAGATGCAAGTGAAATCAAGAAAATTTTATCAATAAATCAAAGTCCCGATAAATTCTACCTTGAAAGACATCCGAAACTTGACCCGGTTTCTACCATGACCGACGGAATATTCATTGCAGGAGCATCACAAGGACCAAAAGATATTCCTGATTCCGTAGCTCAGGCTTCAGCAGCAGCTGCAAGAATATTATCACTAATTTCGGTAGGAGAGGTTGCCATTGACCCGATTAAAGCGGAAATACAACCTGAGTATTGCAGCGGTTGTAAAATCTGTAATAACCTTTGCCCATATAATGCGATTTCATTTCTTGATGAGAAAAAAATATCTGAAATTAATGATATGCTTTGTAAAGGATGCGGTACATGCGTAGCAGCTTGTCCGTCATCAGCAATTACCGGTAAAGGATTTTCTGATAAACAAATTCTTACGGAACTTGAAGGCTTACTAACAATTTAAAGAAAATTAAAAATTTAAAAAAATATGTCAGACGAAAAAAAGACAAACGGATGGGACCCAAAAATTGCTGCATTTCTATGCAACTGGTGTACATACACCGGAGCTGACCTTGCAGGTGTTTCGCGATTAAAATCATCACCATGTGTTAGGATTATAAGAGTAATGTGTACTGGCAGGGTTGATCCTTCATTTATATTACAAGCATTTAAAAAAGGCGCAGATGGTGTTTTTATTGGCGGATGTCACATAGGAGATTGTCATTATGCAGAAGGAAATTTCAAAACTCTACGTCGGATTGAATTTCTTAAATCATTTCTTGAGAAATTCGGAATTGACCCAAAGAGATTGCGTCTGGAATGGATATCTGCTTCCGAAGGTGATAAATATGCAGAAACGACAATGAGCTTTGAAAAACAAATCCGTGAGCTCGGTCCACTTGAACTAATGAATTAAAATTATTTTAAAATAAAACATTAATTAATACTAAATTTTTAATATGAAACCAAAATTAGCATTGTACTGGGCAGCATCCTGCGGGGGTTGTGAAATAGCAGTAGTCGATATTGAAATAAAAATTCTTGATGTTGCGGAATTTTTTGATATAGTACTCTGGCCCTGCGTGATGGATTTTAAATATAAAGATGTAGAAGCGATGAAAGACGGAGAGATAACACTATGCTTATTCAACGGTGCAATCAGAAATTCAGAAAATGAACATATTGCAAAATTATTAAGAGCTAAATCTGTTGTAATGGTTGCCTTTGGTTCTTGTGCTTATGAAGGATGCATTCCCGGATTAGCAAATTTCTATGATAAGAAATCGATTCTTGAATATGTTTACAAAGACAGTCCATCATTAGAAGATACTTCCAAAGGAGTGTATCCTGTCACAAAAACAAAAATGCCGGAAGGAGAGATTGAAATTCCGGAAATGTGGAATACGGTGAAACCGCTCAATCAGGTGATAGACGTTGACTATTACATACCCGGATGTCCTCCACAATCGAATCAAATTGCGGCAGTAATTGATGTAGTAGTAGATATTTTGAAAAACGGAAAGCCATTACCACCGAAAGGAACAATACTTGGAGCGGGAGAAAAAACATGTTGTGATGAATGTACAAGAGAAAGAAAAGAAAAGAAGATTAAAAAATTCTATCGCCCGCAGGCAATTATTCCAAATCCAGAGGAATGTCTGCTTGACCAGGGATTAGTATGTATGGGTCCCGCAACGAGAAGCGGATGTGATGCTTTATGCCCAAAGGCAAATTCACCTTGCAGAGGATGCTATGGACCTCCTCCTAATGTAACAGACCAGGGGGCAAAAATGGTTTCTGCTTTAAGTTCGGTTATAGATTCAACCGACCCGGCAGAGGTCAAATCAATTATAGATACTATTGCTGACCCGCTCGGAACATTTTATCGTTTCTCATTAGCAAGTTCCATACTTCATCGCGTACAAATAAAAGAAAACGGTGAAAAATAAATTTTATAATTCGAAAAATAATTAAAAAGATATAATAATATGAAACAAATAAAAATTGACCCTGTAACAAGATTAGAAGGACACGGGAAAATAGATATATTTTTAAATGATGACGGAGAAGTTGCAAATTGTTATTTTCAGGTTCCCGAACTCAGAGGATTCGAAAAATTTGTTGTAGGAAGACCGATTGAAGAGATGGCGAGAATTACAACAAGGATATGCGGAGTATGTCCTGAAGCACATCATATGGCTGCGGCAAAAGCAGCAGATGATGTGTATAAAGTTCAGATTCCTTCTGCTGGAAAAAAACTGAGAGAATTATTATATAATACATTTTATACGGCTGATCATACAGTACATTTTTATGCTTTGGGTGGACCGGATTTTGTTTGTGGACCCGATGCACCACCAGCGGAAAGAAATATAATAGGAGTTGTAAAAAGAGTAGGACTTGAAATTGGAGGGAAAGTAATTGGACTAAGGTCAAAATGCCAGGAAATAATTCAAATGCTCGGAGGGAAAAAGATTCATCAGGTTACGTCGATTCCTGGAGGTGTGACAAGAGGAATAAATGAAGAGGAAAGGAAAAAAATCGAAGAATATGCAAAATACTTTATTGAATTTGGACAATTTACTTTTAAAATATTTGAAGATGTTGTTTTAAAAAACAAAGCATACGTAGATTTAATATTGAATGATGCATATGTGCACAAGACTTATTATATGGGACTTGTTGACGAAAATAATAAAGTGAATTTCTATGACGGCAAAGTCAGAGTTGTTGACCAGGACGGTAAAGAATTCTGTAAATATAATCCAAGTGAATATCTTGACCATGTTTCTGAACATACAGAAAGCTGGAATTACCTGAAATATCCATTCCTTAAAAAAGTGGGGTGGAAGGGATTTGTTGATGGAAAAGATAGTGGGGTATATCGTGCAACTCCCCTATCGAGATTGAATGCTTCAGACGGAATGGCAACACCTCTTGCACAGGCAGAATATGAGAAATTTTATAAAACTCTAACCGGTGATGCATCGGGTAAAACTCCCGTACATCATACATTGGCAACACACTGGGCAAGAATTATTGAATTACAATATGCCGCAGAAAAAGTGATGGAATTAATAAAAGACCCGGAAATCACTTCACAGGATTACAGAGTGATTCCAACTGAAATTCCACACGAAGGAATAGGAATAGTGGAAGCACCGAGAGGAACATTAACACACCATTATGTAACAGATGAAAAAGGCATAGTCAAAAAAGCAAATTTAATTGTTGGAACAACGAATAATCACGCTGCAATTTCAATGTCAATAAAGAAAGCTGCACAGGGATTGATTAAGAAAGGTGTTGAAGTTACAGAACCAATTTTGAATATGATTGAAATGGCTTTCAGAGCATATGACCCATGTTTTGGTTGTGCGACACATACTCTTCCCGGACAAATGCCGCTGGAAGTTAATGTAAGAGATAAGGACGGTAATTTATTACATACAGCGAGAAAATAAATTATATTCCTTCGCTGTAACGTAGGAACAAGAAATATATTATTTTAAAAGGGTAAATATTGAAAAATACTTACCCTTTTTATTTAAAAGCTAATCAAAAGTAATTTCCTATCTTAACAAAATTCTAAAGAAATCCAAACATTCCATAATTATTATTGTATAAAAATATAAGGTTCATTGGAAAATAATATAGAAGAAAAAAAGGAATATGTAAATACATTGATAATTTCCGATATACATCTTGGTTCTGAAGTTGCCAGACCACAACATGCAAATGAGATGCTTAAAAAGTACTATTTTAAAAGACTGATACTTCTCGGAGATATTTTCGATGATTTGAATTTTAAACGTCTTAACAAAGAACACTGGAATCTTCTATCCCATATTAGAAAATTATCAAATCCAAAACGGAAAATTGATGTAATATGGATAGAGGGAAATCATGATGAAGGACTGATTGAAATTATGTCACATCTCATAGGAATAAATGTATTAAATGAATATAAATGGAGAATAAATGGGAAGAAATTTCTTGCAATCCACGGTCATCAATTTGACAGATTTCTTAATGAAAATATTGTCATAAGTGCAATAGCATCATTTTTTTATAAAATTATACAAAAAATAGGAAAAGAAAAGCAAAGAGTTGCAAGGTTCGTTAAAAATACAAGTAAAGGATGGTTAAGATTATCAAAAAAAATAGCTGATAATGCTACAGCTTATGCCAGACATAAACAGGTAGATGTAATAATCTGCGGACATACACACAAAGCCATTAAAGAATATTTTGAAGATAGAAAAATTGAATATTTAAATACAGGATGCTGGACGGATATTCCATCTTCATTTTTAGTAATAGATGATGAAGGGAATTCTGAAATAAAATATTATTAGCGAATTCAAGTACAAATAAATAATGTCATATAGGATATTAATTGCGGATGATGAAAAAGACATTGTAGATTTATTGAAATTCAACTTTGAACGACAGAATGAATTTGAAGTTTTTACAGCCTTAGATGGAAAAGACGCACTCAGGACAGCAATGAAAATTAAACCGCACTTAATTCTTCTGGATATATTAATGCCTATTGTCAATGGATTTGAGGTATGTAAAACATTGAAAAGCGACCTGGAATTTAAAAACACACCAATAATTTTTTTGACGGCAATGACAGATGAAGATAGTGAAATTTCAGGCTTAGAAATCGGGGCTGATGACTATATACAAAAACCATTTACAATAAAGAAAGTTATTGCAAGAGTGAAGATGATAATAAGGAGATATTTTGAAAGCAATAAAAATTTTATAAACACATCTGACTATATAAGATTTAATGACCTTGAAATAGAATTAAGTTCTGATACAGTCAGGATTGACGGAGAAGAAGTATATTTTCCACAAAAAGAATTACTTCTCCTCGAATATTTACTTCGCAACCAAAACAAAAACTTATCAATCAGTCT